>WNGG01010972.1_pt1 | contig 16600 bp, 19 predicted proteins | sample 5400661 | NCBI WGS metagenome assembly WNGG01 (sample SAMN13153372, study PRJNA577476) | soil metagenome | isolation source: 100 cm soil or saprolite under Garry oak tree replicate 1 | place: USA:California | collected 2016-06-15 | reverse complement strand
GGACCCGCCTGGTGCGCAAGCAGTCCACCAGGAGGTTCTGGCGGCTTTCCAGGCTAGAAGACGCGTCCGAAAGCGCCTGGGGAGCCAGGACCTGGAGGCAGTCATCCAGCAGCGCTTCGCAGCTCGGGACATCGCGCAGGGAACGCCAGATGACGACCTCGAAGTCCTGCGCCACGCGGTGCATCACCTGCGTCGCCAGCGCCGACTTGCCAATGCCACCCTGGCCCAGCACGCTCACTACCCGGCAGCGCTCGTGCATCACCCACGTGGAGAGCAGGTCAAGTTCCCACGCGCGCCCATAGAAGCTCGATACATCCGGCGCGTCGCCCCAATCGACGCGTGGCCCACCCCCGGAAAGAGAAGCGAGCGCGTGGGCAGTGACAGCGATCTCCTTGACCTGCTTTGATGCTGGAGCCGACCCGGCATCAGGCAGTAACCTGCCAAGCCACATTTCATCGAACAGCACCTTCTGGTGGGATGCTTGCCAGAGTGCACGAATCTCTTCTGCCTCACGACCGGCGTGGAAAGCCTGGCGCTGGATGGCGAGAACCACGAACTGTTTGAGATGGTCGGTCGTGGGATAGGTGAGGCCTCCCTCCCAATCGATCACGGCGCGGCGCCCGACACCAAGCACCTCAGCTAATTCGGTTTGCGTCAACCCGAGCTTTATGCGCAAGGTCAGCATCAACTGCCCAAAGGCATAGTCTCGCTCGCGGTATGAGGACCCCTTCATGGACCTTTCCTTTTCGTCTCCTGCTTATATGTGCTGCGATGTGAAGCAATGTGCGGTGCGAAAGTGTGGCGTTGTCCGGTGACACACGCGTACGCTGCTTAGTATACTACAAAACAGAAACCTCCTCGCGACTCCACGGCTTGGACCTGGGGAGGCACGATCCTGTATATCTTCATATCAAAAACTCATGCTGAGAGAGAGGGGAACGCTATGCCAATGATCGATATCTACGCCGTTGCTGGGACATTTGCCGATCCGAAGCAACTGGCCATTGACGCGGCAACTACGGTGAAAACGATCGAGGGAGTGCCTGATATCCCGATGTTCCGCAAAAACACTGCCGCCTTCGTGCACGAGTTGCCAGCAGGCACACTCGCCAATGTGGATGGGGACGAAACCTATGTCCGTGTGCAGGTCCTGACCAATGAGGGTGCCTTAGACCGCGAAAAACAGCTCGCCGTGGTAGAACAGCTGACACAGCTCGTGAGTTCTGCTGCCGGTGACGAACGTCTTCAAGACCGCACGTGGGTGCTCTTAACAGAGGCGAAAGAAGGGGGCTGGGGCCTCTGGGGCCATGCACACACGAATGATGAATTAGTGACCGCGGCACGCGCTGAAATCGCGAAACTGAGGTCTGCGTCTAGTTAACAAGGGACAAGCAACGAGCAGGAGTCGAGCAACTCACATACGTAGTAGCAGAGAGCAGCGGATGACGAACGTCTTCAAGAACGAACGCGGGTCCTGCTTCTCGAAGCTGAAGAAGGTAGTTGGGGCTTCTGGGATCACGCTCTTCCCCATGAAGAGCTTGTGACTGCGGCCCGCCTTGAAATTGCACAGCCGAAAGGCGAGGAGGAAGGTATGGCAACGCAACGCAACGCATCAAGCTATACAGCACTGCCGACACACAAAATAACCGCCAGGAACGGCATCGAGTATGCCTATCGGGAGGTCGGCACCAGCCCGGTGCCGCTTGTGCTGCTGCAGCACTTCAGAGGGAATCTCGATAACTGGGACCCGGCACTGATCGACGATCTTTCAGCCGTGCGTCGTGTGATCACCTTCAACAATACAGGCGTTGGATCATCATCCGGTTCAACGCCCTCGACGATGTATGAGATGTCCAAGGACGCTCTCGCCTTTACGGACGCCCTTGGGCTAGCACACGTTGACCTGCTCGGATTTTCCATTGGCAGCTTTATCGCACAAGAGATGGCGCTCGCAAGGCCAGCGTTCGTCCGAAAGATGGTTTTAGCATCGTCAGCTCCAAAGGGTGCACCAGGAATGCATGGCTGGGCACCGTGGGTCATTGAAGCGGTCGGCAGCCAAGAAAGAACACCACCAGATAGCTATATCAGTGTGTTTTTCGCCAAAAGTCAAACCAGTCGTGAGGCAGGAGCGGCTGCCCTTCAGCGCATGTTCACCCGTGAGGAACACGACACGCCAACAAGCTGGCAGACACGAACCGCTCAATATGACGCCGTATGCGAATGGGGTATTCCAAACTACAGTCTGTTGCAGCGTCTTGAAGCGCTTGAGGTTTCGGTATTTGTAGCCAACGGAGAGAGCGATCCGATGATCCTTCCGAAATATTCGTACCTGCTGAATGGCCTTCTACCCGATGCAAGGATGAAGATCTATCCTGACTCAGCTCATGGATTCCTTTTTCAGCATCACACCGAGTTTGCGGCTGACCTACACTCCTTCTTGGACTAACGTCCCATACGAAAGGTACGCCATCATGAATCAGCGCGCACCTGGATACGACTGGATGGCACTCGTCAGACAAAATGGTACCGCAGAATTTGGCAAGGCTTTGCTGCGCATTCGACGCTTGACGCTTCGGTCCTGGACGGCTCCTGTGTCGGCGTGGCAGCCATCGCGGCTTTCGCAGGCTACCACGTCCAGCGGCATATATGAAACCATCGAGTTCACACACGCGCACCTCCGATGGCAGGAAAACCTATCTCGAATGGCAAGGAAAAGCCTTTGGGAAGCAGGTCCGCGGTACCACGATTCTGACGCACAACCATGAGGGGTTGATTGAACATATCCAGTTGTATCATAGCCCCCTGCCGGTGGTCGTGGAATTTTCCCGCGAACTGGCAAAGCGCCTGGAGGTGGAAAGGAGATCAGGCTGTTAGTAAATCTTGATATGAAGCTGTTGGTTTATTTGCAATTTCTCGGCTGATCAGGAAATACTCTTCTTGACCAACTTCCCAGAAATTGGCTTGAGATGCCAGAGGAGGTAAAACGCTCCCAACAGAAGATTTGCCAGGAAATCAACAGCTTCTTTCCAAAACTTATACATCGTTAGGACAGTCTCTCAGGCTAAATGAGACTCAATGCGCAGAGATCTGCGTCCAGAGATGAAGGAGAGGAATCATGACACAAGCGGAAAAGGGCATTTTGCCCGACATTGGCACTGTGGCAACCGTAGAGATCGATGGGTTGTCTGTTCGATATGCACGAAGCGGCGTGTCCAACGGCATGCCTATCCTCCTGACGGCACCTTGGCCGGAAAGCATTTACTCGTTCCATCGCGTATTGCCGCGGCTTGCCACCGAGCATCCCCTCATAGCGGTTGACCTGCCGGGCTATGGCCGTTCCCAGAGCCGCCCGGACGTCATGGCACCGGAGGTGATGGGGGATTTCGTGATCTCCCTTCTCAAGCATTTCGGCATCAGCCGCACTCATGTAGTCGCGCCCGATGTCGGCACCCTCGCGGTTTTGTTCGCCGCATCGAAGAACCCCGACCTCTTCGAGAGCCTTGTTCTTGGCTGCGGGGTCATGCGCGCCGATCTTGCCGCCGGTGTATTGAAGGATATCATTTATTCGCCAACAGGTGCTTTTTCCAACATCGATGGAGCCGAGAGCGTAAAGGAATACCTGACGCATGCGGCGCAACTGACACCAGCAGCTATCATCGAGGACTTCCGGGCCGCTTCGGCCGGCAGGCGCTTTGAAGAAGCTGCGCACTATGTGCGTGAGTATATTCCCGATCTTCCCAAGCTCGAACCGAAGTTGCCTGGCATCGAAACGCCCGCGCTGATTATCGCCGGAAAGAACGATCCGATTGTCCCACCTGCCAATGGGCAGTTCTTGGCCGACCGGCTTCCGCACAATCGCTATGTCCTGCTCGATGCTCAGCACCGTGTTTGGGAAGAAGCAGCTTCTGCATATATCGAAGCACTCGTATCATGGTTTAGCGGTGGCTACCGATCCCTCTGAAAGACACTGTGATAATGCAATGTCGTCTCCTTGCCCCTATAAAGGGGTAAGGCCGAATGTCCTAGAGTCTGTTAGTAGTTCGATAGCGAGGAAGTGGTCAAATGAAGGATGGCACCTTCACAAACCTCTTACCCGAGCGATGGGAGCGACGATGAATGGGCTTTTGCCGCTCCCTACTTAACTTTGTTACCCAAAGAACGTTCTTGTGCAGGAGACATACTGTGCGCTGATCCGTGCCAGTGAGGAGCGAGACCCATGACCAACTGGATTCCGCTTGAACCCGAGGCGCAAGCGTTTGCCGAGGCAGCTGCTCGGACCCCGTTGCTGTTCACCCTTGGCCCAGAGCAGGGACGGCTCGCTCTCGATCAGGTCCAATCTGGCCAGGTTCGCAAGCCCTCGGTCGACGTGCAAGACCTGACCATTAGCGATGGTAAGAGCGCACAGGTGGCGTTGCGCATCCTGCGGCCCCAAAACGCACAGGCTCCGCTGCCGGTCATCGTGTATATTCATGGCGCCGGGTGGGTCTTCGGAAGCGTGCTGACGCATGACCGGCTGGTGCGCGAACTGGCGGTCGGAGCCGGAGCCGCCGTCGTCTTCCCGGTGTACCGGCTCTGCCCGGAGGTGAGATACCCGACCGCCCTGGAGGAGTGCTACACGGCGGCGCGGTGGGTCGGGAGATTCGGGCAGGAACATGGTCTGGATGCCGGGCGTCTCGCGGTGGCCGGCGATTGCGTGGGGGGCAACATGGCCACGGTGCTCACGCTCTTGTCCCGGGAGCGCGGGGAACCGGACATCCGGCTGCAGGTGCTGTTCTACCCGGTCACCGATGCAGCCTTCGACACGGAGTCCTACCACCAGTTCGCCGAGGGTTACCATCTGCGACGTGACACGATGATGTGGTGCTGGGAGCAATACACACGCCACCCGGGCGAGCGCAACGAGATCACTGCCTCCCCGCTGCAGGCCAGCATAGCGCAGTTGCACAGGCTCCCCCCGGCGCTCATCATTACTGCCGAGGCCGACATTGTGCGCGACGAGGGGGAGGCCTACGCCAGCAAGCTGCGGCAGGCGGGGGTGCGCGTCACGGCAGTGCGGTTCCAGGGCACCATCCATGACTTTGTGACGTTGAATGCTCTGGCGCACAGCGCCTCAGCGCGGGGAGCGATTGCTCTTGCTACTGCCTGGCTGCGTGAGGGGTTCTCGACTCAGCTTACATAGGCGCTTTACTTTACACACACCAGATGGAGGTAATAAAATCAATGACACCCGAACAGATCACACAGTTTATTCAAGGTGGCCGGTGGGTAAGCATCACCACCGAGCTGCGTCCAAGCAGCAATACATCAGCCACAGGGGAAATCCAACCGTTTTATTGCTCAAGAGTTTTTACCTATTCTCCCGGTGACCGATTTGCCTGTACGGTGATGAACTATGCCGATACTAATGGCAAAGTGCCGTTGGTGAAAATTGTCATTAAAGGGCATAACGCCTGGCGAGGAGAGCACCCGATTGCGCCAGGCGTGTATAACCTGGACTACATTGCCGATGAAGCGTATGAGGTAACTCCCCTGCATCAAGGCTTTGCCGCTGTCGCGAACAGATTTCCAGGCACTGGCTTGGGCACGTGGGAAGTCAATGTCATGCAAGACGTCAGAGGAAAAGCCTTTCCGTTGTTTAGTCTGTTCGAAGGACAAACCTATGTCGACTATGACCTCATCTATATCTACGACGACATGCTTTTCAATGGGAGTAAGAACGTGGACGGTCGTGCTTTTGACAAGCCTGAAAACAAACCCACCAATTTGCAAATCCCGTTTGTGAGACAGCAATAACAGAAAATGTAGTGAAGGTACTTCAGAAAAGGAAGAGCAGCGTTTCTGCTCAGAAAACGTAAAAAGGGAGCTTCCATCTTTGGGAAGCAGAGCTCGTTCTACGAGCGAAAGGAGAACACACATGAATATTGTACTCGTCCATGGTGCGTGGGCGGACGGCTCCTGTTGGAGCGCCGTCATCGAGCGCCTGCAAGCTGACGGCTACACCGTCACCGCACCTCAGTTTCCAATGACCGCGCTGGCGGATGACGTCGCCCGGCTACGCCAGGTGCTGGCTCGTCAGAACGGCCCGACCATCGTCGTCGGCCACTCCTACGGCGGCCAGATCATGACCGCGCTGGGCACGGACGCGCCGGGCGTCGTTGGCCTGGTCTACATCGCGGCCTTTGGACTTGACCAGGGTGAATCGCTCGGCGCGCTGCTGTCGCAGGGACCGGTGACCCCGGCACTGGTGCACCTCTTCACCGACAAGCAGGACTTCACCTGGCTGTCAGAGGACGACTTCGTGAACCACTTCGCGGCTGACGTGGATCCGGTGAAGGCCAGGGTCATGTACGCTGTGCAGCAGGCTCTGTCCGCGTCCGCCTTCCAGGACGTGATGGGTATTCCGGCCTGGAAAGCGCTGCCGTCCTGGTTCCTGGTTGCTGCGGACGACCAGGCGATCCCGCCCGATGCCGAGCGTCTGTTCGCCAGGCGTATGGGTGCCACCACCATCGAAGTCCCGTCGAGCCACGTGGCGATGGTCTCCCACCCGGAGGACGTGGTGAAGCTCATCGAGACGGCGACACAAGCAGCGGTGACCGCCTGACCAGCGTCTTCAGCCGTGAGCTGCGCCAAAGCATCCCTTGCGCAGTTCGCGGCCATTCTTGAACCAACGAACGCCGTGGTTCCCATTAGATGCCATCTCGAAAGTTGGCATACTGCCATCACTAAAGCATTGACAGGCATGTTCTAAATTATCGTCTTAGAAGGCAACGTCCCTTTGGAGGTATTAAAAGCAATGACACCAGAACAAATCACACAGTTTATTCAAGGTGGCCAGTGGGTAAGTATCACCACCGAGCTCCGCCCAAGCACCAATAAATCAGCAACAGGGGAAATCCAACCGTTTTATTGTTCAAGAGTTTTTACGTATTTCCCTGGTGACAGATTTGGCTGTACCGTGATGAATTATGCCGATGCCAATGGAAAAGTGCCTTTGGTGAAAATTGTGATTAAAGGGCATAATGCCTGGCGGGGAGCGCACCCGATTGCACCAGGCGCGTACAACCTGGACTACATTGCCGATGAAGCATATGAGGTGACACCACTCCATCAAGGATTTGCCGACGTCGCGAACAAATTTCCAGGCAATGGTCTCAACACCTGGGAAGTCAATGTCATGCAAGACGTCACAGGAAAAGCCTTTCCTTTGTTTAGTCTTGTCGAAGGACAAATGTATGTCGACTATGACCTCATTTATATGTACAACGACATGCTTTTTAATGGGAGTAAAAACGTGGACGGTCGTGCTTTTGACAAGCCTGAAAACAGGCCAACCAATTTGCAAATTCCGTTGGTGAGACAGAAATAACGGTCTCGTCCATACAGCTGAAGTTCTTCATCAATATGATGAGGCGATCACTCGGTTGGTGAGACAGAAATAATGGTCTCGTCCTTACAGATATCGCTCGAACAGCTACAAGTGCTCCCACTTGCCCTGAATATTGTATGATAAGAATAATATGTTACGCAACGAGGGAGAGGCGTATGCCCAATAAAGCGTTCTCTCGCTAGCTTTTTGATGAGAGCAAATAGTAGAGGAGTGATCAGCATGAATTATCCAACAGCGTCAGCAACTCCGCCTTCAGTAGTGGGCATTCTGACCAGATCCAGTCCGTTTTCTGTGGAGGAGACGTTAAAACGCCTCCAGGAGGCAATACACAGCCGAAACCTGATCCTCTTTGCCCATATCGACCATAGCAGAGAAGCGAAACGCGTCGGCCTCAAGATGCAAGAGGCCCATGTGCTGATCTTTGGCAGTCCGAAAGGCGGCACTCCACTGATGATTGCTTCTCCGCTCCTCGCGCTTGATCTGCCCCTTAAAGTCCTCGTCTGGCAAGGTGAGGATGATCAGGTATGGGTCAGTTCTACTAACGCTGCCTATCTAAAGGTCCGCTACTCTATCCCACAAGAATTGATCGGCAACATTGCTGGAGTTGATGCCCTTATTGAGCAGACACTCCAAGGCTAATGTTTCATTTGGAGATTGAGTGGGTAAAACGTGCTATACTTAGGGTAAGTAGGACGGCGCGTGAGCCGTTCTCCTTTCTGCTGGTAGACTCTGTTACGAGACGAACCGAGCAATAAGTGCTGCTAAACCTGTACACTGGAGTTTCACTTTATGAGTCATGAACATACAGGAAAAGGGAACGATTCGGAGACGTTTCTAAGACGCAAGCGCGTGCCAATTGCTATGGCAAAAGGGCCCTATGAGTACATTCCGGGAGATCAAGAACTGCCGGTTCAGCTCACCAGTTTTATGGACATGTTGCAATGGGCGCAGAACTGGGCACGCTCCAAATCAGTCTGGCCACTAGGGTATGGTCTAGCATGCTGCGCCATCGAGATGATCGCATCTGCTTCTGCGCCACAATATGACCTCTCACGATTTGGCTCAGAGGTCTTCCGCTCCAGCCCCCGCCAGGCAGACCTGATGATTGTGGCAGGAACCGTCTCAATCAAAATGGGTCCGCGTCTGCGTCTGCTTTGGGAGCAAATGCCAGAACCGAAGTGGGTTCTGAGTATGGGCCAATGCGCGAACTCGGGCGGTGAATTTTACGATAGCTACTACACGGTCCAGGGGGTTGATACCATTGTTCCAGTGGATGTCTATGTCCCAGGCTGCCCTCCTCGTCCAGAGGCTTTTATTGAAGGTCTTCTCAAGCTCCGTGAGAAAATTGCGAAGCAGGGTTTGAAATTACGAGATGAGTGAAAAAAGATCAGGAGGTGACCACATGAGTGAAGGATTTTTCTCGCGAGGGTTCCGAGGTCGTCGCCAGCAAAGCGACACGAGTGCACGAATCCCGCCTGGACAATATCTCGAGCGCGGCTTTCCCGTCCTCTCGGCAGGACCAACGCCACATACGTCTCTGGCGACCTGGGATTTCTCCATTCTTGGGGAGGTCGAGCAACCGAAACGCTGGAGTTGGGACGAGTTTCAGACCCTGCCACGCGAGACGGTGACCAGGGACATCCACTGCGTGACCAAGTGGTCGAAACTGGACACGCATTGGGAAGGGGTCTCTCTCGATACCCTGCTGGCACAGGTGCAGTATGACGCCAGCTACGTGATCGCCTTCTCCGATGGGGGCTATACCACCAATCTTCCCCTGGAAGAGGTGCTGGGTGGCAAGGCTTGGGTGGTCTACACGTATGAGGGCCAGCCCCTGGCACCCCAACACGGCGGCCCGGCACGTTTGCTGGTGCCTCACCTCTATTTCTGGAAGAGCGCCAAGTGGGTGCGGGGTCTGCGCCTGGTCAAGCAGGATGAACCGGGCTTCTGGGAGTCGCTTGGCTACAACAATCATGGTGATCCATGGAAAGAAGAACGGTATTGGGGCGACTGAACTGGCAATTCGGTGAGGTGCTGGCCACGCAGGTGGAAACGGTGCGGACGAAGAGCATCACGCTGGCTGTCCCTAACTGGATGGGGCATCGACCTGGTCAGCACGTGGATGTGCGACTGACTGCCGAAGACCGCTACCAGGCGGAGCGCAGCTATTCGATCGCCTCGCCACCCGAGGAGGATCAGCATGTGACGCTCACCGTCGAACGGCTCGATGACGGGGAAGTTTCACCCTACCTCACGGATGAATTACGTGCCGGTGATAAGATGGAACTGCGTGGCCCCATTGGAGGCTACTTCGTCTGGGAGGCGCTCATGGGCGGCCGTGGGGAGCGCCATTGCGACCCGTTTGCTCTACTCATCACGGTCCTCTGAGGACGTGATCTACCGTGACGAACTCGAACGCCTGGTAAGGAACACCACGATGCTGGAGGTGGTGCAGACACTGACTCGTGTGCAACCGCCCGGATGGTCGGGATATCACCGCCGCATCGATACCGAGATGCTGCATGAGGTGGCGTGGCCGCTTGATCAACGTCCCCTGACGTACATCTGTGGTCCCACCCCGTTCGTCGAGACTGCCGCAGCGAGTCTGGTCACATTGGGATACGACCCAGGACACATCAAGACCGAACGTTTCGGACCGACAGGAGAAGTATAATGGAGCATAAACTTGATGGTAACGCTGCCGGGGGCATCTTGCAAGAGATCTTTCCCTTTGACATGACGCTCGTCCAGGCCACCTGTACGCACTGCGGTGCAACCGATGCCATTGGCGCGCTGGCCGTCTACATGCATGGCATGGGGACGATCGTCCGTTGTCCCTCTTGCGATACCGCGCTCATCCGTGTGGCGCAGACAAAGGGACGTTACTGGCTCGATATGCGAGGCGTGCGCGTCCTTCAGATCAGCGCTGAGGCCTAGTCTTTTTTCTGCTTTCCACCTGGCGTTTCATTCACAGGAGGAATGATAATGCATGTCGCGCAAAGTGGGATCTTCGCCCTGGGGACTGGCTCGCACTCCTACCTGGAGTTCGATCTGCTTGAGCATGCCGACCCCCTCACGCTGGTGCAGGTGATGGCCAACCTGGGGGAACCTCGCATGACGACCGGAGGCGTGAACCTGGTGGTCGGCTTTCGGCCGTCACTTTGGAGGCACGTGGCGCCACAGGAGACACCAGCAGCAGTCAAGGACTTCGAGCAGGACGTGCGTGGGGTGGATGGGTATAGCATGCCTGCCATCCAGCATGATCTGTGGGTGTGGGTGGCAGGCCATGCCTACCATACCGTCTTCGACGTTGCTCGCGAAGCGATTGCTGCTCTCTCCCCGGTGGCGCGACTGTCGGCTGAAGTCGCTGGGTGGACCTACAAGGAAAGCCGGGACCTCACCGGCTTCATCGACGGCACCGAGAATCCGAGTCTCTCCGAGGCGGCCGAGGTGGCGCTCATACCCGATGGTTCTCAAGGTGCGGGTGGGAGTGTGGTCCTGGTGCAGAAGTGGATGCACGATGCTACCGCTTTCGAAGCGCTTCCGACTGAGGAGCAAGAGAAGGTCATCGGGCGCACCAAGCAGACGAGTACCGAGCTGGCTGAGGAGGTACGCGGTCCGCAATCACATGTCTCGCGAACGGTGATCGAAGAGAATGGTGTAGAACAACACATCTTTCGCCGCAATACCCCGTTCGGGACGGCTACAGAACATGGGACGATGTTTATCGGCTTCAGCAGCGACCAGCAGCGCCTGGCCCGCATGCTCGGGCGTATGGCGGGAACAGAGGATGGCATACGTGATGCCCTGACCAGATATACGACAGCGGTCAGTGGCGCTTATTACTTCGTCCCATCGGTTGAAGCACTGCGCAGGTTTGCCTCTGGAGACGCTCAAGGAGGATGCTAGCAGGTATTGCAGGCTACTCCTGGCCAACTCAGTGAGTATTGGCAGGTTGATACACCACATAATTCCCAAAGATAAACTGCTTGTAGTGTCCAGATAAAAGTGCCATTCGCTCAGCAATAGCTTCAATCTGACCAGCTTGAATTGTAAATACATACGCCGATTTTGGATCAGCTTTTACGATTGGTACATAGGGAGCATAACGATTGTAGCGCGGCTGCAACCGCATCTGACTGTCGACACTAGCGCAAATAATTTGTTCCCTGCTCAAGAAGGCAATGCTATCACACGTCCAATAATCGGTATAAATATGAGTGGCCTTGATATGTAAAAGACCATGTATCAGCGTATCCTGTTGCTGTTTATAAGCCTGAACCGTAGGTATCTCTAGGAACGCATTAATAGTTCCTACCAGTAATACAAATCCAATGATCAGTAGTATTCCTCGTCCCAGAACCGCCTTGAATGAAGCAAAGTTGAACCAGCCACGCTTGTGGGAGGGATCAACAATAGCCATATCCGGAGTCATAGCTTTCATGTGAGAAGATTGATCCCAGAGTGGTGTAATCAACGCTGGTGTAGAAATTAATAAACCAACTAAATAGCGCGCATTACCAGGGAATACCGCTGAAGTGGGACTCATGACGAAGAGTAGCAAGATCACCCCACCAGAAAATAACAGCATCAGGCGCGCAAATTGACGTTTTATTGCTTGATTTACTGCCTGTGACCTGGGATGCCCTGGTGTTATTATGCGAAGTTTCCAGAGATTCTTTAATGTAAGAACGACCCCAATCGTCCAGAGTATGATAAAGCCCACGCTCCATACAAGTGCAATGAAAACGGAACTCAAATTACTTTGAAGCATTGGACATTGAACATTTTGAACGCTTAGATATCCAGTCAGCATTAAATTTGTATCATAACAGAAAGGCGCACCTCCAGTTGCCGCAGGCAGGCTTATCAACATTGTTCCTTGCAATTCAGGTTCAAGCGGGATATGATTGTGCGCCTGGATTCTTGCCAGTTCTACGCTTCCTGCCTTATGAAGGTATGAGAGTACGTTTAAGGTATTTAGCACTGGCGGTGCATGAAGATTGTAGACAATCAAAGGAAACGCGCCAACGACAAGACCAATCACCACAACCAACACCACACCTTTGAGCAATTCACGCCAGCAGAACACTAGCAGGAGTAAACCTGAAACCAGGATAAACGCAAGCATCAGGAAATCACTCCAGAAACCTATCCCTACCACAAATCCCCAGCATGCATAGGCAATCCATCGCCTCACTCGCCTTCGTGGAGAAGAGTATTGATCAAAGGAGAGTACAAGCCATGTCGCAAGCAGCAATGAAAGGGAGCCAAAAAATAGCAATTCGGGGTACCCGCCAATAGCAACTAATTCTGTATTTAGCATAATGCTGGATCCCAGAGTGAGCAACACTAGCGTGATTAAAGCTAGCTTTTTTGTATAAAGTAAGCTTGTCAGGAGGTACATATTGGCAAGAAAGAGGGCAAACATTAGCACCGGGCCGAGCCGCAATGTAAACACCGAGGCGCCGAAAAGACGAAAAAACGCTGCCGCAACATATGCTTCTAATGTGCCCATATACTGCTGGCCATAGAAGAAAATCGGATGCTCTCCATTGTAAGCAATATGCATGCCCATGATGCCCATTGTGTCTTCATCGGAATTACTGTGCGGCCAGCCTTGAGCAATAAGAACTATACGCAGCAATGTTGCGACCACGATGATAATACATGCCCATATTCCATAGCTGCCTATTTTTAGTTGCTTTATGCGCAACAACATACAAAAATGACCTCCAGAGGTTTCGTTTTTCTCGCGCCTGCTGCGCTCCTTGATAGTATCAACCGATGAATAATAGGGAAGTAAGCAAAATATGACTTTTAGTCAAGAGGAATGGTATGCCAATCGACAAGTTCATCGAAGTATTTGAGTACTGTTGGATCATTATCAGCCGCCCACCCATCTGGATGTACTAGAATATGACGCTGTAGATAGAGCAAAGCAATTAACCATTTCCGTCTGCCTGTGCCCTCTGAACCTCGCAACAAATCGAACTCGGCTTGTTCTAATAACAAGGTGATAATTGTAAGTTGCGCCATGCGTTCAACAAGGCCTCGCAGAGGCAGTTGGGCGCTATCAGAGTCAAGCGATGCCAGTTCTTGCAGCCGTTCTGCGAGTTGATTCACTAATGTTTGCACCTGTCGCGCTATCGGAACCACAACAGGTTGTTGGCATGATTGCAAACGTTGATGTAACATACCAAAAAGCGCCGCTGCTGCGCCTTCCCTGGCCATAGCTCTCGCTACATCGAGTACAATGACATTACTTGAACCCTCCCAGACAACATTTACAATACTATCACGTAGCATGCGTGCATTAACCCAATCTTCAACATAACCATTCCCTCCCCGCATTTCCAACGCTTCCAATGTCACGTATTCGCCACGTTTTGGGATATAGTATTTGCCCAATGGAGTCAAAATGCGCAATAGGCGCTGGTCTTCCTCTGCTCCATGACTATCCACTCGCTCCAGCACTGCTGCCGTTTCAAAAGCCAGGGCTGCGCAGCCCTCGACTTCGATCAACAGGTCTACCAGTTGACGACGCATAAGTGGATGTTCAGCTAATGTTCGTCCAAAAACAACACGTCCCCGTGTATGAACTACTGCCTCGAGAAAACTACGACGCATAGCTGCAAGCGAACCGATCGCGGCCCATACACGTGTGAGGTTTATCATCTCCGTCATCTGCACAAATCCACGATTCAAAGCTCCTATCTGGTACGCTTGCGCACCATTGAGCGTCACCTCTCCAGTTGCCAATGAGCGAGTGCCAAGTTTATCTTTAAGTCGATTAATGGTAAAGCCGTTGCGTGTGCCATCTTCCAGTGTCTTAGGTACAAGGAATAGTCCAAGGCCACGTGTACCTGCTGGAGCACCCTCCGGACGAGCTAGAGTTAGAATAATATCGGCAGAAACATTAGAGCAGAACCACTTGTCTCCCCATAGTTCCCACTCTGGTTGCAAACCATCTTCAATACCTGAGCGGGGTTTTGCTACAGTCGTGGTCAGCCCAACATCCGATCCTCCCTGCTTCTCTGTTAAAAACATCGCGCCCTGCTGCAATTCATCTATGGTGAGCGCAGTAAGAGGAGGTAAAAAACGATGCTTGAGTGCTTCGCTGGCGTAACGTTCTAGTACGCGAGCCAATGCATCGGTCATTGCTATCGGACAGAACACTCCAGCTTCGGCCTGCATACCTAGATAGCCAAGCGCAAACTTGACTGGTTGTGGTACACGACCCCGCCAGCCCAGTGCACCATCTCGATGGGAGCAGGCAGCGATGGCAAAATCTTGATAAGCAATGCGTTCAAGCTCGTGATAAGCAGGATGAAAAATCACCTCGTCAATACGCTGGCCCTTTTTATCAAACTGCATAAGTACAGGTCCCTGACGATTTGCTACTTCTGCAAGACTATCCATCTTTTGAGATGCTACGGCTCCAATTTCAGCGAGTATAGTCTGAGCTTGCTCAAAGTCTTCTGCTGATAGATGCCGCATTAGTATAAATGATAGGTCAGGGTCGGCGCTAAAGAAATTGATTCCGTCGGTCTCCGGCATAAGATTATGTAGTTCTTGCATCCCTTGTACCCTTTACTGTCACTATAACGTGTCTGTAGCTTTATATTTCCTCTCGACGAGTAACGGCATCAAAATGCCCTGCAACAGCCAGTTGTGCTCCACCCGGCACTATAGATGATTTGGCGAGAGATTGTTCAATCTTTTGAATTACTTCTGTATTGCATACACTGCCTGGTTGCTGATGCGTCGTCATGCATATACCTGCGGTCATGTAATTAGCTGTACCAAGAATATCCTTCCCTATTGTTGAAGTTGGGTCAGACAGATTATTAGCAATATCTTGCCATTGTAAATTTTGCAGATCCTGTGGACTGTAACTGGCACCCGATATAATAAACTGGTTTGCAATATCGATAAATGGAATACTGCCAGATTGAGTTGTATATGGCGGAACATCATAAGTATTCAACAGATTCTGCTGCTCCGTAGTTGGTGTTTGCAGGGATGCATAATTACCGGAGGAGTCCTGCACGTTTCCCAGAGTTTCAACTGGCACAAAATCAATGTACTTGCTCGTATAAAATGGACCACCGTAACGGCCAGTATAGAATGTAAAAGTTGGCGTACTGGGATAAACATCATTACTTGAAGAAGTTGTCTGATAGAGCTTACTAAATGTCCCAAAGCGACTAAGTGCTACTACAGTAGCCCAACGTTGCGCTGCACAGTATGGGCAGTATTCTGCGCCTATATACAAAAACTGTGGTTTACCTGTTGGCCCAACCAGAATTGGAGGTGGTTCCTTTACAGTGTGTAAAGGATTTTGTACGCCTCCTGTTGCCACCGTCGTTAGTACATTCGGATCTACATTGGTAACTGCATTGAACACCTGGGAATTGGCCTTCGTTGGCACACTTGGACTTCCTGATTGCTGGTTTGAAAAGATAACGAAGACACCAATGATTATTGCAATAATAGCCAGGACTCCACCTATGAGGAGCCATTGCCGCATGTTAGATTGATTCTGCTTTTTGCCTTTGCTACGTGTTTGAGACCGATTTTCTTGATTGCTGCTAAGCCGTTGCTGTCGTTGTTGCCTTTCCCGCTCACGGCGTTGAGCCGCAGAAACAGGTTTTTGTTTCGTTTTTGCCATATATCCATTTCCTCATTATTTTCTATTGAGAACTAATCAGCGTAATTGTATCATAAACAAGGAAAATTTCATCTCTCAATTACCTCACAACAATACATTTGCATCTTATTTTAAGGGAATTTTACATTTGTCGTTTTGCTTGACAAATCAGCAGCCCTTAAGGTACAATCGTACCGCCACAACAGGTGCCGCATTTAATGAGCCTCGTTCGTCTAGTGGTCCAGGACATCGCCCTTTCAAGGCGGAGATCACGGGTTCGAATCCCGTACGAGGTACTTTCATTTTATAGGACTGTGATGCTGAGCACAGCGAAGCATCTCCTCGACAAGTTTAAAGTAAGAGGATACTGATGATTAGTGTCGAAGAAGCGCTAGAACGTATACTTGCCCAAATTACACCACTTTCTGCCACCAAGTTGCCGCTACCCGAATCGCTCGGACACGTTCTGACAGAAGATGTGATCTCTCAGGAAGATATTCCGCCATTTGCAAATTCCGCCATGGATGGTTTTGCCTTGCTCAGTCAGGATAGTCAACCTC
>WNGG01006415.1_pt1 | contig 16600 bp, 9 predicted proteins | sample 5400661 | NCBI WGS metagenome assembly WNGG01 (sample SAMN13153372, study PRJNA577476) | soil metagenome | isolation source: 100 cm soil or saprolite under Garry oak tree replicate 1 | place: USA:California | collected 2016-06-15 | reverse complement strand
TCGACCACGCCATTGGTCGAGTGCGTAGCCACGACTGCTTCCGGCGCGATCCCGCGCTCGACCCACTGTTCCAGAGCCGGCTGGAGATCGAATGAGTTCGGACCAGGTCCACCGCCACAGTGGCCCATCCCCGGCGCCATGTATAGACGGTAGAAGGTTTGCACGTCCCGCAGCGCCGCAGCTCGATCCTGTCGAGCGCCGCCAAAGAACCTGACGACGCTCTCGTAATAGTCGATGCTGTTCTGCGGGGCGATCAGATTGTCGTTCCAGCCGTGGTACTGAAGCAGCTTGCCGCCGCGCTGCCGGAATGCGCGCAGATTGGGGTCGGTGGCGTTGAGAAGAGACGCGAACTTCGATTCACCCTCGAGAAATGCCTGATAGTTCGCCGGGTTCGAGAACTGGAACGTCCTCCAGTCCCAATTGGGGTCAGCGAACACGAGCCACTTGTAGTGCGAGACCGGAATCGGGAAGGGATTCGCCGGATTGCGGTTGGGCCATGCCGGCTCGCTTCCGCGTTCGAGGCCGGGATACAGCTGCGCGCCGGTCCTGGGATCTTTGAGTCCGCGGTACACGCGTCGAGCAGTCTCGATCTGCGCCGGCGTGAGGCACGTGTCCGGTGACTGATCCGCGGCGCATTTCAATGTCGCCGGATCGAACGAGCACTGACGCGGATCGTCGATGATTCCGTCCTCGACGCCATCGAGCTTGTCGCAGGCCGCGACCGCCGAGCGACTCAGCAGTTGCAGTGCGGCCTGCGGGAGCAGGCTCACCGGGTCTTTGAGACTCGCGAGAACGGCGTCGAAATCGCCCGCCATCAGTCGCGTCCAATTATTGGCAGGAGCGCCCGCCACGATGCCGTCGTAGTCGGCCGGGAACCGCTGCGCTTCCATGAGTCCTTCGTAGCCGCCGGACGAACACCCGATCCAGTACGAGCGCTGGGCGGGTGTGCCGTAGAAGGCTTCCACGAGCGCCTTTGCCTTCAGCGCGGTTTCATGATGCGAGCGGTAGGCAAAATCGATCAGCTGTTCCGGATGCTCGTACGCGAACTTCGCCATGTCCTCGCCGCGCACTGCGGCGTGACCGGTATTCGTCGAGGCACTCGCATAGCCGCGTCGAATCTGACTCGCGAGGGGACCGAAGCTGATCGAGCCGGCCCAGCCGCCGTTGCCGACGCCGGCGAACTTGCCGTTCCATTTATCGAGCGGCATCCAGACTTCGAACACGATGTGCGATTCGCGCGTCGGCGCGATCTCACCCGCGACGCGGCAGAACGAAGGCAGATTAGAAATCGCGTTGGTTGAGCCCGGCGGCGTGAACGATCCCTCGACGACCGCCTGAGCCGTCGTGATCGTCGTGTTGGGAAGCCGCACGTCGGCCAGACTCTCGCAGGACCGTGACGAAGCCGTGTCCGTGGTAGCCGTCAAGGCGAACAGCATCAGAACGGTTACCGAGGTGGGGCCGCGCAGACGCGATCTCATGACTGCCTCGCTATGACATTGTGCACAGGAGCGGTCGTAGTTGCCCGATCGATTATAATCGCCTGCCCACCGCCCATCAAGGCGCGTTGGATCACGGGGTGCAATTAAGGGTGCGACTCGCCTCAGGTTCCGCTTTGGTCAGGTGAAGCTGAACAATCACAGCTCTTTTGGAGTGCGGCGACTTGTCACCGCTATGGCCCCGCCGTCAGAAGGAAAGCGCGACAAGTCGCCGCACTCCATAGCGCACTCGTCATTTGTCCGTCTTTTGCGCGCATCCCACGCCAGAAACTGACTCGTACTTCTAATTGCACCCCCCGCTTCCACCAACCTTGCCGGCCTTGTATGATTCGTGCATGGACATTCAATTAGCCAATTGGGGGTCCTGCGCAATCGTGTCGTGAAGCAGCTTTAGAGTACGACCTTTGCGAACTTAGCGTCTTCGCGGTGAAACTGAGCCAGAATTCACCGCGAAGGCGCGAAGAGCGCAAAGGGTCGCGAATTCGGGACGCACCGGAAGTCCGCAATTATCAGCGGCAGCGTTAATTGATCGATGAACTTCAGGAGAAACTGTGATGATAGATTTCAAACAAAACCGCCGCTCTATCGTCGCAGTGGCGTGGGTCTTGAGCATCATTGCCCTCGGCATCGGTCAGGCTGTGCTACAGAAAAAAGCCGAGGCTCAACGCGCATCGCCGCAGGGATATGTGCTCAGCGCCACCGAGGGCGAACATCTCATGCGGGGCGGTGGAAACATCTTCATCAAGGCGGACCCCAGCAGGGGCTCTAACAATATGGCCCTGGGGACACAGCAGGTCCCGCTCGGTGCGGGCATTCGAGTCCATCAGCACGAAAGGGCAGATGAGGTGCTGTTTGTTCTGGAAGGCACTGGAGTTGGCATTTTGGGCGATACACGCACGCCCATTGAGAAGGGTACATCAGTTTATATCCCCAAAGGCATTTGGCATGGAGTTCAGAACCCTGCCAGTGAGCTGCTGTTGCTGTGGGTGGTGGCACCGCCCGGTCTGGAAGCATTTTTTCGTGAGGTGGGCAGTGCTCCCGGAGCGCCACCCAAGCGGCTCACTCCTGAACAAGTGGGCGAAATTGCGCGAAAACACGGGATGCAGTTCAGATAACTTCAGACTCCCGCATTGAAACCAATGGGTCGGCAATTTTCCAACTGGCGGTACCGAGTGGTTCAAGAAGAACGGCGTCGCATAACGCTCGAACAACCGCTCCGGACGCCACGGCTGCGAGTTGGCTTCGGAGCCGCGTTGATGTGTCCCGTGTTCCGTCGCGAGTGAAAGGAGCGGCATGCGGACCGCATGGTTAGCTCATGATCAGGTTCCGTGACCGCGCGCGTCAGAACTCATATGGGCGCCTGGTCCTGGCCTCTCGTAGCGCATCGCCCCACCACGCGAGCTGGTCGAGCATGGATTTGGCCGCCCCATTTCGGGGCTGTTCGATTATGGTCAGGCGAACGCTACAAGTTCAAGTGAACTTGAAGTCAAGAGGGAAACGTGATATTTTTTTTGGCATGTCCGACCTACTCACCATCAGCGAAGTTTCGCGTCGTAGCGGTGTGGCTGCATCGGCGCTCCGCTTCTATGAGGAGCGGGGCCTGATCAAGTCCGAACGGGCCGGCTCGGGCCACCGTCGTTATCCGCGGCCGGCCCTCCGGCGGATCTCGTTCATTGTCTTTGCCCAGAGGATCGGGCTGACGCTCAAAGAGATCGGCGCCGAGCTTGCCAAGCTGCCGGAGGATCGGGTGCCGGAGGGCAAGGACTGGGCCAAGCTCTCAGGGCGTTGGACCGGCCGCATTGACGAGCGCATAGCCGAGCTCCAGCGCCTGCGGGCAGGCCTCACAGGTTGTATCGGCTGCGGGTGCTTGTCGCTGGATCGGTGCCAGTTCGCGAATCCTGGCGATCGAGCCGCCCGCCGCGGAGCCGGTCCCGTCTACTGGGTGGGCGACCAGCATCACTGAACCCGGACCGCTCCCCGCGAGCCCGAACGCGCTTGGCACACAAGCCGGGGCGCCGGGGCGTCGCGATCCTGGCCCGATCGAGTCGCACTTGAAGGCGTTTCTGCGAGTCTGCCCCGAGTGCCCCGATGCCTACCGGCATTTCGAGTTCGTGCGGGATCCGGTTCGGCCCACTCCGCCGCTCCGACTTCGCCTGTTTTTTGGGCAACCAGCCACGGATCCGGGGATTCGCCTGATACCATCGAGAGGCATTAGCCATTGAGGCTAATGCCTCGGCGCTCGTTAGACTACGCGGATCGCGCCGATCTAGTATGGGAGAGACGATCCCGCCCCCGGTTCTTCCCCATAAACCTTGAGGAATTGATGATGGTCAGACGTGTGTTCAGCCGATCCGTTACTGCTGTAGCTGCGATAATTCTTGTGGTGGTCTTGTTTTCAATGGGGACCCGGGCCCAGGACCGTAATCCGCGGGCGCGGCAGTTCCCCGATATCCAACTGCCGTCTCCCGCACGGGGGGCCGCGGCCCTCAGCGCTTTGGCTCCTTACCTGCCGCAACTCGCGGCATGGCATGGCAAGTCGGAAGACGAGTTGCGCAAGATTTTCCTGCTCGACAACACCCTCTGGACCGACACGCACGGCCGGCTTTTTTATGGATGCGAGTTCGGATCGCGCCCGGTGAGCACTGCCGGCGCGGAGAGCACCGGCGTGGTCCTCGAAGCTCCATTCCCCGACGATCAGACCTTCTTACTTCACAGCCGCCCCGGAGCCACCAAGGTCATATATCTCGATTTTGATGGGCACGTTACGACCGGAACACCCTGGAACATCTTGGACACCGGCGGACTGGACATTGTCTCGGCGCCCTTTGACCTTGATGGGATCCCTTCGAGCTTCAACAGCGCGGAGCGGGAACGTATCCAGTACATCTGGCAGCGGGTTGCCGAGGATTACTCTCCCTTCGACATCGACGTCACGACACAGGACCCCGGCATTGAGGCACTCCGGAAGACCGATACCAGTGACACCTCTTACGGTGTTCGCGTGGTCATCAGCCCAACACCCTGGTATGGCCTCATTCATAACTTCTACCCGGCCGGCATCGCCTACGTAGGCTCATTTACCTCTAGCAGCGATACCCCATGCTATGTCTTTGCCGAGGATCTCTCGAACAACGAGAAAGACATAGCCGACGCGGCATCCCACGAGGCTGGACACACGCTTGGACTGCATCACGACGGTGTGACAGGCGGAGACGCCTATTACTACGGCCAGGGCAACTGGGCGCCTATCATGGGTTCAGGTATGTACAGGGACGTCACCCAATGGAGCAAGGGTGAATATTCGGGTGCGAACAACAAGGAAGACGACCTCGCCGTGATGCAGACATTCGGTATCAGCTATCGCGCGGACGACCATGGCAACTCCATCGGTACGGCCACGGCGCTCACCGGCACAAGCATCAGCGCGTCCGGGGTCATCGAAACACGCGGCGACGTGGACATGTTTTCCTTCCGGTGCGGGGCCGGCCCGGTCTCTTTCACGGTTGATCCCGCCCCTCGAGGGCCGAATCTCGACATCTACGCCGCGCTATACGACGGCTCGGGAAAACTGGTGACTTCCAATGACGGCCCCGGACTATCCGCGAGCCTCACAGCCACAGTCACGGCAGGCACGTACTACCTGGCAATCGACGGCGTGGGGACCGGCGATCCGGTCACGGACGGTTATTCGGATTACGACAGCCTCGGACAGTACCAAATCACGGGGACTGTCCCGGCCCGTGTAACACAGAGTCCGGTTGCCTCGGCTTCGGCTTCGCCGACGAGTGGAACGGCGCCGCTGGCCGTAAGTTTCTCGAGCGCCGGCTCTTCAGATCCCGACGGCACAATTGTGAGCTACCAATGGAACTTTGCTGACGGATCGATCTCGAGCTCGGCCAATCCAGCGCACACATACAGCGTGGGAGGCACCTACACTGCCACCCTTGTGGTGACCGATGACGACGGATTGAGTTCCTCCAAAACCGTCACGGTCACTGTCGTAAACCCTCCGCCGACTGCGCCGGGTAGCGTCAAAGCCACCGCGGCGAGCGCCACCCAGGTCAATCTGACGTGGACCGCGTCGACGAGTCCCATCGGGATCAGCCGTTACGAAATCGAGCGAAGTTACAATAACGGCGCCTATTCACTGATTGGAACCGCCACTACCGCTAGTTTTGCGAATGGCTCGCTCACTCCGGGAATTACCTATGTGTACCGAGTGCGAGCGGTGGACACTCAAAACGTCTTTTCTCCGTACAGCAATCGGGATCTGGCGACGACAATCCTTTTCACCGACGATCCTCTTGTTTCAGGGCTTACGAAAGTCCGGGCGGTGCATTTTAGCGAGATGCGGCGGGCTGTGGACGCAGTCCGCGCAAGCGCGGGGCTCGTCCCTGCTCCCTGGACCGATACCAATTTGGCGGGGATTCCGATTACGGCGGTACACATTAAGGAGATGAGAAATTATCTCAGTCCGGCCCTGGTCTCGCTGGGGTTTTCCGCTCCCTCTTACACGGACCCAACACTGACAACCGGCGTTACGTGCATCCGCAAGGTCCACCTGGACGAGCTGCGCCAGGGTGTGAAATAACCGCAACCAAAGCTGCGAACGAAACCACAGATAAACGCAGATGAACATAGAGCGGCAAAGCCGCAAACAAACTAGAGTCCTTCGCGTTTTCTTCGCGTGCTTCGCGCCTTCGCGGTGAAAGTCCAGCCCAGGATTCACCGCGAAGCCGCGAAGAGCGCGAAGATTGCGCGAAGAAAAATCCTTTCCTGCCAAAAAATTGCAGCGCCGGCGTCTCGCCGGCCTATAAGTCCTTGCACTGCGTCCCTGCCGGCTGGAAGCCGGCGCTACGATTTTTTCACAGCCTCTCACATCCCACGGGCGGGACGCCCGTGCCACGACCTGATGCAAATTTGACCGATTTGTGAACTTTGTGTCCACAAAGTGGACCTAGTTGCCCGCTCGGTATTTTCGAGACAGAGACGCACAGAACGCGGAGGTTCTGTACCCGAGAGCGTCCTCCGCGGCGGAGTCCCTGCGGCGCCAGGTTTGTCTGTGTTCATCGGTGTTCGTCGGTGGTTTCATTTTGTGCAACCTTGCGGCCAGAATTCGCTTGTCTTCCCGGCGGCCCGTGTCGATAGGAATATTGCAAGCCCTGTTTCACCGAGGTGTCAAGAAGGATGCGGCCGCTGCGTAACAACTCTGTTCCAGGAGCCGTCGTCAAGGAGAAATCGTGATGAAACATTTTCCCAAAGTACCGAGAGGCGGTCGACGTCTTCGCGTGAAGTTTGTGATCTCGGCTTTTTGTGCGGCAGCCCTTTGGTGCCAGGCCGTCCCCTCGTCGGCCCAGCAGTGGCAAAACAACGGAACTAACATCTACAGCACCAACACCGGCAATGTGGGCATCGGCACGGCGTCACCGGAAGCCAAGTTCCACTTGTTTGGCGGTGAAGGCATATTTGACGGGTATCGCACCTACTTTCGTCATCAAGATGCCCAGATCCGGCTCGGGAATGCCACTCCAACCGGATCGTGGAGCTTCGGAGTCAGTGGCGACCCTACGGACGACTTCCTCCTTTATGACATGAAGAATGGGGCGACACAGCTCAGATTCGTTTCCGGGAAGAACATCACCTCGCTTTCGGGTAGCGTCGGCATCGGAACAGCGTCGCCAGCCACTAAGCTCCACGTAATTGGCGACGTGACGGTATCCGGGAACATCGCGGCCAAGTATCAGGATGTCGCCGAATGGGTTCCGGCAAATCGGCAGATCCCTGCCGGCACGGTCGTTGCCCTGGATCCTGAGCAGGCAAATCTCGTTATACCCTCCACGCGGGCTTACGACACGGCGGTGGCCGGTGTCGTGTCCCAGAGTCCGGGATTACTGCTCGGAGAGCGCGGGGAAGGAAAGGTCATGGTTGCAACCACAGGACGAGTGAAGGTAAGAGTGGATGCCACTCGTGGGGCAATTCATGTGGGCGACCTTCTGGTTACAAGCGGGAAAGAAGGGCTCGCAATGAGGTCTGAACCTCTCAGCATCGGGGGGCAATCGATGCATCGACCAGGAACTCTGCTCGGAAAGGCGCTGGAGCCGCTGCGTGAAGGCCAGGGAGAGATCCTCGTCCTGTTGACCCTCCAATAAGGGAAGGCCAGCCCTGGCGGGAGATCTCGCCGGCTGCTGCTCGCATACCTGAGGCTCCGTGGCATCGGCGGTGGAAACCGCCAGAGAACACGGGGAATCTACAGGACCACCGCCGCTTGCGATCCACTACAACGCGCGGATTTTCCCGAGTTTGCAAGAACAAGACATAAGTTCTCGCATGTCCGCCACGCCGGCGCATTAGTCTGAACGGCACAGCGTCGGGATAATATCAGGCAAATTCATAGATACGCGCCTGGTTTCCAAAAACAGGCGAACGTGGAGGTGCGGAGTTTCGCCGGCCTCCTTTTTGCAAATAATACTGTGAGATTGACGCGGATCGGGCCGATCTAGTAGCGGGATAGAAATTCCCCCCGCTTTATATTCCCATCCTCCATACATCTTCAGGAGTTGATTTCATGATGGTCAGACGTGTGTGCAGGCGATCCATTACTGCTCTAACTGCAATGATTCTTGTGGTGCTCTTGTTTGCGATGGGGACCCGGGCCCAGGACCGCAATCCGCCGGCGCGGCAGTTCCCCGATATCCAACTGCCGTTTCCTGCGCGGGGAGGAGAGGCGCTCAGCGCTTTGGCTCCTTACCTGCCGCAACTCGCGGCATCGTATGGCAAGTCGGAAGACGAGTTGCGCAATATTTTCCTGCGCGACCACACCCTCTGGACCGACACGCGCGGCCGGCTTTTCTATGGATGCGAGTTCGGTCCGCCCCCGGTCAACGCTCCCGGCGCCGAAAACGCGGGCGCGGTCCTCGAAGCTCCATTTCCTGACGATCAGACCTTCTTACTTCACAGCCGTCCCTCGGCCACCAAGGTCATATACCTCGATTTCGACGGCCAGACAACATCGGGAACCGCTTGGAGCGGCGGCGGGACCATCGTCTCGGCGCCCTTTGATCTCGACGGGATCCCGTCAAGCTTCAACACGACGGAGCGCGAACGGATCCAATACATATGGCAGCGGGTTGCGGAGGATTACGCTCCCTTCGACGTCGACGTCACGACAGAGGATCCCGGCGAAGACGGCCTTCGAAGGACCACTTCCAGCGATGTCCATTACGGCGTGCGCGTGGTTATCAGTCCAACGAACTGGTATGGCAGCGGTGGAGGCGTCGCTTATGTAGGCGTCTTCAATGAAATATCGAGCACCGATGTCTATGGCACGTGCTGGGTCTTCACGCAGCAACTCGGCCCGAACGGCGAGAAGTACATAGCGGAAGCGGCATCGCACGAAGCGGGACACACACTCGGACTGAATCACGATGGCCTGACTTCATGCTGCGATCCCAATACGGGCGGAACCACTTATTACTCCGGTCAGGGCAACTGGGCGCCCATCATGGGTTCGGGTTACTACAAGGACATCACCCAGTGGAGCAAGGGTGAGTATTCGGGTGCAAACAACACCGAAGACGACCTCGCCATCATACCCACTTATGGGGCCCCTCTTCGCGCCGACGACCATGGCAACTTCATCGGCACGGCTACCGCGCTGGCGGGCACAAGTATCAGCGCGTCCGGGGTTATCGAAACACGCAACGACGTGGATATGTTTTCCTTTCAGAGCGGGGCCGGCTCGATCTCTTTCACGGTCAATCCCGCCCCTCGGTCACCGAATCTCAATATTTATGTTGCCCTCTACGACGGCACGGGAAATCTGGTCGCCTCCAACGATGGCGCCGGGCTGCCCGCAAGTCTCACGGCAACGGTCACGGCAGGCACGTACTATCTGGCGATCGACGGTGTGGGGAGCGGCGATCCCGCTACGACCGGTTATTCCGATTACGACAGCCTCGGGCAGTATCAGATCACCGGGACGGTCATAGATCCTGGAACCAAGAAAAATCCGGTGGCCAACGCTTCGGCATCACCGGCCATCGGAACGGCCCCGCTGGCGGTCAACTTCTCGAGCGCAGGTTCTTCGGATTCCGACGGCACCATTCAGACTTACCATTGGGACTTCAATGACGGATCGAGCTCGAGTTCGGCCAATCCAGCGCACACATACAACGCGGCAGGCGTCTACATCGCCACACTTGTCGTGACCGACAACGACGGACTGAGCTCCTCCGACACTGTCACGATCACCGTCGCAAACGCTACGCCAACTGCGCCAACTGCGCCGGCTAACGTCAAAGCCACAGCGGTGAGCACTACCCAGGTCAATCTGACCTGGACCGCGTCGACGAGTCCCATCGGGATCAGCGGTTACGAAATAGAGCGAAGTTACAATCACGGCTCCTATTCGCTGGTTGGGACCTCCACTACCGCCACTTTTGCGAATAGCTCGGTCAGCCCGGGAATTACGTATCTATACCGCGTGCGCGCAGTGGACACTCAAAATGTCTTTTCCGGGTACAGCAATCTGGATCTTGCCACGACGATCCTTTTCACCGATGATCCTCTTGTTTCCGGACTCACGCAGGTCCGGGCGGTGCAGTTTAGTGAAATGCGCCAGGCTGTGAACGCAGTCCGCAAAAGCGCCGGGCTCGCTGCCGCCACCTGGACCGACACCAATTTGGCGGGGATGCTCACCAAGGCGATACACATTCAGGAGATGAGGAATTATCTCAGCCCGGCCCTGGCCGCGCTGGGTTTCTCCGCTCCTTCCTACACGGACCCGGCGCTGACAACCGGCGTTACTAGTATCCGCAAGGTCCACCTGGAGGAGCTGCGCCAGCGTGTGATATAACGCACGAATATGACGAAGCGCGGGAATAAATTCTCGCGCCGCACGGAGACCTCGAAATGGCCCACCAAGCAAGAGAGATGAAACTCCTTGCCACGCCGGAGAAGGGAGAGGTCTCCGCCCTGCTGGTCCGGCCCGGCGACGCGAGCCATCTGCTCGTCCTCGGCCATGGAGCCAGCACGAACATGCGACACGCCACCCTCCAGACCATCGCGGAGCGGATGGCCGACGCGGGCATTGCGACCTTCCGCTACAACTTTCCTTACATGGAGCACGGCAAGGGACGCGACTCCCGGGAGGTCTGCACAGCGACCGTCCGCTCCGCGGTCGCAGCGGCGCACCGAGCCGCCCTCGACCTCCCCCTTCTGGCGGGCGGCCACTCCTTCGGCGGGCGCATGACCTCCACGGCAGCCTCAGAATCCCCCCTCGATGGCGTACACGGCCTGGTCTTCTTCGCCTTCCCCCTGTATCAGCCCGGCAAGCCGGACACGAAGCGCGCGGACCACCTCAGCGCGGTCACGGTCCCGATGCTCTTCCTCAGCGGCACGCGCGACGAGCTGGCGGACAGGGACCTTCTACAACCCGTGTGCAAAAACCTCGGCAACCGCGCGACACTCCACCCTCTGGACACTGCCGACCACGGCTTCCGCACCCTCAAACGCTCCCGCAAGAGCGAGGAGGACGTATTCATCGAGATGGCTCGCATCGTCCGGGAGTGGGCGTCCAGGTTGAAGTGAACGTCGTTATCGCCTACAGGAGATTTTGCCATGACCAAACAACCATCGCAGTGGATACACGTGGCCGCGCTCGGCGATATTCCAATGGGTGAAGCGAAAGCCATCAGGCTCGGAGAAGGGCGCAGCATCGCGCTGTTCAACGTCGATGGCCGGATCTACGCGACCGACAACCAGTGCCCCCATATGGGCTATCCCCTGACTCGTGGGGCGGTCCGGCACGGCATTCTCACCTGCGACTGGCACGGCCGGAGCTTCGACTTGGACGGTGGAGGATGTTTCAATTATGAATGTGACGACCTGCAAACGTTTCCCGTTGACGTTCGTCAGGATAAAATCTGGATTCAGCTCGGAGATGCCCAGTACAAACGGCGGGACGAACATCTCCGCCTGCTGTGGCAAGGGCTGCTGAGCGAAGATCGCTGGACGATATCCAAGGCGATTGCCCTGCTGCTCAAGGGGAGTGTCCCGGAAGAGGAGATCGTGGAGATGGTCCTTCGGCACCTCGGCCGGCATATCGCCAGTTCGCACGGCGCGGAAGGCGGTGATGATGTGTCCCGGCTGATCAACGGGATCAAAGTAGGACGACGATACCAAGACGCCGACCGCCTGATGGTGCTCGCCACCGCTGCCTGCTCCGTAGCTGGTAAAGCCGCGGAGCGCCTTGAGGTCGTGTCGTTGCCCGGACCCGTGGCGTGGAACAACATCGATCGATGGACGAGGATGTTCTCCCATGATGGCCAGTCCGGACGTATCGAGCGGTGCCTCTTCACCGCCTACCATCTGGATTATGAAGACAAAATCATGCCGCTCCTCTATCAATGCGCCGTCGAACCCCACTTCCTCGGCTTTGCCGATAACCTGCTCTCGCTCGGCTACCTCGCGGAAGCCATCGAGAGCTTCGGCTGGGAGCAATCGTCCGAGCTCGTCTTCAGCCTGGGCGCCAAACTGCTCGGGCGCCGGCGTGGCGAGCCGGAGCGTTTCCGCCGCGATGCGGTCGGCCTCATGACGTCCATGGTTCCCGTCATCCAAGCGTCGAACCCGTCGACGAACAGGGTCATCGAGTACGACGAAGACGCCTTCGTCGGCGCCTTGGTGAGTGTCAACATTCAGAAGTCATTTGACGCAGTGGGCACCGTACTGAAGGCGGGCGTGAAGCTGGATCGTCTGATCACGACGCTGGTGCTCCTCTCGGCGGATCGGATGGCCCGGACGCCCGTGAACGTGGACGCCGGTTGGGGCGCATTGACGGTGGAACTCAACCTCGCCGCATCGCTGCGTACCGCGCAGCGGCATGGCGGGGATCAAGTGGCCGCGAAAGGACTCTTCCATGCCGCCTGGCTGCTGTTCGCGGACCGCTGGCTAAATATCCCGGTCAGGCCGCTCACTATCCCCCTCGGCGGCGACACGCTCGACGTGCCCAACGAAGACGCGGGAGTGCGAGTGATTCTCAACTCCATCGCGTCGCTCAATGTGCAGGATGTGGGCCGGCAGGTGCTGGAGTACCTGAACGCCGGATACTCGGGGGATCGGTTGCTCCATGAGATGGGGCGAGTCATGCTCTGGGATGACACCAACACCCGGATTTTGCCCACCCTCCGCACCGTGTTTGAAGAATGGGAGCGCTCGAGCGGATCAGACCCTGCCTTGGGCGCCGGACATCCCGCGCGGTACCAGCTTCTCGTCGGCCTCGCTCGCTATGCTACGGACATTCGCACGAATAAAGACAGCGGTTCCGCCACGAACACCGCCATGCACTTTGCAGAAGGCAGGACAACGGTGGACGTGTTCGAGGAGTAAAGGGAAATTGAAACAGGGATGGACAGGATAGATAGCCTTAGCAACGTTTTCCCAAGTAAGTCCGGGCGCCCTGGAAGGGCGCCTTTCGCCCCGCTGGGGCGGATCACTGTATGAATCGGAGAAAAGAGGGGGCATTCCAATGTCGAACACACAATCCAACTTTGTAAAAGTGGCTGACCTGAAAGACGTCCCTGAAGGCACTCCCAAAGCGGTTAGAGTCGAGGGACGCAGCATCGCGCTGTTTCAGCACCAGGGCAACGTTTACGCGACTGATAACCAGTGTCCGCACATGGGGTATCCGTTGACGCGCGGGCGGGTCCGCAATGGCGTCTTGACCTGTGACTGGCATGGGTGGAGCTACGACATGAGAGGCGGCGGCTGTTTCACCGGAGGATGCGATGACCTCGACACGTTTCCCGTCGAGGTGCGAGACAGCGCCATCTATATCGATGTGCGCAGCGGTGGGTCGAGGCGTAAGGATGCCCACTTCCTCCTGCTGAAAGAGGGCTTGTTGAGCGAGGATAACTGGACCCTGTCGAAAGCGATCGCGATCATGCTCGCGCAAGGTGTGTCCGAACAGGACACCTTGAAACGGGTCGTGCAACACTTGGGCCGGCACATCGCTACCGAGCGTGGAGCCAACGACGGCGGCCGCGAGCTCGCACTGATGGTCAATGGGGTGAAAGTGGCGCGTCACTATGCGCCGGATGACCGGCTCATTCCGCTCATGATGGCGGCGACGGGCGCGTCGGGCCGTGCAGGGGATCGACCGGCGGTCCAGCCGCTGCCGCCGCCGGTGACGTGGGATAAACTGGAGCATTGGATCCGCGTGTTCTCAGCGGACAAGACGTGGGAAGGGATCGAGAAATGCCTGATCACGGCTCGACGGCTCGGAGGACACGATGAGCGGATCGTTCCGCTGCTCTATGAATGCGCACTCGAACCGTTCTTTTTGGGTCACACCGAGAACCTGCCGCTTCTGGGGTATCTCGCGGAATCGCTCGAAGAATTCGGGTGGGATCAGGCGGAAGAACTCGTCTGCAACCTGGCCGCGAAGATACTCGGCCGGGATCGCGGCGCGCCGGAAGAACTCCGCCTGGCGGCGATCAAGATGTTCGAACCCATCCATACACTCATCGATGAACTGGCCTCGACATCGCCCCGGGATCAGGGCGCTACTTACGATGAAGACGCCTTGAGCAGAGGGTTGGTGAGCGGCGATCTGACTCAAACGTTTAACGTAATCTCGGATGCGCTCAGGGCTCGCGTGGACATCGATCGGATCGTCACCACGATGGTCCTCCTGGCCGCAGACCGCATGGCCCGGACCCCGGTGAACCTGAACCCCGGCTGGGGAAGCCTGAGACAGGAACTGGTGCTCGCATCCTCGGTTCGAACCGCCCTGCGCTACGGTGGCCTCAACGTAGGGGCCAGGGCGCTGTACCACGCCGCCTGGCAATTCTTCAGCGATCGCTGGCTCAACATCACGCCCCGTTCCCTTACCGAGCCCCTGAGCGCCGCCAGATCGGATGCGTCGAACGAAGACACCGGACTCCGGACTGTACTGGATTCCATTGAGACGATTCAGGTGCGCGAAGTCGGACGGCACACTCGTGAGTACCTGAACGCCGGCTTCTCCGGCGATCGCCTGTTATCGGAGATGGGGCAGTCCATTCTCAGAGACGATAACGGCTGGAGTCTCGTGCACGCTCTGCGGACAGTGTTTGACGAGTGGAAATTGTGTGAAGGACATCCCGCCCGCAACCAGTTGCTCGCCGGTCTCGCACGCTGGGCCACGGATGTGCGCAAACGGACCGGGAGTCAATCCGCCGCGCAGACCGCACAACGGTTCGCACGGGGTCAGACGGCCGTGGATTTGTACGAGTCGTGATTGCGGATGGCGTTGACAAACGACTGGGGAGTGCGGCCGCAGGCGCTGGACGCCGCTCTCCAACGTCAATGATGATTTCGCGGGTCGCGCAACACCCTGGTGCAGAGTCCGCCCGAGAAGGTACCCCAGCCCCGGAAGCGACTTGCCGCTGGGCGCGCTTTGTTTGAGTTCTATGGACAGTTGCCGCGCGCAGATTCTTTTTGCAACCTAATTTCAAAAGGCAAACCAAAATGTCAACAGTGCAACACGAAGATCTCAATTGGGATGGAGCTGTTCATTCAGGCGCGAATCAGAAACACCTCCGAACCTTGATTGCAATCCTCGTCATCTTCCTGGCTTTGTTTTCTTCCAAGCCGGCAAGCCCACAAGCAGGTTCCGAAGCCGAGAGCGAGAAAATTAGAACAATTATCAAAAAGTACGAGAAGTCTATTGCTGACGCAGATACGACACTTGCGTCACAAATCTGGTCGCAGACGACGGATGTATCATTTATCCATCCCCGAGGACACGAACATGGCTGGGAAGAGATTAAGCGGAACGTATATGAGAAACTGATGCGCGATGTCTTCTCTGAGCGCAAACTCAGCTGCAGCGATATTTCCATTCACATCTACAAGGACGCGGCGTGGGCGGAGTTCAACTGGGTTTTTGTCGCCAAGCTCAGGAGCGACGGATCTCCCGTGAGAACTGAAGGACGGGAAACTCAGGTTTATCAGAAGACTGGTCGCGGTTGGCGCTTGGTGCATGTCCACTATTCAGGCATGCCTGCTGCGCCAAAAAGCTGAACACTCCCGTCTTTAAGGCCAAATAGCGTCCAGGGCCATGCGTCGATCCTGAAGTTTTAGAAGCTGGAGCTTTCCTCGTCTAAATCGACACCCGGTGGTCCCAAGACATAATGAAAGCCTTTGGGGCCGCAATGTTTCTCGAGAGCCGCCAGGATCAGGTTGCATCTTGCTGATGTGTCATGGGGGCCGGACACGAATAGAGGCTTTCCATCTTTGCCAAATTCGAACGCCGTTGTGCAGGCAGTAACATCAATGTCGCCGAAAATCAGTTTTGATGCCTCGTAATCCTCATGCGCTCGAAGGCCCAGGTTCTGCGCGTAAGCAACGGCCCCTTCTACCAGCTTTCTTGCGCAGGCAGGATCAATTGGAACCATCGGGAACCCACACCCGGAGCGTTCGACTATCAAGTCGTAAGCTTCGGCCGGCACAGTAGCGAACAAGGCATCTTTAACTCCCAGGCAATAGACGTCGACAAGGAACGACACAACAGCAATCCTCTTCCCAAGACGCCGGCTGACCAGAATGTGACCGATACCTATTCCAAAGAGATTTTCGGGTAATAGACATTCGTGAAGCGGGCAAGCCGCGGCACGCATTATCTCCCCCGAACTATACCTTCCGCTTACGGTCGCCTCAGACCGTCGTTTCCTGACAAGCTGCTCTTTATGCTTCGCAGCCTTTCTGGCCAATTGCTTCGCTCTCCTCCTGGGATCAATCGCCATTCGGACTCCCTCCCCTTTATCTCGCAAATTCAAGTGCGCGGACATCCTGCGCCCCTTTTGTTTGCTGTCGTTAGCCGCGCTTTCAACCACCGTTACGGCGATCCAGCCACCGGGGTCAAGTCCCAACAACGCTGCCAACACACCTTGGGCGCATCTCGTTGTCCTACGGGCCATTGCCGACGCTAAGGGCCCGTCAGGAAATAAGGTGTACATTTTGCTGCTGGCCCCCAGGCCCGCTGGCAAGGCGCGAGCGACGAGCATACCCGGTGCGGTATGTAAGGAGCGAGCAACACCGCCAGCGGGCCTGCGGGCCGCAGCCCG
>WNGG01008760.1_pt1 | contig 16605 bp, 20 predicted proteins | sample 5400661 | NCBI WGS metagenome assembly WNGG01 (sample SAMN13153372, study PRJNA577476) | soil metagenome | isolation source: 100 cm soil or saprolite under Garry oak tree replicate 1 | place: USA:California | collected 2016-06-15 | reverse complement strand
GTGGGACGCAGACCCACCCGCTTTGGTCTGCCCTCATTGCGTCAAGAAGTTAGATGCCCAACAGGACGGGTGTCCCCGAAATGTCCCCATCATGACCGTCGCAGCAGTTGCACTGGTCGTCCTCTCGATAAGCCCTTGGGGCCCTCGATTGTGCCGTGAACCTCTTCGCCCGGGCTGAAGGTCCCTGCGACGTAGCGTTGTCCGAGAGGGAGCCCCCCTCCGCCTGTCGCGCAGGATTGACCCCACGCGAGTTTTTTCTTTTTTTGGGGGGGAGGGGGGGCCTCGCGCCGCTCCCGGCGCTCGCCTTCCCCTGCACTCCCGAGTACCCCTCACACCCGCTCGGATTGGCCCACGCTTGGCTGGGGGACCTCCTGGCGGTGCAGGGGGACAAGGTGCGGGAGCTGTCGGCCGCCGAGGGCCTCTCGTGGCGGACGATCGAGCGTGCGAAGGCCGAGCTGGGGTCAAGTCCCAGAAGGGCACCATGGCGGTGCCTTGGTTGTGGGCCCTTCCCGGGCGGAAGGAGGCGACCTGATGTAGGCCGCCCACGGCCCTCTCGCCATTCAACTTGACGGTCTTCTGATAACAAACAACTTACGTGGCGGTCTTCGTTAGGTTGGCGGCCTTGGAAGACCGCCAAGACCGCCAGTCTGCCAATAGCAGTGGAGTGGGAGGCGTTCGGCCTTGCATGACGATCACGACCTCCTGCGATCCGCGGGCGGCGTGGGCGGCCGGACCCGGGGCGCGAGTATCGAGGGGTACCATTGGGTTGCAGTGTTGACCTTGGATCACGCACGACTCCAGTACGGGAGGCTTCAACGACACGATCAGATCGTGCGCCACAGATGGGACGCCGTCGCATTCCTGGACTTGTCGCACGTGTTGCGCGTCTGGTCGGACATGAAGCTAGAAGCGCAGCGTCTCATAGAGGAGCAACGCCTGGCGTTACGATTCACACACTTCGACAAGACGAAAGACTTCAAGGCGTTGGTTCGTGGCACGACCTACACCTACTTGCCGTTCGCCAGCGGCGTGGCTGGGCCGATCGGCAGCTTTCGGAACGTGTGGTTTACCGATCGCGTGCTCAACGATGAGGAGATGGCCGCCCAGTCGTCAGTTGCGTATTCCACTGTCCAGCCGAGGGAGATGACGCTTTCGGACTGGTTTGGGGCCGAGATCATCGTGCGTCAGTTGATCCACGCGGATGGAACGGTTGAGCGCCTTGGTATCGCTCGGGATGTGTTCGTACGGCGTGTCGCCAACTGCCTCGGAGGCAGCCACCCGGACGGAGTCGACGTGGAAGAGCTAGACAACCGATTCGATCCCCACATCCGTGCCCTGCATGGGTTGATCGTCGGTGAGATCCCGGCCACGTTCCATGAAGCCATCGAGATCAGCCACGATCTCCTGACGATTCTCCACCCTGCGTTCGGTTGGTAGGGCCGACGCTTGCGCCCAGCCTTCACGCCCATCATCATCTCGGCCATGCCGGAACCGTCGTGGCTAGGAAACGCGCAGGCGGCACTTCTCGTGGCTGCGATTGCCGGACCGGCCACCGTGTGGCGCAGGTATCGCTCTTGGTGGGTCCGTGGAGCCACTGTGTTCGCGTGTGTATTCGCGTCGGTGGTCGTCGGCTATCAAACCGTCAAGGGCAACCTCGGCACGCTTGTTCCGCCGTTCGTGCTGTCGCCGGTTCCAGGATGGGCATTGATGATCGCATTCGCGGTGGGTGCCACTTGACCGAGTTGGGATTGATCGGAGAAGGGCTCCAGACGCTCCCCGGGCAGTAGCAGCAGTCGCCCTACCCCCGGACGGGTCGGGAGCGTGCGTCCAGTCCGGCAGCATCGCCACGTCGGACCGCACGCCGCGGCGGTCGAAGGCGCTCAAGAGCGGCGGGAGTTGCGGGGCCTGGAGCGGAGGCGCGGACCGTCCGGCGCGACCGCGTCGAGCCTCGGCCCGGCAGCCATGACGACACCGCCAATGCGCTTGCTGGGCTTGGCCGCGCGCGGAAAAGGACGCCGTCTCATGACTGCCCTCCTCTGTAATCTGCGCCCAGGATAACGAACGCGTCTGGCATGCGAGGTCCGGTTCGAGGTAGACCAAACGCGTCTTGGCTCCGCCCGCGGGTGGGGCGGTCTACTGTAGACTCCCAGGCCACCAAGTCAATCGACCCACCGGGTGGTCACCGTCGGTCCAGAGGCTGCCCTGCCGTGCTCTTGACCTTCGACTCTACGCCCGGTAGCGTTGCTCTCGTTGACCGGCCGGGAGTTGCGGAAACTCCGGCTCCGGCTAGGTCTGACTCAGGAAGCTCTCGGAGAGAGGATGGGAGTGCGGGCAAACACGATCTGGCGCTGGGAGGCGGGACGCCTCGCGGTGCCGCGAATTGCGGCGCTCGCCATGAAGGCAATCCTTCACGACGAGGGACGAAAGGGTCAGGCCGGGAGGTAAGGAGCCATCGGACCCACTCCGCTTTTTGTTCTCGATAGACTCTACTTTAGGTAGATGAGTGATGAAGACGAATAAGCTAACGCGGAGTTTCTAGTGTCACACGTCTCCCTGCTGCTCCTGATTCTGGGCTTCTCTCAAGGGCCGCTGGCGACCGGTCAAGACACTCCACAGGCTCTGAAAGCGTGTGCCGATTTCCTGGCTAATAACTCCTTCTCCTCCCGGACGTCACCGGTCTCGTGCCCGATGAAATGGATCGAGACCTGTGTTGGAGCCACGCGGGCGGGTCTGAGTCCAGAGCACGAGGCAGAAGCTCACTATTGGGCCGCGAGGGGCTGGGAGATGGTGGTTCAGTCCCCGGAGAAGTGCCAGCTCTTCTGCTCGGTCCCGGAATTTCGGCCAGGCGCGAACTCGATCGACGCGGCGGTGACGTGTCGCAAGGATCTCGCAGAGGAAGCCATGGTCCGCGAGATTCGGGAGGCCATCCGCCTATTCGGGAATACCACTCCTTCCTACTTTTACTTTCTGGACCCCCGGAAGTTCCTGGTCAACTACTACTGCACCAACGGCCGCTTGGCGGAGGCTCATCAAGTCGCGATCGAGGGTGTCCGTCTGAGACCGAGCGACCCTGAAGGCCATGCTCTGCTGGGAGCCGTTCTCATCCTGCTGAACCGCTGGGATGAAAGCGTGGCGTCATTACGAGAGGCCGCTCGGCTCAGCCCCTCCAGCACGCGCTCCAACGACCTGGGATTCGTGTTGAGTCGTGTGGACCCGGCCGCGGCTGCGTCGGTCTTTCGCGAAGCGATTGCAAGCGGCTTTCACTTTGAGAATGACCCCTTCGGCCGCTCTGCTGGGATACTGGCCGCGGTGGCACACGCGAACCTTGCCGAGGTTCTAGCTGCCCTCGGCCAAGCTAAGGAGGCCATCGCCGAGTTCGAGACGGCTCTCAGACTCGACCCGGGGTTCTTCGATCCGCCGACGAGCTTGTCAGTTTCGCTTTTCTCTTCCATGGATCTGCTTGGGGATGCTCAGCGATCGCGTCGGCCAGCGCAACGTGAGACCTACGAGCGGCTACTCTCGGGACACCCGACGCCGGTTGCAGGTGCTCAGCGAGGGCCAACGGAAAAGCGACCGACGCCGCGGCAGGCGAAAAGCCCAAGCCTGGTCACAGGGTCCGGTTTCTTCATCACACCTACCGGATACCTCGTTACGAACGCCCATGTAGTGGAGTCTGCGCAGCGGATCGAGCTTCGGACAAAGACTGGCACGGTTGCGGCGAGCCTGGTCAGGCTTGACCGAGTGAACGACTTGGCGCTACTGAAGGCGGATGGGGAATACATGGCGCTCCCTCTCTCTACTGGGCCGGCGCTGTCTCTAGGAACCGCCGTCTTCACCGTTGGCTTCCCGAATCCAGGACTTCAGGGGCTGGAGGCGAAGCTTACGAAGGGCGATATCAGCAGTCTTGCCGGCGCTCATGATGACCCCCGCCATTACCAGATCAGCGTGCCGGTTCAACCGGGCAATTCGGGAGGTCCGCTGATGGACCTGCGGGGTAACGTCGTTGGAGTGGTCTTGGCAAGGCTCAGCGATCAGGCCGCATTGAAATCCTCAGGAGCGCTTGCCCAAAACGTGAACTACGCGGTGAAGATCGACTACCTGAACGCGCTGTTGCAGTCGGTTCCGCAAGCCGCCTCCCAACTTGCGCGACCGGGCACCGTGGAGAGGTCAGTGGAAGAAGCAGCCAAGCGTGCCGAAGCCGCCAGCGCGCTCGTGATTGTGGAGACCAACACCAGACGCTGAGAGAACGCTGAGGCTCTTGCAGACCTGGGGATCCACCGCCAGTTTGCAGGCACGCACGCCTCCTTTCTTGTGGTACCACACTCGACAAGAATCGGTTTGGCCCCTATATTGTCTGTAGCGAGTTGAAACGGTTTCGATTCGCTCCTTCTGACTCGCTACCCCCTCCTCTGCTCCCCTTCTCCACCTAGGCAATCAAGGCGGCGGAGAATTCCGCCGTTTGAAACACACGGAGTCTTCCGTGCGCAGACTCCCCTTACTCAGGAGGAGGGCATCCCATGCAGCATTCCAATGAGCCTCTACGGCTACTAACGAAGCGCGAGGTAGTCTCGCTCACGGGCCTCTCCTACGCTGTCCTTAGGCGACTGGAAGCGAAGGGCACATTTCCGCGACGAAGGATGATCTCCGCCAAGAAGAGCGGCTGGTACTCCGACGAGGTCCAGGCCTGGATCGAGTCCCGGCCGCTGCGCAGCCCCGACGACGTGCCGCCCGCCATCCGCGAGCATTGGGACCGCACCACACGCCAGCGCCGGCAGCAACAGTGAGAGACGGTCTCGATTCTTCGGGAGGGTCGATCGCGGACCTCCCTGCCGGAGAAACCCATCTCGGCGCTGAGGTCTTGGTCCGCATGGCCGATGTGAAGCGCACTCGGCTTGAGTGGCTCTGGCCAGGCCGCATCCCACAAGGGAAGCTTGTGATCACCGAAGGTGACCCGGGCCTCGGCAAGACCACCATGCTCCTGGACCTGGCCGCTCGCATCTCAACGGGGATGCCGCTCCCCGGCGAGACGAAGGGCCGGGACCCGTCGGGAGTCGTCATCCTTACTGGCGAGGATGACCTGGGCGACACCGTGAGGCCTAGATTGGAAGCGGCAGGCGCTGACCTCTCCCGCATTCACGTACTCACGGCTGTGTCAGACAAAAACGGGAGGCCTGTGCCGCCTGAGATACCCCGAGACGTTGACCGAATCAAGAACGCCGTGCACAAAGTCCAAGCGGCGGCCGTGATCATCGACCCCCTCATGGCCTATCTGGGATCCAGGGTGGACTCCTTCCGCGACCAGGACATTCGCCGCGGGCTGCTCCCGCTCCGCGATTTGGCGGAGTCCACCCGGGCCGCAGTCATCATCAACCGCCACCTCAACAAGGGCGGCGGGGCCAATGCTATCTACAGGGGTGGCGGCTCCATCGGCATCATCGGTGCTGCGCGCTTGGCACTACTCGTGGCCCCAGACCCGCGGGATGCTGGTGGGAGGGCGAGACGGATCAAACAGCGGAAGATCTGTTGGCCGCAGAGCGGGAGAAAGACGACGAGAGCGGTTCGGCCATAGGAGAGGCGGTCGCGTTTCTTCGCACGGTATTGAAGGAAGGCCCGCTCCTGGCGAAGCAAGTATTCAGTCAAGCGAAGGAGCAAGGGATCGCACAGAAGACGCTGAAGCGAGCCAAAGCTCGGCTCAAGGTCAAGTCGGAGAAGCTGGAGGGTCATCCAGGAACCCCCTGGCGTTTGGAGACTGCCGTGAGGCGGACCATCGCAAGAGGGCCAGAGTGCGGCCTCGTTGAACGTGATCGCGTCCTTGGTGCGTTTGGGCTCCTTGGCCCTCTTCTTCTAACTCTCAGAACACATGCTCCTTGCCTGACCCTCTTGCTTGCCCTCCTTGGTGGCCTCCTTACCAATTCCCGGGCCTACGGAGCACCAAGGGACCCAAGGAGCCCAAGAGAGCCGAGGGACAAAGGTCGCCCGGGGTCGCCCCATGGCGCGCCTCCCGGGGCCCGGAGGTGGCACACCGCAACCCGCGGCAGCGCTGTGCGATTGGAGCCACGGAATCAGGTCTGGCCGTCAGTGCCACTGAGGACTGCCAAGCCCAGAATCCTCTCAGGGATAGCCTCCACCGCTCGCCGTGCCCCCGGAAGCGCACTTGGGCCAGAGGAATCTTTCAGGCCGACCGCGCGGACAATGCCTGTCAAGGGCTTCGCAGGACAACCACAGTGAATGGCGCAGAGCTTCTTGCCGAGCTTGACCGGATGATTCCAGAGACGAACTCCGAGGAGCGCCCCGGCCTCATCGTCGGCCTGGCTGCTCGTTTGGCTGTCCTCGGAGCTGGCCTCGCAATGCCTTCCCCTCAACCGTGTCCCGATCCTGACGAGCAGACGAGCGGCGGCCTTCTGACCGTCCAGGAAGCTGCGGCGATTGCCAAGATGAGCCCGCGCTGGCTGCTGCGTCATACGCGGGACCTGCGCTTCCGCCGTGATTTCTCGCGGAAGAACGTCCGGTTCGAGGAACATGGGTTCCGTCGATGGCTCGAAACTCGGAGAAGGACTTGAGTGGTCTGTAGCACGGTGCTACACTGCTTACGATGAAGGGCGCGGCCGTTCGGAAGATCCGGCAACGGCTCAAGCTGACACAAGCGCGCTTCGCCAAGTTCGTAGGTGTCCATCGTGTGACGGTGGCGCGGTGGGAGGCGGACAAGACGAAGGTTCCTGAGCCGACGGCACGGTTCATCCGCGTCCTGGCGAAAGGCGGCGACCGATGAGCAAGAGAGCGCATGGAACGGGCATGGTCTACCAGCGCGGCCGGGTCTGGTGGGTCCAATACAGCTATCAGGGCAAAGTCTATCGGGAGTCGTCGCGCTCAATGGTCAAGATGGACGCGGCGAGGCTGCTCAAGAAGCGCTTGGGCGAGATCGGGCAAGGACGCCTTATTGGGCCCGATGTAGAACGGACCACGTTCGAGAACTTGGCCACAATGCTGCTCGATGACTACCGCATCAACGGGCGGCGCTCCATCGAAAGCGCCGAACGTGCTGTCTCTCACTTACGTGAGTTCTTCGGACTCGCACGGGCAGTCGAGATCACGGAAGATCGCATCGCAGCCTACATCCGCCGTCGCCAGGAGAGCCGCGCGGCGAACGCGACGGTCAACCGTGAGTTGGCCGCCCTGAAGCGGATGTTTCGTCTTGGGGAACGAGCGCAGAAGGTCGCTCGTCGCCCGTTCATCGACATGCTTCAAGAGAACAATACCCGTAAGGGATTTTTTGAGGAGGAGCAGTTCCGTGCGGTGCGTGAGCGCCTGCCCGAGCCTCTGCGTGCCGTTGTGGAAGTGGCATACATCACCGGCTGGCGCGTGGCGTCGGAAATCTTGACACGCCATTGGAAGCACGTTGACTTCGAGGCTGGGTTTCTGCGCCTGGAGCCGGGCGAGACGAAGAACGGCGACGGCAGGATGTTTCCCCTCATGCCCAGGCTCCGCGCCGTGTTGGAGCATCAGCGCGAGCGAAGGGACGCCCTGAAGAACGAGGGGAAGATCGTTCCCTACGTATTCCACCGCGACGGGAAGCCCATCAAGGATTTCCGCATTGCGTGGAGAAAGGCGTGCCGCCAAACGGGCCTGCCGGGGAAGCTCCTACACGACTTTCGCCGGAGCGCCGTGCGCAACCTTGAGCGAGCGGGCGTGCCTCGTTCAACTGCAATGGCGATGGTAGGCCACAAGACCGAGGCGATTTACCGCCGGTACGCGATCACAGACGAGGCGATGCTGCGTGAGGGAGCGGAGAAGTTGGCCCGATTCCACGAGGCCATCGCCGCAGCGCCTGGATCCTCCCTTCCAAGGACAGATTGGCACAGGACTGACACAACGGGAAGCGAGTGAGCCTCAGAAGACTGTTTTGCCGGTCCTCCTAAGCTGTTGATAAGGTGGCGGAGAGAGGGGGATTCGAACCCCCGGAAGGGTTTCCCCTTCACATGATTTCCAGTCATGCCGATTCAGCCAGGCTCTCGCATCTCTCCGTCATTGAGCTGGGGGGTGCTTCCGGCGCACCCCCCAGACCCCCCGCTCGCGTCTTCCGCGGCGGCGAAATCAATCCGCCGCCGCTCAACTTGCGGCGCCGCTTCGCGGTGCCGAGGCGAATAAATCGCGCTCCGCTCGCAGCTTGTGCTACGGGCTTCCTGTTGATTCTACCGTGGCACGGCGCCATGGCTTGAAAGTCTATCTGGCGGAGAGGGTGGGATTCGAACCCACGATACCCTTTCGGGTATAACGGTTTTCGAGACCGTCCGCTTCAACCACTTGCGTACCTCTCCGTCATTGACCGACTCACCCACGCGATGCGCAGCAGAAGATTCTACTTCAGGTCCTGCGCGCGGCGGAACCGGAAGAAATCGACGACGAGCTGGCGGCATTCGGCTTCGAGCACCCCGCCGATCACCTCGAGCCGATGGTTGAGCTCCAGCGTCCGCGCGTCGAGGATGGACCCCAGCGCTCCCCACTTGGGCTCGGGGGCGCCGTAGACCACGGTCCCCACCCGGGCGTTCACGATCGCTCCCACGCACATCAGGCACGGCTCGAGCGTCACGTAGAGCGTGGCTGCGGTCAGGCGATAGTTGCCCGCCGCCCGCGCGGCCTGGCGCAGGGCGACGATCTCCGCGTGCGCGGTCGGGTCCTGGGCCCGGATCGGCTGGTTGAAGCCCTCCGCGGTCAATCCGCCCTCGGCCACCACCACCGCGCCGATCGGGACCTCGCCCAGGTGCAGCGCGCGCCGGGCCTGCTCCAGAGCCTGCCGCATGAACGTCTCGTCGTAGCCGGCCCGCGAGCGCACCATGGAAAGTGCATTCTAGAATCCAAACCGTGCGCACGGGACCCGTCGAGATCGTCTCCGGCGGCCAGACCGGCGTGGATCGCGCCGCCCTCGACACGGCGCTCGCCCTCGGCCTGCCCTGTGGCGGCTGGTGCCCGCGGGGCCGCCGGGCCGAGGACGGACCGCTGCCCGCGCGCTATCCTTTGCGCGAGACGCCGTCGGCTTCCTACCCGCAGCGCACGGAGTGGAACGTCCGCGATTCCGCGGGCACGCTGGTGCTGCACCGCGGCCGGCTGCGGGGCGGCACCGCGCTCACGCTGCGCCTGGCGCGCGCGCACGGCCGGCCGGCGATGGCCGTGGACCTGACGGCGGCGCCCCGCGCCGAGCCGGTCCGGGAGTGGATCTCGCGCGAGCGCATCCGCCGGCTGAACGTGGCGGGCCCCCGGGAGAGCGAGCATCCGGGCATCCAGACCCAGGCGGCCGCGTTCCTGCGCGAGCTGCTGGGCGCTTGACGAAGAGCGTTCTAGAAGCCACCCTTCTTCAGCGCCGCCTGGATGGCGTCGACGAGCGGCGGATCCTGGAGGTCGTTGATGAACACTTCCCAGCCGCGTCCCGGCGACAGCTTCACGAGCGAGACGACCATCGTTTCGGTGTCGGGACGGTTGCCGATGGCGTCCCGGACGACCTTCTCGACCTGGTCGCGGAGCGATTCCGGAACCGCCTCGGCGATGAGTATTCTCACGGTGGGGCCGGCGCCTTCCCGGCGGGAGTAGGAGCCTAGCACAGATATGGAGTCGCTCAACGGCGCCCGGCGTCTGCTGGCCCGCAGCCGGCGCGCGGTCGCCTTCACGGGCGCCGGCGTCAGCACCGCGTCCGGCGTGCCGGATTTCCGCAGCCCGGGCGGGATCTGGAGCCGCCATCGCCCGGTGACCATCCAGGAGTTCCGCGCCAGCGCGGACGCGCGGCGGCGTTACTGGCTGTACAAGAAGGAAACCTACGCCGATTTCGCGAAGGCGCGCCCGAACGCGGCGCATTCCGCGCTGGCGCGGCTCGAGTCCGAAGGCCGGATGCTCGGCGTCATCACCCAGAACATCGACGGTCTGCACCAGGACGCCGGCAGCCGGAAGGTCGTGGAGCTGCACGGCACCAACCGGCGGGTGGAATGTCTCGGCTGCGGCCGCACCGGCCCCGCCGCCGAGGCCCAACAGCGGCTCCTCGCCGGCGAGGAGGTGCCCACGTGCACGGGATGCGGCGGACCGCTGAAGGCGGCCACGATCTCGTTCGGGCAGGCGCTGCGGCCCGAGGTGCTCGAGGAGGCCTTCGCGCTCGCGCGCGAGGCCGATCTGCTCCTCGTCCTCGGCTCGTCGCTCGTCGTCTACCCGGCGGCGGCCATCCCGGAGACGGTCGCCGCGCAGGGCGCGCCGGTGATCATCATCAACCGCGAGCCCACGCCGCTCGACGGCCTCGCGGCGGTGGCCTTGCGCGGAGAGGTCGAGCGGCTGCTGCCGGCGCTCGTCGACGGCGCGGCGTGACCCGGACTCCTTTAAAATAGGTTGAAATGTCCCGGCTGACCTCCCCGGCGAGCCACGCGGAGTGGTCCTCGCGGATCGATCCGCTCATCGGCCGCTACCGCAGCCTGGTGCCCTTCATCGGCCAGGAGGACGCCGCGATGGCGATGTCCGCGGTGGCGCGGATGATCCTGGCCGTGGAGAAGGCCGAGTGCGTCGGCTCCCACACCGCGGTTTCCATGGCCGAGGACTCGATCCTCCAGGCCGGCAAGCTCCTGGAGGCGGTCGGGGACAAGAGCCACCGGGACGAGCCCTAAGACGGCCGCGTCATTGGACCGGGCGCAGGGCTGGTGGCTCGCGCTGCTGCTCCTGACCGGGTCCGCCCTGCGCATCGCGCCGTTCCTGCTCGACCGCTCGCTGTGGCTGGACGAGGCGAAGCTCGCCCTCAACGTCGTCGAGCGCTCGCCGGGGCAGCTCTGGAAGCCACTCGATTACGAGCAGGCCGCCCCGGTGGGGTTCCTCCTGCTCGAGAAGGCGGCGGTGACCGCGTTCGGCGAGCGCGAGCGGGCGCTGCGGCTCGTGCCCCTGCTCGCGGCCCTCGGCGCGTTGTGGTCCTTCTTCTTCGTCGCCCGCCGATGGCTGTCGCCGGCTGAGTCGCTGCTGGCGCTGGCCCTCTTCGCGCTGGCGCAGCCACTCGTCTACTACGCGACGGAGGTCAAGCAGTACTCCACCGACGTGCTGGCGGCGGTGGCGCTCGTGTGGGCGGCCGGCCGCGCCCTCGACGCGCGCCCTCACGCGGGATGGCTCCTCGTGCCCGCCGGAGTGCTCGGTGTCTGGCTCTCGCATCCGGCGGTCATCGTGGCCGCCGGCGCCGGCCTTACGCTGGTCCTGTCGGCGTGGCTTGCCGGCGACCGGCGCCGGGCCGTGTCGTTCGCGTCCGCCGCGGCGGCGTGGACGGCCAGCTTTCTTGCGCACTACGTGCTGGTGCTGAGGCGAGTCGACCCGGCCGGCTTCCTCGTCCGCTTCTGGGCCGACGGCTTCCCTCCACTGCCGCCGCGCTCGCTCGCCGAGGCGCTGTGGCCGGTGCGGACCTTCTTCGGTTTCTTCGTCGATCCCGCCGGGCTGGGCCTGGCCGGCCTCGCGGCCGCGGGCTTCGCGATGGGCTGCTGGCGGTACGGCCGCCGCGATCCGCGCGGCCTCGCGCTGCTGCTCTCTCCCGGCCTCTTCACGCTGCTGGCGGCGCTGCTGCGGCTCTACCCCTTCCCCACTTCCGGCTCGCTCGACGTCTACCCGCCGCCGGGCCGCGTCGTGCTGTTCCTCGTGCCTTCGGCGGTGATCCTGGTGGCCGCCGGCCTCGGCGGGGTGGCCCGCGCCGCGGATCGCGACCGCCAGGTCCTTGCGGGCGCGATGGCCGGCTTGCTCCTCGTCTCGCTGGCCGTCGACGTGGTGAGCCGGCCGGCCTACGGCATCCGGTTGAACGAGCTTCGTCCGCTCCTGGAGGCGGTCGCGACCGGGGGACGGGCGGGCGACACGCTGGTGCTGAATGCGAGGGCGGTGCCGATCTTCCGGTATTACCTCCGCCAGTACGAGGCCGATTCCGGCTTCGTGTCGGGCCTCGCCGTCCTCGAGCTGCCCGGCACCAACCGGTGGAACGTCTATGAGAGGCAGCTCCAGGCCATCCCCGACGGCTCCCGCGTGTGGGTGCTCTATGGCCATCACCCGACGTGGCGCAGCCAGCAGGACGAGGCCTTCGTCCTCCACGTGCTCGGCCGGCGCCGGCGGCTCGCCCGCCAGACGATCGCGGCGGGGGCCACGCTGCACCTGCTCGAGCCGGGCGCGGAGGCCGGTGCGCCGCTCCCGGGGAGCTAGGCGGGAGGCGCCGCCGGGACCGACCCTGGTTGCATTTGGAATCATCTGCTGCTAGTGTTTCAATTGATGAAAACGATGGGATCGCCGCGGCCGGAGACAGGCGCGCTGGCCGCGGGGCAGGTGCTCACCCGCTCGGCCCGGCGGGCGGCGGGGCTGCTGGATCTCACGCAGAAGGACCTCGCGCAGATCATCGGCGTCAGCCCCGCCACGGTCTCGCGCCTCCCGCACCGCCCGCTCGATCCCGCGGCCAAGGAGGGAGAGCTGGCCATCCTGTTCGTCCGCATGTTCCGGAGCCTCGACGCCCTCGTCGGCGGCAACGTCGAGTCGGCGCGGAAGTGGCTCCACGCCGAGAACCACCACCTCGCGGGCGTGCCCGCGCGATTGATCCAGACCGTCACCGGCCTCGTCGATGTCGTCGAGTATCTGGACGCGATGCGAGGGAAGGTCTAGGCTCCGCCGTCTCCGGGGCGAGGCCTGGCGCGTCGTCGAGGACCAGTACCTCTTCTCCACGCGCAAGCTGGTCGACTCCGACGCCGAGCAGCGCGTGCTCGAGGACCTGCTCGAGTCGTCCAAGCCCGCGGCTCCGCCCCGCGGCCTCCACTATCTTCTGCTCACCCCGTTCCGCTACCCGCCTCTCGCCCGCGGCTCGCGCCTGCGCACGCGCGCCGATCCGGGAGTGTGGTACGGGTCGCGGGAGCAGCGGACGGCGTTCGCCGAGGCCGCCTACTACCGGCTGCTGTTCCTGGAAGGCACCGCCGCCGCCATCGACTCGCTGGAGCTGGATCTCTCGGCGTTCCGCGCCGCCTTCGAGACCTCGCGGGGCGTGGACCTCACGCGGGCGCCGTTCGCCGCGCACCGCTCCGCCATCTCGTCGCCCCTCAGCTACGCCGACTCGCAACGCCTGGGCCGCGAGATGCGTGAGTCCGGGGTGGAGGCGTGCCTGTTCGACTCCGCGCGGGATCCCGACGGCGTGAACGTGGCCCTCTTCACGCCGCGCGCCTTCGCCGCCCGCAAGCCGTCCCCGCCCGAATCCTGGCGCTGCATCGCCACGCGCGCGTTCGTGGAGGTGGTGAAGAAGGACGTCTTCCGGCGCGTCTCCCACCGCTTCGAGCGGGCCCGGTTCGAGGTGGACGGAAAGCTGCCGGCCCCCGGTCTCTCCGCCCCCTAGAAAAGGGAAGCGCCGGTCCTTGCGGACCGGCGCGTTCGAGGCGTCCGGGTTGGTCTCTTACTTCTGGGCCATACGGATCGGCACCGCCTCGGGCTCGCCGAGCTGGCCGACGAGCTTCCGCTCCGACTTCGTGAAGGGGCGGTACGCGAAAGCCGTGTCCACTTCACGCAGGTTGAGGTAGCGAACGACGTGCTGGTTCTCGATCGTCGTGATGAGCAGCGCGCTGGGCTGGTCCATGGCCTTGTCGACGGACCGGGCCATCACGATCGCCAAGCCCCTTCCGGTCGACGTGCGAACGATGGCCGGACCGCGCAGGCTGTCGAACGTGATGGTATACGGACCGGCCGGCAGGACCGCCTTCCCCCACTGCACATCGTAGGGAAGCGTGAACGTGCCCTTGAGCGACTGCGCGCTGGCCGGGCCCACGGACGCGCCGACCGCGATCGCCGCGGCGACCGCGAGCTTTGCGAAACCGATCATTGACTTCTTCATCAGAACCTCCTTGTGAGTCACAGGGAGGTACGCCCCCGGGCCCGGGGAGTTCTGGGCGCGGCCTGGGGTTTTCCTGGGTTTTGCCTGGGGTCCGACGACGAACGCCGCGGGGCGGGGGTTGGCCTAGCTGCCAGTCAGCTCGGCGCGCGCGACCTCGTAGTCGCCGGGAGCATCGATGTCGCGAAGCGCGCTCTGCGGCCAGCTCACCACGAGCGCTTCCTGCGCATGCCGCTCGACGACCTCCTTCGCGCCCCGTTCGCCGGGGATTGCCAGCAGCTCGTCGAACAGCGCGCGGTCGTAGAGGGTCGGCGGCGCCTGGACCTCACCGTAGTGCGACACGACGAGCCGCGAGCGCGTCTCGCGATAGCGCCGGACGAGGGCCGCGATCATCTCGCCGGTCACGAACGGCATGTCGGCCAGCACGATCACGACCGCGTCCGCGTCCGTGGCGACCCGGCGGACCCCGGCCCGCAGCGACGTCCCGGCGCCCTCGGCGTGATCCCGGTTCAGGACGAGAGCGCAGGGCAGGCCGGCCAGCTCGGCCCGCACGCGAGGCTCCTCGTGGCCCAGCACGACGACGACGACGTCGACGTCCCCTTCCACCGCCGACCGCACCGACCGCCGGACCAGCGTTTCTCCACCCAGCTCGAGAAGCAGCTTGTTCCGGCCCATGCGGGACGACGAGCCTGCGGCCAGGACGAGGGCCGCTACGCGCGCACGCTCACGCATGCCGCTGGGATGCGGGCGCGGTCAGTGGCGGCCGTGGCCGCCCGAGTGACCGCCCGAGTGACCGCTGCCTCGCGGGACCGCGTGGTCGCGGCCGTAGCTCGGGCCGCGAGAGCCGTGGCTCGTGGCGTGGCCGTAGCTCGTCCGGTATCCGCGGCTGGGGTTGCTGCGATAACTGTAGGAGTAGGAGCGCCCGTCGTTCCGGCCGCCGTCGTATCGATAGGTCCGGCCGTAGTCGTACCGGTAGCTCCGGCCGTCGTATCGATAGCCGTGGTCGTATCGGTAGCCGTGGTCGTATCGATGGCCGCGGTCGTAATCGTAGCGGTTCCCGTAGTAGCGGCCGTAGTGGTGGCCGAATCCGAACGTCCGCCCCCGCCGGCCGAACAGCCCGCCCCCGTAATACCGGTCGTAGGTCACGTAGGGGCCGAGCGAGGCGCCGACGTAGTAGGACGGACCGTATTCGACGTAGGCGCCGCCGTAGCCGGGATCGTCGTAGTACGGTGAGCCGCCGTAATCGTCGTAGCCCTCGCGGTCCGCGTACGGCCCCGGCGAGTACGGGTCGCGGGGGGCGGTGCGCTCGACGAGGTAGCGGATCACCGGCTCCCCCACTCCGGCCTCCCGGAGCCGGAGCATCTCGTCGGTGCCGACGACGAAGTCGAGCTCGCGGTCCTGGAGAAACGAGATGATCGTGCGGTCCGAGACGCCGTCGCGCGCGAGGGCGATCACTTCTCCCAGCCGGACCACGCGGTAGCCGGCCTCGACGGAGTACGCCGCGGCCAGCGCCAGCGCCAGCGCAACCACCATTTTTCTCATGGCTTGCTCCCTGAGGGACGCCTCCAGTCTACTCCCGCCGTCTACTGCGGGCACGTGTGGTTGACGATCGCGTCGCGGCGGGCGATGAAGGCGGCCACCCACTGGTCGAGCGTACCGTTGCGGTCCCGGTCCTTCTCGTCGGGCCAGGCGCGGTCGGGCATGTCCGCCACCTCGAAGATGCCGCGGATCTGGCCCTCGGTGAGCTGCCCGAGAAGGCCGGCCAGGAACCTGCGCCCGGCCTCGCTGATCACGGGGTGCTCGAGCGTGGGATGGGTGAAGTTGGCCGGCAGCTCCGCCCGGCAGCGCGCGGCATCCTTCCAGACCGGATGCGTGGACCACTGGTGGTAGTTCGCACTGCCCACCGTCCGCGCGTGGATCCAGCTCCCGTGGCCGAACGTGTTGCCGAGGTCCGCGACCACCAGCAGCGGCGCCGCGCAGGTCTGGTTGCCGGCCGCGTCCTCGCGCACGGCGTCCTGGTCGCAGCCGAGATGCTGGTTGGTGGCCTTGTTGTCGGCGTGCTGGACGAAGGCGGCCAGCAGCTTCGCGGCGTCGATCTCGGCCGGAGACGAGCCGCCCTGCGTCTGGTCCACCCGTTTCAGCTCGTCCCAGCCCCATCGTGATTCCTGGCCGGCCACCTCCATCTCGACGTCCGCGTGGCGCTCGATCACCGCGCGCTCGAACACCACCTGTGGCAGGCGCGGCTCCTTGCGGCTCCAGGGGTCCGCGGGACAGCCGAGACACGTGACGCGCACCGGGTACTCGGCGTCGGTGACGAAGCCGAGGGCCCAGAACAGGCGCGTGGCCGCCACCGCCGCGTACACCTTCCCGTTCGTGAGCCGGTACCTCACCTTCACGGCGTCGTCGGGAGGGATCACGCACGCGAACTTGGGCGTCGTCCCGCCCATCTTCTTGTCGTCGTAGCGGCAGGTCACGTCCTGCATCGGTGGGAACGCGCCTTCGAGCGGCGGGCCGCGGCGAACGTCCATCGACGGGACGTCCACTCTCCGCCAGATCCGGGCGCGCTTCAGGTAGGCCAGGCGCTGGTCGCGGTCGAGGTTCTTGAGCGTGCGCGGCGTGGGGGGCGCCGGGGCCGCGGCCAGCAGGACGGTCGCGAGCGCGATCGGCGGGAGAAGACGCATCTTGCAGATCGAGGTGCGGCAGTGCGAAGCGTGACGTCAGACTAGCCTCGGGCCTGGCGGCAGGTCAATTGACCGGCCATC
>WNGG01004345.1_pt1 | contig 16607 bp, 14 predicted proteins | sample 5400661 | NCBI WGS metagenome assembly WNGG01 (sample SAMN13153372, study PRJNA577476) | soil metagenome | isolation source: 100 cm soil or saprolite under Garry oak tree replicate 1 | place: USA:California | collected 2016-06-15 | reverse complement strand
CCTGGCTCTCGGTCAGACGGCGCTGGGCTTGGTCTCTCCATTGCCAAGGAGATTGTGCTGGGACACGGCGGGGAAATTGGCGTCGAGAGTCAACCAGGACGGGGAAGCACCTTCTGGTTTACCCTGCCGCTCGCGGCGGCAAATTACACACAGGAGGCTGTGCGATGACTCAGCCACCCGCTCGTCTCCTTGTCGTTGACGACGAGCGTAACATTCGCAAGAACCTCCACATGCTGCTGGAGGCCGTAGGTTATCAAGTCGATGTGGCCAGCGATGGCGAGGAGGCGCTCGCCAAGAGTCGGGAACAGCACTATGAAATTGCCTTCGTCGATATCCAGATGCCCAAGATGGGAGGTCTTGAACTGCTCCGGTATCTCCGTGGCCTGAGCACGAAGACAGCAGTGGTTATCCTGACTGCCCACGGCACTGTGGCACGTGCGGTGGAAGCGATGAAGCTCGGAGCGGTGGACTTTCTGGAGAAGCCGTTCGATCCGAAGGCTATCCGCTTGCTCGTCGACGAGATCCTCCTGCGGCGCCGATTAGGGCCGGGTGGATCCATTGATGCCCTCCTGCATCTCGCAGAGCTTGCGTGGGGCCGCAAAGCGTACGTAGAGGCACGCGCCTATCTCAAGACGGCGTTGCTGCGCGACCTCACGCGGCCGGAACCGTACTATTGGCTAGGCTTTCTCTACGAGAGCGAAGGCGACGTACGTCAAGCGGCGCATTACTACTACCTGGCCCTTGATGCCAGCCTCACGTTCCGACCGGCGCGCGATGCCCTCACGCGCTTAGGACGGATCGACTCTAAGACGAGTTAAGAGGGCAGGCGGCAAACCTGCCGCTGCTATTCCTCATATTTCTTGCGCTTACGCCACAAGGTCGAGGAGTCAATCCCCAGAATGCGCGCCGCCTCTTCGAGCGTCGGCGTACGGGCGATGACCCGCATAACGTGCTCGTGCTCGATCGCCTGCAAAGAAAAATCGCCGCCCAGTTGCGGTTCAGCAGTCCCCCGCGCAGCAATGCTCTCGGGAAACGCGTGGGGTTCAATTACCTGCGCTGGCCACAGAATGACCGCCCGTTCCATGGCGTTCCTGAGTTCCCGGATATTCCCCGGCCACGGATAAGCTAGTAGCGCTTCCCTGGCTGCTTTGGACAGTTCGGGCGTCGGTCGACCCACTGAGTGGGCAAAGAAGGCTAAGAACCGTTGGGCGAGGCGGAGGATGTCTTCCGGGCACTCACGCAAGGGCGGAGTGCGGACCTCGATGACGTTGAGCCGGTACAACAGATCTTCGCGGAAGCGACCGCTCTTGACGTCGGTCTCCAGGTCGCGATTGGTGGCGGCCAGCACGCGGACATCGGCATGTCGGGTTCTGTTTTCGCCGACCCGCTCGAACTGCCTCTCCTGCAGAAAGCGGAGGAGCTTGGCCTGGAGTCCGGGCGACATCTCGCCGACCTCATCGAGAAAAAGCGTACCCCCTTGTGCCGCTTCTACCCGTCCCGCCTGGTCACGGATCGCGCCGGTGAACGCCCCCTTGGCATGGCCAAAGAGCTCACTGGCTAACAGCTCCTCGGAGAGGGTTGGGCAGTTCACGACCACGAACGGCCCAGAGGCACGGGCGCTCTGGGCATGCAAGATGCGGGCAAGCACCCCCTTGCCGGTTCCACTCTCGCCACGCAGTAAGACCGTGGCCTCCGACTTCGCCGCGCGTGCCAGGATATCTAATACGGCACGCATCTTCGGCGCGTCGGTTCCTAGATCCGCTTCCGGAACGGCCTCTCGCAGTTGCCCCTCCAGGTCGAGGACCCGGCGAGTCAGCTCGCGTTGTTCTGCCAGTTGCTCGACCACGTGGCGGATCTGTGCCGGCGTGAAGGGTTTGGGGAGATAGTCTTTCGCGCCGCGCTTAATCGCTTCGACAGCGGTGTCGAAGGTGGCGTAGGCAGTGATGACGACAACTGCAAGGTGCGGACTCTCCGCAAGGAGTTGAGAGAGGAGTTCGAGACCGTTCCTCTCGCCTAACCGCAGATCTAAAAAAGCCAGGTCGAACGTCTGACGGCCCAGCGCTGCGAGCGCGGTCTCCCCCGAGGGGACCGCTGTAACCTGGCAGCCTATTCCCTCCAGGCACATCGACAGGGTAGCGCGGATGTTCTTCTCGTCGTCGATGACTAGTACGCGCAACATCATGCTTTTATTCTGCACCCAACTTTATCTCGGGTGCAAATTCCCGCTCCCTCTGGGCGAGGGAGAAAACAGGCCCTCACCCCGACCCTCTCCCGCGCTGCGGGAGAGGGAGAAAAAGGGTTCAGGGTGAATGGTCCTACCCCCGCAGCGGCCGGAAAAACGTTCGGATATCTTCGACTAGCCGCTGTGGCTCTTCCATGGGCGCGAAGTGCCCGCCTGAGGGCATGACCGTCCAGCGCTTCAGGTTGTAGTAGCGCTCGGCCCAGCGCCGCGGCAGCAGGATCACTTCCTTCAGAAAAACAGCGATGCCGGTCGGCGCCTCTACCACAGGTGTGCGCTTGTGCGCGGGCTGCCAGGGGTTGTGTATGGCCTCATAGTAATAGCGGGCTGAGGTGCCAAAGCTCTGCGTCACCCAGTAGAGGGTCATCGTGGTCAGCAGTTCATCTTTGCTGAAGCGTTTCTCCACGTCGCCGCCGCAGTCACTCCAAGTGCGGCGCTTTTCCAGGATCCACGAGCACAGGCCCACCGGTGAGTCGTTGAGCGCATAGGCGATGGTCTGCGGCTTGGTGGTCTGCAGGGCGGAGTAGCCGCTCTCGGCGCTAAAGAAGTGCACATTTTTCTCGTACCATCCTTGCTCGTCCGGCCCGTATTCCGAGGCAGCCGGCAGACTCTCGAGGAAAACACTCAGCGGTGCCATGAGGTTCACGTGGCAACCGATCAGCCGGTCGGCGTATTTGTGGCCGAGCTGAGCGGTGATCAAAGCCCCCCAGTCCCCACCCTGAGCGGCAAATTTTTGATAACCAAGGACGTCCTGCATCAGTGTGACCCAGAGATCAGCCGTGCGCCAAAAGTTGATACCGGGCTTGGTTAACGGCGTGGAGAAACCGTAGCCGGGCAGAGACGGCACGACCACGTCAAACGCGTCCTTGGGGTCGCCGCCGAACGCGGCCGGGTCAGCGAGCGGCCGGATCACCTTATGAAAATCCCAGAACGTCCAGGGCCAGCCGTGACTGAGGATCAGCGGCATTGGTTTGGGGCCTTTGCCCGGCTCGTGAATGAAGTGGATCGGCACGCCATCAATCGTGGTCTTGAAATGGGAGAAGGCGTTGATCGCCTGCTCTTGCCGGCGCCAGTCGTAGCGTTGAAGCCAGTAGTCCACCAGCTCTTTGAGATAGGCGAGGTTGGTGCCGTATTCCCAGTTGGGGTTGGCAAAGTCCCCTGGCCAGCGAGTCTTGGCCAGACGCTCGCGCAGGTCAGTAAGCGTCTCCTCAGGGACGGCTACGGTAAAAGGCTCTTTCGGCATCGTTTGCTCCTCCATGCAGGTTTGCTCTCCTAAAGCACTGCGAGTGGGAGAATGCAAGAGCGAAGATGCCTCAGCGTAGGAGTGAGCTGCAAACTATCAATCCCAACTTTAGCCGTTTAACCTGCATCTTAGGCACAGGTCCCCTCTCCCCTCGTGGGAGAGGGCCAGGGTGAGGGAGCTTTCGATTATGGATTAAGGAGTGCGGATTCACGCTCCGTGATATTTGAGCCGGTGCCGCTGGAGGAGACCGCGCAGGGGATGGAACAGGCGATCAAGGGCTTGCTGCTCCGCCTGGAGGATCAGCTCTTCTTTCTCCCGCTCCGTTTTGATACTTGCCAGGAGTTGCTCCATCTGTGTGCAGCCCTCGGCAAAGGACCGGGCCAGGATAGCTGTTCCCTCCGCAACGAATTGAGCGGGAACCTCTGCGCGGGCGCTATAGAGCTTCTGGTAGCGGAGTTCCACTTGCGCTACTGCCTGCCGGTATTTCTCTTTTGCTACAGTCAGGGCGGTGTTTTCCTGCATCAGCACAGTCAGTTTTCGGGTCAGCTTTGCCCGCTCTCCCCTCAGCTTGAGGCCCCATCCGAAGATCCCTAGAAGCAAGACGGCAAGAGCAAGCGCTCCTCTCTGCCACTGCGGGGTGGCAGCCAACTGGGAGGTCAGGGTGGTTTTCTCTTCCTCTGTCCTGTGCAGAGCCGCTTCCAGTGCTGCCCGGGTCTGTCGCAGCCCTTCCATTTCCCTGGCCGTCTGTTCCTTCTCGGCTAAGAGCCGATTGCGCTCGCCCTGGAGCTGTGCGGCCTGCCGGGCAAACACGTTCGGTACTTTCAGGGGCTGGCCCGCCTGCAGGCGGGTCGGATCGGTAATCCGGTTGATCTGCGCCAATTCCTCTACCGACAGGTGAAAGAGACGGGCAACATCGCCTAGGGACTCTCCTGGCCGCAAGCGATACTCAAGAAACTCTTCCTGGACCTGCCCAGCAGTGGGAGGCTGTCCTTGACTTTCCGCAGCCGCCCAACCGACAGGCCAGAGCAAGAGAGCCCAGGCAAAAGCACCAACTATCCGATCCCGAAGGGTTAGCTGTGACATACCTTTGACCTTTCGCCTTTGACCTTTCGCCTTTCCCCTCATCCTAGTGCACGGTTGCAGTGCCCTCTGCCCCTTCACCCTTCACCCTTTCGCCTTTCGCCCTTTCGCCTTTCGCCCTTCACCCTTCCCCTTTCGCCCTTTCCCCTTTCCCCTCATCTCAGTGTACAGTTGTTGCACCCGTACTATCCCTCTTGGGTCGCTCGTCCGCTTGAGCCGCAATCGCCTTCAACTCCTCGCCGGTAATGGTTTCCTTGTGGAGTAACACAGCCGCTACCGCCCGCAACCCTGCTTGTTGCTCGGCCAAAAGAGTCCGGACGCGAGCGTGCTGTTCGTCAATGATCCGGCGCACCTCGCAATCGATCTCGCGTGCCGTCTCCTCGCTGTAGTCACCCCCTCTCGGCGGCTGGCCGGTTTGCAGGAACAGCGGTTGGCGCTCTCCATCGAAGCTGATCTGTCCCAACTTCTCACTCATGCCATAGGCCTTGACCATGCTCTTGGCGATATCGGTCGCCTTGAGCAGATCGTCGCGCGCCCCGGTGGAGATTTCGTGGTAAATGAGTTCCTCGGCCACCCGCCCGCCCAGCAGCACAGCGATCTTGTTTTCCAGCTCTGATTTGGTCATCAGGAAACGATCTTCGGTGGGCAATTGCAACGTGTAGCCCAGCGCGGCGACCCCGCGGGGGATGATCGAGATCTTCTGCACTGCGTCCATCCCTGGCAGCGTCAGTGCCACCAGGGCATGGCCCACCTCGTGATGTGCCACGCGCTCTTTTTCCTTGGGGTTCAGTACGCGGTTCTTCTTCTCCAACCCTGCAATGACCCGCTCCACTGCCTCTTGCAGCTCAGAAAACCCTACTAGGTCCTTGCCCCGCCGCACTGCCAGCAGCGCCGCCTCGTTAATGAGGTTGGCCAGATCCGCGCCGGCGAACCCCGGGGTCATGGCAGCGATGACCTCCAGATCGGCATCTGGGGCCAGCAGCACACCCCGGGCGTGCACCCGCAGAATGGCTAACCGCCCGACCTTGTCCGGCCGGTCAACCACAACATGGCGGTCAAACCGTCCGGCCCGCAGCAGAGCTGAGTCGAGGATTTCCGGCCGGTTGGTAGCCGCCATCAGGATGACCCCCACCCGCGTATCAAACCCGTCCATTTCCACCAGTAACTGGTTGAGAGTCTGCTCGCGCTCCTCGTGGCCGACGGGACCCATGCCGCGCGCCTTGCCCAGCGCGTCCAACTCGTCAATGAAGATGATGCAGGGCGCCTTCTCCTTGGCCTGCACGAACAGGTCACGCACCCGCGCCGCGCCCACCCCGACAAACATCTCCACGAACTCTGAGCCGCTAATGGAAAAGAAGGGCACGTTGGCTTCGCCGGCCACAGCCTTGGCCAGCAGCGTCTTGCCCGTGCCCGGGGGCCCGACCAGCAGGATACCCTTGGGGATCTTGCCGCCCAGGCGGCGGAATTTTTCAGGGGTCTTGAGGAACTCAATCACCTCCTGCAGCTCGGCTTTGGCTTCCTCGACGCCAGCCACGTCGGCGAAGGTGACCTTAACATCTTTCTCCATGTAGATCTTGGCCTTGCTTTTGCCGATGGCCATGAAGCCCCCACCCAGACCCTGCTTTTGCGCAAAGCGGCGCATCAGGAACAGCCAGAGGCTGAAGAACAGCAGGGCTGGCAGGATCCAAGAGAGGAGATCGTGCACGAAGGTGTTCTCGATCTCGCCGGCAAACTTTACCTGGTGGGCGGCGAGTTTGTCCGCCAGCTCGGGCTCGACGCGCACGGTTACAAACTGCTGAGGGTGGCCTTTCTCGGGGTCTTTCAATTTGCCCTGGATGTATTTTGGACTGATGCGGACCTCTTCGATGCGTCCCTCGGCCAGGTAAGTCTGAAACTGGCTGTAGGGAATTTCTTCGATCTGCTGTGTCATCTGGACCCACAGGCCATGCAGGAGCACGACCCCCCACAGGGCGATAAAGACGTACCAGATGTTGAACTTCGTCTTCTTATCCATAATGTCCTATTATAGCGTGCAGACGCAGTGAACCTAGCGGGTTGCGGAAAAACCTGTCGGTTCCCCTGTGACACGCGCAGGGTGACGAGACCAGCCGGGGCGCCTGGCTGGTCGGCCCTATTTGGTCGCGGGTGCTTTCTTGTTTGCCCAGCAGGGAACGTGTATAGAACAAAGCATCTTTTGCCGCGCAGGAGGGAAACCGTATGGCTGTACAGACTGGGATGGTGAACATCGGCACCGCGCCACAACTGCCTGCCTACCTGGCCCAGCCGGAAGGCAAAGGACCGTTTCCGGCGGTGTTAGTGATTTTTGAAGCCTTCGGCCTCAATGAGAACATCAAGGACCTCACCCGCCGCTTTGCCGAGACTGGCTACGTGGCCCTGGCACCGGACCTGTATTACCCTGAGAAAGAGCGGGTGGTCCCCTACGGGGATATGCAAAAAGTCTTCGCTCTTGCCAACACCTTGCCTGACGACCGGGCCATGACTGACCTGGGCCGGGCGATCCAGTACCTGAAGCAGCAGAGCACTGTGAAGCGCAACGCCCTCGGTGTCACCGGCTTTTGCATGGGCGGACGGCTTGCGTTCCTCACGACCTGTGTACACGCGGCCGATATCGCCGCGGCGGTGCCGTTCTACGGGGGCTCGATCGGCAGCCCGGGACGGTTTAGCGGGCAGACGCTGCTGCCACTCGATCTGGCGGACAAGATCCGCTGCCCGATGATTGTCAACTTTGGTGAGAAGGACGCGTTTATTCCCCTGGACGAGGTCAGGAAGATCGAGGCCCGTCTCAAGGAACTGGGCAAGCAGGCCGAGGTCACGGTGTATCCCGGAGCCGATCACGGGTACATGTGCAGCGACCGGGCGTCGTACCATGCCCAGGCAGCCAAGGAGTCGTGGGAGAAGATGGTCGCGTTTTTTGGCAAGCACCTAAAGTAGAGGGCTGCCGAAAAAGGTTCATGCTTCGACAAGCTCAGCACGAACGGTTGCCGACTCGGTCACCCTGCGCTTGTCGAAGGGTGACCCCAGGGGTTTATCGGCAGCCTAGTAGGATCGGGGAACCACTCCTATGAACCTCAAACTCCTTCGTATGACTATGCGCGTAGCCTTGCGCTCGCTCCAGCGCAACAAGCTGCGTTCGGCGCTCACCATGCTTGGCGTCATCTTCGGCGTAGGCGCCGTCATCGCCATGGTGGCGATTGGCCAGGGGGCGGACGCTTCTATCCAGGCCCAGATCAACAGCCTTGGTACTAACGTGATAATAGTCATGCCCGGCGCCACGACCTCCGCAGGAGTACGTTCGGGCTATGGCGGCGCTTCGACGCTCACGGTGACTGATGCGGTTGCCATTGCCAAGGAGTGCCCGTCCGTGGCGGCGGTCGCCTACACCAAGCGTCAGGTCATGCAGGTCATAGCTGGCAACCAGAACTGGAGCACACTGATTCAGGGCGTCAATTTCGATTACCAAAAAGTGCGTGATTGGCCGCTGGCCTCGGGCCGTTTCTTTACCCGCCAGGAAGAGGAAACCACAGCGCGGGTGTGTCTCTTGGGTCAGACCGCGGCCCGGAATCTGTTCCTTCCTGGTCAAGACCCGCTCGATGCCCTGATCCGCATTCAGAATGTGCCGTTCCGTGTCATCGGTCTCTTGACCGCTAAGGGCCAGACTGGTTGGGGACAGGATCAGGACGACACGATAGTGATTCCTTTCTCTACCGCCGAGCGCAAGCTGATCGGTGCCGAGATCCTCGGCGTGGTGAACACTATTATGGTCTCAGCTCAGAGCGCTGACCAGACTGACCAAGCGCAGCAGGAAGTGCAGAACCTCCTGCGGGAGCGTCACCATCTCCGGGCAGGTCAAGAAGATGATTTTAGCGTGCGCAATTTGCAGGACGTTGCTGAAGCCTCGGCCAGCGCCAGCCAGGTGATGACGACCCTGCTCGCCTCGGTTGCCTCGGTCGCCCTGCTGGTGGGAGGGATCGGCATCATGAACATCTTGCTGGTGTCGGTTACTGAGCGCACGCGCGAAATCGGTGTGCGCATGGCCGTGGGCGCCAAGGCCTACCACATCCTGCTGCAATTCCTGGTCGAAGCGATGACGCTGAGCATGGTGGGCGGGTTGCTGGGAATTGCCATAGGAGTCGTAAGCGCCCGGATGGTCGCCTCTTTGGCCCACTGGCCGAGCCTGCTGTCGCCGACCGCCGTGGTCGGGGCGTTCCTGTTCTCCGGCGTGGTGGGGGTGATCTTCGGCTACTATCCGGCCTACAAGGCCTCGCGGCTCGACCCGATTGAGGCGCTGCGGTACGAGTGACGGCAGGCGCGCACCAAGGACAGGCTGTCAGCGTGAAGAGACGGCGCCCAAGTCATCGACCTCAGCCCCGAGCACGCTGACTTGACGGACTGGGGAGCCGACCTCATCATGCAAGAGAAAGCAGGGATCGCGATCCCCAGATCGTGGTAGGGGGACAAGCACTGGCTTCAGAGGGAGGGATCAGTCATGTTCCTGGTTGGCTTTATTGTTGGCGCGGCCGCCTCAGCGGCCTTCATCCTCTACGGCAACGGTGATCTGCTGATCCGGTTGGGTGAGCAGATGAAGAAGAGCGCAGACCGCTTCTGGGCTTGGCAGCGGGAGAGGACCGAGCACAAGTAAACCGCCGCAAGCGCTCAGCCCGTAGGGATAGGCCCTTGGTGCCTGTCCTCTTACCTCGTGTTTGCATGTCAGTCTGACTGAGTCCTTCGCGACCTCAGGATAAACTCCGCGCAGTATCTCGCAGGATTGCAGCAGTGGGGGCGGGTTGCCAACCCGCCCCTGCTGGTTTGTGGGCAAAGCTTTTGTTCCCTGCCCGGTCTGTGCTAGAGTCCGGCCAGTCTCACGCATTGGCAAAGGAGGGAGTCACGATGGCCATGCCACTTGAAGGGATTCGCATCATTGATTGGACCATTTTTCAGCAGGGACCGGTGTCCACCATGATGCTGGGAGACCTGGGCGCAGAGGTGATTAAGCTTGAAGAACGAGTGGGTGGAGATCCTGGCCGTGGGGTCATGAGTATCGCTGGTAGCCAGACGGGAGGAGAGGGTAAACGGAACTACTACTTTGAAGCCAACAACCGTCACAAGAAAAGCCTTACGCTGGACTTAAAGAAGCCCAAGGCGCAAGAGATCGTCTACCGGCTGGTCGAAAAATCCGATGTCTTTGTGCAGAACTTCCGTAAGGGAGTGGCCGCCAGGCTAGGTCTGGACTACCAGACGCTCTCTCGTTACAACCCTATGCTCATCTATGCCAGCGCCTCGGGCTATGGACCCAAAGGGCCGGACTCAGGTGAGCCCTCTTTTGACTACATGGGCCTCGCCCGCTCTGGGATCATGACCGCGGTTGGCGATCCAGATATGGAGCCGTTGAATATCACCGGCGGCATCGCCGACCAGATGGGGGCCATCATACTGTCGTACGGGATTGTGGTGGCTCTTTTGGCTCGCGAGCGTCTGGGCATCGGACAGGAAGTGGATACCTCCCACCTGGGCAGCATGGCGACGGCGCTGCAGGGCCTCAACCTGGCCTGCCGACTCACCCTGGGGAAAGAGTTCAAGCGGTTTTATCGGACCAAGGCGGTCAACCCGCTGTGGAATCACTACAAGTGCCAGGACGGAAAATGGATCTGTCTGGGCATGCCCCAGGCGGACCGCTATTGGTCGGACTTTTGCCGGACTGTAGGCATCCAAGAGTTAGAGCACGACCCCCGGTTTGCCACCATGAAGGTGAGAGGCAAGAACGCCGAAGATCTCATTGCTGTTCTCGACAAGATTTTTGCCTCCAAGCCTCGGGACGAGTGGATACGACTCCTGAAGACAGGTGGGGATTTTATCTATACCGTAGTCAACACCATCAATGATCTACCCGAAGACCAGCAGATGCTCGCCAACGACTACATCGTGGACTATGACCACCCAGCCTGGGGCCCGGTCAAAGTCGTGGGCTCGCCTATTACCCTGAGCAAGACTCCGGCTAATCCTAAGGCCCCGGCGCCGGAGTTTGGCGAGCATACCGAGCAGATCCTGATCGACCTACTGGGTTATTCCTGGGAGGACGTGGTCCGGCTTAAGGAGGAGGAGGTGATTTGATTGCGGAATGCGGATTGCAATGAAAGATTGACGCAGTACTAGAGGTGCGCGGGTCCGTCTGAGAGTGTCAGGGGACTGTCTATTATGTCGTGGCCGCCGCGCTATACCATTCTCCTCCTGCTCTTCCTGCTGTCCCTAGTGAACTACATCGACCGGGTGAACATCTCCATCACCGCGCCGGTGATGATGCCAGAGCTGGGCTGGGATACTGAGCTTTTTGGCGTGGTCTTTTCGGCTTTCATCTGCGGCTATGCGCTCTTCATGATTCCCAGCGGACTCCTGGCCGACACCTGGAGTCCCAAGTATCTCCTGGCTCTCGCCTGCTGTGGTTGGTCACTGTTTACCCTGCTGACCCCTCTGGGCCGGTTCTCCTTTCTCCTGATGCTGGGGCTGCGTTTCCTGCTGGGGGTGTGCGAGGCAGCGAGCCTGCCCGCGGTTACGGTCATTAACTCCCGCTGGGTCCCCAGGCATGAGCTTGGCGTGGCCCAGATGATCAGCCTCTGTGGCATTTATGCTGGGCAGCTCATTGCCTATCCCATCTCGGCCTGGATTTTGGTGACTTTTTCCTGGCGGGAGGTCTTCTACCTTAATGCGCTCGTGGGTTTCCTCTGGATAGGCGTGTGGCTGTGGTACGGGGCAGACCGGCCCCCCATAACGGTCAGTCGCGGAAGCGGAGAATCGGCGAAGCGGAGAATCGGCGAAGCGGAGGAACACGGGGACATGCGGGGCGGAAGGGTGCGGGTGCCACTGAAAGCGTTGCTGACCACTCCAGCAGTCATTGCACTAGCGGTAGCGTATTTCTTCTGGGCATATGGGCTCACGATGGTGGTGGCGTGGCTACCCACCTACCTGGTGCAGGCCCGGGGGTTCACTATCCAGCAGATGGGTTGGGTGGGGATGCTGCCGGTGACAGGGGGGCTGATCGGGGTCCTGGGTGGTGGTATCCTCTCTGATCGGCTGACGAAACAGGGAGTGAGCGCGACCTGGGCGAGAAAAGGGATTCCGGCGGTGGCGATTGCCGTCTCCTCGCCCTTTTTGGTACTGGCGGCGTCAATTGCCTCCCCGACCTCGGCGGTGGTCTCTTTTGCGCTGTTCCAGCTGATTACGACCTTGGGGCTGGTGGCGTTTTGGAGCATCCCGGTGGAGATGAACACCCGCCTGGCCGGCTCCATTGCCAGCATCATGAACTTTGGCGGGAACTTCGGCGGCTTCTTTAGTCCCATGGTCGCTGGCGTGCTCGTGAAGCACACTGGCGAGTGGGCGCTACCATTTTACACCGCGGCCGCAGGCTGCCTGCTGGGCGCGCTGGTGCTGGCCTTTCTGGTCCCGGTGCGAGCTTTGGACTTCGCACCCACGCAAAGTCTGGGTGAGGAAGAGAGGCTGGAGCGATCTCCGGCAAAGTTACTATAGGGGCAGGCTACAGCTGAACGCTGAGCGCCGACCTTAATCACGCTGTGTCTTCAGTTCCCCTTTCACCAGATTTTCCCTTATGTTTAGCGACCGACTGTTCATCCGCCCCATAAGAAGTAGGAAGGACTTTCGTTCTTAATTTGTCAGTGGCGTGTGTTCTCGTGGGGCCATGGGGCTGGCCCGACATACCGCGCCCGGGGACGGATGAGTTGGTCGCGCTGGTATTGCTCGATGGCATGGCCGATCCAACCAATCGTCCGACCCAGTGCAAACAGCGCCAGCGCTGCGCCGGGCGGCTGCTGCAGGGCGCCAGCGAGCACGGCTAGCCCGAAATCAATCGTCGGATGCTGGCCGGTCGCGCGCAGTACCTGTGTCACGATCGCATCCCCGAGCGCCGTAGCCGGAGCATCCGGGTAGGCGTTGGTCGTGAGTTCCAGCAATGCCTTTCCCCGTGGATCCCCGGCTGGATACAACAGGTGGCCGAAACCTGGCAGGTGCTCGCCGTGCTTCAGGCGATGGGCAATCACAGCCCGCGCGTGGGTCGGAGTGCTGACTTCACGCAGGAACGCTTCCACTTGCTCGACAGACCCGCCGTGTTTAACCCCCTGGAGCGCCGCGAGGCCAGCCATCACCACCGCGTAGGAAGTCGCCCCGGCCGAGGCCACGCACCGTGCGGTAAAGGCCGAGACGTTGAGCTCGTGGTCGGCACACAGAATCAGGGCCGCGCGCAGGAGCTGAGCGGCGAGCGGATCATCGGGAACCCAGCCTTCTTGCAGTGTCTGGGCAATATCGGTGCCCTGCTCATCACGGCCAGCCGCAACGAGGGTCAGAAGCCCAAGAATGCGGGCGCCCGTCTGTGCCACCGCCGAGGGACGCAAGTCGTAGGCCGCTACGTCCTCAGCCGCTGCCACTGGTAGGATAGCTTGGAACATTTCAGTCGGAGGCAGGTCAGCCACACGTCGGCGCATCGCCAGGCAGCGGAACGAGGCTCTCTTGCCCGCTGCCTCGAAAAGCGTCGCGGCCTCCGCTGCCGCCTCCCCCAACCAGATGAGGGCGGCGACTTCTTCAACCGTGCGCGTCGTCGCTAGCTCTACGGCGTCATGGCCTCGATAGTAGAGATGCCCGTCGTCAATCAGAGTGAGGGCTGAGTCCAACACCGGCGCGCCCCAGTGGAGGGCTTTTTCTGCCGCTTTCACGGGATTGTGCCGCAGTTCGTTGCGTTCCTTGAGCTGCTGGATATCGTCCCGCTGATAACGACGGCTGCGTGAATTGTCCGCTACTGGTTCGGAGTGGATCAGCCCTCGGCTTACGTAAGCATAGAGCGTGGCAGGGCTCACGCCGAGCTCTGCCGCAGCTTCCTGCGCCGTCAGATACTGAGCTTTTGCCATAGCGTTCCTCGTGCACGTCAACGGATCTGTGTACGCGAGAAATTTCATCATATATTGATTAATAAATCAATATTGACAAGATATCGCGCCTTGTACTATGAACAGCGAGGAACTCTCAGCCCAGGTGTGCGGGCTGAGGAGTTATTCTCAGCAAACTCGCGAAACGACCGTGTAATACAGGAGGGTGCGTATGACAGTTGGGAACCCCACCAAGCAGAGCCTTGAGCCGCAGGCTGGCGCCGCATCTCGCTACGAACTCCAGGATATCCCCGAGCCAAACCTGTTACGAGACATCTTTCCCTACGATGAGGTGCCCAAGATTGTGTTCGATGGCGTCGGTGAAGAACTCGATCCCGCGCCAGAATTCTACATCACCGACACCACCTTCCGCGATGGCCAGCAAGCGCGTCCGCCCTACACCGTGCAGCAAATCGTCGACCTGTATACGATGCTCCACCGCCTCGGTGGTCCGCACGGGGTGATTCGGCAAGCGGAGTTCTTCCTCTATTCCGAGGTCGATCGGGAGGCGGTGCAGCGGTGTCTGGAACTGGGCTACCAATATCCAGAGGTGACGGGTTGGATTCGTGCAGTCAAGTCGGACTTTCAGTTAGTCAAAGACATGGGGCTCAAGGAGACCGGGATCCTGACCTCATGCTCGGACTACCACATTTTTCTCAAGCTGAAGAAGACGCGCCGGCAGGCGTATGAAGATTACTTGAGTGTCGTGAAGACTGCGCTAGACGCCGGCATTCAGATTCGTTGCCACCTGGAGGACGCCACGCGGGCCGATTTCTACGGCTTTGTCGTCCCCTTTGTAGCTGAGCTCATGCGCGTGCGGGAGGCGAGCGGTATTCCTATGAAGATCCGCGTGTGTGACACGATGGGGTTTGGTGTGCCGTTCCCTGGAGTGGCGCTGCCGCGGAGCGTGCCGAAGTTGATTCAGGGGCTGCGCCGGGAGTGTGGGGTGCCGCCGGAGTGCCTGGAATGGCATGGACACAACGACTTTCACAAGGTGTTGGTCAACGCTGCGGCTGCCTGGCTCTACGGCTGCATGTACGCCAATGGCACCTTGCTCGGCTATGGTGAGCGCACCGGCAACCCGCCGCTGGAAGGGTTGGTGATGGATTACATTGCGCTCAAAGGCGACCCGCATGGCATGGACCCCGCTGTGATCACTGAGATTGCCCACTACTTCGAGCACGAGATCAACTATCGTATTCCAGCGAACTACCCGTTTGTCGGGCGCGACTTCAACGTCACCCGGGCGGGCATCCATGCCGACGGGCTGTTGAAGGACGAGGAGATCTACAACATCTTCAATACCACCAAGATTCTCGCGCGACCGCCACGAGTCGCGGTGGATAAAACCTCTGGGACTGCGGGAGTGTCGTGGTGGATCAACACATACTTCAATCTGCCGCCTGACCGGCGGGTGGATAAAAAATCAGAAGCGGTGAAACAGATCAACGACTGGGTGGACGCCCAGTATCGCCAGGAACGCACGACCTCGATCTCCGACGAGGAAATGCTTGCTCAGGTCCGTCTCCACCTGCCGCATCTTGTGGCGCGGCTGGCTGCACATTCTTAGGGCGGTTCTCACGATACGCCGTGGAGCGGTTGGCTCTAACCGACCGCTCCAATGGCCGGTTAGACAGCCGCCATTCATCCGCCTATCTCGGACACTGATGGGAAGAATATGAGAGCCCCCGCCCAGGGCTCCACTCCTGTTGCCAGCCGCTGTCAACACACACCTTCCTGTGGTAAGCAGCGAGAACAGAGGAGGGGCACCCATGTCTCCCGACGAATTTATAGCCGAATTGTGGAGCTACGCTCAGGAAGTGCCGATGGCGCAGCATCCCTGGTTCCAGGGCATTCTGCAGCACCGCTGGACGCGCGGTCAGCTCATCCTGGGCGAAGTCCAGCACTACCTACGGGTCCGCACCAATCCGATTTTCTTCGGCTACATTGCGGTCAACGCTGTGGCCGAGAAGCAGTACGAACTGATGGAGGTGGTGCTGGAGAACTTCACCGAGGAGTTGGCCGGGCCGCGCAGCCATGTGGACATCATGCTGCAATTCCTGGAGGAAGGTGGGATCTCCCGTGAGGAGGCAGACTGCGCCGAGCCTGGCGCTGCCGAGACCTACCAGCTGCATGCTGAGCAGGACGTCGGCCACGGGACGCGCCAGATCGAACTCATCCGCCGCTACGCCACAGATCAGGACACGCAGGAGAAAGTCAGGCGTGCGGTCAAATTAGGGGTGACTGCCTTCACGCTGGAGTGGGATGGGCACGTCCAGGCGATGACCAGCCAGCGCGAGTTCTGGAGCGGAGTTGCGCCACTACGGCTGCGCCAGCCGCAAGTGCGGCTTCCTGAGGCACGGCGCCCGTAAGGGAGGGTCGCCTACCTCGCACAGGCCAGCGGCCTGTGCCACCAAAGGATTCGAATTCTGAAAATGGTGGCACAGCCGGCCCGGCTGTGTGCGCCCGAGTGGGGACTTTTTCAGCGACCTGCTACATCGGCCAATCAGCCGGAAGCTGCCGTCGCAACCCCTGGTACTCCGGGCTGTCGCCGAACTCCCGCCGCAGACGGTTCAGCGTATCGAGCAGCTCTTGCAGCTCCATATTCAGTGCACTCGAGACCATACCCGTGGTCTCCTCGAAGCTGGCGCCTCAATTGCTGAATCAGCCATGCATGCGTTCGAGGATATAGCGGTCGTGTTTGTTCATTGGCATCAGAGGGCCTCCTGTCCTGTTTCAGACATATCAAACAGATTTGTGGAGATTAGAGAAGCCGACCCGTTGCACAGTCACCACTTCAGTCGTAGTCTGCGGTCCACCCTGCTCATCGAAGACCACACGCAAGCGAGCAAAGACCCGCCAGGGCTCTGCCAGCCAGAGGACGCGCAAAATCACAAAGGCGTTCTCCACCACGGTGCCTGGGAGCCCACTACAGGCGACCACAAACTCAAGTCGCGTCCTCTCACCCGGTAACAGTTGCGGCATGGGGGCGAGTTCTCGCTCCTCGCAGCGAAACCGGCTGTGGGGCAACCGCGCAGCCAGAAGCCGGAGCGGCTGCTGGCCCAGGTTCTGCACGTGCCAGGCCACGAGCCACCGGTCG
>WNGG01005614.1_pt1 | contig 16609 bp, 17 predicted proteins | sample 5400661 | NCBI WGS metagenome assembly WNGG01 (sample SAMN13153372, study PRJNA577476) | soil metagenome | isolation source: 100 cm soil or saprolite under Garry oak tree replicate 1 | place: USA:California | collected 2016-06-15 | reverse complement strand
CTGTTATGGGGCTGTGAAAGCTGTGTAAGCTATTTTATTTTTCAGCCGGACAGAACCCTTTATGCGAAGCCCTCCGATTACTCCTTTAACGTCCGCGACGTCGGACTCCCGGTAACGGTGCCCGGCGATGCCGGGCAGTCGCTGCACGGCTGGTGGGTGGCTGCGGCCGCCTGGGATGCGAAAGTGGTGCTCTACCTGCACGGCAACGACGGCAACGTGAGCACCAGCATGGGCGAGATTGCCCCGCTGCGCGAGCTCGGCTATGCCGTGTTCATGCCGGATTACCGCGGGTACGGCGAGAGCGAAGGTCGATTCCCTTCCGAGAAAACGGTCTACGAGGACGCCGAAGCCGCCTGGATTTACCTGGTCGACCAGCGCGGCATCCGTCCGGCAAAGCTGTACGTCTACGGCCATTCCCTCGGCGGGGCGATTGCCATCGAGCTGGCTGTTAATCACCCGGAAGCTGCGGGCCTCATCGTCGAGAGCAGCTTCACCTCGATCCGGGAGATGGCGAAGCTTCGCAAGCAGTACGCGTTGCTGCCGATGCAGCTCCTAAGTCAGCGCTTCGATTCCATCCAGAAGGTGAGCAAGCTGAGACTTCCCGTGCTCTACATCCATGGAACAGCCGACGAAGTCGTTCCCTACGCCATGGGCGAGCAACTGTTCAGGGCTTCGGGCGGACGAAAGCGATTCATTGCGATCGGCGGCGGCCTGCACAATAACAACGCCGCAGTCGGCGGGCCGCTGCTTCGCGCTGCGATCAGAGACTTCATCGAGGAGTCCGCCGCGTCCGCGCTTACGGAGTAAAGGAGGCTTGATGGAGGAGCTCGATTTCAGCAAGCCGGCGCGCGAAACCGTGCGGGCGCCCGCGTACGACCCGGCGGTTGCGCTGGAATTTTTCAGGTCCGCGGGAAAGCAGGAAGACGTCCCGGCCGGCGCCAGGATCTTCAGCGAGAACGAGAAGGCGAGCCGCTTCTTCCTGCAGAGCGACAAGATGTACTACCTGCTCGAGGGCGAAGTGACCCTGTTGGTGCAGGGCAAGCCGGTCCGCACCGTGACCCCCGGGCAGATCTTCGGCGAGTGGGCCGCCTTCAGCGAGTCGCCGCGCAGCGCGACCGCGCTCGCCACGGCCGCGTGCCGCGTGATCTCGCTCGACGGCAGGGGATTCCAGGCCGCGCTGCGCAGCAACCCCGAGTTCGCCCTCATGCTTTTGGGCAACATGATCGGCCGCCTGCGCGCCATGCTGGGGCAGCTGACGGGAATCCCGTCGGCCGCGAGCCAGGAGAAGGATTCCCGGGTGTTCGACAAGGGGCTGCTCGCCGCGCTCGCCGAGGGGCTCGGCGACCAGGTGCGGGTGCGCTACGACCGCGGCAACGTGATCATGGTCGAGGGACAGGCCGGGGTCTTGATGTACGTGGTGGTGGAAGGCCGCGTGGTGATCACGCTGCGCGGAGCCGTGCTGCAGCACGTAGGCCCGGGGGGCGTGTTCGGCGAGATGGCGCTGATCGACCAGTCGACGCGCGCCGCGGACGCCGCCGCCGAGACCGACTGCGAGCTGCTCGCCATCAACCGCATCGTGCTCCTCAACCTGGTCAGGGCCGACCCGACGTTCGCCGTGTCGCTGCTCTCGGCCGTGGCCGAGCGGGTGCGCAACATGGCCGCAAGCTTCAACTAGGGTAGAATTTTCCGCGGAACGACCAACGAGGAGGTCCACCCCATGAAGCGCGCTCTTGTCCTGCTCGCCGGATTCGCTGCGGCCCTGCTGGCCGGTTTCGAAGCGGCGGCGCAGGACGGCACCCTGAAGAAGATCAAGGACAGCGGCTCGATCACCATCGGCCATCGCGACGCCTCGATCCCGTTCTCCTACTACGACGACAGGCAGCAGCCGGTGGGCTACGCCGTCGACCTGTGCATGCGCATCGTCGACGCGGTGAAGAGCGAGCTGAAGATGCCCAACCTCAAGGTCAACTACCAGCTCGTCACCTCGGCCAACCGCATCCCGCTGATGGCGAACGGCACCATCGACCTCGAGTGCGGCTCGACGACCAACAACCTGGAGCGGCAGAAGCAGGTCTGGTTCACGATCACGCACTTCGTCACCGCCAACCGCTGGGTGGCGAAGCGCGCGGCGAACCTCAAGGCGCTGCCCGACCTGAAGGGCAAGACCATCGTCTCGACCGCCGGCACCACCAACATCAAGCAGATCACCGAGATCAACGCGCAGCAGAACCTCGGCATGAGCATCATCTCGGCGAACGGCCATCCCGAAGCGTTCCAGATGGTCGAGACCGGGCGCGCGGTCGCCTTCGTGATGGACGACATCCTGCTCTACAGCCTGGCGGCGCAATCGCGCAGCCCCAGGGATTACGCGATCTCGGAAGTGGCGCTGTCGGTCGAGCCCTACGGCATCATGCTGCGCAAGGACGACACCGCGTTCAAGAAAGTGGTCGACGCGGCGATGGTCGACACCTACAGGTCCGGCGCGATCAACGCGATCTACGACAAGTGGTTCCTGAAGCCGGTGCCGCCGAAGGGCCTCAACCTCAACGTGCCGATGAGCGAGCCGTTCAGGAAGGTGATCGCGAACCCGACCGATTCCGGGGACCCGGCCGCGTACAAGTAGCCTTGCTGCGGTAGTTGCGTTCGGGAGGGGGACGTGAACTACAACTGGCACTGGAAGGTGCTGCTGGAGATGGAGCCGGGGGGCACCGGCACCTACCTGCATTACCTCCTCGTCGGCCTGCTCTGGACGCTGGCCACGGCCCTGGCCGCCTGGGTCATAGCACTCGCCATCGGCGCGGCGGTCGGCACGCTTCGTACTACGCCGCTGAAGTGGGCAGTGCGGCTGGGCAACCTGTACGTCGAGATCTTCCGCAACATCCCGCTCATCGTGCAGATGTTCCTGTGGTTCTTCGTGATGCCGGAGCTGGTGCCGCAAGCGATCGGCGACTGGATCAAGCAGATGCCGCCGCCCTGGGGCTCGTACCTCCCGGCGGTGCTGTGCCTGGGCATCTTCACCTCGGTGCGCGTCGCCGAGCAGGTGCGCGCCGGGATCCAGTCGCTGCCGCGCGGGCAGCGCCTGGCGGGCATCGCGATGGGGCTGACGGAAGCGCAGACCTATCGCTACGTCATCCTGCCGCAGAGCTTCCGCATCATCCTGCCGCCGCTCACCTCGGAGTTCATGAACATCATCAAGAACTCGTCGGTCGCGCTGACCATCGGGCTGCTCGAGCTCACCGGGCGCGCGCGCGCGATGCAGGAGTTCAGCTTCCGGGTGTTCGAGGCGTTCACGGCGGCGACCGTGATCTACCTGCTCACCAACCTGCTGGTGGTGCTGCTGATGCGCTTCGTGGAGAAGAAAGTCCGCGTGCCGGGCCTGATCGCGGCTGCCGCCACGCCGCAGGCGGGGCACTGATGAGCGGCTTCGATTTCGACGTCATCGAACGCTCGCTGCCTTACCTGTTCAGGGAAGGCATGACGTTCACGCTCACTCTCACGGCGCTCGCCATGACCGGCGGCATCGTCTTCGGCACGCTGCTCGCGATGATGCGGCTCGCCGCCTTCAAGCCGCTGTCGATGCTCGCCGGCGCCTATGTCAACCTGATGCGCTCGATCCCGCTGGTGCTGGTGATCTTCTGGTTCTTCTTCCTGGTGCCCTACATCGGCGCCTGGATCCTGCGCGAGCCCAACCCGATCAAGGTCGGCACGTTCTGGTCGGCGCTCATCACCTTCACCATGTTCGAGGCCGCCTACTACTGCGAGATCATGCGCGCCGGCATCCAGTCGATCGCGCGCGGCCAGGTCTGGTCGGGCTACGCGCTCGGCCTCAACTACTGGCAGACGATGGGGAAAATCGTCCTGCCGCAGGCCTTCCGCAACATGCTGCCGGTGCTGCTGACGCAGACCATCATCCTGTTCCAGGATACGTCGCTGGTGTACGTGATCTCCGCCACCGACTTCCTGGGCGCGGCTTCGAAGATCGCGAACCGCGACTACCGCCTGGTCGAGATGTATAGCTTCGTTGCCATCGTGTACTTCGCGATGTCGTACGGGCTGTCGACGCTCGTCAAGCGGCTACAACAACGCATTGCAATCATTCGGTAGGGTCCCATGATCTCAATGAACAACGTGAGCAAGTGGTACGGCAGCTTCCAGGTGCTCACCGACTGCTCCACCGAGGTGGCCAAGGGCGAGGTGGTGGTGGTGTGCGGCCCTTCGGGGAGCGGCAAGTCGACGCTGATCAAGTGCGTGAACGCGCTCGAGCCTTTCCAGAAGGGCAGCATCACGGTCGAAGGCATCTCGGTCGGCGACCCCAAGACCAACCTGCCGAAGCTGCGCTCGCGCATCGGCATGGTGTTCCAGAATTTCGAGCTGTTTCCGCACATGACGGTGACCGAGAACCTGACGCTCGGCCAGGTCAAGGTGCTGGGGCGCTCCATCGGCGAGGCGACGGAAAAAGGGCTCAAGCTCCTCGAGCGCGTCGGCCTGCTCGCCCACAAGGACAAGTACCCCGGCCAGCTCTCCGGCGGTCAGCAGCAGCGCGTGGCGATCGCGCGCGCGCTGTCGATGGACCCGATCGCCATGCTGTTCGACGAGCCGACCTCGGCGCTCGACCCCGAGATGATCAACGAAGTGCTCGACGTGATGGTCGAGCTCGCCAAGGAAGGCATGACCATGATGGTGGTCACGCACGAGATGGGATTCGCGCGCAAGGTGGCGCACCGCGTGATCTTCATGGACGCCGGCAGGATCGTCGAGGACGCGAAGAAGGAGGAGTTCTTCGGCACGCCGCGCTCGGAGCGCGCGCAGCAGTTCCTCTCCAAGATCCTGCACCACTAAATCAGGGACAGACCACGTTTTTCGATCACCGCTGCCGCGGTGAAAACGTGGTCTGTCCCTGATTTAGCCTAAGGTCTCTCGACTTTCTTCCGCATCTCCTCCGCGATCCGGTAGTCCGGATAGCGACGCCTGAATTGCGCAAGCGCCTTGTCCGCCTCGTCCTGCTTTCCTTGTCGGCGCAGCTCCGCGATACGCTCGAGAATGCGCTCGGGCGCTTCCTCCACAGCGCCCCGCTCCGCTCGCCGCATGGCAAACCCCTTAACTTGCGCATCCGGCCCGGACCGCGCTTGAGGTTCAGGCTGTTCCATGTTTCGCGCCGTGTCAGCCGCCCGTGGTGCCGGCGCCGGCGCTGACGCTGGCGGCTTGGCCGGTTTAGCTTTTCGCAGCTCTGCCTGCGGAGCGCTGTCTTGTTTCGCTTCCAGCGCATCCGTGCGCGATTCCGGCGCTGACGGCGGAGGAGGTGTAATCGACTCCGCATCGGGTTGCTGCCGCTCCACATGCACCGTTACAGCGACGGCAAGCGTGATGATGGCGGCGGCAGCCACCGGGAAATACCAGCGGCGCCGGCCGGTGGGCGCCACGAGCGGCGCCAGGCGCGGTTCGACAGCGCGGCGCGATGCAGCGAGGATCCCGGCGTCGAGCCCGGCTGGCGGGTCTTCGGCTCCGAGCTCGCGGTAGCGCCGCGAGACCTTCGGGTCGCGCTCGTCAGTCATCTTCCACCGCGGCCTTCAGCTTTGCGACGGCGTAGCGCAGACGGCTCTTGGCGGCCTCCGCATTCGATCCGGTGGCGGCCGCGATCTCGGCAATCGACAGTCCCGCCTCCTCGTGCAGCAGGAACGCTTCGCGCTGCGCGACCGGCAGCGCCTCCAGCGCCTGCGCGAACCGCGCAAGGGCTTCGCGCGCTTCCAGCTGCCTCGCCGGGTCCGGCGAATCGCCCGGCGGATCCTGCTCGTCCAGCTCGACCAGGGAAAGACCCTTTCGCCGCCAGTGATCGACCATGCGGTGGTGCGCGATCGTGTACAGCCAGGTCGTGAAGCGCGCCTGCGGCGCATAGCGCTCGCGTGCCTCGATGACTCGCATCCAGATTTCCTGGAACAGCTCCTCGGCCGTGGCGCGGCTCTTCACGCTGCGCAGCACGAAGCGGAAGAGCCGCCCGCGGTGCCGCAGATAGAGCGTTTCGAAGGCCGCGGCGTTCCCATCCCGATAGGCGAGCATGAGCTGTTCGTCCGGGGCCTCCATGCCCCGCGATTATAGAGAGTGAAACGAAAGCGCGATGGCAAAGGGTTAAATGAGAAAATGCAGAAATGAAAAAAGCCTTTCCGATCCCGGTGCGCGTGAAGTATTCGTGCGCCAAGTGCCCGGCCTACTGCTGCAGCTATCCCGAGATCGAAGCGACGCCGCGCGACATCCAGCGCCTGGCCCGGCACTTCGGCCTCGGCTACGAGCAGGCCGAAGAGCGCTTCACCAGGCGCGACCCGGCAGACAACGTGCGGCTGCTACGCCACCGCAAGGACCGGATCTTCGATTCGGTGTGCGTCCTGCTCGACCAGGAGACGCGCCGCTGCACCGCATACGGATCGCGTCCCGCGGTCTGCCGCGAGTATCCCGATAGCGCGCGCTGCGGCTATTACGACTTCCTGAAATTCGAGCGCGCGCACCAGGACGACCCCGAGTTCATCGCCCTGACGTAGGATGAGCTTTGCGCGCCTTTTCCCTGATCGCCGAGAGCGTGGTGGCCGGGGTGATGGCATCGGGGTCGATGCGCAGCTCGAGGATCGCCGGCTTGCCCGAGGCGCGGGCACGCTCGAACGCCGGCGCGAAGTCCTCGGTGCGCTCCGCGACCTCGCCGTGCGCGCCGAATGCGCGCGCATACGCGGCGAAGTCCGGATTCCTCAGCTCGGTGCCGAACACGCGCCCGGGGTACTCGCGCTCCTGGTGCATGCGGATCGTGCCGTAAAGCCCGTTATTGACGACCAGCGCCACGAACGCCGCGCCGTACTGCACTGCCGTCGCGATTTCCTGTCCCGTCATCAGGAAGTCGCCGTCGCCGCACAACGCGATCACGTTGCGCTCCGGCAGGGCGAGCTTGGCGGCGAGCGCGGCCGGATAGCCATAGCCCATCGAGCCGTTGGTCGATCCGAGCTGGGTGCGGAAGCCCTTGTAGCGGAAGTGCCGGTGCAGCCAGCCGGCGAAATTGCCGGCGCCGCCGGCGACGATCGTGTCCTCGGGAAGCTGCGCGCTGAGCCACTTGATCACCTCGCCGTATTGCAGCTTTCCCGGCATCGGGAGCGGCTCGGTCCACTCCAGGTAGCTTTGCCGCAGGGATTCGGTCTCCTTGCGCCACTCGGGCTTCGAAAAGGAAAGCTTTTCGATGGCCTGGGCAAACTGCGCATAGCCTGAATTGATCGCCAGCGCGGGGCGATAGACGCGCCCGAGCTCCTCGGCGCCGGCGTGAACGTGGACCAGCGTCTGCTGCGGCACCGGCGCCTCGAGCAAGGTGTAGCCGCTGGTGGTCATCTCGCCCAGCCGCGCGCCGATGACCAGAAGCACATCGGCCTCCTTCACGCGCTGCGCGAGCTTCGGGTTGATGCCGATGCCGACATCGCCTGCGTAGCTCGGGCTGCGGTTGTCGAACAGGTCCTGGCAACGGAACGAAGTGCCGACCGGCAGGCCGGCGGCTTCGATCCAGCGCTGCAGCTTCAGGCAGGCGTCGCGGCTCCAGCCCCCGCCCCCGATCAGAACGAAAGGCCTCTGCGCTTTTAAGAGGAATTCTCTTAGCGAGGAAACTTCAGCGGGCGAAGGCGACGGCCGGACAGTGTGATATCGCGGCACGTCGGCGACTGCCGCCTGCGAGAACAGCGTGTCCTCAGGCAGCGCGAGCACCACGGGGCCGGGCCGGCCCGCCATCGCGGTATGGAAAGCGTGGCTCACGTACTCGGGGATGCGCTCGACGCGGTCGATCTGCGCCACCCACTTGGCCATCTGGCCGTACATGCGCCGGTAGTCGATTTCCTGGAACGCCTCGCGCTCGGCGAACTCGTTGGGGACCTGGCCGATGAACACCACCATCGGCGTGGAATCCTGAAATCCCGTATGCACGCCGATCGCGCCGTTGGTGGCTCCCGGCCCCCGCGTCACGAACAGCACGCCCGGCTCGCCGATCAGCTTGCCGTAGGCCTCGGCCATGTAGGAAGCGCCGCCTTCCTGGCGGCAGACGATGAAGGCGAGCTGCTCGCGCACGTCGTGCAGGCCGTCGAGCACCGGCAGGTAGCTCTCTCCCGGCACGCCGAAAGCGAGCTTTGCGCCCTGTGCCACCAGCGCGTCGGCGAGGATCCTGCCGCCGTGGCGCGTCTTCAGATCGGATTTCATGCAGGCATCTGGGCTCGATTATAGTATCCGGGCGATGGACGACATCAACGCGCTGCGCCGCATCCTGAGGGAGAACCACGTCATCGCCGTCGTCGGCCTGTCCCGCGACTGGTACCGGCCGAGCTACTTCGCGGCGAAGTACATGCAGGAGCACGGTTACCGGGTGATCCCCGTGAACCCGAAGTACGACGAGATCCTCGGGCAGAAGTGCTATAAGTCCTTGCGCGAGGTGCCGGAGAAGATCGACATTGTCGACGTGTTCCGCAAGACGCAGGACGTCATGCCGATCGCGGAAGACGCGATCGTCATCGGCGCCAAGGTGCTATGGCAGCAGCTCGGGGTCAAAAACGAGGCAGCGGCGGTCAAGGCTCGCGCCGCAGGGCTGGACGCAGTGGTGGACCGCTGCGTCAAGATCGAGCATGGGCGCCTCTTCGGGGGGCTCAACTGGGTGGGAGTGAACACCCGCGTGATCTCGGCCAAGCGTCCCCGCTGGCTGGCTTACTGAGGTATCCTTCCCGCATGGGGAGACTGGTTCGCCTGTTCGAAGGCAGGTTCGGCCGATTGCTGCTGATGGAGCTCGCGCCAGGCAAGATGCTCGAGGCGCTGGCCGACCCGGTCATCGTCCTGCAGCAGAAGGACGGCGAGCTGCTGTTCCTCAACCCCGGCGAGGTCCACGTCTACCAGGAAGCCACGCGCGCGCTCGTGTTCCACGCCGCGGGGGGCTGGCTGCATGCCGGCTTTCCGGCAGTGTTCGGACCCGAAGACCCGCGACCCTTCGCGCTGCTGCGCGAGCCGGTCACGCCGCGCATCCGCCGGCTCGCCGAGACCCTCGCTGTCGAGGTGCTGAACGACCGGTTCCTGTCCGCCGAGCGCCTGGAATTCATGCTGCAGGAGCTGGTGCTGCTGATCGTCGAGACCTACCTCGCCAAGCGCCGCGCCGCGGCGCTGCTGTGGCGCGGCTCGCGCTTCGAGGACAGCCGCATCCGGCAGGCGATCGGGCTGCTGCGCGCGCGGCCGAACAAGGACCTCAACATGGACGAGCTGGCGAACCGCGTCGGCCTGTCGCGCTCGCGCTTCTACGACCTGTTCCAGCTGTGCACGGGCTTCTCGCCCCGCGCCTACCTCGACATGCTGTGCGTCGAGACCGCGATCTCGCGCCTGTCCTCGGGCGACGGCAAGATTTCCGAGGTCTCCGCGGAGCTCGGCTTCTCGGCGCAGAGCAACTTCACGCGCTTCTTCCTGAACCAGGTCGGCGTCCCCCCGTCCGAGTACCGCCGCAGCGCGCGCGGCAGCGACGCGCCAATCGCCGAGGACCCGGAAACCTGAAGTTGGCCTAGGCGTTGCTCGCGTGGCGGACCGTAAATTCGGCATCGAGACGCTTTGCCTGCACGCGGGGCAGATTCCGGATGCCGCCACCGGCGCGCGCGCCGCGCCGATCTACCAGACCACCTCGTTCGTCTTCGACTCCGCGGACCACGCGGCGAGCCTCTTCAACCTGCAGACGTTCGGCAACGTCTACTCGCGCATCTCCAACCCCACGGTGGCGGTGTTCGAGGAGCGGATGGCGGCGCTCGAGGGCGCTCGCTCGGGCCTTGCCGCCGCCACCGGGCAGGCGGCGGAAGTGACGGCGATCCTCACGCTGTGCAGCGCCGGCGATCACATCGTGTCGGCCTCGACGCTCTACGGCGGTACGCATACGCTGCTCCACGTGAACCTGAAGAAATTGGGGATTGAAACGACTTTTGTCCACCCGGACAACCCAGACGACTTCAAGACAGCTCTAAAGGCGAATACAAAGCTCATCTACGCCGAAACGCTGGGCAACCCGCTGATCAACATCGTCGACATCGAGGCGCTCGCCGCCATCGCGCATGACGCCGGCGTCCCGCTGGTCCTCGACAACACGGTGCCCTCGCCCTACCTGTGCCGGCCGATCGAATGGGGCGCCGACATCGTCGTGCACTCGGCCACCAAGTACATCGGCGGCCACGGCACCACCATGGGCGGGGTGATCGTCGAGTCCGGCAAGTTCGACTGGGGCAACGGCAAATTCCCCGAGTTCACGTCGCCCTCGCCCGGCTACCACGGCGTCGTGTTCCACGAGACCTTCGGCGACTTCGGCTACACCATGAAAGCGCGCATGGAGATCATGCGCACTTTCGGCCCTGCGCTTTCTCCCCTAAACGCCTGGCTGCTGCTGCAGGGGCTCGAGTCGCTGCACGTGCGCATGGAGCGGCACTGCGCAAATGCCCTCGCGGTCGCGAAATTCCTGCGGGACGATCCGCGCGTCGCGTGGGTGAACTACCCGGGGCTGCCGGACAACAAGTATTTTTCACTGGCAAAGAAATACCTCCCGCAGGGCGCGTCCGGGCTGCTGAATTTCGGCGTCAAGGGCGGGGCCAAGGCCGGCGAGCGCTTCATCGAGACGGCGCAGTTCATGAGCCATCTGGCAAACATCGGCGACGCCAAGACCCTGGTGATCCATCCCGCCTCGACCACGCACCGGCAGATGAGCGAGGCCGACCAGCTGCAGGCTGGCGTGACGCCCGACCTGGTCCGCATCTCGGTCGGCATCGAGACGCTCGACGACATCCTCTGGGACATCGACCAGGCGCTGCACGAGGCAAGGAAGTCATGATCAGCTATCAGATCGTCGAGCACGGCAGGCCATTGCAGAAAATACTCGGAGAGACTCCGAAGCCCCAGGGGACAGAAGTCCTTGTAAGGATTACGCGCTCGGGGGTGTGCCATTCCGACCTGCATATCTGGGAGGGCTATTTCGAGCTCGGCGGCGGCAGGCGCTTCTACGTGAAGGAGCGCGGCTGCGTGCCGCCCTTCACACCGGGACACGAGCCCTTCGGTATCGTCGAGGCGGTGGGTCCGCGCGCCAAGGGAGTGAAGCTGGGGCAGAGGCGCATCGTGTATCCCTGGATCGGCTGCGGCCAATGCCCGGTCTGCAAGGCGGGGCAGGACAACTACTGCCTGAAATCCAGATTCCTCGGTGTGAATCGCGCCGGGGCCTATTCCACGCACGTCCTCGTGCCGGACGCGAAATACCTGGTGGACGCGGGCGGGATCGACGAATCGTTCGCGGCCACGCTCGCCTGCTCGGCGCTGACTGCCTACAGCGCGAGCGCGAAGCTTCCCGCGCTGGGCGCGAAGGACCGGGTGGCGGTGATCGGCTGCGGCGGGGTCGGTCTGATCGGCATCTCGGTCCTGCGTGCGAAGGGAGTGAAGAACATCGTCGCGTGCGACATCGACGACGCAAAACTCGCCGCAGCGGCCAGGCTCGGCGCGAAGACGACGCTCGATACGCGATCGCCGGACGCGGCGCAAAAGCTGCAGGGCGTTGCCGGAGCGATCGACTTCGTCGGCAGCCCCGTAACAGCCGCCTTGGGCATCGCCGCGCTGCGGAAGGGCGGGCGCTACGTGCTGGTCGGCCTCTATGGCGGCGAGCTCGCCCATCCGCTGCCGCCGATCGCGCAGCGCGCCATCGGCATCGTCGGCTCGTACGTCGGCAACCTCCGCGAGCTGAAGGAGGTGGTGGCGCTGGCGAAAAAGCGGAAGCTCAAGCCGATCCCGGTCGAGACGCGTGCCGCGGATCAGGCGAGCCGCGCGCTCGAAGACCTGAAAGGCGGGAAGGTGCTCGGCCGCGTGGTGCTGGATTTCGGGTCGGTGAGCACTGCTCCAGCGCCCGTACGCGAACCATGACGCCCTTTTCCTGGAACAATCCCTACGCCTGGCCGCGCCGGCCGGTGCTCGCCGAAAATGCCGTGGCCACCTCGCAGCCGCTTGCCGCGCAGGCCGGGCTGCAGATGCTCGCCGCCGGCGGCACGGCAGTCGACGCCGCCCTCGCCACCGCCATCACCCTCACGCTGGTCGAGCCGGTGTCCAACGGCATCGGCTCCGACGCCTACGCCATCGTCTGGGACGGCAGGCAGCTGCATGGCCTCAATGCGTCCGGGCGCTCTCCGGCCGGCTGGACACCCGAGTTCTTCGGCGGCGAGAAAGCGATGCCGACGCGCGGCTGGAATGCCGTCAGCGTTCCGGGCTGCGTATCGGCGTGGCTGGAGCTGCATCGCAAATTCGGCAAGCTGCCGTTCGAAAAGCTCTTCGAGAGGGCAATCCGGTACGCTCGAGAAGGGTTCCTCGTCTCGCCGACCATCGCCGGCCAGTGGCAGAAGCAGGTGCCGGAGCTGAAAGCGCAACCGGGGTTCGCCGAAGCCTTCATGCCTGGCGGCCGGGCACCGCGGCCCGGCGAGCGCTTTCGTTTTCCCGAGCATGCGGAGGCTCTCGAGCAGATTGCGAGATCCAGGGGCGAGGCGTTCTACCGGGGAGCGCTGGCCGAAAAAATCGAGGCGCACGCCAAAGAGCACGGCGGTGCGATGCGCGCCGCGGACCTGGCAGCTCACCGCCCGGACTGGGTCGCGCCGCTCGCAATCGACTACCGCGGCTACACGCTGCATGAGCTGCCGCCCAACGGCCAGGGGATCGTCGCGCTGGCCGCGCTCGGCATCCTGCAGCACTTCGATGTCGCCTCGATCAAGGTCGACGGCGCCGACAGCCTGCACCTGCAGATCGAGGCGATGAAGCTCGCTTTCGCCGATGCGCGCCGCTACGTGGGCGATCTCGACTACATGGACGTGCGGCCGCAGCAGCTGCTGGGGCCGGGCTACCTCAAATCGCGCGCCGCGCTCATCGACATGAAGCGCGCGCAGGACTTCGGCCACGGCACGCCCCTCGAGGGCGGCACCGTCTACCTCACGGCGGCGGATGCCTCCGGCATGATGGTGTCGTTCATCCAGTCCAACTACATGGGATTCGGCTCGGGCGTGGTAGTGAACGGCATCTCGATGCAGAACCGGGGCGGGACTTTCGTGATGACGAGCGGCCATCCCAATCGCGTCGGCCCGCGCAAACGCCCTTACCAGACGATCATCCCCGGCTTCGTCACGAAGAACGGCCAGCCGGTGATGAGCTTCGGCGTCATGGGGGGCACGATGCAGCCGCAAGGCCACGCCCAGGTGATGGTGCGCATCGCCGACTACGGCCAGAATCCGCAGGCGGCGAGCGACGGGCCGCGCTACCGCATCGTGCAGGGCCTGGAAGTCAGCGTCGAGTCGGGTTTCGCGCCGGCGGTGCTGGAAGACCTCGCGCGCCGCGGCCACAAGATCGTTTCGGTGCCCGATGACTACAACCAGTTCGGCTGCGCGCAATTGATCTGGAAGCTCGACGGCGGTTATTTTGCCGCGAGCGATCCCCGCAGAGACGGCCAAGCCGTAGGCTTTTGAAAACCGAAAACAGGGACAGACCACGTTTTTTGCCAGTTGGGCGGAGAAAAAACGTGGTCTGTCCCTGATTCTGGAGAAACCATGCTCAAGATCTGGGGCAGGACGAACTCGGTCAACGTGAAGAAGGCGCTTTGGGCTCTGGAGGAACTCGGAGTCAAGTACGAGCGCATCGACGCCGGCATGCAATTCGGCGTCAACAACACCCCCGAGTACCGCAGGATGAACCCGACCGGACTGGTGCCGACCATCGACGACGACGGCTTCGTGCTATGGGAGTCGCACAGCATAGTGCGTTATCTCGCGGCCAAGCACGGCGCCGGCAGCCTGTGGCCGAACGAGCTGCGCGTGCGCGCCGACGCCGAGCGCTGGATGGACTGGGCGTTCACCTTCCAGGCCGCGTTCCGCGCCGTGTTCTGGGGCCTCCGCACCGTGTTCTGGGGGCTGGTGCGCACGCCAGCGGAGAAGCGCGACATGAACGCGATCGAGGAGGCGAGGAAGAAATGCGCCGAGCTGCTCGCCATTCCCGACGCGGCGCTCCGGGGACGCCAATACCTGGCCGGCAGCTTCAGCATGGGCGACATTCCGCTCGGCTGCCATGTGCAGCTGTGGATGCGCCTGCCGCTCGAGCGTCCGGCGCTGCCTAGCCTGAAGGCCTGGTTCGACCGGCTGTGCGGCCGTCCTGCGTTCCGGAAAATCGTCGATATTCCGCTTTCGTAGCGGCGAGCTCGCGTACCCGCAGGTAGAACGTCTCAAGACTGCCGCTTTCGGCAAGCAGCCGCTCGAACTCCGGCACGAGCTGCGTGTAGAGCGAGATCGAAGCCAGGAACGCATTGTTGGGCTCAGCCGGCACGATCGCGCCATACTCGGCGCGCAGCCGCGCGAACTCGCCGCGCTTGAGCTCCAGCATGCCCTGTTTCGACAGGCTGCCGCTGTAGATCGACTTCAGCCGTTCGCGCGCCGCCTCCACGCGGGCTGCGAATTCGCGCCTTCTCTCTTGCGCGGCGCGGAACGCCGCCAGCTCCGCGGAGCGGCCCTCGGCCTCGAGCCAGCGCCGCACGCCTTCCTCCTCGACCACCACGGCGAAAGATTCGTTGAACGTGCTGTCGCCGCCCGCGTAAACCACCTGGTGAGCGAGCTCGTGGAAGATGAGGCGCGCAAGCTGGGCGTCGGAATACAGGATGAAGCTCGACAGCAGCGGATCTTCGAACCAGCCGAGCGTCGAGTAGGCCGCGACGCCGGCGACATGCACGTCGTAGCCGGCCTCGCGCAGCTGCGCGGCGTGCCGGCGGGCCTCCTCCTCGGAGAAAAAGCCGCGATAGCTGACGCAGCCGGCGAACGGGAAGCACGCCTTCTTCGGCTCGACCGAGAACTCCGGGGCCGCAAAGACGTTCCACGCCACGAACGGCCGGCCGAGGTCGGCGTACGAAAGGTAGCTGCCGTTGTCGGGCAGGCCGAGCTCGCGCGACGCGTACTGCCGGATGCGGCGCGCGGTCTCGAGCCGCTCGCGCAGCGCGGGTGAAGTCGACGGGTCGGCAAGCCATGCGTCGATCGGCCGCGCGGAAGCCATGACGCCGAGATGACCCTCGATAGCCTGGCGATAGTACCCGATCGATTCGCAGCCGCCGGCGAGCAGAAGCACTGCAGCCGCAAGGCCGTGGCGCCAGCTCATTCGAAGCGCCCGGCGGCAAGAAAACGCCCGACGAGCCCCGCGACGCGCCGGGAGGCGATCAGCGCGCTGTGGGCGACGGGCACGGTGACCTGCTGCGCCATGCCCTCGACAAGCGTTTCTTCCACCCGCACCACGCCGTCGCTCCGTCCGGGTAGTCTGCCGGTCATCCATCCCAGCCCGAGGGGCAGCGTACCGGCGATGATCCCGAGCGGTTCTGGACGCCGCCAGGTCGCGTTGCGCTCGCCCCAGCGCGGCGCCGTCGCGCCGATCATCCAGCGTCCGAGCCGCGAAACGGCCAGCCGGCGTCCGGCCAGGCAGCCGCGCACCGGCGCTCCGATCAGCACTGCCGTCGCCACGTCGAGCTCGGGGTGACGCTCGAGCGCGTCGAACACCAGCACCCCGCCCAGACTATGGCCCACCAAGTGCACCCTTCCATGAGCGCCTGCGTGGCGCACCAGCCGCTCGACATTGCCCTCGAGCGAATCACGCCCGGAATAGTGAAACACGTGCGTCGAGTAGCCGTGGCGGCCCAGCCGGGCGCCGAGAAGCGCCATGGCCATGCCGGGCATCCACAGCCCGCCAGCCAGCAGCACTGCGTTCATTTCGCCGCTTTTTGCATCGCATCGAGGAGCGCCTGCGCACGGTAAACGATGGGGTAGTCGATCATCTGGCCGTCGACCTGGATGGCGGCTTCTCCCTTGGCCTCCGCCTGCCTGAACGCGGCGACGATGCGCTCGGCGCGCGCCAACTCCTCGGCGGAGGGCAGGTACGCGCTGTTCACCGGGCCGATCTGATCGGGGTGCACGCACAGCCGACCCTGGAAGCCGCCGCGCCGGCTCCTCTCGAGCGCCCGCCTGAAGGCTTCCGCCTCCTTGAAGTGAAACCACGGGCTGTCGATCGGGTTCTCCATGCCGGCGGCGCGCGAGGCGAGCACGAGGCGCGCGCGGGCATCTGCAAGCTCGGCCTCGTCGAGGCCGGGCTCGAGTCCGACATCGTTGGCGTAGTCGCCGGCGCCGAAGGCGATGCGTTTGACGCGCCAGGGGCCGGGATAGGGCCGCAGGTTTCTCGCCTGGAGGATACGCTCGACGCGCTGCACGCCGGCGGCGGTCTCCACCAGCGGCATCAGGTCGATCGAGCCCTCGGCGATACCGCGCTCGCGTTCCAGTGCGGCAAGCAGCCAGTCGATGGCATGAAGGTCGGCGGCGCTTTCCGCCTTGGGCAGCACCACGCCGTCGACGCGTTCGTGGATCGTCTCCACCAGGTCACGGTAGCAAAACGGGGTGGATGGAGCATTCACCCGCACGTAACCGCGCACGCGCCGCGGCTGCCGCAGGGCCTCCGCGACCCGCTTGCGCGTCGCCGGCTTGTCCGATGGGGCCACCGAATCCTCGAGATCGAGGATCACCGCGTCGGCCTCCAGGGTCAGCGCCTTCTCTACGCG
>WNGG01006768.1_pt1 | contig 16612 bp, 11 predicted proteins | sample 5400661 | NCBI WGS metagenome assembly WNGG01 (sample SAMN13153372, study PRJNA577476) | soil metagenome | isolation source: 100 cm soil or saprolite under Garry oak tree replicate 1 | place: USA:California | collected 2016-06-15 | reverse complement strand
ACCGCGCCAACGATGCGGTGCTCCGGGTGCAGCACGACCTGTTCGCGCGATCCTATGTCGGCGCCATCGGGAGTGTGCGGACGGTCTCGAGCGGCGGCCCCCAAGCTGCCGGCGGCTTGGATGTCGACCTTCCCCTCGTGGTCCACGGACAGAACGTGGAACCCAAGTTCTGGATCGCTGGGAGCCGGACGCCCGGCGTATCGGGAGTGCCGCTCGCCTGGCGCATTTCCACGGATAACCCCAACGACCTCTTCGATAACTTCGTGTCGCTGTATCGGATCGATCCGGGGTTCACGCCGCCGCTGGGTTTCGTGCGTCGCACTGGGATCTGGGAGACGACGGGCCACACCAACTTTATGCCCCGACCTCACGCCCTCGGCATCCGCCAGCTCGATTTCAAGTTCATCCCCGAATGGGACATCATCGCCGACAGGAACGGATCGCTCGGCCGCACGGCGGACTGGCAGACCGCTTGGTTTGAGTGGCGGTTCTTCGGTGGCGAGCGGGAGAACGGGGACCGCTTCGAGGTGAATTTCCAGCGTTGGCTGGACGCGCCGACCGACACCTTTGACATTTTTCGAGACGTGAAGATCCCACCTGGCCGATACTGGTGGTCACGCTACGAGCTGCAGTACTTCATGTCACCCGGTCGGCCCCTCGGCTTCGGTGTGTTCGTGAACTGGGGCCCGTTTTACGGCGGCCGCAGTGCGGACGTGGAGCTGCAGGGCACTTGGCGCGGAGGCGGGCACGTCATTGTCAGCGCCGATCTGTCCCGCACGGCTGCGCGGCTGCCCTCCGGCGGCTTCACTGCCCTGCTGGCCTCCGGCCGCATCGAGTACGACTTCAATCCGCGGACCAGTTTTCTTGGCTTCGTGCAATACAACAACGACGCGCAGCGGGCGGACTTCAACCTGCGATTCCATTGGATTCCCCAGATCGGGGACGACGTCTTCGTGGTCTGGAACTCGGGGTACACGACCAACCGCGCAGCGACCTACCGCTTCCCCGCGGCACGGTCGCTCACTCGGCCCTTGAACGGTGCGTTCGTGCTGAAGATCGTCCACCGCATTGCGCCATGAGGATGCGGCGCTTGACTTGATGGTGGAACTGGCGTGCCCATTCGGGGCAGCGTTCCTCCAGCCGTTCGTACAATACCGGTCGGCATGGTCGGTGACGGCGTGAACGACGCACCGGCACGCGCTACTGCCGATGTCGGGATCGCGATCGGCGCAAGGACAGATGTGGCCGTGGAGGCCGGCCCTTAGTGGTCGGTGTGATCCGTGCGTGCGTGAGCGCCGTGCGTCGATCCGTGACGTGCAGCGATCCACGCATGCAGCTTCTCCACCTGCGTCGAGTCGAGGACGGTTTCGATTTCTGCGGTGGTCTGCTGCATCGCACGCTGCATGTCCGCGTGCACCTGCTGCCAGGCGGTTTCGATCTGCCCCTGGCCTGCCGTGAAGATCTCCTGCACACGCGCGTACTGCTTGTCCGAGAGGCTCAGCTCGGTGCGCAGCTCGGCGAGCACCTCGTCATGGTGCCGTGCGACGTCCTGTCTCGTCGAACTACTCGCTGCGTACGACGGGGCACTCAGGAGCGTTCGGTCTGCGCCACAACCGACGACGAACCCCATCACAAATGTGGACCCGACGGCGAGCAACGCGCGGGTAGATTCGTTCAAGCGGATCATGGTGTACGCTCCAAAGCGAGAGTAGCCAGCAGCGTCGCCATTGTTGGCGGAGCCGCCGCTGTGATGAACTGCGCGGCCAGAGGATCGGTCGGCGTGAAGCCATAGACCGTCGCCGGCAACGAGCTCTGTCGCGCGTTGCGAAGCGCATTAGGCCGCCAGAGGATGGCGATGATCAGAGTGGCGGCCGCTCCGATTGTCAGGGGAACGGAGAAGCGGGCAAGGCCATGCCAATGCCGGTTCCTCGCGCTCCGGTACGCCGTGAGCGGACTCCGGGCACTCGTGACAATACGGGTAGTCAATCGTTCCCAGTAGCCCGGATCCTCAGGAAGACGCGACATCATCGCTTGGCTCCTCCACAAGAGGTCGAACGGCTTTCCGCAACGCCTGGCGCGCCCGGAACACGTGCGTGCGGACGGTTCGGTCGCTCACGCCGAGCGCGGTTGCAACGTCCTGACTCGAGAGCCCCTCGAGCCCGCACAGCCGGAAGCATGCCCGCTGCATTTTCGGAAGAGCGTCGAGCTGCCTGTCCACATGCGTCTGGAGTTCCAGGTATTCGACTTGCTCTGCTGGTGTCGGCGCGGCGTCAGGCGTGCTCTCGTCGAGCTCAATGCTCAGTTGAAAGACCCGTGCGCCCGCGGCGTTCCTGGCAACGTTGCGGAGGATGGTGAAGAACCACGGCGCGAACGGACGCTCCACATCGAAGCGTGGGAGCGCGCGAACCACCCGACGAAACGTCTCTTGAACGACATCCTCCGCGTCATCCAGGGTGTCCGTGAACTCCCACGCCACCGCGAGCGCCGGCTTGAGATAGCGCGTCACGAGCTCGCGGTACATCCGTTCGTCTCCGGTGATCGCTCCCTCAATGAGCTCCCGATCCGTCAGATTACCTCCCGCGGCCGCGGTTCCTTACACGGTACCGCAGCAAGCTGGCAATCGTTTACAGCCTTCGAACCCGCCGCGTCAGGACCATCCTTTCACCGTGAGCCGGTTCTTGGATGACTCAATGCTCCTCGCCGTGCATGTCGCGCATCGGCATGGCCGTTCCCAACATGGTGTGCGGACCATGGATCGGCCGAACGCGAAGGAACACCAGGCCTCCTACCGGCGTGCCTGAACCATAGAATGGCTCCAAGCCGCTGGGCACAAAGTTGATGGACCCCTGAAGCCCAACGCCGATCGTCGTCCCTGGCGTACGGAGCAGTTCCCGGATGTATCCCCCGGAAACCGCCCTGACATTAACGCGCATGTCGAGCGGTAGGCTCCCAATCACCAAGTCCTCGGCAGTCTTCTGAACAAATTCCGCTCGGCCAAAGAGCGTGTTATCACGATTCAGGACTGCCTCGGCCTCGGCGAGGACGGAGTGAGATGTTGTGCCAGCATGCTTGTTGGCCCCCCACACAACGGCTGCCGCAAGTTGGCCGTCATGGCCCAGCTTGCGACTATGCAGGATCGATGCGGTGGCCCGATGAGTCGACTCGCCCGGGCGCACGGCCTCGGGGCCCTTCAGGTAACCGTAGCCCGCGGAGAGTGTCCAGTTCGAGTCGAGATGTGCCGTGAAGCGTCCCGCGTAGGAATCCAGCCGTATGGGGTCCAGTCCCCACCGTTCTTCATCGGGTTCGCGGCCGTTGAACACCGAGCCCTCGAGTTTCCAGTGGTGGCCGAACACGCCCGCGGTGAGCACACCGAAACTGATGTGTGTCGCGTCCTGCCAGTGGTGGCCGAGTGGCGCGACCATGTTGTCCATCGCCGACGGTCGATGCATGAAGGCGACAGGACCGAGCGCTGGCTCGCCGGACGGCGCCGCGTACAATGAAACGCCGAGAGTGGACGACAGCGCGCGCTCGTACATCACCGCCAGCTCCATCCAGAAATCGTGCGGGTGTTGCCGGTCGACGAGCGGCTGACCCTTGTACGTTTCGCCGCTTTGCAGCAGCAACGGATACCCGCGGGTCGTCACGGTCGCCGGGTCGAGACTCATCATCGTTCTCGCCTGAAAACGCCCACCGAACAGGTCGCGGCTCGCCATCAGCATCGCCCAGTTCAGCGAACCGAACTGCTTCTCTCCACGGGGTCCACCCTGCGTGTCATACTCGACGAATCCAAATCCGTGCAGCATGACGAGCCATGGTCCGGCCATCCAATGTCGCGCGGGGAGCGGAACGGCGTCGGGTATCCACGTCGTGCCGGACCCCAAGCGTTCCATCGAAATGCCGAGGGGATCGAGCATCTTCATCATGCCCGTGTCGGGTGCCGGTCGCGCAACGTGGGTTGTTGAGTCGTGGTGCTGCGGATGCTGCGCCTGAATCTCACGACTACTGGATACGGCGAGACCAGCAACAACCAGTGTGACTACGCGATTCATTTATGCCTCAAATTCGAGCCGCGTGATGGATCGTGGATTGTGGTGGAGCGTTAGGCTCTGGGAGGCGGCGTGTCTGGCGTGGGCGCGCGTGACTGGCCCCAGACGTCAGTAGCGAGACCCGGCTGCCCATGCGCGATCGGATTCACGATCGGCGCTGTCGCTTGGCTCGCGGTGATCGTCACCGAGCAGGATGTGAGCGCCTGACAGCAAAGCGGGATTGCCGGTGCGTGGTCCTGATGCTGAGACAGACGTTGCTGCTGCCCGTGGTGGCCATGGCCAGCGGGCATTGGTTTGCCGTGTTCGCATACGCAGCGTGATTCCTGGGCGGTGAACCCGAGGTTCAGGACGAGGGCGGCGAGGAGGGCGCCGAGCATGCGTGGTCGCACGCCAGGAGGCTAAGTACCGGGCGTGCGAAATGGTAGGCAGAGCATTACTGCTCTTGTCACAATCAAGTTCTTGCTTTTGTGTTGAAACTCCGGTCGGGAGGCCCGGTTTTGGCCCGGTAGAAAGCCCAGTAGAATTCCTCTGGAAAGGAAAAGAGACGCAAATACGTCGGAAAAAGTCCGAGAAAAATTCCCGAAAAAATCCGTGCGAAAAATACGCGCTCCATGAGACTGCACGCCATGTGCGCTGGCCGTGCAGGATTACGAATCGAGAGCTCTACCACTGAGCTACGGTGGCGGTCATGTGTTCGAAGGACTTGCTTCCAGCCGCGCTCCTAACTTAGCGGCGTGCTGTTCGATACGGTACTCCACGGCTTCGACACGATGTCGCACGCGGTGCCGAGGCCGCGCGAGCGAATTCTCGCGTGATGGGAAGGCACGGTTCCGAGCCGAGGTCCAGGACCTCTCGGACCGCTCGCAGCAAGTCACCGGATGAGAAGGGTTTCCTTAGGCTAGTAGCCGCGCCCAACAGTTCGGCGTCCTTGCGAAGGTCCAGCCGGCCAGTTGAGTCCCCTCCCGAGATGGCGATCACCTTCACCCCTGGGGACTCCTTGCGAATCCGACGCACCGTGACGATCCCGTCCCGCCCCGGCATGACGATATCGGTGATCACGAGGTCGGCGCCGCTCTGAGCGAGGAGCTTCAGTCCGGCCTCACCGTCGCTCGCCTCAAGTACGTGATGCAGGGCGTCGCCGATCCGCCCCTCGATGCCACAAGAACGTCCTAGGTCTTGGCGCCACAGGATTTCATGTTAGAGTGGGCTCAGACAACAAGACCACCGTCAGGGAGGGGGCCCGTTGCGATTCGTTTCCCTGAGTCGAGATTCCGCCGAATCAGCTCCGCAGGGCAGCTTCACCCACTCGGTCCCCATCTCTCCCGAGCCCCGGGAATGAGCGGCCGGGGGAAGGATCGCCGCACGCCGCATTCGTCCGCCCGGCCTCGCCGCCACGCCGAAGAGGCCCTCCAGGCGAGTGAGCAGCGCTACGGCTCGGTCGTTGCCGCGCTGGCGGAGGGCATCGTGTTCATGGATGCCGACGGTCAGTTGCGCGCGTCGAACGCCAGTGCTGAGCGTATCCTGGGGCTCACGGCGGAACAGATCGGCGGGAGGACCACCTTCGATCCCCGCTGGCGAGCCATTCATGAGGACGGCTCGCCGTTCCCGGGCGACACCCACCCGATCACGATATCCCTGCGCACGGGCCGGCCGTGCTCCAACGTGATCATGGGCATCCATAAGCCGACGAGCGAGTTGACATGGATCTCTATCAACTCACAACCGCTGTTTCGGCGCGGCGAGCGCGCACCCTACGCGGCCGTTGCATCCTTCTTCGACGTCACCGAGCGCAAACAAGCGGAGGACGCGCTCCGCGCGACGCAGGCTCGCCTGCGGGACGTCCTTGCCTCCAGCACGGCCGTGGTCTATGCCACGAAGATCACCGCAGAGGGCTACGCGCCGAGCTGGGTGAGCGAGAATGTGACGCGAGTCTTGGGCTACGACGTGCGGGAGGCGCTTCACCCAACGTGGTGGGCGAGTCACCTCCACGCCGCCGACCGACCGCGCGTCCTCGCCGAGATCTCTACTTTATTGACGAAAGGCGAGCTCACCCTTGAATACCGATTCCAGGGAAAGACCGGGAGCTACCGGTGGGTCCACGATGAAGCGAGGCTGCTCCGCGATCCAGCCGGTCTGCCGGTGGAGGTCTTCGGCGCGTGGCTCGACATCACGGAGCGCAAGCAGCTCGAAGAGCAGTTCCACCAGGCGCAAAAGATGGAGGCGGTCGGCCGGCTCGCGGGAGGAGTCGCCCACGACTTCAACAACCTGCTGACGGCCATCCTCGGCTCGGCCGATCTCGTGCTGGACAGTCTCTCACCAGGTGTTCCCGAGCGCGAAGAAGTCGAGGAGATCCGTAAAGCCGCGCTGCGGGCGGGGGCCCTCACTCACCAACTCCTGGCCTTCAGCCGCCAGCAAGTCATCGCCCCGACGGTGCTGAATCCGAACGAAGTGGTCGCCAACATGGACAAGCTGCTGCGACGGTTGCTAGGGGAGGATGTGGACCTTCGCACCGTATTGACGCGGGAGCCCGGGTCCATAAAAGCCGATCCAAGCCAACTCGAACAGGTCATCGTGAACCTTGCCGTCAATGCGCGCGACGCCATGCCCGCGGGCGGCAAGCTCACCATTGAGACACAGAACGTGGAGCTCGACCAGGAGTATGCTCGGGACCACGTCTCGGCGCAGCCGGGCTCCTACGTCATGCTCGCGGTGAGTGACACCGGCAGTGGCATGGACGCAGCGACGCAAGCTCGCATCTTCGAGCCCTTCTTCACGACCAAAGAAAAAGGGAAAGGCACCGGACTGGGCCTGGCGACGGTCTACGGGATCGTCAAGCAGAGCGGCGGTTGGATCTGGGTCTACAGCGAGCCTGCCCAGGGTACGACCTTCAAGATCTACTTGCCGCGAGTTATGGAGGCGGCCCCGCCGGCTGCCCCTAGCCCGGCGCCGTCGGTATCGGTGCGCGGCACCGAAACCGTGCTGCTCGTAGAGGATGAGGAAATGATTCGCAATCTCATTCAGAAGGTGCTGAAGGCCCACGGCTACACGGTGCTCGTTGCCGCAAGCGGTCGCGAGGCCGAGCACGTGGCAGGACAGCACGACGGTCCAATCCACCTGCTCGTGACAGATGTGGTCATGCCGGGGATGAACGGGCGAGAAGTTGCCCAACGCCTGGCGGGTGCGCGGGCCGGGATCCAAGTGCTCTATCTCTCCGGTTACACCGACGACGCCATCGTGCACCACGGAGTGCTCGAGCCGGGTGTCGCCTTCCTCCAGAAACCGTTCACCCCGGCGATGCTCGGGCGCAAAGTGCGGGAGGTGCTCGACAACGCGGCGAAGTAGTCGCTGTCGTCCAGATCCTTGGCGTTCCGCCCAGTGCCGTAGCGAGCGGCTAGCCCCGTGACGACGATGGCTTCCATACCTCCAGTCCCTCACGCACGATCAGCGGCAGCATCGCCAACGCAGCGACGGGGTCGGCCCACCACCAGCCGAAAACCGCGTTCAAGCACAAACCGAGAAGCGTTGTTGCCGAGAGCCAGGCGCACACGATCGTCTCGTGCGCGTCCGCCCGCAGGGCCCGGCTCCCAAGGCTGGCGGCAACGCGAAGCTTTTCTCGGGCGAGGAGCGGCATCACGATCAAGGAGAGGCCCATGAGGACGATGCCGATCAGACTTGATTCCGGGCGGCTGCCGGTCACGAGGACGCGCGCAGAGTCCGTAACGATGTACACTCCGAGCGCGAGCAGCAGAAAACCCGCTCCTCGCGCGGCACGGCGCTCTACCGTCGGCCCCAAGGGCGCCAAGCCGAGTTCAGCCCGAAGCCGCCACCACAAGAGGGCTCCGCTCGTCACCTCGATCACCGAATCGATTCCAAATACCGTCAGGGCCACCGACCCAGCCGCGATACCGGCAGCGATCGCGACAAGTCCCTCAAGGGCGTTGTAGCCCACGGTCAGGGCTTCGAGCGCGATCCCTTGTCGCAGTGCCGCTTCGCGGCCGAGGCCCATCATTGTCGTGTGCGTGCGGAACGTCGTCGCCCAAGGAGCCGCGCGTTCACGGCGACGATCACAGTCGACACCGACATGAATACCGCGCCAAGCGCAGGCGAAAGTAAAATACCCGTAGCTCGATACAGCACGCCGGCCGCGAGTGGCATGGCCACGGCGTTGTATCCCGTGGCCCACCACAGATTCTGTACGATCTTGCGATACGTCGCGCGCGCGAGACCAACGATGGCCGGCACATCGCGCGGATCGGACCGCACGAGCACGATATCAGCGGATTCGATCGCGACGTCGGTGCCCGCGCCGATCGCGATGCCCACATCGGCTTCCACCAGCGCGGGCGCGTCGTTGACGCCATCGCCTACCATCGCGACCGTGAAGCCGCGCGCTTTGACCTCCCGGATTTTCGCCGCCTTCTGATTCGGCAGCACTTCCGCGAAGTACTCGTCGAGTCCCAGCTCCTGCGCGACCCACCGGGCCACTGGCTGAGAATCGCCGGTGAGCATCATCGCCCGGATACCCATGTGCTTGAGCCGCTGCAGCGCCTCGCGAGACTCGGGCCGGATGATATCGGCGAGCGCAATGGCTCCGACGACTTTTGAGTCCACCAGTACGTAGACGACCGTCTTCCCCTGCTCTGCCACGCGCAACACGCGGGCGTCACTCACCGTCTGGCTGCGCTCCTTCAGGTAGCCCGGGCTGACGACGTTCACCTCAACGCCTTCCACCACTCCTCGTGCCCCCTTTCCCGGAATCGCGCTGACTTCGGACGCGGCCGAGTAGCTGATGCCCCGTTCCGTTGCGGCGCGCACGATGCCCGCCGCGATGGGGTGCTCGGAGCGGCTCTCGAGTGCGGCGGCAAGTCGCAGGATGTCGGTCTCACTACGGCCATCCAGGGAGATCACATCCGCAACACCGAAACGTCCCTCGGTGAGCGTACCCGTCTTGTCGAATACGACGGCGTCGAGCGCACGTGCACGCTCGAAGGCCGCCCGATCGCGGATGAGCAGTCCGTTCCGCGCCGAGATCGCGGTCGAAACGGCCACGACCAGGGGGACCGCGAGGCCGAGCGCGTGGGGACAGGTGATCACCATGACCGTGACCATCCGCTCGAGCGCGAAATCGAAGGTGCGTCCACCGACGAGCCACGCGACTAGCGTCGCCGCGCCCGCGGCAATCGCGATCACCGTGAGCCACATCGCCGCGCGATTGGCGAGGTCTTGCGTGCGCGAACGGGTCTGCTGAGCGCGACGTACCAACTCGATCACCTGCGCGAGATATGTCTCAGCGCCGGTTCGAGTGATGCGCAGCGTGATCGCGCCTTCACCGTTTACCGATCCGCCGAGCACCGCATCCCCGGGACCCTTCTCCACCGGCTGCGACTCGCCCGTCAGTAATGCCTGGTTGACGGTCGTCCGACCCTCGGTGATCGCGCCGTCCGCGGGAATCCTCTCGCCGGGTTTAACCAGCACCAGGTCATCCTGCCGCAGCTCCGTGACTGGAACGTCCTCAGTTGATCCGTCGGGACGCAGCCGGTGCGCTTCGGCGGGAAGCAATCGCACGAGCTCCTCGAGCGCTCGTGATGCGCCCATCACCGAACGCATCTCGATCCAGTGACCCAGCAGCATGATGTCGATGAGGGTCGCGGTTTCCCAGAAGAACACCGTTCCGCGCAACCCGAATACGACCGCAGCGCTGTAGAGATAGGCCACGCTGATCGCGAGGCCAACGAGCGTCATCATGCCCGGGAGCTTTTTTCGCAGCTCGGCCACGAGGCCGGTTAGGAAGGGCCAACCCCCATAGAAGTACACGGCAGACGCGAAGGAGAACTCGACGTACCGCGCGCCGGGGAACGCGAGCAACCCACGGAGCCCGAGGAGATGCTGGACCATTTCAGACGTCGCCAGGACCGGAATAGTCAGCGCCAGCGAGATCCAGAAGCGGCGCCGGAAATCGTCCACCATGCTCGCGTGACCAGCGTGACTCCCCATCCCTTCGTGCCCTTGATGGCTCGGCGAGGTCACGGCCGAAGCACGAGGTCTGTGATCAGGATGATGAGAGTGATCGTGGTTCATGACTGCTCGATCCCCCGACGCCGCCACAGGAAGTACAGCACCGGAATCACCACCAACGTCAGCACCGTCGATGTGACCATCCCTCCCACCATCGGCGCGGCGATGCGCTTCATGACATCCGCCCCGGTGCCGTGACTCCACAGCGCCGGCACCAGGCCGAGCATGATCGCGAGGACGGTCATCAGCTTTGGTCGCACGCGGTTTACCGCGCCGTGCTCGATCGCGCCGACGAGCTCGCCGAGGGTAGGACGGCGCCCCTGGTGCGCGATGTCCTTCCAGGCATGGTCCAGATAAACGAGCATGACGACACCGGTTTCTGCCGCGACGCCGGCGAGCGCGATGAAGCCGACCGCCGCAGCAATCGAGAGGTTGTAGCCCAGCAACCACATGATCCACACCCCGCCGACCAGCGCGAACGGCAGCGAGAGCATCACGATCGCCGTTTCGGCCACTGTGCCGAACGTCAGATATAGAAGAAGGGCGATGATCGCGAGTGTCAGCGGCACCACAACTTGGAGCCGGGCCTTCACGCGGGCGAGCGCCTCGTACTGCCCACTCCATCGCAGCCAATAGCCTGCGGGCAAATTGACTTCGCGATCGACCAACGCTCGCGCCTCGGCTACGTATCCCCCGACATCACGGCCGCGCACATCGATCGAAACCTGATCGTACAGGTAGCCCGCCTCGCTGCGGATCATCGCCGCACCCGGATTGAAGCGGATATCGGCCACCTGGCCGAGCGGCACCTGTGCACCATCCGGCTTGCCCACGAGAATCCGCGCGATCTCTTCGGGGTCGTCGCGGAAATCCTGCGCGTAGCGGACGGCAACGGGGTAGCGCTCCCGTCCCTCGACGGTCGTCGTGATCTCCTCGCCGCCCAGCGCCAGGCTGATGACCTGCTGCGCGTCGCCCGTGGTGAGACCGTAGCGGGCGAGGGCATCGGCGTCCGGCCGGATATCGAGATACCGGCCGCCGAACGACCGCTCGGCGTACACGCTCGCGGTGCCGCGTAGCGGCGCCAGGACCCGCTCGATATCCTGCCCAATGCGCTGGATGGTCGCGAGATCGGGTCCGAAAATCTTCACGGCCAACGTGGTGCGGACGCCGGTGGACAGCATGTCGGTGCGATTCTTGATCGGCATCGTCCACGTGTTCACGGCGCCCGTGAGTCGCAGCCGCCGATCCATTTCCGCGATCAGGCGATCCTGGGTCATGCCCGCTCGCCACTCCGAAGTGGGCTTGAGATTCACGACCGTCTCGACCATGGACATCGGCGCCCAATCGGTGGCCGTGTTCGCCCGCCCGGCCTTCCCCCAGACGGAAGCGACCTCCGGGAACGTCATCAGGATGCTGTCTTCGACATGCAACAGCCGCCGCTGCGTCGTGACGGAGACGGCCGGCAGGGTATTGGGCATATACATCAGCGAGCCCTCATTGAGCGGCGGCATGAACTCGCTGCCCAGACCGGCGAAGGGGAGCAGCGTCAAAATCAAAATCACAGCCGTTCCTCCCAACACCAGCCACCGTGCCTCAAGGGCCCAGCGCAGAATCGGCCGGTACACCCGGATCGCCCAGCGATTGACGGGATTATCCGCCTCGGCCCGGATTTTCCCCTTCACGAACCAACCCATCAGTGCCGGGATTAGTGTGACGGAGAGCAGCGCCGCGGCCCCCATCGCGAACGTCTTCGTAAGCGCGAGCGGCCGGAACAGCCGCCCTTCCTGGTCCTCGAGCGTAAAGACCGGCAGGAACGACAGCGTGATGATGAGGAGCGACATGAACAGCGCCGGCCCGACCTCGCGCGCCGCGGCGAACACGCGCTCCCAGTGCGGCCGGTCGGGCTCGCGCTCGATGTGTTTGTGCAGGTTCTCGATCATGACGATGGCCGCATCGATCATCGCGCCAATCGCGATCGCGATCCCGCCCAGACTCATGATGTTGCCGTTGATGCCCAGCCAGCGGATCAAAGCCAGCGCGATCAGCACGCCGAGCGGCAAGGTCGCGAGGGCGACGAGCGCGCTGCGTGCGTGCAGTAGGAACAGCGCGCACACGAGACCCACGACGATCGACTCCTCGATCAGCGTGCGCCACAACGTCTTGATGGAGCCGTGGATGAGGTTCGACCGGTCGTAGGTAGGGACAATCCGCACGCCGGCCGGCAACGCGGGCGTGATCTCGGCAATGCGTTGCTTCACGGCGTTGATCACCCGCAGCGCGTTCTCGCCGTAGCGCATGACGACGACGCCACCCACCGCTTCTCCCTGGCCATTCAGCTCTGCGATCCCGAGGAAATAGCCGAGCCCGCGGATCGCGTAGTCCGCGCCGGCCACTTCCACTGTGCGCGCGCCGACGTCCTGGTTCGCGCCCCGCACCGCCTCGACGACCTGACGTACCTCGACGCCGTAGGCGAGCAGCCGGGCCGGGTCGAGCAGGACCTGATACTGGCGCACATAGCCGCCCAGACTCGCGACCTCGGCGACGCCGGGCACGGACTGCAGCGCGTAGCGGACCTGGAAATCCTGAATCGAGCGCAGCCGGTCCGGCCCATATGCCGGACCTTCAAGCGCGTACTGAAAGACCCATCCGACACCGGTGGCGTCGGGGCCGAGCCGGGTTTTGGCCGCGGCCGGTAGACGACTTTGGATCGCGTTGAGGTATTCGAGGACACGTGAGCGCGCCCAGTACGGGTCGGTCCCGTCCTGGAAAATGACGTAGACGAACGACGAGCTGAACATCGACTGCCCCCGCACCGCCTTCACGCGCGGGACGGACAGGAACTGCGTGACCAGCAGGTAGGTGACCTGATCCTCGACGACCTGGGGCGCCTGCCCGGGGTAGTCGCTATACACGATCACCTGGGTATCGGAGAGATCGGGAATTGCATCCACCGGCATCGTCCGCAGCAGCCAGATGCCGGCCACGAGGACGAAGAGCGCGCCCAGGGCGACGAGCTCGCGCCGTTGGATCGACCAGGCAATCACTTTCTCTATCATGGCCGTCTCCGCGTCGTGTCCATCCCCGGCATATCGCGCATCGCCCTTCCCGTATCCGGTTTTCCGGTTTCCATCCCGCCCATGTTGAGACCCATCCCCATTTGCAGCATGAGTCCCTGAATCGCGGCGGCGAGGTTGGACTCCGAATCGAGCAGATATGTGGCCGACGCGATGACTTCGTCTCCTGCCTTGATGCCTTCTACGATTTCGACGAGCGAGTCTCCGCGCGCGCCCACGCGTACCTCACGAGGCACGAACCGCCCGTCGCCGCGATTCACGAACACCAGGTCCTTCGTACCCGTCGGCAGCACCGCCGTGAGAGGTACGCTGACCGCGCGCCGCCCGCCGCGCGCGAGCTCCGCGGTCGCGTACATCCCCGGGCGCAGCGTACCCGCCGCGTTGGCGACCTGCACGCGTGCCGTGAGCGTACGTGTCTTCTCGTCGAGCTGGGGATAGATGAAGGTGACGCGGCCCTGGAACGTCCGGCCTGGGACCGCGTCGACGATGATGGTGGCTGGCGTGCCCACGCGTACTGCCGCCGCATCCTGTTCGAAAATCGCAATGTCCACCCACAGCCGGCTGCGGTCGGCGATCAAAAACAGATTCGTTCCTGCCTGCACTGCCTGGCCTTCGATGACGTTCTTCTCCACGATCTCCCCTGATCGCGGTGCCCGCAGCGTGAGCGTGCGCGCGACGGTCCCCCGCGCCTCCAGACTGTCGATCTGGTCGGCCGGAATGTCCCACAGCGCCAGCCGGCGGCGGGCGCTCGCCGCGAGCGTGTCGTCCCGCAGCCGCCGCGCGAGGAGATACTCTTCTTGCGCGCTGACCAGATCGGGCGAGTAGAGCGCGAGCAAAGACTCCCCTGCGGTCACACTCTTGCCGACGTAATCGGCGTAGAGCTTCTCCACCCAGCCGCTCACGCGAGCGTTGACATAGGCCTGCCGCGGCTCTGCGTACTTCAGGACGCCGACTGCGCGCACGGTCGTAGCGACGGCTCGCTCGCTCGCGCGCGCGAACCTGATGCCGAGGCGCGCCGCCTCGCCGCGATCGATCCGCACACCGCCGGTATCGTTGCCCTGCGACGTGCCAGCCATGCCCGGCATGTCGGCCATGGATTGGTCGGGCGTGTTCTTCTTACGGCAGGCGCCGAACACAAGCAGGCCAGCGAACAATGCAATCATTGTGCGTTTCATGGCCGGGACTCCTCTGCGGTCAGCTGCCGCAGCCTGATGAGTTGAGCCTGGTATTCAGCCGCCACTTGGGCCGTCTCCAGCTCGGCCCGGTATCGGGCGTCTTCGACCGACAGCAGGGTCAGGAATTCAGCGCGACCGACCTGATAGCTCCGCAGGACCGATTCGACCGTTCCTCGAGCATTGGGGAGGACACCATCAACGAGGAGGACGAGTCGCTGCCGTAATGCGTCGACTTGAGCGGCGGCTTCAGCGACTTCGCGACTGAGCTCGAGCTCCGCGTCCTGGAGACTGGCGGCGGCGCCGGCTGAATCCGCGCGTGCAGCATCAGCGAGCCGATTCTGCTTGCGCCACGCCCAGATCGGGAGCCGCACGCCCACGGAGGCGGAGAAGAAGTCGGGAAAGATCCACCGCGGCGCGCTGGGCGACGAGTCGCGGGTGCGCTGCGAGAGCTAAAGCGACGAGAGAATCGGCGGAAGACACTGGCACTGCCGCGCTCCGCACCGCCGCAAGGTCAATTGCGGTGACCGGCACGGAGTCTCGTGGCGCGTGTCTCCGCAGGGCATTTACCGCCGCGAGCGCACCGACGCGTTCACTCTCCAGCGCATACTCCTCTAATTGCAGCCGATCGCGAGCGAGCTTCGCTTGCAACGGATCGCTTTGTGTCGCCGTTCCGCTGGCGTAGCGTGTCATGGTCAACTGGACTGCGGCATCCAACAGCTCTCGTTGCCGCTGGATGGTCTCCAACGCCGTCACGGCGTATTGCAGGCGGTAGTACGCTGCCGCCAGCGCGACCGTTACCTCCCGTCGCGAGACGTTCTCCTCCGCGCGCATGCCGTTGGCAGCCGCCCGTGCAACTGCGGAGCGCGCACCGAGGCTGCCGGGCCACGGGATCTCCTGACTCAGCTCGGCGTCCACCTCGGTGAAGTCGCTCTGGTTGAACTCGAAGTGCGGCATCTGCAGGTCCAGCACACCGAGTGACAACCGTGGGTCGGGCAGTGTGCCGGCTGGCCGAATTCGCAGTGTCGCCGCCCGCACCGCCGCCTGTCGCTGGGCGAGTGTCGGGTTGCGCGCGAGCGCCTCCGCAGCGAGCGATTGCAGAAGCGAGTCCTGCGCGCGCGCTGGAGATGCGCCCGCCATCGCGAGCGCCAGCGCAATGAACATCAGTTGTCGGAATTGCATACGTCTCCTCGCCGAACACTTTTCCGGCTGAATGCGCCGGAGCCCGCGCCGCAATTCGCGACGCGTTAGGGCACACTACTCCTGGGCGAGGTTAGGCTTGGGGCGGCGGAGGGAGCGGTGGTTGCGGATCGGCCGTGGCGAACGTCGAAATGCCGAAGCCGACAATGTGAGATTCTCCTGCGGAAGCGGAGACGGCTCCACCAAGCGCAACAACGGCGGTCGCGGTGGTGGCGCAGAGTGCTGAATTGGCGCACGGGGTCGCGTGGGTCGTCGCATCGACGACCGACCCGGACGAGTGCGACGCCATCTGTTGGTCGCAGTTCGCCGGCTTTGCTCGTTGGACTTGGTCACACAACAGCGGCAAGCCGACCGGCAACATCTGGCCGCTCAGCAGCAGGGTGGCGACTAGTCTGACGAATGAGAGTTTCATGCGCGCTCGGGAATATAGTAGAACGCCCCAACCATAGTCACGCCCCCCTTCATCCTGCTGCGGCGAGCATCGGCTCGATCCATAAGACCAGAACACGCAGCAGTCCCCAGGCTTTGGCTGGAGGATCGTACCGCACGGAGGCGGCGGCACGACACAATCATGCCGCTCACCCGTGAGAGCCGCCCCGTGACTGGTGCATCCGGGCCAATCCTGAGCAGCAAACTGGTGTGTCCGTTTTGCGGGCGCGCAACTGTGGAGACGATGCCTACTGAAGCATGCGTGTACTACTACGAGTGCGCGGGCTGTGGTCGCATGCTGCGCCCAAGACCGGGCGATTGCTGCGTGTTCTGTTCTTTCGGGGATGTTCCGTGTCCCTCGCGACAAGCGTGGTCCGTTGCGCCGCGTGGATCGTGACGTGTACGGGCGGGGCGCCGGCTAACACCGCCAACTTCAGGAGAAGGAAGGCTCTCTATACTTGTATGGGACGCCCAGAGGCCGCAGCTTATGCGCAATCGCCGAGAGTTCGGAGGAGCAAGCGATGAGCATAGTTGCTGACACCCAGGCCTCTTTGGAAGCCGACCTCAAGGACGAAATCATCCGGATGTATCAGGAAGTGGCCGACCATCCGGATGGCGAGTTCCACTTTTTTCACGGCCGCGAGGCGGCAGAACTCTTCGGCTATGCGCCCCAGTG
>WNGG01003982.1_pt1 | contig 16613 bp, 15 predicted proteins | sample 5400661 | NCBI WGS metagenome assembly WNGG01 (sample SAMN13153372, study PRJNA577476) | soil metagenome | isolation source: 100 cm soil or saprolite under Garry oak tree replicate 1 | place: USA:California | collected 2016-06-15 | reverse complement strand
CCCGCGGCCGGCGCCGATCCGTGGTCGGTGGATGCGACCCACGTGGCCGGGCGGGTGCCCGAGCCGCGCGGCCCGCGCACGCGGACCGAGCCCGAGACGGTGTTCGATCCGGTGCTGTACGCGCGCGCGCTCAAGCAGATCGAGGACCTCTACAAGAGCCAGGGCTATCTCTCCGCCCGCGCCGGGCCGCCCAGGCCGGAGGCGATCGGAGGCGACGCGCACCGGCTCCGGGTCACCATTCCCATCGCGGAGGGCGAGCAGACCCGGGTGTCGCGCATCGTGGTCGAGGGCGGGGGAGACGTGCCCGCGCGGGAGTTGGACGGGGCCATCGCGCTGCGCCAGGGGGAGCCGTTCAGCTACTTCCTCGCCGAGGAAGGCCGCGCGGCGCTCACGCAGATCTTCACCCGCCGCGGCCACCTCTACGCGCGCGTCGAGGACGAGGAGAGCTTCGACGAGAACGCCGAGCCCGGACAGGAGTTCGCGCGCGTCCAGGTGCGCTACCGCATCCAGCCGGGCCCGGTGGTACGCGTCGGCTTCGTCGAGGTGGTCGGGCAGCGCAAGACGCAGGAGTCGCTGGTCCTCGACCTGATCGGGCTCAAGCAGGGCGACGTGCTCACCCCCGAGGTGCTCGACCGCGGGCAGCAGGCGCTCCTGCGCACCGGCATCTTCTTCAGCGCGACGCTCACGCCGCGCAACCCGGAAGTGCCCGAGCCGGAGAAGACGGTCCAGGTGCAGCTGCGCGAACGGCCGACCAAGGACTTCCAGGCCACGCTGGGCTTCTCGCTCGCCGACGGGCCGCGGACCACGGCGCAGTGGACGCAAGGGAACCTGTTCGGGCGCGGGCTCACCTTCACCGCGGTGGCCAAAGCCGACTACCCCTTCATCCGCTACGAGCAGGTGAAGGAGTGCCCCAGGATCATCACGCCCACCTCGCAGTGCAAGACCAAGGATTTCGACGATCCGCTGGAACGCATCGTCGACCTCGGCCTGACCGCGCCGCGCCTCTGGCCCATCACCGACAAGCTGCGCGCCGGCATCGACCTCATCCACGAGCGCGCCGTCCGGCCGAGCTATGCGCTCACCAAGTATTCCGCGCAGGCGTCGGTCGATCTGGCCAAGAACCGGCCCTTCGCGGCCGGGGTGCAGTACGAGGTCGGCTACCAGAGCTTCGAGGCGTTCTCCACGCCGTCCGACGTGCTGGCCGACGTCGACCCGCGCATCTTCCGGCTACCGACTGGACGGATGTTGTTCGGCTCGTTGCGGCCTACGGTGACGCTGGACCTGCGCGACGACCCGGCCCGGCCGCGCGCGGGCATCTTCGCGCAGGTCTCGGGCGACTATCTGCGCTCGTTCCAGGCGAGCGACCTGCTGGTCCGGTTGATCAAGCTGCAGGCGCAGGTCGCCGGCTACATCCCGCTGCCGTTCCTCTCCAGCCTGGTGCTGTCGGCCCGCGCCGGCCGCATCTACCAGCTCGATCCGAGCTCGCGCACGCCCGGCGATCGCAGGTTCTACCTGGGCGGAGCCACCTCTCTGCGGGGCTTCCACGAGGACGCCGTGCAGCCGCAGGACGTGAGCGAGGAGCTTCGCGACGGGGTCCGCAAGTGCCAGGGCGTGCTGGGGGACAAGAACCCGGTGTGCACGCCGCAGGTGCTGACGGCGCAGGCCGGCGGAGCTTCGAGCGGCGGCGACCAGTTCATCTCCTTCACCGCGGAGCTGCGCGTCCCCATCGCTCAATCGGTGGAGATGGCCTTCTTCTACGACGCGGGCAACCTGTGGGCGACGCCGCCCTACCGCTTCTTCAAGACGCTCGTTCTGCGCGACGCGGTGGGGCTCGGACTCCGCTGGCTGACGCCCATCGGCCGCATCGCCATCGACCTCGGCATCAACCTGGCGCCCGATCCGCTCTTCGGCGAGCCCCGCCTGGGTCCTTACTTCGCCATCGATCCACTCTGACCGCCGCGATCTAGCCGCAGCGGGCTACAAGCGTTTCACGCGGAGAGCGCGGAGACGAAAAGAGAGCGCGCGAAGAATTCTCTTTGAAAAAATCTCCGCGCGCTCCGCGCCCTCAGCGCGCTCCGCGTGAAACGCTTTGGTTCAGATCACTTGCGGGGGAGCGGACCCCAGGCGGCGTCGGAGGCGCCGCGGGGCTCGTTCGTGACCTGGCGCGCGTTCGAGCCGTCCGGGAGGATGGTCCACAATTGCTTCTTTCCGCTCCGGGTCGAGCTGAAGACGATCTGCCGGCCGTTCGGCGCCCACGAGGGCTTCTCGTTGGTGCCCTCGTTCTGGGTGAGCCGGGAGACCTTCCCGGTCTGCACGTTGACGACGTACAGATCGAAGACGCGGTGCTCGTCGCGTCCGGAGAACGCGATCAGATCGCCCTTCGGCGACCAGGCCGGCTCCTGGTTGTAGTTGCCCTGGAAGGTGATGCGGCGGACGTCGCTGCCGTCGCTCGCCATCGTGTAGATCTGCGGGGAGCCCGCCCGGTCCGAGACGAAGGCGAGCCGCTTGCCGTCCGGGCTCCACGAGGCGGAGATGTCGATGCCCCGCGAGTCGGTGAGCCGGCGCAGGATGCCGCCCTCGATCGGCGAGAGCCAGATGTCGGTGTTCTCCGCCTGGCTGGCGGAGAACGCGAATCGGATGCCGTCCGGGCTGAACACCGCGCCGGTGGCGAAGTCGCCCATCTTCACCAGCTGCTGCACCGCGCGGCTGCCGAGGTCGACCTGGAAGAGGTGTGCGCCCGCCCCGTCGCGAAAGCTGGTGAACGCCAGCGCCCGTCCCTTCGGCATCCACGCCGGCAGCAGGTTGATCGATGCCGAGGTGACCTGCTGCGGCCCGTAGCCGTCCGAGTCGGCCACCACGACCTGCTTGCCGTTCTCGGTCTCCCGCACGTAGGCGATGCGCGTCTGGAACACGCCCGGCTCCTGCGTGAAGGAGCGGACCACGTCGTCGCCGAATCGGTGCGCGATCTGCCGCAGGGCGGCGCGCGGCGCGCTGTACTCGCCGCGCAGGAGCTCCGAGGCGTGGGGCACGTCGAAGAGGCGGAACTCCACCTTCACCACCTCGCCGTCCACCCTGGCGGCGGCCTTCACCAGCGCCTGCGCCCCGACGGCCGTCCACTTGGAGAAGTCGATGGTGCTCGCGGAGCTGCCTTCCTTGGCCGGATCGGCGAGGAAGCTGCGCGGGTCGAGCAGCCGGAACAGTCCGCTGCGGTCGAAGTCGGCCGCGAGCACGTCCATCACGTCGGCTCCTTCCGGAGCGCCGGACGGCGGGGCGAGCGCGATCGGATACGCCTGCACGCGGGCGCCGGAGATGTCGATGGTCGGACGCTGCGCGTGCGCGGCCGTGCCGGCGGCGAGCGCGAGAAGGAGCAGTCGCTTCATGGCTTGAAGTTGATCTCCAATCCCTCGTCACGGACGAGCTTGGCCAGCTCGGCCGGCGGCGCGGGCAGCCGGGTCCGCTGGATGGCGAGCACCAGGGCCTGATCGATGAAGGAGTTGCCGGAGGGCTTGGTCATGACGTGCTTCACGATGGACCCGTCGCGGCCGATGTAGATCACCACGGTCGCGGAGAGGTAGAGCCGTTCACGCTCGGAGACGACCGACGGCACCAGGTAGTTGGCGTGGATCCGGTCCTCCACCTCGCCGAAGTACTTCTCGCCTTCCTCGGCGCTGGCGGCCGTTCCGCCCGGGCTGCCGGTCTCCTGGCCGGCGCGCTCCGGGTCCGGCTTCTCGTCGCGCGTGCGTCGGGCAGCGCCCGCCAGCGCGCGCTCCATCATCTCCTGCCGGGTGAGCTGCCGCGGCGGCCCCTTCGCCGACGACGGCGCCCCGGACGTCGCAGGCGCGGAGCTCGACGACGCCGCGGCCGGAGGCTCCGTCTCCTTGCGCGGCATGAGGCGGGGATCGCGCGGCTTCCCCAGCGCCACCAGGTGGGCGATGACCGGCTTGCGCAACGGGTGCGGCCGGTCGAGCAGGCGCGGCAGGAAGAACGCCGCGGCAACCACCGCGACGTGCAGCGCGATGGCCAGCGCCAGCCCGGGGCCGAGCCACCCGATCCGCGGGTCTCCGCCCAGCAGGCTGCGATAGACCGTCTGCGGCTGCGCCTCGGTCACCGGCTGGTCAGCTCCTTCTCCGGCTCGGTGATCATCCCCAGGGACTCCACGCCCGCCCTGCGCGCGGCGGCCATGATCTGCACCACCAGCCCGTACGGGAGCGAGCGGTCCGCCTGCAGGTAGATCTCCTTGTCCTTCTGCACGCGCGCGTTGGACTGCAGCATCTGCTCGAGCCGGGCGGGGTCGACCGCCGTGTCGCCGAGGTAGATCTTGCGGTCGTGCGTGATCTTCAGGACCAGCTTCTCCTCGGCGTGCTCCATCTGCTGCGCCTGCGCCCGGGGCAGGTCGACCTTCACTCCGCTCTGGATGAGAGGCGCGGTGACCATGAAGATGATCAGCAGCACCAGCATGACGTCGACCAGCGGCGTCACGTTGATGTCGGTCATCGCCCGGCGCCCGCTCCCGCCGTCTCCGGAGAAGGCCACCTCTAGGCCGCCTTCTTGAAGATGTGCCGCTTGATGATGTTGAGGAAGTCGGCGCTGAAGTTGCGCATCTCGTTCTCGAGCACGCGGATGTTCGAGTTGAAGGCGTTGTAGGCCACCAGCGCGGGGACGGCGGCGAACAGGCCCACCGCGGTGGCGATCAGCGCCTCGCTGATCGGGCGCGCCACGGTGGCGAGGTTGGCGTTGCCGACCTGGTAGATGTCGCGGAACGCTCCGATGATTCCCCAGACGGTCCCGAACAGCCCCACGAACGGCGCCGCCGCCGCGGTGGTGCCGAGGAAGGGGATCGAAGCTTCCAGGGTGGTCAGCTCCGCGTTGGCGGCGCGGCCCAGCGCGCGCTCGACGTTCTCGAAGCCGCCCAGCTGCTCGTGCATCGAGGCTTCTTGTGTGGGCTGCGCCTGCGAGACCTTGGACAGCTCGACGTAGCCCGCGCGAAAGACCTGCGCCACCGGCGAGAGCGGCAGCTTCTCGGCGGTCGAGTAGATCTGGTCGAGCCGCTTGGAGCGCCAGAACGTCTCGAGGAAGTGCGCGCTCTGCTCGCGCGCCCGGCGCAGGTGCAGCGCCTTGCGGAAGATGATCGTCCAGCTCCCCAGCGAGGAGAGGACGAGCAGCAGCAGCACGGCGGTGACCACCACGCCGCTGTGCGTGACCATCTGGATGTAGTTGAGGCTCTCACCTGTGTTCATGACGTCGACTTTCTTAGCCGCCGCCGATGGGGCGGCGCTACGCTTTCCAGAGCGCGGACCTTGCGCCAGCACCCTATGCCAAAACGGACCACCTCGCTCGAAACGTGTGAGCGGCCGGTTCGGTTCCCGTGCCCGGGATGGGCGCCCGCGGGTCCGTTGGTTTGAATACGGAAGGCCCGCCCGCAAGTCTGACGGGCAGGAGGGTGACGGAGCATCATGCGCGCGCCGCTGACAGCGATCGCCGGCCTTGCCGCTCTCGCGGCCCTTTCCTCCGGCTGCGGGGATCCGAGGCGAGCCGACGTGCAGGTGTTCTGGACCTTCGCCGGCCAGACCTGCCAGCAGGCGGGGGTAGACGTCGTCCAGGTCGACATCGCCAACGAGCTGCTCACTCCCAACCGCTTCTTCTGCACCGATCCGACGGACGGCAGCCTGCGGGTGGGCGTGGATCTGGGCGCGTTCCTGCTCGGCACGTACGACCTTACGCTGACCGGGTTCGACGCCGGCGGCGCGATCCTCTACCGGAGCTCCCGGCAGTTCACCGTGCAAGGCGACACCGAGTTGCACGTCGATCTGCAGCCCGCGGCCGCCGGAACCATCTCCCTCAACTGGACCTTCGGTGGGCTCACCTGCGCGCAAGCCGGCGTGACCTCGGTTCGCATGAGCGTGGACGGGGGGCTCATCACGGACCAGTCGGGGAGCGTGGACGTCGCCTGCAGCGCGGGAGGCATCGACGGGACGTCCATCTCGCCGCTCGCTCCCGGGACCCACCGGATCGACCTGGTCGGCGTCCGCGGCGCGCAGCCTTCGTACTGGCTGCCGAACAGGCAGGTGAACGTGGTGAGCGGCGCCTCCACGAGCGTGCTCGTGGACCTCCCGGTCGGACAGCCGACCTTCGCGACCGCCGACGTGAGCTGGGACGCGCTGGCGAGCGGGGGCGGGTTTGCGCTTGGTTCGCTCGGCGCCATGACCTGCGCCGAGGCCCAGGTGGACGTGGTGCAGATCGCGCTCGATCCCAACCTGGACGGCACTGGGGGCATCTTCGCCGGCGAGGTCGCTTGCAACACGAACGACGTCGAGGGCGCGCAGGTGTCTCCCATCCCGGCCGGGACCCATACCTTCGCCATCAGCGGCATCCGGGGATCGACGGTGGTCTACCAGACCCTGCATCCCGCCTCGGCTCGCTTCGAGGTGGGCCTGCTCTCGAACGTGGACGTCGACGCGGATCCAGTCGGCAGCGGGCTCGGGTCGGCGACGCTGAGCTGGGATTTCGGAACGGCGAGCCCCGTCTGCCCGGTGACTTACACGCTCACGGAGCCATCCGGGACGCAGCGGCCGGCGGTCAATCTGCCCTGTGGATCGCCGACGACCGTGACCGTGCCGAACGACTTCTCCGGCCTGTGGGGCATCGACGCCACCGCGGGAGCCTTCCAGGCGCACATCCTCTTCGCGGTGCCGAACCAGACCACGGCCTCCTGGATCATTCCTTTCTCGAAGTAGCCGTTCCAGGCATCCTGAAGGCCAATGGACGCGCCCATCGGCGTCTTCGACAGCGGGGTCGGCGGCCTCACCGTGCTCCGCGCGTTGACGGCGCGGCTGCCGGCGGAACACACCATCTACCTGGGCGACACGGCGCGCGTGCCCTACGGAACGCGCTCGCGCGAGGTGGTGACGCGCTATGCGCTCCTCTGCGCGCGCCATCTCGCCGCGCAGGGGATCAAGATGCTGGTGGTCGCCTGCAACACCGTGTCCGCCGACAGCCTGCCGGCGCTCGCCGAGGCGCTGCCGATCCCGGTCGTCGGCGTGATCGAGCCCGGGGCGCAGGCGGCCGCGGCGAGGACGCGCGGCGGCACCATCGCGGTGCTCGGCACTCCCGCGACGGTCGCCTCGGGCGCCTACCAATCCGCGCTCCACCGGCTCGCGCCGCTCTCGTCCGTGGTCGCGCGCGCGTGCCCGCTGTTCGTCCCGCTCGCGGAGGAGGGCTGGACCGAAGGCGAGGTCCCTCGGCTGGTCGCGGAACGCTATCTCGGCGGCCTGCGCCGCGCGGGAGCAGACACGGTCCTGCTCGGCTGCACGCACTACCCGCTGCTCGCGGGCGTCATCGCCGAGGCGATGGGGCCAGGGCCGGCGCTGGTCGACTCCGCCCAGGCCACCGCCGAAGCCGTCGCGGAGCTCCTGCGGGCGCGGGGGCTCGCGCGCGCGGGCGGAGAGGCGCGGCACCGCACGCTCTGCACCGACGTCCCGGATCGCTTCCACCGCATGGCCGAGCGCTTCCTCGGCCGGCCCGTCGACGTGGTAGAAGCCGTGGATCTCAACCCATGACGTCCACACTCGCCGCCGATAGGGCGGCGGTGCGCTTTTCATTGTGGCGGCGAGTGGCGACCACGTCGACCTTCTGCTACATCATGGAGAGGAGCCCCGAGGGCCTTCCGGAGAGCTGAACAGACCCCGTGAGCGCGCCCAAAGCAGGAGCCCCGGTCGTCGGGTTCAATCACAACGTCCAATACGGGCCGCGGCTGTACCACGTGCAGACGGAGGACTCCGGCCTCCCACATGCGCATTACATCACCCACCTCTTCGTGGGCGGCAACATCGTCGCCAGCATGAAGTCGAGCTACGTCGACCTGCTCGACGCCGAGCCCGACGTCCCCAAGGCGGTGCGCATCCTGATGGAGGCGCAGCACAAGGCGATGCTCAAGCGCCTCATCTCCGGCGAGTTCAACGACCTCGCCGAGCGCCTGGCGGCGCCGCACTACGAGCCGGGCGTGCTCGCCACCGGCCAGACGGGACCCGCGGCCGTGAACGCGGGGGGCGCCGCTCCTCCTCCCCCGCCCCGCGCCCCCGCGCCGCTCTTGCCCAAGGTGCCGCTGGCCAAGCAGATGACCTCCTCCCCGCGTCCGGCGCCGAAGCAGCCGGTGTGGGAGCCCGCTCCTCCGGGCGCCTCCCGTGCGCCGGCGCCGCGCGTCCCGGGGGGGCCGCTGCCGCAGACCACGCGCGTGCCACCTCAAGTGAGGCCGCCCCAGGGGCCGCCGCCGAAGATGACGCCCACCTCGTCGCCCGCGGGGCGGCCCGCCGCGCGCGCCGGGGCCCGACCGGCCGCCCCGCGCCCGCAAAACATCTTCGCCGACGACTCGCGGCCGGTCGAGGCGCCGCACGACGATCTGCCCACGCTCTTCGCGGAGGAGCTGATCAGCGAGAAGAGCCTCGACGAGGTGATCCTCGCCTTCCTCTCCTCCGACCTGGAGCCACCCAAGTAAGTCAGCGCCGAGGCTGAGATGAGCGCAGCAACCCGAGCAGCAACCGCCTTCGCAGTGGCCCTCGCCGCTTGCGGCAGGGGAGGAGCCAGCTACTCTCCCACCGACCCGGCGCGCGGCTTCGCCGGCGGTACCGCGGCCCTCGACGACGGCGGCACCGCGGACGCCGGCCCCGACGGCGGCACCGTCCCCGACGCGGGCCCGCAGGCGTGCGCGTTCCCACCCAGCTCGCTCCTGGCGCTGGACGGGTGCGCCGGCGGGACGACGCCTCCGGTTCCGCAGCCCGCGGCGCTGGTCGGCTCTTGCTCGGAGGCGATCTTCATCACCACCGCCGGGACTACCTGCCAAGGGACGCTCGCCGGCCCCGGGGACGCGTTCAGCGGGACGTGCACCGTGACCGGCGCGAACGCGGGCCTGCTCCCGTGCACGGCCCGGTCGCTCCTGCCCGGCCAGATCCAGTGCGCCCTCGGCTCCAGCAACACCACCTGCACCATCCAGGTCTGCATCGAGGGCCGGGACGGAGGCTGCAGTCCTTGATCCAGCTGTTCCACGTCACCAAGCGCTGGTCCGACGACCCACCGGTGCTCGACGACGTGACCTTGCAGGTGGAGAAAGGTGAGTTCGTGTGGCTCACCGGGCCTTCCGGCGCGGGAAAGACGACGCTGCTGCGGCTGCTCTTCTGCGCGGACGAGCCGACCAGCGGCCAGATCATCATCGGCGGGCGCAACGTCAATCGCCTGAGCGCCGGCGGCGTGCCTTTCCTGAGACGCAACATCGGCGTCGTCTTCCAGGACTTCAAGCTGCTGCCGAACCGCACCGCCCTGGAGAACGTCGGATTCGCGCTCGAGGTGCTGGGCGCTTCCGACGCGCAGATCCGCGAGCGCGCCCACAGGCGCCTCGCCCAGGTGGGACTCGCCGAGAAGGCCGGATCGCTGCCGCTGCGCATGTCCGGAGGCGAGCAGCAGCGCGTGGCCATCGCGCGCGCCCTGGTCAACGAGCCGGCCATCCTGCTCGCCGACGAGCCGACCGGGAACCTCGACGCCTCGCTCACCGACAGCATCCTGCAGCTGCTCTTCGACGCCAACGCGCGCGGCGCGACCGTGGTAGTCGCGACCCACGACCGCGGGCTGCTCAGCCGCTACCAGCGGCGCACCGTCCAGCTCCACCGCGGCAAGGTGACGGCCGACGCATGACCCACGTCGCCTGGCGGCTCCTGCGGCGGGCCCTGATCAACCTGTGGCGGGCGCCGCTCCCGAGCTTGCTCGCGGTGGTGACCATCGCGCTGGCGCTCTTCCTCGGCGGGGCGCTGGCGTTCTCCATCCTCGGAGCGCGCACTCTCCTGACCAGCTGGGGCGCGCAGGCGACCGTGACGGCCTACCTGGATCGCGCGCTCTCCGAGGAGCAAGCGCGCGCCGTCGCCGAGCGCCTCCGCGCCGATCATCCGGGGGTGGAGGTGGTCCTCGTCTCGCCGGCGCAGGCGCTGGAGCGGCTGCGGGTGCAGCTCGGCGATCTCGGTGGAGCCCTGGACGGGCTCTCGCGCAATCCCCTGCCGGCGACGCTCGAGCTGACTCCGCGCCGCGGCGGCGAGCTGCGCGCGCTGGCCGACCGGGTCTCGAACGTGGGCGGCGTGGCCGACGTGGACTACGGCCGCGAGTGGGTCGACCGCCTGGAGGCGCTGGGGGGCGCGCTGCGCGGATTCGGCACCGCGTCGCTCGCGCTCCTGGGCGTCGCCGCGCTGCTGGTGGTGGCGAACACCATCCGCCTCGCGGTGTACGCGCGGCGCGACGAGATCGAGATCATGAAGCTGGTCGGCGCCACCGACGGATACGTGCGCGCGCCGTTCCTGCTGGAAGGGGCGCTGCAGGGCCTGTGCGGAGCGGCGCTGGCCGCGGCGGGGCTGGTGGCGGTGCAGCGCCTGGTCCTCCCTCGCGCGGCCGAAGCGTTCTCCTTCGCCTCCGGGGCCTCCGCGCCTCACCTCGCCGCGCAGCACTGCGCGTTGCTCGCCGCCGCCGGCGCGCTGGTCGGGCTGTGCGGCAGCTACCTGGCGGTGGCGCGGTCCCTGCGCACATGATCGCGCTCCTCCTCCTCCTGGCCGCGGCGCCGCAAAGGTCCGAGGAGGACGCGGCCGCGGTGCTGTCGGCGGCGGCGCAGCGCGACCGCGCCGCGCAGGTGGCCAAGGAACGCGCGATGGCGGAGCAGCTGGCCGGGCGCGAGGCCACGCTGCTCGGCAAGATGGCCGAGGCGGAGCGGCTGGTCGACGTCGAGGCGCGCGAGCTGCGCGCGGTCCAGGCCAGGCTGCGCGGCGCGGAGCACCGGCTGTCCGCCGCCGAGGCGAAGTCGCGCAAGGCCGAGACCGACCAGCAAGCCGCGACCGACGCGGCCGCTCCGCGCCTGGTGGCCCGCTACCGCCTCGGTCGGGAAGGGTACCTGCGGTTCCTGCTCGGCGCGCAGTCGATCCCGGACCTGCTGCGGCGGCGCCGCCTCTTCGATGCGCTGCTGGAGGCCGACCTGGGCCCCCTGCTGCGGCTGCGCTCGCTCGCCACCGCGGCGAAGGCCGCGCGCGACGAGCTTGCCCAGGTGCGCGACGAGGAGGCCCGCGCTGCCGCGGAGGAGGCGGAGAAACGCGCCGCGCTGGAAGCGCATGCCGCGCAGCAGCGCCGGCTGCTCGCCTCGGTCCAGGACGACAAGGCGGCGCACGAGCAGGCGGCCCGGGAGCTGGAGGAGGCCGCCCGCGCGCTGGCCGGCGAGGTGCGCGAGCTGCAGCAGGGTCCGCCCGCCGCGCGAATAGGCCCGGACGAGCCGCCCGTTCGCAGGATGCGCCGGAAGCTTCTCTTCCCGGTCGAGTCGGGACGGGTCGAGGCGCGCTTCGGGCGGTCGGTGGACGAACGCCACGGCACGGTGACCTTGCAGCGCGGGATGGACGTGCGGTGCGAGGAGGGGACCCCGGTGCGCGCGATCCACGCGGGAAGGGTGGTGCACGCCGGCTGGTTCCACGGATACGGGAACCTGATCATCGTCGACCACGGCGACGGATACTTCTCCCTCATGGCGCACCTGGGCACACTCGCGCGCGCAAAGGGAGACGAGGTGCGGCGCGGAGACACCGTCGGCACCGTCGGCGACAGCGGGTCGCTCAAGGGCACCTACCTCTATTTCGAGCTGCGCCAGGGCCAGACGCCGCTCGACCCGGAGCAGTGGCTGGCACGCCCGCGCAGGGCCCGGCCGGGAGCGCCGGCGGGGGCCCAAGCCAGCGCGCCAGTTTCTCGCGGTCCCTAGCCATCGGCCGTTATGCTGTGGTGGGAGGGCCGTCGATGCAGCGCATGCCGCCGCCGCCGGACGAGATGCCCGCGACGAGCCGCCGCGGCCGGGGCCGGTTCGCGCTCCTCTGCGCGTGCGCGACGCTGGGCGGGCTCTGCGCGGTGCGGGTGGCGCAGGCGGCGAACGATCCGGCGGGCCCGTACCGGAAGCTCGACGTGTTCAGCCACGTGCTGAGCCTGATCCAGAACAACTACGTCGAGGACGTCGACGACGCGAAGCTGCTCTACGGCGCGATCGACGGGATGGTGCGCACGCTGGATCCGCACTCCAGCTTCATGGAGCCCAAGGCGTACGCGGCGCTCAAGCAGGAGACGGACGGCGAGTACGGCGGCGTCGGGTTGGAGATCGCCGCGCGCGGCGACGAGCTGGTGGTGGTCTCGCCGGTCGACGACTCGCCCGCCTCCCGCGCCGGCCTTTCCCCCGGCGACAAGCTGCTGGAGATCGACGGCGCCCAGACGCGCGGCTGGAAGGACGCCGACGCGGTCAAGGCGCTCATGGGTGCTCCGGGCACCAAGTGCGTGATCAAGGTGTCGCGCGCCTCGTGGCCGGAGCCCCGTACGCTGACGCTGGTGCGCGACGTGGTCCGCGTCGTGTCGGTCGAGCAGCGCCTCTACGACGGGCGCTACGGGTACGTGAAGATCAAGAACTTCCAGGATCGCACCGACTCCTATCTGAAGAAGGCGCTCGATTCCCTGCGCGCGCAGGCGGGCGGCCACCTCGCGGGAGCGGTGCTGGACCTGCGGCACAACCCCGGCGGCCTGCTCGACCAGGCGGTGAAGGTGGCCGACCGCTTCCTGGTCGACGGCGTGATCGTCACCACCAAGGGGCGCGGCAGCAAGCACGTCGAGGTGGAGCGCGCGCACGCCAGGGACACCGAGCCGAGCTACCCGCTCATCGTGCTGGTCGACGGCGGCACCGCGAGCGCCAGCGAGATCGTGGCGGGCGCGCTGCAGGACCACGGACGGGCGGTGGTGCTGGGGACGCCCACCTTCGGCAAGGGCAGCGTGCAGACCGTCATCGAGCTGGAGGATGGTTCCGGCCTGAAGCTCACCATCGCCCGCTACTACACGCCCAGCGGGCGCAGCATCCAGGAAAAGGGCATCACGCCCGACCTGTACGTCCGGCAGCAGCCCGGTCCGCCGGCCGCCGGCGAGGACGACTCGCCGCGCGAGCGGAACCTCCCCAACCACTTCAAGGCGGAGGAGGCGGTCGCCTCGGTGGTGCCTGCCTCCGCGACGTCCCTGCACAAGCTGCCGCAGCAGCCCGGCGACCCGATCGACGACTTCCAGCTCAAGTCCGCGCTCGACACGCTGCGCACCTGGCAGGTCTTCCGGGCCACGCTGCTCGGCCACGGCACCGGCGGGACCAAGGCCGCGAGCGCCGCGCCATGATCGCCTTGCTCGTCCTCTCGGCGGTGGCAGCGGCGCCGCGCGCCTGGGCGGAGCCGCGCGAGCCCTTCCACGTGGTGGGAAACGTGTACTCGGTCGGCTCGGCCGAGGTGACCTCGTTCCTCATCGCCACGCCGAAGGGACACGTGCTGATCGACGGCGGCTTCGCGGAGTCGGCCCCGCAGATCGCGCGCAACATCGACAAGCTCGGGTTCAAGCTCGAGGACGTGAAGGTGCTGGTGCTGAGCCACGCGCACTTCGACCACGCCGGCGGGCTCTCCGAGCTGAAGCGGCGCACGGGAGCGCAGGTGGTCGCCAGCCGGGCGGACGCGGAGGCGATGGCCCGGGGAGGGAAGGGCGATCCGCAGTTCGGCGACGCGATCCCGTTCGCGCCCGTGTACGCCGACCGCATCGTGCAGGACGGGGGAGTGGTGCGCGTGGGGCCGACCGAGCTCATCGCGCACGTGACGCCCGGGCACACGCAGGGCTGCACCACCTGGACCACGGTGCAGCGCGAGGAAGGCCAGGCGCTGCACGTCGTCTTCAACTGCAGCGTGAGCGTCCCGGACGAGTACCGGCTGCTCGGGAACCCCCGCTATCCCCGGGTGGTGGACGACTACGAGCGCAGCTTCCGCACGCTGCGCGCCCTGCCGTGCGACGTCCTGCTCGGGCCGCATGCGAGCTTCTTCCAGCAGGACGAGCGGCGTGCGCGCATGGCCGACGGCGCGCCGAATCCGTTCGTCGATCCGGCGGCCTGCGGCGCCTACCTGGATCGGAGCGAGCAGGCGTTCCGCGCGCACCTCGAGAAGGAACGCTCGGCGCCTCCTGCCGCCGCGCCGGCGCAACCCAGCGCACCGCCCAGCCCGCCGCCGGTCAGCGCGTCGCGCCTTCGGTAGCCGCCGCCGGATAGGGCGGCGCTACGCTCTTCACGGCGCGGACGTGGCGGGACGCGCTCCGGCTTTCCGGGAGCCCTGCGGCTCCTCGACACCGCACGGCGTCAAGCTTTGACTTTGCTTCCGCTCTCTCGTACATTGCGCGCGCTTCGCCGCCTCCGCGGCGATTTACGTAATGTTTTCGCGGTACTGGGGAGCGCGGACGATGACGCTGGTGGAGGTGCTTTTCCTCGCGACGTACTTCTGCGTCCTCCTGGTCCTCTCGATCTACGGCTCGCACCGGTACGTGATGGCGTACCTCTATTACAAGTACAAGGGCAACCTGCCCACGCCGCTCGGGCGGTTCGAGCAGCTGCCGCGCGTCACCATCCAGCTCCCCGTCTTCAACGAGATGTACGTCGTCGAGCGCCTGATCGAGGCGGTCTGCCGGATCGATTACCCGCGCGAGCGGCTGGACATCCAGGTGCTGGACGATTCGACCGACGAGACGCAGGGCATCGCCCGCGCGGCCGTCGAGCGGGCGCACCGCGCCGGGTACGACATCTCCTACCTGCATCGCGACCACCGCGATGGGTTCAAGGCAGGCGCGCTGCAGGAAGGCCTGCGCCGGGCGCTCGGCGAGTACGTGGCCGTGTTCGACGCCGACTTCGTGCCCGGCCGGGATTTCCTCGTGCGCAGCATTCCCTTCTTCACCGACCCGCGCATCGGGATGGTGCAGGTCCGCTGGGAGCACCTGAACCGCGACTCCTCCCACCTGACCCAGGCCCAGGCCATCTTCCTCGACGGGCATTTCGTCATCGAGCACACGGCGCGCAACCGGAGCGGCCGGTTCTTCAACTTCAACGGGACCGCGGGCGTGTGGCGGCGCGCCACCATCGAGGACGCGGGCGGCTGGCAGCACGACACGCTGACCGAGGACCTGGACCTCTCCTACCGCGCCCAGCTCGCGGGCTGGCGCTTCGTCTACCTGCCCGAGGTGGTCTCCCCCGCCGAGGTGCCGGTGGAGATGAACGCCTTCAAGTCGCAGCAGCACCGCTGGGCGAAGGGGAGCATCCAGACGGCGCGCAAGCTCCTGCCGCGCATCTTGAAGAGCGACCTGCCGCGCGACGTGAAGATCGAGGCGTTCTTCCACCTCACCGCAAATCTCACGTACCCGCTGATGATCCTGCTCACGGTGCTGATGCCGGTGAGCATGGTGATCCGCTTCAAGCACGGCTGGTACGAGGTGCTGCTGCTCGACCTGCCGTTCTTCTGGACCGCCACCATGAGCGTGGTGATGTTCTACGTCGCCTCGCAGCGCGAGATCGGCATGCCGGTCTGGCAGCGGATCAAGTACCTGCCGTTCATCATGGCGCTCGGCATCGGCCTGTGCGTGAACCAGGCGAAGGCGGTGATCGAGGCGCTGGTCGGATACGAGACTGGGTTCACGCGGACGCCCAAGATGGGGATCTCGAGCAAGGACCGCAGCTGGCTGAGCAAGAAGTACCGGGCGATGACCAGCCTGCAGCCGCTCCTGGAGCTCGCGCTCGGCGGCTACCTCACCAGCGCCATCTACTTCGCCCTCGACAAGGGCGTCTACTTCTCGCTCCCCTTCCTGTTGCTCTTCCAGTGGGGGTTCATCTACGTCGGTCTGATGAGCCTGTTGCAGGGCCGGGTGGCCCGGCTCTGGCGCGTCCTGCGCCGACCTCCGCCGGAAGCCGCACCTGCCGTGGAGTAGCGCCCCCGCGGTGCTCTGGTAGGGTTGCCTCGATGAAGGCGATGGTCCTCTGCGCCGGATTCGGCACCCGGCTCCGCCCGCTCACCGACCGCGTGCCCAAGCCGCTCGTTCCGCTCTGCGGCGTCCCATTGCTACGCTACAACTTCGCGCTGCTTCACAACGCCGGCGTGCGCGAAGTGGTCGTGAACACGCACCATCTCGCGGCCGAGATGGAGAAGGGCGCGCTGGAGGTGGGCCGCGAGGTCGGGCTGTCGGTGACCATCTCCCGTGAGGTCGGTCACATCCTGGGCACCGGAGGTGGGGTGCGCCGCGCCGCGCAGCTCCTCGGGCCTGGGACGTTCCTCCTCCTGAACGGAGACATGCTCTTCGACGTGGATCTGGAGGCGGCAGTCGTGGCTCATCGCACCGCCGGTGCCATGGCCACCATGGTGCTAGCTCCCTATCCGCGCGGCGCTTCTTACGGCGCGGTCGAGGTGAACGCCTCCTTCGACGTGCGCCGCATCGCCGGGCGCGGGGCCGGGGTGGAGCCGGGCCTCACCAAGATGCATTTCACCGGGGTGCACGTGCTGGAGAGCGAGGTGCTCTCGCGCCTGCCGGCGGAGGGCGAGAGCGACATCAACCGCACCGCGTACGTCCGGCTCATCCACGAGGGCGCAAAGGTGCTGGGCTGGCTGCAGAACGGCTACTGGGGCGACCTCGGGGCGCCGCGGTCGCTGCTGCGCGCGAACCTCGACGTGCTGGGCGGCAGCGTTCCGTTGCAGCGCTTCCGGCCGCTCGCCGACCCATTCGCCGGCACGCGCGAGATGGCG
>WNGG01007856.1_pt1 | contig 16615 bp, 15 predicted proteins | sample 5400661 | NCBI WGS metagenome assembly WNGG01 (sample SAMN13153372, study PRJNA577476) | soil metagenome | isolation source: 100 cm soil or saprolite under Garry oak tree replicate 1 | place: USA:California | collected 2016-06-15 | reverse complement strand
TGGTGCATCCATTGTGATACCCATTGCTCTCGACCTGCTTCCCTCTCAGCAAAGCTGAACTATAGTTCACCCGCGCGTAATTTCATCTCTCATACCAGGAGACGTGCGAGACCAATATTTTTCCGCTGTCTCTTTTTCTGTTTACGTCATACGGTGCTACTGTCTGCCGCAGGAAAGCATGCCAACAACTCTTGTCCGCTATGGACGAGACAAAAGTAAAAAATAACGGTAGAAATAAACACGAAGATCAATCTAATGAAGAATAATCTATGGCACAAGAAATTGTCAAGAAACGAAAACAGTTAACAGTTTAAGCTGGCTCTACAGACCTGGTATTTTCATTGCATCACCTTATAACTATCACCAGAAAAAGTAATACAAGAAAAATAGAAAGATCAACGTCTCATGATAACTAAAGAACTGATTCAAGACGCGGAAGCGGAAAATATCAAAGTACAGGTACCATTCATTGCCAGGTCGCTTCGGCTCCTGGCGGGTGTAGCGGCTTGCCAGGGTGATGATGCTGTGGCATGTGTCCTGTACGAGGAGAGCCTGGCAATAGCCGGGGAGCTCGACTATAAGTGGTACATTGCTGCCTGTCTAGAGGATTTGGCCAGGGTGGCTGCGACACAAGGACAGCCGGCGTATGCGGCGCGGCTCTGGCATATGGCGGAGTCGCTGCGCGGCACCATCAGTATGTCTCTTTCCTCCGCTGATCGCACTGCCTATGAACGCCGGATCACAGCCGGGTTCGCGCGACAGAACCACTTGCCGGGGCAAGCCTTTGCCGCGCGGGAACTAGCGCCGGTGCCCGAGCGAGTTAACACGGTACCACGATCGGCCAATACCGGGAAGGAACAATCCATCTATCCCGCCGGGCTGACGGCACGCGAGGTAGAGGTGCTGCGGCTGGTGGCACAGGGACTGACCGATGTCCAGGTCGCCGAACTCCTGGTCATCAGTCCACGCACGGTCAACTGGCACCTGACTTCAATCTACAGCAAGCTCCAGGTTTCCTCGCGCTGTGCGGCCACCCGCTACGCCATCGAGCATCAATTGATCTGATGCGGAGTGTACTCGTCCATCTGTCGCCTCCTGCGATGTTGAAACCAGTCTCTCACCAACTCATGCTCTCTATTATACTTTATTGCTCTGTTGATCAGCTTACACCAACTGATGTTCAACGGCGTAACGAGTGGCAGCGCTGCGCGAGGACACCTGGATTTTGCCATAGATTGAGGTCAGGTGGGTATTGACAGTGCGGCGGCTGATGACGAGGTGTTCGGCGATCTGGGCATCGGTGAGCCCCTGCGCCAGCAGACGCAGGACTTCGACTTCGCGGGCGGTCAGGCCATCAGGGTAAGTAGGAAGTGACTTTGCCAGGGGAGTTGATGATGGTTCCACCAGAGTTGGAGTGGGTATCGTCACTGGTTCCTGAGCAGCAAGCACCTGTTCTGGTGTCATAGCGCGTCCTTCGGCCCAGGCGGCGGCAAAGGCCTGCTCACCCAGTTGGGTCCGTGCAGCAGCGACCACACGCTCATAGCCTGCGCGGTATGCGGGTGGCAGAGGAGAGCGGTAGCTCTCTCTCAGGAACTCAGACGCACCCAACAACCGGGTCGCCCAAATGCCCTCACCTTGTGCTGCGACCACTTCTGCTAATACCTCCAGGCAAAAGGGTATATTCCATTTGGCGTCTACTTCCCTTGCAAGGCTGAGACTCTCTTCAATGAGGCTGTGCGCGGCTGGGTAATGCTCCTGGCGGGCTTCTACTTGCGCGAGATAAAGAAGCGCTTCGGCCATGTTACCTTTGAGGTTCAACCCTTTGTAGAGCGCCAGCGCCTCCTCTGCCTGCAAACCCGCCTGGGAAATGTTGCCCTGATCAAGGAGTTCTATTTCCGCAGAGAGGCAGAGCGCCCAGGCAAGAGCCCATGTATTGCCGATCTCCCTCAAAAGTGGAACGGCCTCAGCAACCTGCGCACGCGCAGTTGCACGATTGCCCAATTGACCGTGGTTGACCCCTGCCAAGTGGGCGAGCGTCATGCCAATGCCCTCCTTATTACCCAGCTCTCGAAAGCTAACCAGCGCCTCCTCGTAGCGGGCATATGCCTTCACATACGCGCCCTGCATCTCTTCCAGGTTGCCGATCTTTAGGAGTGACCAGCCCAGGCGATCCTTGTTGCCGACCGCTCGGAAGAGTGCCACACTCTCCTCCAGCTGCGGGCGGGCCTGGACATACTCACTGCCATGGGCAGCCGCAGCCCCCAGAAGAAACAGGCAGAACGCAATACCTGCCTGATCGCCCAAATGCCGGCAAAGGCCAAGGGCCTCCTCTGCCAGCGAGCGCGTTGTACGGAAATCGCTCTTGCCGGCCAGCATGTCGGAGACGGCCGCAACGTCTGCCGCAACAATGAGGGCCTTCGCCCGGAGTGCTGGGGCCGCTTCCGCGCGCCCGGGAGAAATGCTCTCGGAGGAGCCAGGTGATGCAGGAGGGACAGGGACAGGAGCAGCAGTCGAGAATGAGAGCGGTGAGGTGTGGGAAATGCTACGAAAGGTCTTGCCTGGCAGGCGAGAACAACGATTGGCGTACCTGCTCTTTCATTGTGGCCTCAAGCCGCGGGAGATTGTACATTACTGTCCAGTGGAATTCGGCGATGTGCAAGACATCTATACCCTGCGCTGCAGCATGATGGCACGGCTGCTGCCAGCAATAAACGATCAGGGAGAAGCCCCCCACCGTATCAGAGTATAGATATTGCCTGTCACCTGGAAAGAAAGGTACAATGAATACGAGCGCCGTTGAAGTGTTGAAAAGGAAGAAAGCGAATTTGGTAAATTTTAGGAAGTATGGAAGTGATCCTTTCTGCGTCGCAGTTATTCATGGCGGGCCAGGTGCTGCTGGCGAAGTAGCACCCGTAGCGCGAAAACTCGGGGAGACGAGAGGAGTTTTGGAACCGATCCAGACCGCCAGAACACTTGACGGGCAGGTCGAGGAATTACGCCTGGTTGTGGAGCAAAACGCAACAAAACCAGTTATTTTCATTGGGCATTCCTGGGGCGCCTGGCTGAGCTATATTGTCACTGCCAGATACCCGGAAATGGTGCACAAACTGATACTGGTTGGAAGTGGCCCTTTCGAAGAGAAATATGTGGAGTTGATCGCTGAAAACCGCTTAAGACGACTCAGCCAGGCAGAGAAGGAAGAATACCTTCATATTGTTGACATTTTGAACACATCCAAAACACCAAACAGCCATGTTTTCCTGTCGCGTCTGGGTGAGCTGGCACACAAGGCTGATGCCTATGATCCCATTGAAATTCCAAAAGATACCACTGGTCTTGATTTCGTCGATAATCCAGGCGAGATTTACCAGGGCGTCTGGCCTGAAGCTGCCAGGCTGCGACGAACAGGAGAGCTGCTGAGGCTCTCTGTGAATATCACGTGCCCGGTGGTAGCCATCCACGGTGACTGTGATCCACACCCGGCACAAGGGGTACAAGAACCTCTTGCCGCCAATTTGAAAGACTTCCGCATGATCATTCTGCAGAAATGCGGGCATGACCCCTGGCGTGAAAGGCATGCTATGGATACTTTTTACACGATACTTGAGCATGAGCTTTCGACAGGACGGCCATAAGGTCGCTCCGGTCCCACGGTAATGAAGAGTAACGAACAAGCTGGGTCCTCTGGTGTCACCCTGAGTGAGCCGCAGCCCTGAGCACAGCGAAGGTGAAGCGAAGGGTCTGGCTCAAGGGGCACAGAGATGCTTCGCGGAGTTTACCCTGAGCGAAGCGAAGGGCTCAGCATGACAACACCTGACCGATCTTGTTCGTTACATTTCATAATCGGGGACTTACTCCTATCGAAGGCTACACCCCCAGCCTAAACTGTCCCCGGCAAATCGTAGATCGCTTCGAACTTACTCGTCAGGTACTGCGCGAAATACCGCGGATCGGGCAATTCGCCGGTGACGCGCCGCATCACCTCCTCGGGCAGGTAGATGGCGCCGGCAGCATACATGCGCTCGCGCAGCCACTCCAGGACGAAGGCCGTATCGCCTCCTGCCAGGCGATCATCAAAGTCCGGGAAGGCCTTGCGCAGCGCTGCGAAAATCTGCGCGGCGTAGAGGTTGCCGAGCGTGTACGTCGGGAAGTAGCCAAAGCCGCTGGTCCAATGAACGTCCTGCAGCACACCCACGCTATCTGTTTCCGGCTCGACGCCCAGGTACTCCCGGTACTTGGCGTTCCACAAGCCGGGCAGGGACTCGACGGCGACCTCGCCATTGACCAACGCCTTCTCCAACTCGTAGCGTACGATGATGTGCAAGTTATATGTAACCTCGTCCGCCTCGACGCGGATCAAGCTCGGCCGCACCCTGTTCAATGCGCGGGCAAAGGTGGCGCTATCTACGTGAGCAAATTGCTCCGGGAACACCTCGCGCACGTGAACGAACTGGCCGCGCCAGTACGGTTCAGAGCGCCCAAGCGCGTTCTCCCACAGGCGCGACTGCGACTCGTGCGTTCCCATCGAAGCGCCGCCTGCTACGGGAGTGCGTAACAGCGTCGGAGCGCTGCCCTGTTCGTACAGTGCGTGACCGCCCTCGTGAATCGCCGCCATCAATGCTGCCCCAATGTAGCGCTCATCGGGCCGCACCGTGACGCGCACGTCAAATGGGCTGCCAAAACTCGTAGTAAATGGGTGCGGCGATTGGGCGATCTGGCCGCGCGCGAAATCGTAACCCATCCCGTTCAGCATACTCTTGCATAACACCACTTGCTGTTCTACAGGAAAATGCCCTTCCAGGCAAGAAGCATCCACCGTATTCCCTGGCGCGTCGCCACACGTCAAAGCTGGCGGAGCTGACACGCGCCATCTCCTCTACCAGCGCACGCGGCAGCTTCGTTGCGCGGTCATAGCCACGGCGGCCCTCGCGCACTAAGCCACGGTCCGCGTCTGTGTAAGGCGCGTGCAGTACCTTCTCACTCAGTTCGTCGAGCAGGCTCCCCAGGCGTGGAGCCGTCCAGCGCTCGTGCAACACACCCTGTAAGGTCGCCTGCTGGGCGCCGCGCATCTCGCTTCCACCCTCTGGCATCGCGGTATTCTGATCCCAGCCTGAAAGGGCATCTAGTGCGCTAAGATCGGCTATTTCATGCATATGACTGAGCAGTTCACCGATGTGTTCGTCGCTAGAGGTGAATCTCGGTCCCGCTGTAATCTCTTGTTTGAGCATCGTTACTTTTCCGTCTCCTCGTTGTCTATAATTTGCGCAGTCAGACAGCAGAAACATCAATTCTCTGACCACACAAGCATGCTGCATAGCATATAGCAGTTACGACGATTCGACAAGGGGGGCTGGCTCTATGGTAGGATAGTATCGAATCTACCGATTTTTACGTTCCTATTTCTTCTCAACAAACAGGAGACGACATGTCACAGATTGACCAACTGAAGTCCGACATCGATGAACTCGTTCCCGGCATGGTCGCGCTGCGCCGCGACCTGCACGAGCACCCTGAACTCGCCTTTGAGGAGGTACGCACCTCCGGCATCGTGGCCCAGCGCCTGCGCAGCCTGGGACTGGAGGTGCAGACAGGTGTCGCAAAGACAGGCGTTGTCGGCCTGCTGCGCGGCGGCGCAAGCAAAGAAGGAGCGAAAACCATCGCCATTCGTGCCGATATGGATGCGCTGCCCATTCACGAACTGAACGAGATAGACTATCGCTCCACCATCGATGGCAAAATGCACGCCTGTGGACACGATGGACATACCTCCATCCTGCTCTCCGTGGCCGATATTTTAAGCAAGCGCCGGGAAGAATTGGCTGGCAGCGTGAAATTTATCTTCCAGCCTGCCGAAGAGGTCATCGGCGGTGCCGAGCCCATGGTAAAAGAAGGAGCCATGCAGGGCGTCGATGGCGTGATCGGCCTGCACCTCATCAGCAACTATCCTATCGGCCGCGTCGGCGTACGTGCCGGTACCGTCTTTGCCAGCGCCGACAGATTCGTGTTGAACGTGAAGGGCAAGGGCGGCCACGCTGCCATGCCGCACGGCGCGGTCGACCCCATCGTCATCTCTGCATACATCATCACGGCGCTGCAAACGCTCATCAGCCGCGAGACCTCCCCATTCAGTCCCGCCGTCATCACCATTGGCACCATCCGCGCGGGCACTGCCTTTAACATTATCCCCGAATCCGTTGAACTGCAGGGCACTATGCGAGCTTTCAGCGAGGAAGATCGCGCGAGACTGCTGCGCCGCATCAGTGAGATCACTAATGGCATCGCCAGCGCCATGGGCGGCAGTTGCGATGTGCAGGGCTTCGATGGCTGCCTTCCGTGCGTCAACGATGCCTCGATGACCGAACTGGTACACGAAGCCGCGGCCGCCTCAGTTGGCGAGGGAAATGTAGATAGTAGCGAAGAGGTCATGACCACAGGCAGCGATGACATGGCCTACTTCCTCAAGGCTGCCCCCGGCTGCTACTTCATCGTCGGCGCGCGCAATGAAGAGAAGGGAGCCAGCTATCCCCACCATCATCCACGTTTCAACGTCGACGAAGACTCCATGCCCATCGCCGTCGAAGTGTTGACGCGCGCAGCCATGGACTTTCTTAAATAAGGCACCAGGGCGGGACAAGTCCCGCCCTGGCAGCTTAATCATCGTAATAAGGAGCCTTTTCTTATGTCAACAGAAGAAAACAAAGCCACCATCCGCCGCTACATCGAAGAAGCCTGGAACAAGGGAAATGTCGCTATCATCGACGAACTGATGGCCCCCAGCTACGCCAGGTACATGGCGGGCTCCGCTCCGCCTCTCGACCGCGAGGGCCAGAAACAGCGCATCAAGGGTTTCCTCAATGCCTTCCCCGACTTCCATCTCACCATCGAGGACCTCGTCGCCGAAGGAGACAAAGTAGTGTTCCGCATGACAGGTCGCGGCACGCACCACGGTGCATTCATGGGCATCGCTCCGACCGGCAGGCCGATGACAATCACCATCATTGACATCGCCCGTTTCGCCAATGGCCAGGTGGTAGAACACTGGGGCAACCGCGACGACCTGGGCATGTTGCAGCAACTGGGAGCGATACCTATTGATGGCTCATGACTATTCTGTAGGAAAGTACCCGGTTGTCAAAAAGCGTTCTGGACGCAACGCGATGACAGTAAGAGGCTTCGCTTGCCCTTGCATGATCTCCTCTTGCCTGCTAATGACCCACTATGTTCGATCATTAGCCTAACAGATTAGCTCGCTTATCGCGCAAATATTGCGCGATCCCTTCCGGATCCTCTTTCTGCAGCGCCATCTGCTTCAACTCGGCCAGCACCACGCTCCAGTGCTCCTTCGCGGGCAGGTAGCGGCTATCGCGGCTGAGCAGTTCCTCGAAAATACGGCGTTCCAGTTCGTGCCACGTTGAGCGGTCGCGGCCATCGATATCGTCTCCCTCCGAGACATAATCCTGGTCATTAGTATTGTTGTCGACACGCGCGTGCAGCGGCCGGAAATACTTGCCTATCAGCTCCTCCATATATGCCGAGTCGAGCGACCCGGCATCAAACCCCAGCGTTCCTACCAGGTGAACCTGCACCACCGGCCGCAGATCAGCCTCCTCGTGTTTATGCGCTTCGCGCCGGCAATAGTCCTCCAGCCGCTCATACAGGGCATTCGGCTCGCCCAGGCCATCCACGCGCAGTTCATAGCGTACGAACGGCCGGCGTTTATTGACCAGGTGGACAGCGCGATGCCGTTGCCCATCCTGCCACTCGTCGCTTTTCCCAGCAGCATTTGTATCGATCTCGACAAAATAGTAGCCGCGTTCCCATGCCGCCTCCTCCGCTCCCCACGTCTCCGTCGAGCCGGGATTATACATCCATCCATCAAACTCGTAAGGCTTGTGTACGTGGCCCAGCGCCAGGTAATCCACGCATTTGCGCAGCGGCTGAAACTGCGCCATCGACGGCAAACCCTGTATGCGCGGGACAATGCCTTCAACACCTGTATGCATCAGCAAGAGACGATACTCGACGCCCGCCGCATCCTCCGAGGCGCGAACAGCCTCCATTACGCGAGCCAGGCCTTCAATACTGCGTAGCGTGGCCGCGCCCTGCCAGGGTAAGCCATAGACCCGCAGGCGCCCGTCGAGGAGATCGACGTGCGAGCCCAGCATCCTGTCCTGCTGCCAGAGGCTGAGCACGGGCGAACCATCGCGCATCAACGGGGCAAGAAGCGTGAGATACCCCTGGTAACACAAAAACTGCAGCCACGACGTGCCATCCCGGTAATAGCTGCGGTCGTGGTTTCCCTCGATCGCAATTGCTGCAATACCCGCCTCCTTGAGCTTCCTCAAGCCCTCGATGGCGTGAATGAGCGTCTGCGCGTCGATCGCGCGTTTATTAAACAGGTCGCCCGCGATCACCACAAAGTTCACGCGCCGCTCCACCGCGTCATCTATAATAGCCCAGAACGCGCGGCTGAAGTCGTTAAAGCGCTCGCGCACACCGTATTGCTCGTATCCCAGGTGTGTATCGGCAACGTGGATAAACTTGGCTCGCATTGATCCTCCTACCTACTATGGCAGTCCAAGCCCGGTCATCGTGGCACGAGCACCGGCAGCCGCCAGGATCAGCGCCGCAATACTGTAGATCAGTATGTCCCGGCGCAGGTTCTTGTTGCCCGTGGCGTAACTGATGGCAACGGGGATAGCCAGCGCCACAATGCCACCATAGACGTAGTGCAGGTAATAAAGATTCCCCCCTGGCGCTCTCTGGCCCAGCAGCACCAGCGTAATACCCAGTAGCGCCTGCAATGCGCCCAGGATAGCAGTAACGATCAGCGAGATACGCCATGGCTTGTTCAACGTCCTCCGGGGAAGATCCACTGCCCGATCTTTATTTCCCTCTCCACCTGAACGGGCGGCTTCCCTGGGCGAACTCGCCGGGTCCGCATCTTTCTTTACGTCCGCGCTGGAGCTGCGCCTCTCCCGGAAAAAGAGCACCAGCCCCCACACACCGGCTATCAGGCCCGCTGCCAGCACCAACACCATGTTGTAAAAATGAAGTTGGACAACAACCTGTAACATCAATGTTCTCCGCTGTCGCGCAAAGGCGACATATATTTCTATCTACTTCTTTCGTGCGATGGTAATAGCGGAATAATTCCTGACGTACTATAGCAGATTTTTTCACCTTTGGCTAACGCTGTTCCCTGCTTCCTTGATAACGTTGCTGTCGCTTCTCGCCGCATTTCGCTCGTCTTCACTGTTCGGGCTGATCATCTTTTAGTGCGGTGTAATGGGAAGTATTGCCGTCACATTTGGCTCATCATGATGCGGATCATGCTCAGGCACCTGGCTCACAATAGCTCCTGAGCCTTTGCACACAGCCTCTTATACGGTTTTGAGCGGTATTTATGGTTCGAGCAGATTTAATGAAGGCAACATTAGAAGGAGTGCATAAAGGCCGCGTGAAGGCTATTCGTGATGAAGACGAGTGTTGTAGGGCGACAGGTTCGAAATGCTTGCCAGAAACAATTTTCCTCCATCAAGAGAAGATGTTGCCGCCAACAGTACAAAGCTTAACCGTTTCTTAACTGAACCTCAACCCTCTCTCCATTCCCAAAATGATGCATTTCTTCTACCATCGTAGTATAGGTCTCTTTCTGCCTTACAGGGCACGGCAAATCAAATTCCCGCGCCTTAGATAGACGCATCTAATTTATTTGAAAGTGAGGACAACGGTATGACTTTAGCACGCTCAAAGATGAGTATCCTCGTCTATGTGATCGCCCTGCTGACGATCATTGCCGGGATTCTGGCTGCCATTGAGTTACGTGGCGCCACCCCCCATGCCCATGCCGCAAAGGCCGAGGCGAGCGGCGGCCGACTGGTCGACTGTGCAGAGAGTTCATTCTGCGCGGAGGTAGCAGACCCCGCGAGCGCCTTCCCCGGCTATAAGTACGTCGGGCATGACGAGCCGTCGAACCTCTTCTACTCCAACGTAGCTGGTTCGGGCAACAACAATCAGTGGCGTCTCAAGCTCCCTAGCGATCCAACGCCAAAATCGAATGGAGAGCCGAAAATAGGACAATCCTTCAACTTCCAGCTCCATCCGGCCTTCTGGTTTGGTATGGCCATGTGCGATACGCAATCCTATCCCGAGCAGGTCAGCACCTGCACACCCGATAGCGATAGCAACATCGTCGACCCGGCCGTCAGCCCCAACCACCCGGGAACTGCTTTCATGGAGATGCAATTCTATCCTCCCGGTTGGGTATCACCCGAGTTTGTAACCGGCACTAGCTGCACTGCCAGACAGTGGTGCGCGGCGATCACTATCGACAGCCTGGCCGAGGATCCCGTCGCGGGGACGACGTTGAATGCGACCTGTGCAAGTCAACTCCTCGGCGGTCTGGAGTACATCAACTTCGCCCTCATCACCAAGAGTGGCGTTCCACAGGCTCCAGCCGATCCATTCCATTCAACCCTGGCCACCTTCACTGCCGATCCAACGAAGGACCTATTGATGAACTCTGGGGACAATATAGCAGTCACCATGCACGACACCGATAACGGTCTGCATATCGTCCTCAACGACCTGACGACCGGCCAGAGTGGGTCGATGACCGCCAGCGCGGCTAACGGGTTCGGCCAGATACAGTATGCTCCAACTGGGGCTAGTTGCAACGTTCTTCCCTACGATTTCCATCCCATGTACTCTACCTCGTCAGAGGCAACTCGCGTGATCTGGGCGGCACATTCCTATAACATCGCCTTCTCCGACGAGATCGGTCACTTCGACTACTGCACTGCTGTTAACACCTTTGGAGGCAGCTGCTTAGGGCAGGAAGGTCTCCCCCCCTCCCTTTATCCCCCAGGCGACCTGGAGAAGGCCGATGGCGAAGACGTAGGCTGCTTCAACAAGGGTTCATCTACGCTTGTCAGAGTGACAGGATGCACCTTCACCAACGGCGGTTTTGACGGGGTGCCCTATCAGAACCTCTGGCCCGATGGCAACCCGCTGCATCCAACGCCGATCCAGTTCTCCAGCCCGCTGACCGGAGCAGCCTACGATCAGAACTACAGTAGATCGGCTTTTGAGGCGGACCTACCGCGCATCGAGGATCCCACTGTTTGCCACCGCCTCACCGATGGCAGCGGTTGCACCTTGATACCGACGACTGACGACAATCATGCGCCTGCTGTCTTCTACCCATACTATAGTACTACCTCTGCCTCGCTGGGGATCACGACATGCGCCTGGCAGCTGGGCGGTGCCATTCCGGGATCGACCACGGACTTTGGGAAGAACAACCAGTATGGGCCACTCTTGCCGCTGGTCTACCTGACATTTGGTGGTGGAGGATCGACGAACATACGCTTCAACAACTTCCGGCAGATCTTCGCTACCAATCCGTGCCCGGTTGGCTAGCATTCCGGTGTAATCCTCTCTATGATGGAATGCACACGGCTGACCAGGTCAGCAGGCAGGCGACCGCTTCTAGAAGCGGTCGCCTGCTTTTGAGAGGCGATATGGAAAGGGAACGTCGCTTCACTGAGAGAGCGAATTGACAGGATAGATCTCGTTTTTGCTCGGCACCCTTGTTAAGGGGTCTCAAACCACTTTACACAGCCTCTTAGCGGAGAGCGGAGCCACCGAACACATGCGAAGGACAGTTTTGATCATCGCCTGGCATGGAACTCTCAGAAGCCCGTCTGCGTCTACACAGTAATACCATTTCTCACGACGATAAGATAGCAACGAATCATGCGGGGAGGGCCAGGATGTTAAGAATCCCCTATCATTGGAGACTTCCACATAGGAGGTGTACAGCTGTTGCTGTGTTCAGCATTGGGCTCATGATGGCCCTGGCAGGCGTGGGATTAGCTGCCTGCGGCTCCAGCGGTTCTCATCAGAGCAGCACGCCTTCGACCCAATCTCAGCTGCAGGCACAGGTGACCCAGTGCGGTGTCGTGCAGGGTCTCGCGCACCTTGAGGTGCCCCCGAGTGACACAGGTGCAGCGCGAGCGGAAAACTGTTTCTGGCAGGCATTTCAACACTGCCGCTCTGCCACGCTGGTCTTCATCACGAGTAGCGCTGATACAGCGCTCATACGCACCTTCACCATCCACGATGAGAACGGCGCGTGCTCGATATCAGACGCGAAGCAACAGCGCATGGTGCCCAATCCACCCTCGCCAGCCGGAACCTATACCTGTACAGGTCTGGTACAAAAGCCAGATGGGCTGCACTTCTCCGCCTGTGGCAAGGACGGTGACGTACTTGTACCAGTGTCGTAGTATGAAACCAGCGCCTACTCAATCAAGGTCGTCGATTAGTGGTAATCGGCTCGCTATCTTAACTCGTACTATGCGGTACAGCTTTGTTCGTAAGGTAAGCTCCATTGCTTATACCCAATAACGTTAAGATACCTTGATTCAAATCGGGAAAGCTGCTGATGACAGCTGGCTGGTGGGCAAACAGAGAGCCAAGAGTGATAGTGTAGACAAATACTAAGATGTTCGTGAAGTAGAACAACTGCGTCTTGCCCAGGTCGATCTGGGCGGCATTGCCTACTTCCTCCCCACGAAACAGGTCGGTCCATTTAGCATCCGCCGGGCTTTTGTTGACCAGCAGTCGACCAGCGGTATCAACCTGACTCGTATCCACGTGCTGAGCTGACAATTGGGTCAGTGTTTTCGTAGTTTCCTCTTCATTGGGATCCTGATTCTGCTTGTAGTTCTGGATGAGCGGCGTACCCACAAGCGAGGTAGCACTGATTCCCATCAAGACCCATATGCCCGCGGGGATAGCGATCATCAGCGGGTCGCTTTGCCCAAAACGGATATTAAACAGGGCCGCCGAGGCATATGAGGAAGAGGTGATAAGCGTCCAGAGAGATGCCTGCAGCCGGGAGAGGCTGATCCTGTTGCGCTGGTCGATCAGCAGCCCTCGCCAGTAGCCAGTTACGCCATGGCTCGTGACGAGACCGCTGCCGGTCAGAAGGAACATGGTGCCTAACCACGACCATAGCCGGTATGCAAGTGGTATCAGCAATAAAACCAGCACAACTGCAGCTATAATCGCGATAATACCAAGGGTATGCCAGATCTTCCATTTGGGCGCGATCGACTGCGGTGTTGCTGCGATGGGAAGTGTTTCTGCCATAATTCACCTCTTTTAAATAAAACTCGAAGGTAGTCACATCAACCAACCAGGCATACAATACGATACGATACGAGCCTCTTTCACTCTACTCAGCTATTCTAGTAGAAAATGCCTTTATAGGCAACTACCGAAAGAGGTTTGCCAACCCGAGGAACTTTTTACTACAGGCAACGTCTAAGCTGATAGATAGTAATCAAGAAACGCTTATCGCCTCGAAGGCGCAGAGTTTCCTCGCCTTTCTATACGCATGAAAGAACCATTATTGGGAGACAAATATTATGTTCCAGAGAGCGCAGCTATACCTCTTACGACACCGGCTCCTCGCCATCGGCGCCGTATTGATTCTGGCACTTTTGATCGTTGGAGTTGGCGTAGCCTTCGCGGGCAGAACTCCCGCCCAGGGACAGAACTGCGGCGAGGTCCATACCCTCAATGCGCATTTTATAGAGAGCGAAGCAAGCGTAAGGCAGGCAGAGAACTGCTTCTGGCAGGCGTTCCAACAGTGCAGTGCCGCCTCCCTTACCTTCCAGCAGAGCGGCATCGACGCCGGGGTCATACATACCTTCACGACAGTCAACAATAACGGCAAGTGCTCCATCTCGGACGTGACACAGCACTACATCGCCCCTAACCCAACACAGGCAGGCCAGACCTACACTTGCACCGGCCTGGCGCGACAGGCGGATGGATTGCACTTCTTAAACTGCGGCGCTGAGGGCAATATCGTCGTACCACTGCCACTGGCTCAACAGTGCGGGACGGTGCAGGCCCGGGCGAATGGGCCGGTCAATCCGGCCGCAGCCAGGCAGGCGGAAGACTGTTTCTGGCGCGTGTCCCACGCTTGCCGCCCCGCCACCCTCGTCTTTAGCAAGATGGGCGTCGATACAGTATTAACTCGCACCTTCAGGAGTACCGAGGACAATGGCAAATGCGCCATCTCGGACACCGTCCAGAACGGGGGACCAGACGCCGTCCCAACCCCACCCAGGACCTATACCTGCGCAGGCCTCACGCAACAAGCGGATGGATTGCACTTCACCTCCTGCGGCGCGGACGGCGATATTCTCGTACCAGCAGCTTAAACCGTTCGTGTAGGAGCGACCGCAAAGGTCGCTCCGTAGTCGTCACGTGAAGGGCCGTAGGTCCCCGATTTATCGAGGGACCGACATGTATGGCGCTCGGGTGGGGCCTCGCCTATGATTCCTCACCCAGCGCCTCCCGCATGAACTCTCGCAGCTCGGGAGCAATATCAGGCCGCTTCAATCCGTAAGCGATAGACGTGGTCAACAGCCCCAGCGGCGTACCCGTATCGTAGCGCACACCGGTAAACTTCAGGCCGAAGCAATGACCGGCCTGAGCCTGCCGCGCCAGCGCGTCGGTCAGTTGAATCTCCCCACCCCTGCCGGGAGGAGTGTCCTCTAACAGGGCAAAGATATCCGGCGTGATGACATAACGACCATCTACCGCCAGGTTCGAGGGCGCCTCCTCCAGCGAGGGTTTCTCAACCAGGCCCGTCACCCTGACCGTATCTGGCCCCAGGGTTTCCACGGCTGCAATCCCATACGCCGGTACAACTTCAGGCGGCACAGGCACCAGCGAAAGCACAGACCCACCATAACGCTCGTATATCTCAATCATGCGCGGCAAGCAGGGCGTCTCCGGCGCAACCAGGTTATCACCCAGCATCACAATGAACGGCTCGTTCCCCACCAGTTCCTTTGCACAAAGTACAGCGTGACCCAGGCCGCGCGGCTCAGCCTGCTTTACCGCTTTGTAAGTCGCCATCGCCTGTATCCGGCGAAGTTCCTCCAGTTCCTTCTTCTTCCCTTTCCTCTCCAGCAGCGCCTCTAACTCGGGAGACGCAGCAAAGTGATCTTCAATACTATGATTATCAGGGTTCGTAACAAAGATTATTTCTTCCACCCCTATTGCAACCGCCTCCTCCACAATATATTGCAGCGTCGGCTTATCGACGAGGGGCAGCATCATCTTCGGTATAACTTTGCTGGCCGGAAGCATGCGTGTAGCAAGACCTGCCAGCGGCAGCACGGCTTTACGAATCTTCATCGGTCCTCCTGCTCAAACTGCACGTTCAATGTTATATAATTGTCACGTATTGTAAGAGATTGTAGTTCCCAGGTCAATCTTAGGGGATGCAGTGAACTAGCAATCGTCGGTACCTTACAAAACCTTTACCTCTCCTCCTACGTATTACAGTATAGGGTGTTCAACTAGCCGCCCATTACATAGAAGGAATTTATCGATGATGCAACAACAAACTCCCGCGCCAACAGAGCGGCGAACAGCTCCGCGTTTACTCGCGCGTCCTAGACGCAGAGACATTTTCCTTCACGGGGGAAAAACATTCAAATTCATCGGTGTGTTGGTTGCCGATCCACGCATTCCACTGTGGCGCAAGGCACTCTTTTTCGGCTCCATTGCTGCCCTGCTGCTGGTGCTGCTCTTTCCTGACGCCATCAACGAAACCTTATTGAGCACCGCCCTGCCTCTCGTCGGAACCGTGCTGGGCGTACCGATCGATGCTGGCTTTGACTGGGTCGCGTTCGCCCTCGTCTCCATCAGCCTGCTGCGGTTCTTCCCAGCTCCCCTGGTCGCGGAACATTACGACCGCATCTTCAACAAAAGATGGCAAGAGTCCCGTCGCCCTTGAGGGGACGGGAGGAATGCTGCCAAAACTTCATGCACTGGAGAACATTTGACAAACGTGTGAACACCTGCTATCCTTGAGGCATGAAACAGGTGCTCACCGCCAAACTCAAACTGCATACCACGACCGCACAATTTCAGGCCTTGCGCCACACCCAATTGGCATATCGCAATGGCCTGAACTCTGTCAGTCGATATGCTTACGCACATGGCAAGATGAGTAGCGGACGCGCCTTGCAGCGAGACTGCTACGATGCTATTCGGATACAGTTTGGTTTGCCTGCCCAGATGGCCTGTAATGTTCCCCGCCAGGTCGCAGCAACCTACAAGGCCCTGTGGACAAGAGCGCAATCACCTCATCAGTCGCCGCATTGTGGAGGCGCACCCACACAGCATCATCGGCCTGGAAGACCTGACACACATTCGCGAACGCACCAGGCGGCGTACCCACAAGCGCAAGAAGAACGGGAAAGGGCATGAGCCAGTCTCCAGCAAACAGCGCAAGGGCAATCGGCACGCTTCGCAGTGGGCTTTCGCTGAACTGCACAGCTCCATCGCCTATAAAGCTCTGCTTGCGGGCAGTATGGCCGTGAAGGTGGATGCCCACTACAGCAGCCTCGCTTGCCCGATGTGCGGCTACACCAGCGCTGCGAACCGTCCCCACAAAGGACTCGCTTTTGTGTGTCGGAGTTGCCAGTATACCCTTCATGCTGACCTGGTTGGGGCGCGCAACATTGCCCTGAGAACGCTGCTCGTCCGGCAAGACTGGATGAGCACGGGCGTCTTG
>WNGG01003979.1_pt1 | contig 16618 bp, 15 predicted proteins | sample 5400661 | NCBI WGS metagenome assembly WNGG01 (sample SAMN13153372, study PRJNA577476) | soil metagenome | isolation source: 100 cm soil or saprolite under Garry oak tree replicate 1 | place: USA:California | collected 2016-06-15 | reverse complement strand
GACGACGAGCTCCACGTAGAACGGGTTGTACGACTTCATGCTCGAATAGACGATGTTCGAGATCAGCTTCGCGCTCTCTTTCACGGACAGCGGGTAGCCGCGACGCAACGCAAGCAGCCGACGTTCGGCCTTCGCGAGGTTCACGAGGTACTCCGCGTCCGACATTGCCCCGGCGATCGCCACCGCGGTCGCGCCATCGAGGGAGAAGATCTTCTGGACCACCTTGGATCCGACGAAGAACCCCTTCGAGGCGCGCTTGTCCGCCGCGAGGACGACGCCGTCCTTGCTTCGTATTCCGACCGTTGTGGTCATGTCGAACCTCACGGTCTCTATATCGACAGTTGGGTATGTTGACTCGAAATCGAGCAAGCAGGTCACACAAGCCGGGCTGGGGTACCGGTGACACGAAGGCCTCTATCCTGGACCCGGCGCAGCCGGAGCGACGGAGGGGCCGCGGGTGGCTATTCCAGATGCGTCGATTCCCCCAGCAACCGGCAACACTCGCGAGCGGGATGGAAACCTTCGGCATGCGCCTCCCGCTTAGGCCAAGTGAGGAGTCCGAAGAATCAGCCGCTCAATCCGGAGTGGCCAGGTCCCGAGACCGCGCGGGCAATGTGCTGGAACAGCTGGTGGCCCAAGTGGGCGGCTTCGTCCAAACGATCCGGAGAGAGGACCTTCGCGATCACAGCGAGATGGCCCGGCCGGATCAAGGTCTCCAATCGAATCGAGTCGTCCTCGAGAGCCCATGTCAGGCGCATGCCGTCCGCGGATTCGGACAGACCATACCATCGAAGAGGTCCGATCCAGGTTCCATGGACGCCGTGCACAAGAGCACGTAAGTCCAGGTCCGCGGGCAGATAGGTCTGCAGGATGGTCACTCCATGCTCCTCGGATGAAAAGGCACCGGGACTGAACACGCTGAGCGCCCTCGGGGTCACGCGATACCCGAGCTCCGTCCGCTCGACGAGATTGTCGTCGGAGAGCCGATGGAGGGCCCGAGACAACTGTTCCGGATGGATCCCCAGCCGGCGCCGGAGACCCTGGAACGCCACGCGAGAGGCCGGGTCCTGAGAGAGGAATTCGAGGACCTCCCGATCGTGCTCCCGAAGGTCCGGCAGATCCGACTCGATGCGAGGTTCGCCACCCTCTGGCACCATTGATAGGCGCCCAGGACGTCGGCGACGGATAAATCTGCGTCAGCCAGAATCGAGAGGGGGAAAGGCAGGGGCTCCGGGAGGTCGGCGCCCCCTCTTATGCCGCCAACGCGCCTTTCCGGATAATCGGACGACCGTCGATCGTGACCGTCGCACCGGTCAGGCTGGCACCCAGGTAGAAGTCCGTCTTGTTCTTCCCGCCGGGGACCTCGTCGTTTGCTCCGACCGCGACGTATACGTTTCCGGCGACGATGGCGTCTTGAAGGAACCCCGAACGGGCCCTCGGATTCAGTCCGATGTCGAGGTATCCAAGGAGGTCCTTCGGCCCCTTCGCCTCTTCCCATTCGGACCGGATGAGATCCTCGTTCTCCGAAGCCGAGAATTTCACCATCCGGCCTCCATCGAAGGCGACTCGGACGTCGCGGATCCATCGGCCGAGCCACGCGATGGGCCGATCGAAGACGATCGTGCCGTCTCCGGACTTTTCGTCGGGGACCACGAACGCCTCGCCCGCGGGGATGTTGGCCATGTTCTCTCCCGCGTCGAGGTCCTCCTTGGTGACGATTCCATCCTCGATCCCGGCGGGTCTCCCGACGAGGTCGCACGAGAACCGCGTTCCGTTCGGATGCGTAATCTCGAGCCGGCCTTTTTTCGCTAGCTCGCGCGTCACTTTGCGGCCGACGCGAACGATCTGCTGACCATCCACGGAACTCGCCTCGAGCACCATCGCCCGCCACGCCGGAAGGTCGAATCCGTACGAACGGGCGCGGGCCTCTGTGACATACCCGAGGCCCAGACGAGCGCCTCGCAGCCGGTTCCGCTTCGCGCGGCGGTACCATTCGTCGTTGTACGCGGTGGAGGCGCTGAATTTCTTCCCCGCCTCTCGGATCTTCGTGATGTCGGCGGGGCCCGGAATGAAGACGTAGCCATCGGCTTCCGACATCGCCTTCCACTCGTGGCTCCCGACCTTTCCGAGTTTCGATTCCGGCAATGTGTTGACGGACTTCCAATACGTGTCCTCGTCCTCGAAGAGGAGCATCGGGCGGGCCCCGGCGGCCCGGACCTGATAGACGACCTCCGTCGCGATCGGGAGTCCGTGGTTCCACGTTTCCACGATCACGTTCTCTTTCGGCTGAATGTGCAAGGTCCTTCGGATGACGTTCTTCGCCAAGGCTTCGTATTCGGACACGGTCGTCTCCCCAGCCTGCGAAGTCGCCAATCGGATAAATACATACTCCCGCCTCGCGGGGGAAGGACCTGCGATGTCGGCTCGGCGAAGCAGGCGTCAACAGCAGAAAAACATCAGGGTCCTTATTGACGCCGCAAGAGCGGTCCACCCTCCGAGGAGCGGTCAGCGTGGGCCTATTCGGGTGACGTCTGCCGGCGGGATGATCTCATCCTGGAGGCTGTCCACCTGGAGCGTGGCATGGGTGATGCGAAACCGTTCGCGCAACAGTTCCTGGACGGAGTCAACGATCTTTCCCGCGTCCTGCACGGTCGCCGTCCCGGCGACGGAGATGTGGCCGGTGAGCACGACGAGGCCGGACGTGACCGTCCACACGTGCAGGTCGTGCACGCCGCGCACGCCGGAAATCGACAGAATCGCATCCGCCACATCTTGCGGTCGAACGTCCTCGGGAGTGCCCTCGAGGATGATCCGAACGGAATCCCGGAGCAGCCGCGCGGTGCTCGCGCCGATCAGGATCACGATGAAGACGGCGATCAAAGGATCCAAAATGAAGAGGTTCGTCGCGGCGATCGCCACGGCGCCGGAGACGACTCCCACGGACCCGAGGGTGTCTCCGTACGCATGGAGGAATGCCCCGCGGATGTTGATGTTCCGCCGGGCCGAACGACCGAGGAGGGTGATGATGGCGAGGTTTGCCGCAAGGCCCGCCAGCCCGACGAGGAACATCGTCTCCCCCTCGACCGCCTGGGGGTGCGCGAACCGACCGTACACGGCGAAGGCCAGGGACGACGCGATTGCAGCGAGAAGCACCGCGTTGATGAAGGCCGCGAGGACCTCGATCCGATGGTATCCGAACGACATCTGTGGCGTGTGCGGTCTCCCTGCGATGCGGAGGGCCGCGAGGCTCAGGCCCAACGCGACCGCATCCGTGCCGACATGGCCCGCATCGCTCAGGAGGGCCAGCGAACCGCTCCAGACGCTCCCAGAGGTTTCCACGAGGGCCGCCGTGACGGCGATCCCGAGAGCTGCAGCGAGACGGCGCTCCAACCTAAGGCGGGGACCATGGGCGTCCGTTGCCATCCGATGCGACGAACGGCCTCGGAGGGCATGAACCTTCTTCGGACGCGCTCACGCCTCGATCGCGACCCGTCTGATCCGTGCGGTCGGTGCGGAGTGAAAAGGATGGTGGCCCCGGAAAAGACTCATCCATAGAGATCGCATGCGAGGATCTGTGCGGGCCCGAAATCGGCTGGAACTGGCAAAGACGATCGCGGCCGACCTTCGGAGGCAGGAAGGCCGGAACCTGGTGGCGGTCGGCGTCTACGGTTCCGTCGCTCGCGGCGAGGAGCGGTACCACTCGGATATCGACCTACTCGTCATCGTTCGCCGCAAGCGGCGGCGAATCCAACATCGGATTCAGGATGGGATTCTCGTGACAGTCCTTCAACAGACTCCTGCGGAGGCACGGGACGAGGTCCTGGGTTCGCGTCCCGGCATGAACGATGCGCTCGGCGGCTGGAGGTCGATGCGCCCTCTCTTCGACCCTTCGGGCATGCTGCGGCGGCTCCGTGATCGGGCGGGCCGACCGACCGCTCGGCAAGCGCGAGGGGCTGCTCGGCTTCACTTCCTGGAGACGTACGAAGACCTCGGCAAGCTGTGGAACGCCATCGAAGCGGGAGATGCCGACGAGGCACGTGAGATGGCGATCTGGTTCTCGGGAGCCGCGATGGGGACCTTGTTCGACACGGATGCCCACGTCCTGAAGACGGGACGCCGGGCTTTCGTTGAGCTCCGCCGGTACGGCAAGCTCGGCGAGTCGATTCGCCGGCTCCGGTACGACTCGCTCCGCCTAGCGGAAACCCTGGATCTTTCGGAGTATGTGTGGGAAAAACTTCTCGATCGCGCGGCGGCCAGAGGGGTCCGTCTCCCACCCTTGCCGCGGGATGCCCGCGGAACCCTTTAGGCTCAGCCCTCCATCCCGACCGCGGTAGGGTCTCGCATCGGTTCGGGTCTTGCGGCTTTCCAGTTGGGCGTGGATTCGGCGGGAGCCGCCTGGTACCTGTTCGGGCTTTTTGTCTACGCGGTCGCCGCGGCCATCTTCCTCCCTACTCCCGTCGAGGCCCTCTTACCCTTCCATCGGGAAGTCGATCTCGCCGCCAAGGCGATTGTCCTGGGAGCGGGAAAGGCGATCGGCGCGATCGCCGTCTTCTACGTGGGCTACAAGGTGAACCCGTTCATCGAGCGGTGGATGGGCCGCCACCCACTCGGGGCGCGAATCCTGAAGTTCTTAGAATCCTTTGTTCGGAAGACTGGATGGGCCGGGCTGACCGTCCTGCTCGCGATTCCGTTCATGAGCGACACCGCGGTGAACTATTTCTTCTCCCTGTTGAATGAAGAAGGACATGCGATCGGTCGCTGGCACTTCGTCGTTGCGAACCTGATTGGCGGGATCGTCCGGACCTACCTGTTCCTGTGGCTGTTTCCGGGCTGAGCGGCCACGATCCTACTTCCGCGCGACGCCGCGTTTCGTGGCCCGGGCGAACGCCTCGAGGAAGCCTTGGGAGAGGTCGCTCGCGGTGATGATGCCCTCCACCTTGTCCAGGCGCGTCACGACGAGCCAACGCGTCTTCCTATCGAGCATCACCCGAGCCGCGGCCCGGAGGGTCGTGAGCGGACTGACCGTCGCGACCGGCGAGGTCATGATGTCCCGGACCAAGACCTTGGACGGGTTCTTTCCCGTCGAGGTGACCTTCCAAAGGATGTCGCGGTCCGTGACGAGGCCGATCGGGCGACCATATTTGACGACGACGAGGCCACCGATCTTCTTTGCCGCCATGCGTTTCGCCGCATCAAGGACCGTCCGTTCCGAGTCGATGACGATGACGTTTTTCGTCATCACGTCCCGGACGAAGACCATGCCGAACCCTCGAGGAGGCTGCGGCGCCCACCGGGGTCGATACCGCAGTCGCCTCAGCCAGCGAGCGACCTGTCAGAGCATGAAGGCTTCGAACGCCCGGACGTCGCAGCCATTACGCGGTCGTCGAAGCGGGAGCCGGCAAGATCTCGGTCCCGGCTTCCCTCTGCTCCCATGGGAGCCGCTGGCCCAGCGCATTCAGCCGCAATCGATTCTTGCAGGCCGGGTACGTCGAACAACCGAGGAAGGTCCATCCGTTCCGGGCGCGACGCCGCACGAGACGGCCTTCCGCGCATACGGTGCAGGGCCCGTAGTCCTTCTCCAGGAACGTCGCGTCTCGGATCCAACGGCTGAGCGAGGTCCGATGCGCCTTCAATTCCGCCACGACCGCGTGGAGCGCACTCCGGGATTCTGTCACCACGTCCTCGAGAGTCGCATGGCCTTCCGCAATCGCCGTCATCCGCTCTTCCAGATGCCGAGTCATCTCCGGACTCGCGATGTCGGGGCCATAGATGGTCAAGGCGTCCACGAGGGCCCGTCCCGCGGCGGTCGTTCGCAGGGAGCGGCCGGTGACGAACTGCCGCCGGAAGAGCAGATCCAGGATCTCATGGCGCGTCGACTTCGTGCCGAGTTCGAGACGTTGCATCGCCAGGAGAAGGGACCCTTGGGAGTGGAGCGGAGGGGATTTGGTTCGGTCTTCGACCACCCGGATCTCATGGATCGGGACCGCATCGCCTTCGGAAAGGGAGGGCAGCTCCGTCATCGTCTCGGGCTCCGCGAGGATCTCCCGCCATCCGGGATCGAGGATTTTTCGCCCGATCGCGAGGAACGCCGAGTCCCCCACGGTGAGTCTTACTTCCGTGACGGCCGTCACGCTCGCGGGGGAGAGCGTCGCGAGGAATCGGCGGGCGACCAGGTCGTACACCCGAGACCGGACGCTGTCCCGCCGCTTCGCAGGAGCTGCGGTCGGGTACACGGGCGGATGGTCCGTCGTCTGAATGGGACCTCGGCTGGGTTCCAATGAAGGCTGGGCAAGGAGCCTCTCCGCGTAGGGCCCATAGGCGGATTCGCGCAACCGTCCAAGGATTTCATGGATCGGAAGAGAAGAGGGATACACCGTGTTGTCCGTTCGCGGATAACTGATCTCTCCATGGACATACAGGTCCTGGGCCGCGAGCATTCCGCGGGAGGCGCTGATGCCCTCGCGGGAGGCCTTCGCGAGGAGAGAGGTCGTGTTGAACGGCGCGGGCGGAGGCTCCCGATGTTCGGTTCGCGTGACTCGCTCCACGGTGGCGGTCTCGCCTCCGAGACCTGAGAGGGCGACGACGGCTTGGGCCGCCCCCGAATCCCAGAACGGGCCGCCGACCGCGGTCGCCTCGAACGGCGGCGTTCCGCAGACCAGGCGGACATTCCAGAAGGATCGAGGAACGAAGTCTTCCCGCTCCCGTTCGCGCTCCGCCACAAGGCCGAGCGTCGGAGTCTGAACGCGGCCCGCGGAGAGGATCTGGCGATCCGAGGCGCACTCCAACGTGAGGAAACGGGTGAGGACCGCTCCCCACGCGAGATCGATTCGCTGCCGCGCCGCCGCGGCCTGCGCGAGGGCCCAGTCCGGCTCCGTGAGCGTCTCGAACGCGCGCCGCACCTCCGAGGGCGACATCGCACTGAACCGCGCTCGCCGAGCGGGCAGATCCGGTCGCTGACCTCGGAGCGTCTCGAGGGCCTCGACCCCGATCAGTTCGCCCTCCCGATCGTAGTCGGTCGCAAGGACCACCTCGTCCGTGCCCTCGGCGAGGCGCCGCAAGGCATCGTGCAGCGCGGGGGGCGACTCGTGGCGGATCGGTTCCATGTCGATGAGGACGTCCAGGTCGGTGTCCTTCCAGTCGTGCGCCTCCGCAGGATAATCGATCTCCACGACGTGCCCGCGAAGCGGGAAAATGATCACGTGGTCACCGGCCCTTGAGAATTGAAAATAGCTGAAACCCTCTGCCCGGACCGTTTCCGTCTTCCCTTCTGACAGGATTTGGGCCAAGCGGCGGGCAGCACTGAACTTTTCCGCGAGGACGAGCCGCCGCACTTGGGGCCTCATTCGTCAATATGCTACTTAATAATATTGATGTGGAACCGCGACTTTTCGCGCGCTTTCTGAGGTGCGTTTTTTCGGCTCGAATTTGCCAGGGTGAGTCCGTCGCGCCAAAACGTCCGACAGACACGATGGAGGGTTCGAGGGAGGCCTCGTGTCTGACACAAATCGAGAGGTCGCGGCAGAGGTTCAGAAGTTTCGCTTTGGAAGAGAATTCTCGGCGGAGCTAAAATTCTGTGACCGAGGTCGGGCGGAATCAGAGCCGGAGCAGGTCGACCGGCTCGTCGGATCGAGGACGTGGTAGACGAGTGCGGCCCAAAGCGAGACGCAGCCGCTCGTCGACGAGAGCCGCGACCCGTTCGTCCTCGAACGGGATGAAGGATCGGACCCCAAGCTCCCTGACGATGGCATCCGCTTCCCGGGGATAGCGGCTGACGAGGTGCGACAGCGCGATGGATTCGGCCATGCCGACCGCCTTCGTCGACAGGAACCGTTCCAGGGCTAGGAGATCCTGGGCATACGTCGCATCCGGCTCGACAGGCCGTTCGACGAGCATCCGGCGCACGAACTCGGTTTGCGCGATATTGGGGTCCATTCGGTCCACCGGTGGGCCGCGCGCACGACCCAGGAGGACTAAAGCTTTTGCCGTTGATTATCACGTCAATTGACGAGAGTCTCGTCAGGTGTCGAAATTCAGGGGTCCGAGCAATCCCGCGTGTAGCCGCAGGTGCGGCAAATGATCTTGCAACGGAGTTCGAAGGTCGGTCCGCCGCAGACGTCGCAGGCTGGCGTCGCGTCCGGATCGATGCGAGGGGACGTCGCCGATTTTGCCGCGTCCATTCTGGCCTGCATACGCGATCGAAGGAAAATGTCTGTCGCACTACCGGACCGGAGCCTTCAGGTCTTCCCGCCGATGATCGCCCGCCGCTCCAGGACCAGGACCCGGAGGCCTGCCTTGGCCAGATGCGCCGCGGCGACGAGACCGTTGTGACCGCCGCCGACGACGATCGCGTTCCACGGGTCACCCACGGCCTCCGGAGTGCCCGGGACCGATGTAGGGCTAGTGGCCCGCGATCCTCCTCCGTGAAACTATAAGCTGCGCTCCACGTTCCGGACGCCGATGCCCCGGAAGGAATCCCATCGTGCCGCGTCGCGGGGTCCGGGGATCCTCGAACGACTCGCGAAGGGAGTCGTGCTGGGCGACGGCGGCTACCTGCTCGAACTGGAGAAGCGAGGGTACGTGCAGGCGGGTCCCTTCACGCCCGAGGTCGTCCTGGAGCATCCCTCCGCCGTGAAGGAGCTCCATCAGGAATTCTTGGACGCGGGCGCAGAGGTCCTGCAATCCCTCGCGTTCTACGCGAGCAAGGAGAAGCTCGCAACCACCGGCTTCGCCGACCGCGTGAGCGAGATCAATCGGGCCGCCGTGCGGCTAGCTCGGGAGGTCGCGGAAGACCGCGCGCTCGTGGCCGCGAACCTCAGCCTGACCTGGATGTATGATCCGAAGGACGGCGCGTCGAGCGACAAGGTCCGCACTCTGTTCGATGAACAATTGAACGCCCAGCTCCGGGAAGAGCCTGACTTCGTCATCGCGGAGACGTTCTCGTGGCTCGGAGAAGCCCTCCTCGCGGTCGAACGCATCGAGAAGACGGGCCTGCCGTCCATGGTGACCATGTCGTTCGACAAGAACCCCATGTCGTACGATGGGCGCACCCCTGCGGAGTGCGCTCGGGCGTTGCGCGACGCCGGTGCCGACGTCGTCGGCGTCAACTGTCTGCGGAACCCCTTGCTCCTGCTCCCGATCGCAGCGGAGATGCGCAAGGCCATCACCGGGTTCGTCGCCTGTCAGCCGACGGCGTATCGCACGCCCCCGGACATCCCGGACTTCACGGCCACGAAGGAATTTCCCTACGAGACGGAGACGCTCGTCCTCTCCCGGCGCGCGATGGGCGCCTATGCCGCCGAGGCGAAGTCGCTCGGGATCAACTACATCGGATCGTGCTGCGGCTCCGTGCCGATTCATGTCCGGGAGATGGCGCGCGCCCTCGGGAAGGCCCCGGCCAACCGGGCGTGGCGTGTGGACTACAACAAGCCGATGTCCACGTACGAGTTCTACCGGCACGACACCGGATGAGGGAGCCGGGCGTCCGAATCGGGCCCACGGTTCATACCTCTACTCAGAGGTATGTCGAGGACGATCCTCACGCAGGTCGGGCTGGCAAAGATCAGCGGAACGGGTTCCCGCAGAAGAAGCAGAACAGGTTGTCCGCGTTCACAATCGTCCCGCAATTCGGGCAGCGCTTCTTCATCGCCGTCGCGGCTGGAATGCGAGCTGAGGGCATCTGCTGGGTGGGTGCAGACCGCACGAACTCGATCGGCGGGGGCGGGCCTTCCGCCCGGGGTTGCGCCGGCGTGGCCGTGGGGGGAGGCTGCGACGCATGTGGGCCCTGAACGTAGTAGTTCGTCGGGTACAACGTGTTGGGCCGGAACCCAGCTCGCCGAGCCCTCGCGGCGCGTCGCTGCGGGATGAAGGCGACGACCGCGGCCAGGGCTAGGATGAAGAGGGCCAGAAACAGCAAGTTCGACGCGAGGAGCTGGTACAGGACGAACAAGAAGTCTGGCAGGTTCGAGGCGCCGACCGTGTACTCGCGAGATTCGTATGACGTCCCGTTCACGGTCGCGACCACCTTGAAGTAGAAGGTGTCGGTACCGGAGGGCAGCGTCAAGCCGTTCGCGGTGTACGATTGGTGCGTCGATCCCGACTGGGTGGGGGTCGCGTTCCCGAGGCGTCCGGAGGCGGTTCCCCAAACGACATGGGTGTCGGCGACCGGAGTGCCGACGGGCCCGAGGATCGACCATGTGACGCCAAAGGTCGAGCTTCGAGAGACGCTCGACGGGTACGCGTTCACGGAAATGAACGGCTGGCTCAGCGCGTTGATTGCGTTCCAAGCGTTCACGACGCCCCAGCCGTAGTTCGTGTTGTAGGCCGGCCCGCCGCTCGGTTGGACCGCGGTGCTGTTCAGGATGTTCCAAAGCTCCACGTTCGTCAGGGCCGGATCCACGGAGAGCAGGAGCGCCGCGGCCCCGGTCACGAAGGGCGCCGCGAACGACGTCCCCGTGAGATAGTGGACCTGGTTGTTCCCATCGAGGGTGAGAATGCGGTCGCCCGGAGCAGCCAAATCGAGACCGGAGCCGTAGTTCGAGAAGGACGCCCTGAGGCCGGTTTCATCGATCGCGGCGACCGACACTACATTCGGAAGGCGCGCCGGATAGTCCAGGGTCCCGGTCCCCGCGTTCCCCGCCGCGGCGACGATGAGGGCTCCTCGAGACCATGCATAGTCGATCGCCAGTTGGATGTCGGTCGGTCCTCCGAACGTCTCGTTCGTGCCCAAGGAGAGGTTGATCACCCGCGCGCCGTGCTGGGCGGCCCAGCGGATTGCCTGGGACGTGTTCAACGACGATCCTTGGCCGTTCAACCCGAGGGCCCGGAGGGCCATCACTTTGACCTGGGCGGTCCCCGCGACGTCCTGGCCGTTATCGATGATGGCCGCGATCACGCCCGCGACGCCGGTCCCGTGGTACACCCCCGACGATTCGTCCATCGGATTCGTGTCGCCGGCGATGAAGTCGTATCCATGGGTCGTGCCATCGGCGGGGTTGACCCACATGTTCGCCTGAATGTCCTGGTGGGTCCACCAGACACCTGTGTCGACGACCGCGACGACGACGGACGGTGAGCCGAGCTTCACGGTCCATGCTTGGGGTGCACCGATTTTTGGCATGCCCCACTGATCGATGTAATACGGATCGTTCGGAAACTCGGCGTGAACCGGAAAGTTCGTGGAGATGGTTTCGGCGCGGACGACAGGACCGATGGCGCCGGCGACGAACGTGCCGACGACCGCGAGGACCGCCAGAAGGGCGGCCATCCGGCGCAAAGGAACGCGAGCAGTCCGTCCGATCAACAAGGGGGAGGGCCTCCGCACGGGAGAGGTTGTGAACCTCTCATGAACCGAGCCCCCTCATAAACCTCTGCCCCTAATTTTCGGAGGGCAACACGTTCGCGGGGATTCGAGTCTCAAAGGTGTTTCGCAAGGTCCGTGATCTTCGCGCCCGCGCCGCCCTTGATTGGGGCTCCGTGTCCGAAGACCGCGTTCTCAAAGTGGAACTTGGCGAGCTTTTTGATCGACTCTCGGTGCTGTTTCGGGTCGACATTGTAACGGTCGTCCATGGGCTGGAGGCCGGACTCGTTCCTCGCCGCATCGCCGCCGATCAGGAGGGAGTGGGACGCGTCGAAGAGCGAGATGCTGCCGCGGGTGTGGCCTGGCGTGAAGATGACCTCGAGTCCATCGAACTTCTGGCCATCGTCCAGGAGCACGTCGACCGGGGTGCCCGGATGATTCTGGGGACCGGAGGGGCCATCGTAGACCCGCTTGCGGGCGATGAAATCGGCTTCGATACGGTGGGCGGCGACCTTCGCCGGCGAACCGTGTTTGATGGCCGCGAGTCCGCCCACATGGTCGGGATGCGTGTGCGTGATGAAAATCGTCGAGAGGTCCTTTGGACTCACACGGATGTGCGTGAGATAGTCCATGACCTTGCCCGCATCGGCGTCGGCCGACGTGTCCACCAGGATCAGTCGATCATCGACGAGAAGCGTTGTCGTCGCGTACGTCTCGATGACATGCACACCCTTCAGGAGTTCCATCGACGCCACCCGAGAGGCCAGAGACGTTCCCCAAGATATTCCTTTCGCGAATGAGGGATCACCGGACCTTCCTTTCGTCCTGCTTGCGCCCAGTCCATCTCGCGGCGACTGTACGCATGGGGTTCTTATGGCCCCCTGGCTTACCCGCGATCGGTGTGGCATGGCCCTGTCGGACGTCCTCGGACGGGTGGAAGCGGATGCGGAAAAGGCCCTTGAGACGCTGAAAGAGTACTGCCGCTTCCCGACGATCTCGGCGCACAAGAGGGCGCAGCCGGAGACCGCGGCGTTCGTGCGACGGCTCCTCGCGGAGAACGGTTTCGAGTCCCGTGAATATCCGACGGAAGGGGGTCCCAACGTCGTCTTCGGACAGATGATTGTCGACGAGAGGAAGCCCACCCTCATGATGTACCAGCACTACGACGTCCAGCCCGTCGACCCGTTGAACGAATGGAAGCGCGACCCGTTCGACCCGACGATCCAGGACGGCAAGTTCTGGGGACGCGGGTGTGGGGACACGAAGGGGAACCTGATCATGCAACTCCTCGCGACGCAGGCCTGGCGCGCGGTCGAAGGCCGACCGCCGATCAACCTGAAGTTCGTCGTCGAAGGCGAGGAGGAGGTCGGGAGTCCGCACTTCGCCTCGTTCGTCCACGCGAACAAGGAGATCCTGAAGGCGGACGGCGCGACAATCGAGGGAGGCGACCACCTCCACGAGGGCACGCCGAAGATTGAACTCGGCTGCAAGGGCATCCTGTACGTCGAGATGGTCAGCCGGACCGCATCCGTGGACCAGCACTCGTCGTACGCCGCGATCGCACCGAACCCGGCGTGGCGGCTGATGCACGCCCTCATGAGCCTCCGCGATGCGAAGGGACGGATCAAGATCGCGGGCTGGTATGAAGACGCTCGGCGTCCGACCGCGCGCGAACTACGCTTCCTGAAGTCGAGCGTCTTTTCCTCGGAGGCGCTCAAAGGATTCTGGGGAGTCAAGGAATTCATCGGAGGGGACAACGATTTCGAACTCGTGAAGCGTCTGATCTACTCCCCGACCTGCACGATTTGCGGATTCGTGAGCGGATACATCGAACAGGGGACGAAGACCGTGAACCCCGCCGTCGCGAAGGCCAAGATCGACTTTCGACTCGTCCCGAACATGAAGCAGGAGAAGCAGCTCGCGAAGCTGCGGGAGCATCTGAAGACGAAGGGCTTCGACGACATCGAGCTCCTTCCGGCGTCCGAAAAACTCGAGTCTGCCGCGATCCCGCTCAGCGCAAGGGTCGTGAAGGCCGCGATCAAGGGATCCGTCGACGCATACGGTCGCGAACCGGAGGTTTGGCCCTGGTCGATTGGCGCCTCGGCCCATGGATTCTTCAACGAGGTCGTCGGCGTGCCCTCGATATCAGGCCCGGGCGTCTCCTACGACGGTTCGAACTTCCATGCGCCGAACGAGAACATCCGACTCACCGACTTCGTCGGCGGCGCGAAGCACATGGCTGCCATGTTCGCGCACATGTGAAGACGCCCGGTTCACGCCGTTCCCATTCCGCGGAGTCGTCTCATGTCTTCCGCCGCGAGACGGTCCCTTGGTCGGACACGGCTGTTACCTCGTTCGTACCTCTACTTAGAGGTATGAAACCGGGCCCTCCAAGGCCCCGTGGAGCGGTCAACTGGTGAGGACGCCTCTTGCCGTTTTGGCGTTCCCCAGTGGCGTGCCCAGCCAACCCTTTTATTCGCGGAGCGCGCCTTGACGGGCCGGGAGTGTCGAGTATGGCGGGGGAGGAACTCATCCTTGCGACGGTACTTGCGATCATCTTGGTCCTCGTGATCCTGCGAGCGGCGGTCAAGGTCGTTCGGGAGTACGAGCGGCTCGTGATCTTCCGCCTGGGGCGTCTGTTGAGCCAGCCCAAAGGTCCCGGGTTGACCGTCATCATCCCAATCTTCGACCGGCGCGTCCTGATCGACCTGCGCACGGTCGCGTTTGATGTGCCCCGCCAACGGGTCGTGAGCCGAGACAACGTGTCCGTTGAGGTCGACGCCGTCGTGTACTACCGCGTCTACGATCCACTGAAGGCCGTCACGGAGGTCCAGAACTACATCATGGCGACGAACCTGCTCGCCCAGACCACGCTCCGGGACGTGCTCGGTCAGGTCGAGCTCGACGAGCTCCTCTCGAAGCGCGAGGAGCTGAGCAAGAGGATCCAGGTCCTCCTCGATGCCTCGACGGAGCCGTGGGGAATCAAGGTACAAGCCGTGACGCTCCGAGACGTCTCCCTGCCCGATACGATGGTCAGGGCGATCGCGAAGCAGGCGGAAGCGGAGCGAGAGCGCCGCTCACGGGTGATCATGGCGGAAGGCGAGTTTCAGGCGGCGGAAAAGATGCGCGAGGCCGCCATGTTGTACGGCTCCGCTCCGAGCGCGATGCGCCTCCGAGAACTGCAGACATTGACCGAGATCGCTCGAGAGAAGAACATGATCGTCGTCACGAACACGACCGCCGCGGGGGACATCACCGGCGAGGTCGCTTCCCTGACGGCCGCCTTCGCGAAAAAAGGGGGAGAGAAGAAAGAGTGATCCCCGTGCGGGCTGGGTCGGCACGCGTCGTCCTGGTCATTGTCCTCGCGGCTATCATCCTGGCCGCCGTTGCGCCGACTGGCCGGGCCCAAGGGCCGCGGATCCTCCTTGCGATCGTGGACGGAGCGATTGGCCGAGCCACCGTGGACTACTTGGCCGAGGCGATCGATGAAGCCCGGACCGGCGGCTACGCCGCGTTGATGATCCGTTTCGACACCCCGGGCGGCGGTCTCATCGAGACAACCGATATCGCCGAGCTGTTCAACAACGCGCAAGCTGTTCCCATCTTGGGGTGGGTCGGGCCCGTCGGCGCGCATGCTTGGAGTGCGGGCACGATCCTCCTTGTGTCGACTGATCTCGCCGCGATGGCCCCTGGGACCTTGATCGGTTCCGTGCAGCCGGTTGAGGTAACACCTTCGGGCGTCGTGCCTGTAACAGATCCGAAAATCATCAACGCCGTCGTAAATGCGACGAGGTTGCAGCTCGAACTCCATGGCCGCAACGCGTCTCTCGCGCAACGATTCGTCATCGACAACTGGAATCTAGACGAAAGCCAAGCCCAAGCTTACGGGGCGACGGAACTGATTGCGGCGAGTCCGGAGGCGTTCGCGATGCAAGCAGACGGACGGCATGTCGTCGTGCAGCGTGCAGGCACGGTCTACAAGAACTTCACGCTGAACACCGCGGGAGCGGAGATCGTAGCGTTCAGCGCTTCCGCCCGCGTGCGCCTCTTGGAAGTCCTCTCCGACCCGCTTGTCGCTTCCCTGCTTTTGATCCTCGGAATCTACCTCGTGATCTTTGGAATCACGACGCCGGGCCATGGCGCGGAGATTGCTGGCATTATCATCCTACTCCTCGCCCTCATTGGTCTCGGATTCAGCGTCGATCCGATCGCTCTCCTGTTGTTCATCGTCGGCGTCGTGCTGATCATCATCGAAGTCAAGACGCCGGGTCATGGCATATTCGGCATTGGCGGAATCATCGCGATCATCTTGGCGGCAGCGTTCCTCGCGCCTCTGCGTCCGCCGCGGTTCGTCGTGTCGCCCGATTACCAGATTTTCTTCCTCGCGGCGCTCCTCACCCCGACGGGGTTCTTCGGCGGCTTCCTCCTATTCGCGGTCTACAAGGTGCAGCAGGTCCGTCGTCAGAAGCCGACTGTCGGTGTGATGATCGGCGAGAGCGCGATCGTCGTCGATGGACTGCACGCCGGGGAGAAGGGGTACGTCATGACGCGCGGCGAGCTCTGGTCGGCGTTATCGGAGCAGGACCAGCCCGCGGATGCGAAGGTGTACATCCATGAGGTCGAGGGCATCACACTGCATGTGGCCGCGGGTCCTCCGCCGCCTCCCGCGCCGTCGCCGCTGCGACAGCGATTCGCCTTCCTGTTGCGACGCAAGGCCGCGTAGCCCCAAACCCTTAAGGCCCGACGAAGGTTCGCCTCGCGCGATGGACACGGACGTCAACCTGTGCAAGGTCGAGGACGTCCCGGACGGCGGCAAGAAGCACTTCGAGATCATGGGGTACGACATCCTCGTCGTCCGTCTGGGCGACCGCTTCTTCTGCGTCGACGCCGCGTGCACGTACAAGTGGGCAATGCTCACCGACGGCCTGGTCGATCCGCAGGCGCTCACGATCCGCTGCAAGGACTGCAACGGGGCGTGGGACCTCGCGACGGGTCAGCCGAGGGAAGCGCCCGCGAAGTTCCCGCTCACCGCATATCGCGTCGAGGCGGTCGTCGACGACCTCATCGTGACGTTCACGTATTGACCGTGGATCGGGTTCGCGTTCTCAGAAGAAAAGCCTTATGTGCGCGGGCCTCCTCGGGACGGGCGTCCTCATATTCCCGTGACGAACCGAGTCGGCCGCTTCACGCCCCGGCGCGCGTTCTCCTCGAGCGATGAGGCGGTGATGCCATGCACGACGAGAAGGATCAACAGTTCACCCGCATGTGGAACGAAGAGAACACGGCGAAGCGCCAGAAGTTTCGCAACCTGATGAAGTCGAA
>WNGG01004569.1_pt1 | contig 16621 bp, 16 predicted proteins | sample 5400661 | NCBI WGS metagenome assembly WNGG01 (sample SAMN13153372, study PRJNA577476) | soil metagenome | isolation source: 100 cm soil or saprolite under Garry oak tree replicate 1 | place: USA:California | collected 2016-06-15 | reverse complement strand
GTGCCGGCGATCGTGCTCGTCCTGCAGGCCGCCGCCCGGGCCCTCGCCTTCGCGCACGACCGCAGCATCGTCCATCGCGACGTGAAGGCAGCGAACATCTTGATCGATCGCGATGGGCGCGTCATGGTCTCGGATTTCGGCGTCGCGCTGCGTGCGTCCGACGTCACTCTCACCCAAGACGGAGCCGTGATCGGGACCCCCGGATACATGAGTCCCGAACAATGCGCCGGGCAGCGCGCCACTCCCCAGGGCGATCACTACTCCCTCGGCATGGTAACATTCCAGATGTTGACCGGTACGCTGCCATTTCAGGCCGACACGCTCGCCGGGATCATGCATCACCATTTCTTCACGCCGCTTCCCGACGTCCGCCTGGCCCGCGACGATGTGCCCGCTGATCTCGCCCGGATCATCGAGCGCCTCACGGCGAAGAAGCCGGCGGATCGCTATCCCACGACTCGCGATCTCATGACTGAGCTCGAATCACTCCAGTTGGACGCGGCGGCGCGTCGCGAGGCCGAACAGCTGCTCCGGCGGCTCGCTAAGGGCGACGCGATTGCCGCCGTCACGACGCGCTCGCTCCCCGCGCTTCCCGACACGCCGACGGTGCCGTTCGTCTCCGCAGCGCCCCGCTCGATATTCTGGAAGCCGCGCGCCTGGGTGGGTGCGGCGAGCGCCGTTGTCGTCCTGGGGCTCGCCGGCTGGGTCGTGTTTCGACCCGCCACGAGCGACGGGAGAGACTCCCTCGGCGGCGGTGTCGTGCGGGAGGACTCTGTACTGCCGCAAGTGGCTGCGCCCGCTCCGGCCCGCCCCCGTCCTCCTGTCACCGGGCTGTTGCGGCTCCTGACCGCACCGAGCGACGCCGAGATCCTCATCGACGGCCGCGCGCGCGGCACGGGTGCTGTGCTCGACTTGCCGCTCGCGGCGGGGAGTCGCCGCCTGCAGATCCGAGCGCGGGGGTACATCACCTTCGACACGACCATCACCATCTCTGCCGATAGCACCGTTTCTCTCGGCCGCATCGCCCTGCGGGTGTCCGAGCAGAAGCCTTGAGCCGGCGCGCGGCCACACTCGGGCTCGCGTTCCTGCTCGTCGTTCCCACCACCACCGCCGCCCAGGCGGGCACCGCCGAGCTGTTGCAGCAGGCGCGTCAATTGTACGAGCGGCTGGAGATCGAACGCGCGCTCCCGATCCTGCGTCAGGTCGTGTCGCCGGAATGGCCACTCGAGGTGACGAACGCGCAACGGGTGGAGGCCTATAAGTACCTCGGCGCCGCGCTCGTCCTCAAAAGCAAGCGCGATTCCGCCGTTCTGTATTTCCGGGCGGCACTCGAGCGCGACGCGTTTGCCGATCTCGATCCGGCGCAGTTCACTCCTGCGCAGCTGGGCGCGTTCGCGGCGGCGCGGCGGCTGACGTTCTCGGTGGGCGCGCGGCCCATTCCAGAAACGCGCCTCGATCCGCGCACGGGACGATTGTCGGTGACCGTGGTGACGACGCATGCAGCCCTCTTGCGCGCTACGATGCGCGCGCTCGGCGGCACCGAGTACGTGGTGCTGTATGACGGGCCGAATGATGGCGCGCGCGAAATCGGCTGGAATGGATTGGGGCCGGATGGTCAGCTGGCGTCGCCGGGGCGTTATGATCTCACCGTAGTCGGGCGCAGTCAGCTCACGGCGCAGACCGATTCGCTGCGCATGTACCTGGATCTCCAACACGACGTCGAACCGCTCGAGGACACGCTGCCGGCGTTGGGAGCCGGGGAGTTACTTCCGGAACGGCACGCGGAGTCCACCGCTGGGAACGACCTCCTGAAGACGTTAGGCGTCGCGGTCGGTGCGCTCGCCGTCGGAAGTCTGCTCGGGAACGACCGGCTCGGAACGGGACGCGAGGGCCCGATCATGGCCGGGGCGGCGACCGTGGGCGGGATCGCCGCCTTCTCCTACCGGCGCGCACACGGTGCTATACCGGCCAATGTCGCGCTCAACGACGCCCGCCGCGCCGCGCGTGACGCCGCGAATTCTGGCGTCCGCATGCGCAATGCCGACCGGGTCGCCCGCACGATGCTGCTGATCACACCGGCGAGCGCCCCGGTGGTGCGGCCGTGAGTGCGTCGGTCCGCCTGCTGTTTCCCCTCCTGCTGGTGCCGGCGATTGCGAGTGCGCAGGGTGTCGAGCTCAGCGGTGTCGTCACGGTCACGCATGGCGATCACCGAGTCGACGCCGGCCTTGGCGTAGAGCGCGCGACCGGACTCGTCGCCGGCGGCGCGGCCCGCCTGCGATTCCGCGGCATCGCGCTTGTGCTCTCCGGGGAAAGCGGACATCTCACTGCGGTGCCGGGCAGCGGCGGCATCGATCGGGACGTTGCGCAGGTCGGCGCCGCGGCGCAGTTCACGCCCCTCTCGTGGCTGGTGCTCGAGAGCGGCGTCACGGTGCGCAGCTTTGGCACGGTGGTCGCACGGCAGCGGTGGACCTTGATCCGTGCCGGGGCCGAGGCTCGCGTCCCGCTCAGCGGCGAGACCTTCTGGGCCCTTGGCCGCGCTCACCTGCTGCCACTTGTCCGCGTCAACGGCCTGCCCAACGCCGCGACGGCGTTCGATGCCGGGACAGGACTTGGCTATCAGCGCGGCCGGCTGCTTTTCGAGGTCGCGTACACGCTGGAGCGCTGTGATTTCCCGTCGCAGGGAAGCACGCGTCGCAGCGAGCAGCTCGGCACGCTCGCGTTTCGTGGAGGCGTGCAGCTGCGATTGCATTGAGCGGCCGACCGAATACCGTGTGATCTGCCTCCAGGGAGGCTCGGCAATGACTGCACAACTGATTGGCACGACGCTGCTGCTGCTCGGTGGCGCGGCGGTTGCGACTCCGGTGTACGCGCAGCGCTCGCATTTCGGGCCGCACATCGCGTACAACTTTGATATCAACGAAACCGCCATCGGCGCGCAGGCGCATCTTCCGATCGCGCACGGCGTGGAGTTCTATCCCTCGTTCGACTACTACCTGGTCGACGCGGGCTCGCTGCTGGGCTTCAGTGCGGACCTCAAATTCCGGACACTCGGAGATCCGCTCTACTTGGGCGGAGGGTTGAACGTGATGCGCGCGGGCGGTGGGGGCACATCGAACAGCGACACCGGGTTCGATCTGTTCGCGGGTCTCGAGACGCGCTACGGCTGGTCGCACCCCTACGTCGAGCTCCGCGGACTCTTTCACAACGGCTCGGCGTTGCAAGGTGCATTCGGGATCAACATCACCTTGCGCTGACGCCCGTCCGGAAGATGTCAACGCCAAATCCCATGCAACCTTTCGGGCTATCGGTGCGTCTTACCCTCTGAAGATTCGCACCACGTCTCTAGCTGAGAGAGGATGCAATGCGCGGCCTGACCCTGCTGACAGCGACGATCCTGACCTTCGGATACGGCTTCGCCGCCCAAGCCGCCATGACCGTGGACCGAGCGGAGACCTACCGCCGCGTGGCCCGGACGGTCGACGTCGGAGACCCCACCGCAGACGCGAACCGCGTCTGGTACGGTGGCGTGCTGCCCCCGGTAACCGTCGAAACGACGGCCCAACCGAAATGCACCCTGATCTGAGCCCCTCAGGGGCCTTTCCCACGCGCCGCCCGCCCCGTTGTGGCGGGCGGTCGCGCATTGGGGCGAAACTTGTAAGATTGAAGCTGCGTACCAACCCTTAACCATGGACATGCCTTTGGATCAGACCGCACCCGCGAAAACCTTCTGGCGCACGTGGCGTCGCGAGATCGTTCGCGGCGGCGTGCTCTTCGGTTTGGTCGTGGGGACCGGCTTGTTCATCCGCAGCGTTCGCATCCACGTCCCCTCGCCGCTCGGCGCCCTCGGCTCGTTCGGCGATTTCAATTGGGGCGATGGCGACGGCGGCGATCTCTTCGGCCGCGGCCGCCAAGTGGGCGATCCGTGGGAATACCGCGTCCTCCTCAAGCCGACGCAGCACGTCTGGATCCGCAACACGAACGGTCCGATCGACGTGGTCGCAGGAACTGGCGACAGCCTCGTGATCCAGGTTGAGAAGAGCTGGCGCACGTCCGATCCGCAGTCGGTCCAGCTGATTCCCGTCCTCACCGAGCGCGGCCTGACCGTCTGCGCGGTGTGGGAAGCGAGGGACACCCGCTGCAACGAGGGCGGGGACTATCGCATCAATGGCCCCAAGAAAAACGACGTGGCCGTGCGCTTCACGGTGCAGCTGCCGCGCAGCGTTCCCGTCGATGCCTCGACGGTGAACGGCGGCCTGCAGATCGACGGCGTCAGCGCCCCGGTCGCAGCGGCCACGGTCAATGGCCGCATCGCCGTGAACACATCGACCGGTCCGGTGCAGGCGACCACCGTCAACGGCAGCATCGAAGCGAACATGCAGTCGCTCACGAGCGGTGATGTCCGGCTCACGACCGTCAACGGCTCGGTGAGCGCGGGGCTGCCGGTGCAGCTCAACGCGAACATTGATGCCGAAACCGTGAACGGCCGCGTCGAGACGGACTTCCCCGTGAAGATCGTGGGCAAGATCAGCCCGCGGCATTTGCGCGGCACGGTCGGCGCGGGCGGGCCGACGCTGAGACTCATCACCGTCAATGGCTCCATCTCATTGCACGAGGCGGACGCCAATCCCAATCCCAATCCGCACCCGCATTTGGCGCCGGTCGCGCCGCGACGGCCGCACTGGCGGACGCCGGCTCCGCACCAGCCCTAACTAGAGCTTAGCGGCCGAGGCTGTAGGGCCAGCGCATCGGGTACAGCGTAGCAAATCCGAAAATCATCAGCGCCGCGCCGGCGAGCGCGATGTTCTTCCAAAAGTTCGCCGCCTGATTCGCGGCCATCATCGGATCGCTAATCCCCCAGAATGGGTGCATCATCACCGCGGTGGGAACGAGAAAGACGATGAGCAGCGCCGCACCCCATTTCGGCTGCACCCCCAGCAGGATGCTGAACCCACCGCCGAGCAGCATCAGACCCGTCACCGCGACCGCGACCGTGGGCGCGGGCACACCCGAGGACCCGGCGTACTGCGAATACGTGCTCAGCTTGGTCAGGTGATTGAAGCCCGAGTAGATAAAGAAGAAGGAAAAGACCACTCGGCCGATCAGCAGCACCATACCGCCCATGAGTTAGCCTCCGAGGTATCGCGCGACTTCCGCGGGGAACGTGCGTACATCAATCGGTTTCGTGATGTAACCGTCGAATCCAGCAGCGCTGGCGCGCGTGCGGTCTTCCGGCAGCGCATGCGCGGTCAGCGCGACGACCTTCCAGGAGCGTTCCGCGAGTCCCTTCAGTTCCTCGAGCAGCTCGTAGCCGTCGCGGCCGGGGAGCTGGATGTCGAGGAGCACGAGATCGGGGGCAGGCTGCTGCGACCGCATGACCTCGGTCAACCGGTCGCCGTTGGGTAGCCCGACCACTTGATGCCCCTTAATCGTGAGCAGGGTCGTCAACAGCTTCAGATTGTCCGGCTGATCCTCGACGATGATGATCGTAGCCACCGTCACCGTGCCCGCGGCAGAGTGAACCAGAAGGTACTGCCTTTTCCCATCTCGCTGTCGACCCCGATCGTTCCGCCGTGCAGCTCGATGAGCCGTCGCGACAGGGCGAGCCCCAGTCCCATTCCTTCATACTTGCGGCTCGCCGACGCGTCGAGCTGGGAGAATTCCTGGAACAACTTGGGCTGGTCTTCGGCGGCGATGCCGATCCCCGTGTCGCTGACCGCGATCCGCACCTCGGCCCCGCCGTTGACGGGCCCTGCGGCCACCGTGATGCGGCCGCCGTCGGGCGTAAACTTGATCGCGTTCGACAGCAGGTTGAGGAGCACCTGCCGCACCCGCCCCCGGTCCGCCTGCACGCGCAGGTCCTGGGGCGTGGGCGTGACGACCAGCGCGTGGCGATGCTTCTGCACCTGGGCGTGCACGCTGCCGGTCGTCTCGGCGAGCAATGCCGCCAAGTCGACCGACTCCGGCGTCAAGGTCATGCGTCCCGCGGCGATGCGCTGCAGGTCGAGCAGCTCGTTGATCAGCTCCAACAGCTGCCGGCCATTGCGCGCGACCGTCTCGAGGAAGTCCCGCTGCTGGTCGGACAGCGGCGGGCCCAGCTCCTGGGTCAGGAGGAGATCGGTGAACCCGATGATGCTGTTGAGCGGCGTCCGCAGTTCGTGCGAGATGTTGGACAGGAATTGGTCTTTGGTCTTCATCGCGCTGTCGAGCTCGGCGTTCAGCTGCTCGAGCCGTTTGGCAGTTTGGCGGACCTCGACGGCCAGACGCCGGGTGTTGTGATGCGCCGCCCCACGCTCGCAGGCGATCGCGAGATTCGGGGCCGCCTGATCGAGCGCCGCGCGCTCGTCGGCCCCAAACGTGGCGCCCGGCACGACGCCCAACACACCCACGAGTTTCGTCCCCGCGCGCAACGGCGCGAGCACCAGGCCCTGGGGCATGGGGGCGTCCAAGCGGAGCTGGTGGCGCACCGGCTGCACGGCTTCGCCGTGATAATGGATGGCCTGCGCGGCGTCGCCCATGAGATCGCGCATCGTCGCCCGGGACACGGGACGGGCCTCGACGTCGCGTGAGACGCTCGGCGTCCATTCATTCGCATCGACGGCGGGTTGGTACAGGACGATACCCGTCGCCCGCGTCGCGCCGGCAATCACTCCCAGCGCCTGTCCCAGCCCGGTCGCCGAGTCGTCCGCCGAGGTGTTGAGCGCCGCGAGCAGCTGCGACAGGTACGCCTGCAGCTCCTCCCGCCACGCCAGCGCCTTCGCCATGTGATTCACGCCGCGCGCGATCGCGCCGAACTCCCCCGCCTGATCCTCGGGCAGGGGCGCCGCAAACTGTCCCTCGGCGACGCGCTGCAACGCCTGGGCAATGCGCGCGAACGGAGCGGCCAGCCGACGGCGGTTGTACCAGAAGCCCAGTCCGAGCACGACCAGCATCGCCGCGAACAGCACGCTCGCGGCAAGCGCAGCCTGCACGGCATCGTCACCGGCGTCGGCGGCGAGCTCGGCGGCGGCGGTGGCTTCGGCAGCGATGACGGGGGATGGACCGAGGCGCTGAATGCGGTCGAGTCGTTGCGCCAGCTCGACCATGGCCATCTGCGTGGCACGTGCGCTGCGCCAGGTCGCGACCTGCGTGACGAGGCCCACGAGTGCGACCGCGATGAACGTCGCGGCGAAGAGGCGGGTGATGCTCGGCGTCGCCCGCATGGGGCTCCATAATATGTGGGCGCCGTGTACCTTCCAAGCCGTGCGGCCCCAGACCCTCGGCCTGATCGGACTCGGCGCGATTGGCGGCTCGATTGCCCGGCAGGTGAAACAGCAGGGCAACCGGGGGGGAGACGAAATCACCGTCATCGGGTGGTCGCCGGAACCGGCCGAACGGGCGTTAGCCGCGCAGCAGGGCGCCCTCGACGATGCGCCACCCCGCGCCACGGATGTCGCGCGCAGTGCCGACCTCCTGATTCTCGCCGCGCCACCCGCCGCCAACATCAACCAGCTCGACGCGCTCGTCCCGCATCTCAAGCCCGGGGCGGTGGTCACGGACGTCGGTTCGGTGAAGCGCGCCATCGTCGCGCGGGCCGAGCAGCTGGGACTGCACGAGCGGTTCGCCGGGAGTCATCCGCTCGCCGGGACCCATCGCCACGGGTTCGAGGCATCGCGGCCGGATCTGTTTCGGCGGGCCGTGGTGTACGTGACGCCGTGCCGGCACGGAGAGACGGCGGCACGCGAGATCGTGGATTTCTGGGAGCATGTGCTCGAGGCGGAGCCGGTGGTGCTCGATGCCGAGCGCCACGACGCGCAGCTCGCGGCGACGAGTCACGTTCCGCAGATCGTCGCGTCGCTGCTGGGCGACTTCCTGGCGCGCCACGCCCCGCCGGGGGCGTCCTTGGGCACCGGCGCGATCGATACGACACGCCTCGCCGCCAGCGAGCCGCGGCTCTGGACCGAGATTCTGCTCATGAATCGCGACGAGCTGCTCGTCGCGCTCCGCACGCTGGAAGAGTCGCTGGGGAGCGTCGAGCGCGCGCTCGAGACCGGCGACGCCCGTGGCCTTACGGCGTGGCTGACCCGCGCGGCGGAGTGGCGGCGCGGCGTCGGTCCATGAGGGCGCGCGGGGTCGTCCAGCCACCGGGCGACAAGAGCATCTCCCACCGCGTGCTGATGCTCGCGGCGCTCGCACGTGGCACGAGCCAGCTCTCGGGTCTGCTCACCGGTGCCGACGTCAAGAGCTCGGCGCGCGTGCTGCGTCAGCTCGGCGCGGATATCTCGTCCATCAACGACACAAGCGTTGCAATCCACGCATCGCGCTTCTCGCATCCCGCATCCCGGCTGAACTGCGGCAATTCAGGAACCACCGCCCGCCTCATGCTCGGGATTCTCGCCGGCCAGACGTTCTCCGCCACGCTCACGGGAGATGCCTCGCTGCGTCGCCGGCCAATGCGGCGAGTGACGGAGCCGCTCAAGCAAATGGGGGCGGACATCGCGGAACGTGGTGACGGGCTCCCGCTCACGATTCGCGGCGGCAAGCTCCGCGGGCTCACATACACGAGCCCCGTCGCCAGTGCGCAGGTCAAGAGCGCGCTGTTGTTCGCGGGCCTCACGGGCCGGGTCCCCGTTACGATTCGGGAACCGTATCGCTCCCGCGATCATACGGAGCGGCTGTTCGCCCATCTGGGGCTGGGCATTCACGAACGCGATGGCGCCATTAGCTATCAGCGGTCGGCCGTCAGCATTCCCTCGTTCACAGTGACTGTTCCGGGTGACATCTCGTCAGCGGCATTCATGGTTGCGGCGGCGGTGCTTGCGGACAATGGCGAGCTGCTTGTGGAGAATGTCGGTGTAAATCCGACGCGGACGGGCATTCTCGTTGTTCTCGAACGCATGGGCGCGCACGTGGAACGGATCAATCTCCGCGACGCCGGTGGCGAGCCCGTCGCCGATCTTCTGGTGCGGCCCGCGCAGCTCCGCGCCACCGAGGTGACGGCGCCGGAAATCCCGACGCTCGTCGACGAGGTGCCGGTGCTGGCCGTGCTCGCGAGCCGCGCGCATGGAGCCACGGTCTTCCGCGACGTCGGGGAGCTGCGCGTGAAGGAGAGCAATCGTCTGGAGCTCGTCGCGGCGAACCTGCGCGCCGTGGGGGCCCGGGCCGAAGCGCGCGGGAACGATCTGCACATCGAGGGGAGCGACACACCGCCGCGGGGTCGTGTCGTGACGGCCTCCGATCACCGTCTCGCCATGGCGTTCGCGGTGCTCGGCACGGTCGGAGGGGCAGACGTCCAGCTCTCCGAGAAGAAATCGGTGGCCATCAGCTATCCGGATTTCTTTCGTGACCTGAAGCGATGCTTCGCGTAATCGCGATCGATGGTCCGGCGGCGTCCGGAAAGAGCTCGACCGCCGGTTTGGTCGCCGAGCGACTGGGTTGGGCGCACCTCGACTCGGGCGCGCTCTATCGGGCGCTCACGCTGGCCGCGCTCGACACCATCGGGGAAGGGGGACGGGGCACCCTAAAGGACATGGAAGGGGAAGGGTGGTCGGGTCCTCGGATTGTTGCTCTGGCCGAGCAGCTCCCGGTTCGTCTCGTCCTCGCGGGCCACGTATTCCGGCCCGAGGTGGCCGGCGTAGACGTCGAGGAGGCGATCCGGAGTGATCGTGTGACGCGTCATGTGTCGGCGCTCGCCGCCATTCCGGAGGTGCGGACCTGGGTAAACGCCCAGCAGCGGAGGGCAGTGGCGGGTGTTGGAGGTGTGGTGGTGGATGGTCGGGATATTGGCACGGTCGTCTTCCCGGAGGCCCCATTGAAGATTTTTTTGACGGCCACGGCCGACGAACGCGCCCGACGCCGGCTTTCGCAACGCGGTCAGGTGGTGGATGTGGACCTTGTGCGCCGAGAAAGTCAGGCGCTTGCAGTCCGGGATGCGGCCGATTCCACCCGCCCGATTGCCCCCCTCAAACCGGCCGCCGACGCGGTTTTGCTCGATACGACGGCCCTGACGCTGCAGCAGCAGGTGGCGCGGGTCGTTGAACTGGCGCGCGGCCTGTTCCCTGCGTAGGTTTCCGCCCGTCCCACGCTGAAGCAGCCCTTCAGGGTGTGAAAAATGGGAGGGACGACAACCTCAAACCCACAACCGAACCGGTGCACTGCATGCTCGTAGAAGCACGTGACGTAGAAGATTTCGAAGAAGACGTACCCGTCCGCAAAGCCCCCCGCTCGCAACTCCGCGTCCGCTCCGGTCTCGACGAGGAATATTCCTCCGACGAGATCGAGAAGATGACTCAACTGTACGAGGGGACGCTTTCGAATATCGAAGAAGGCGAAATCGTCAAATCCAAAGTGCTGCGTGTGACCGACACCGCCGTCATTCTCGACGTCGGCTTCAAGTCGGAAGGCGCGGTGCCGATCGACGAGTTCAAGGATCCGAAGAGCCTCAAAGAGGGCGACGAGATCGAGGTCTTCCTCGAGCACCTCGAGGACCAGGAAGGCGCCGTCGTCCTGTCGAAGAAGAAGGCCGACTTCATGCGCGTGTGGGAGCGAATCCGCGAAGCGCATGAGAAGGACGAAGGCGTCACCGGCACGCTCGTCAAGAAGATCAAAGGCGGGGTCGTCGTCGACCTGATGGGCGTGGACGCATTTCTCCCGGGCAGCCAGATCGCCCTGCGCCGCGTGCCCAACATCGACGAGCTGCTGGGGCAGAGCTTTGAGTTCAAGATCATCAAGCTGAACAAGCGCCGCCGCAACATCGTCGTCTCCCGCCGCGTGCTGCTCGAGGCCGAGCGCAAAACGAAACGCGACGTGCTGATGAAGGAGCTGTCGGTCAACCAGGTGCGCAAGGGCGTCGTCAAGAACATCACCGACTTCGGCGCCTTCATCGACCTGGGCGGCGTGGATGGCCTGCTGCACATCACCGACATGAGCTACGGCCGCGTGTCGCATCCTTCCGAGATGGTGCAGATCGGCCAGGAGCTCGAGGTGAAAGTCCTCGACATCGACTGGGAGCGCGAGCGCATCTCGCTCGGCCTGAAGCAGCTGCAGCCCTATCCCTGGCAGAACGTCGCGGCGAAGTATCCGGTTGGAACGCGCGTGCAGGGCAAGGTCGTCTCGATCACGAACTACGGCGCATTCGTCGAGCTCGAGCCGGGCATCGAAGGCCTGGTGCACATCTCCGAGATGAGCTGGACGCGAAACGTCCGGCATCCGTCGAAGCTCGTGTCGATCGGCGAATCGATCGAGGCGGTCGTGCTCAAGGTGGACGAGACGGAGGAGAAGGTCTCGCTCGGCATGAAACAAACCGAGCAGGATCCGTGGATGGCGCTGCCTCAGAAGTATCCCGTCGGCACGCGGCTCCGCGGCAAGGTCCGCAACCTCACGTCGTTCGGCGCGTTCGTCGAAATCGAGCCCGGCATTGATGGCCTGATCCACATCTCCGACATGTCGTGGACCAAGCGGGTCCAGCATCCGTCGGAAGTCGTGAAGAAGGGTGACGAGGTGGACGTCCTGATCCTCAACGTCGATGCCGAGAACAAGCGCATCTCGCTCGGTCTGAAACAGGCGCAGGAAGATCCGTGGCTGCGGATCGGCGAGACGTATCCCGTCGGCACCGAGCTGCGGGGTCGGGTGATGCGGCTGATGGACAAGGGTGTCGTCGTGGACCTCGGCAGCGACATCGAGGGCTTCGTGCCGATGTCGCAGCTTGGGATTCCGGACATTCAGCAGCCGGGCGACGCGGTGAAGGAAGGGCAGGCGGTGGAGTTGAAGGTGCTGGAGGTGGATCCCATCCATCATCGCATCGTGCTGGCGGCCACGGGCTTCCCCAAGGACGACATCATTCCGGTGCCGGCCCCGGCGCCGCCGATCGAGGAGACGCCGGAAGAGCTAGACGTCTAGACGTCTAGACGCCTAGGGGTCGAGGGGTCAGGAAGGCTTCCTGACCCCTCTTTCTTTAATATCTTCTCCCTCCATGTCCATGCGAGAAAAACTCGAGCTTCTCCAGCAGAAGCGATCTGAATCAGAGCAGGGCGGCGGCGCGGAACGCATCGATACACTACATCAAAAAGGCAAGATGACGGCGCGCGAGCGGCTCGACGTGCTGCTCGACCCCGGCTCGTTCGTCGAGCTCGACCGCTTCGTCACGCACCGCGCCACCGATTTCGGCCTCGCCGAGCAGAAAGTGCTGGGCGACGGCGTCGTGACCGGATGGGGACGCGTCGAAGGCCGCCTGGTGTACGTCTACTCGCAGGACTTCACGGTGTTCGGCGGCGCACTGTCGGAAGCGCACGCCGAAAAGATCTGCAAGGTGATGGATCTCGCCGTGCAGAACGGCGCGCCGGTCGTCGGCCTGAACGACTCGGGCGGCGCCCGCATTCAGGAGGGCGTCGCGTCCCTCGGCGGCTACGCCGACATCTTTCTGCGCAACACCCTGGCCTCCGGCGTCGTGCCGCAGATCAGCGCAATCCTCGGGCCCTGCGCGGGCGGCGCGGTGTACAGTCCCGCCATCACTGATTTCATCTTCATGGTGCGCGGCATCTCGTACATGTTCGTGACGGGGCCGAACGTCGTGAAGACGGTGACGCACGAGGAAGTCGACTTCGAGAAACTGGGCGGCGCCGACGTGCATGGCGGTACCTCGGGCATCGCGCACTTCGTGCACGATTCCGAGCTCGAGTCGATCACGGCGATCCGGACCCTGCTCTCGTTCCTCCCCGGCAACAATCTCGACAGCCCGCCCACCCGCACGCCCGACGACCCCCCCGACCGGCGCGAAGAGGCGTTGCTCGAAGTGGTTCCGGACGAGCCGGCGAAGCCGTACGACATGCACGACGTGCTCCGGCATGTCGTGGACAACGGGGCGTTTCTGGAGGTGCAGCGGGACTACGGCAACAATCTGATCGTCGGCTTCGCGCGGCTCTCCGGCCGGCCGGTGGGGATCGTCGCGAATCAGCCGGCGGCGCTCGCCGGCGTTCTCGATATCGCCGCCTCCGTGAAGGGCGCCCGCTTCATTCGCTTCTGCGACGCCTTCAACATTCCGCTCGTGACGTTCGAGGACGTCCCCGGGTTTCTTCCGGGTGTCGCGCAGGAGCACGGCGGCATCATCAAGCATGGCGCGAAGCTCCTGTTTGCCTACTGCGAAGCGACGGTGCCGAAGCTCACTGTCATCACGCGCAAAGCCTATGGCGGCGCCTATGACGTCATGAGCTCCAAGCACATCCGCGGCGACTACAACGTCGCCTGGCCGACGGCCGAGATCGCCGTCATGGGGCCGAAGGGCGCGGTGGAGATCCTCTATAAAGGAGAGGCGAGCGAAGAGCGCACGAATGAGTACCGCGAGAAGTTCGCCCATCCGTATGAGGCGGCCGCGCGCGGATACCTCGACGACATCATCGATCCCCGCGACACGCGTCCGCGGTTGATCGAAGCCCTGCTCACGCTGGAAACCAAGCGCGGCAAGAACCCGCCCAAGAAGCATGGGAATATTCCTCTATAAGGCAGCCGTAGCGGCGCTGCTGGTGCACAGTCCCCAGCCCGCTCAAGCCGTCCAGACCGATTCGGTGCGCGCGGGGCTCTGGGCGCGCGTCGCGGCCGACTCCACCGACGGGCCGGCGTGGCTCGAGCTGGGCCGCGCGTACCTGCAGCGCGGCGCCGATTACCACACACACAAGAAGCCGGTGACGGTCGATACGGCGTGGGCCCACGCGACGCTCGACACGGCGCAGCTGGCGTTCGAGCGGGCGGCGCGTTGGAGCGCCGGCACCCGCACGGCCGATTCGGCGCGCGTGTACCGCGTGTACGTGTTCGGCGAATGGGCCTATGTCGACTGGGAAACGGCTGGCAGCGCGGCGGCGACCCTCACTTGGCACATGCTCCCGGAGGGGCTCCGGTTGCCGCCCGTGCTCGAAGAGCTGGGCGAGAATCTCCTTCGAGCGTGTCCGCACCAGGGCATGCTGTTCACCGCGGGCGAGGAGGATACGCAGGCAGCCTGGTATCTGCGGTTTTCGCGCGGGCTCAGGCCGGATCTCGTGATCGTCCCCTTCGATCGGTGGCGCGGCGACAGCGTGTTGCGCAACCGCGTGCTCCGGGAGCTCCGGACGCGAGACCCGTCGCTGCGCGCGCTCAGCCAGTCGCGCGCAGTGTGCGCCAGCATGGGATTCGAGCGGCCGCCCGACGAACGCGCGGTAAAATGGAACAAGCGGCCGCTCGTGTGGGTGACCGGCAGGGAGACGAAGGCTGACCGTGTGCCGGCGCAGGATTTCGTTTTCGCGGCATTGCGCCTCGCCGTCGATGAACATGAGACCTGGACCGCCCCCGTGACCGCGATCTATCGGCGCGCCACGAGCAACGTCGGCGCGCTGTGCAAAGCATTCGATACCTTCCAGCTGAGCGGTGAGGTCGGGTGTCATTGAAGCGCGTGCTGGTCACGAAGCGCGGCGAGATCGCGGTTCGGTCGATGCGTTTAAGGTAGCCTCGAGTGTGTCATGCAAATTCGGAAGGCGTTAAGCAGTTCCACAATTCGAACCCTTGGATTTAGGCCAAAAGGGCGATTTTCAATTTGCATTCCGCGCATTAGCTAAGGGCAACCTCCTTCAAGAGCAGAAGGTATGCGCGCAAGCCGTCCGAAGTTTACCGTCGTGGTTTCGCTAACAGTTCTCGCTGCGCTGGTTGCTTGTCAGACGCCCGAAACGACTAGGCCGTCACTTGGATAAATAGCAGCAACCGAGAACATCGTCACAATCGACCAGCATTTGGCAAAGATCGCGGTCGAGTTACCAGAGTTCGGCGGCATGTTTTGGGGTGACGACGGACGCCTAAATGTCTGGGTTGTTGGGCAAACTGCGATTGGCCCCTTGCTGCAACGGGCCATCGGGGATTTCCTAGCGAAAGGGACGTTACCCGCGGGACAGGACATTGCTACCGTCGTTAGCCACGCTCGAGTGCTTGTGGCAAAGTACAGTTTTCTGACTCTGTTCAATTGGTACTCGGCCTTGACTCCTATCATGCAAGATCGCGGCGTGACTCAGACGGACATCGACGATATTCGGAACGCCTTGGTTATTGGGGTGGCGAACGAAGGAGTGATAACTCGAGTCCGAGCTGCGATCTCCACACTTGGTATTCCAGACGATGCATTTCTGGTTGAGGTCGTCCCGCCCACTCAGCAGGTTGCGGATCTTCAAGGCGTCGTTCGGCCAGTTCCATCAAGTGTGCAGATTGCGTTCTCTGGATTCCTTTGGACTCTCGGCTGGAACGCGTATCGACGAGACCCAAGTGGGATTTATGACGGCCAACGATATTTCTTCACGTGCTCTCATTGCACTGATGTCTTCGGGCAGAATGATACGACACAGTATGGACAGCCCACGCTCGCGTCGCCAATCGGGGTCGAAGTGATAGATCCTCCCATGATCACCAGTGCCACCGATTCGAGTTGCCCGGTGGGAGACAGATGCCGCTACAGCGATGCGGCGGTGGCGTGGAACAGCGCCATTCACAATCACCGGGTATCGGGATATTGGAAATGGCGCGGGGGAGTATGACCTTCTCGTGGGAAGGACCGCCTACAAGACGGGAAGGACGACGGGCACGACTTCCGGAACGATTACCACGAGTTGCGTACGCACAAGGGAGTTTGAGGATGGTGTGCCGACGGACCGCGTTATGTTATGCCAGATGCAAGCCAGCGGGATGGCGGTTGGAGGAGGGGATAGCGGGTCCCCTGTCTATCTGACCGACGTTCCTGGAGGCTTGCATCTCGTGGGTATCATGTGGGGAACCGCCGACACGCTTAACGCACCCCCGAGTCCGGTCCGTACCACGTTTAGCCGTTGGTACTTGGCTAGTCTCGAAGTCAAGAATGCCGCTGGTGGCGACTCATTTGTCGACGTCTTCCCAGGATCATGCAATGGATGCGGCTATTAACTCGCGTTTTAGGGAGGATCCATGAATGACCTGAAAAACGTGTCGAGGCTTCTCCTAACTGTTACAAGTATTTCATTTGTGATCGCCTGTACGCCCACGGCTCCGGTGTTGGACGCTACTTACACACTTGCGACGCTGAACGGGCAGCCGCTGCCCGTCCTGATAACTATCTCTGCGACAGTGGACTCTCGTAGCAGGATCGATCTACTCACCGAGACTCTCGCACTCAGGCCAGACGGCACCTTCATGGTCGATCAGCTCGTGCGTCGAGCGATTGGTGCGGATACGACCACGACGACGGCGCACCGGACTGGCACGTACACGGACGGTGTAGCCCTTGTTCTGGAGTTTTCGGATGGTGAGCGTTCAACGTACGCGTTGAGCGATGATGGAAAACTCTTGACGAGCGCGCCGAGCGGTACTGATCAAATCCGCGGCGTGCTCCTCCCTTCGGTCAGGCGGTACAGTCGAATCGAACCGCATTAGCAATGCGGGCTCCTCAGGTACGGCCTGGCACGCCGACGCGGAGGTGCCAGGCCATTTGCTTTTGTGAGCAGAAAGACGCAAGCCTTACCGATTGGCTGATCTTGATTCAGAATTGTGACCCGTGACCATAACCCGGGTGTTGGTTGCCAACCGCGGCGAAATCGCGGTTCGCGTGATCCGCGCCTGCCACGAAGAAGGTCTTGCGGCCGTCGCGGTCTACTCCGAGCCTGATCGC
>WNGG01003976.1_pt1 | contig 16621 bp, 17 predicted proteins | sample 5400661 | NCBI WGS metagenome assembly WNGG01 (sample SAMN13153372, study PRJNA577476) | soil metagenome | isolation source: 100 cm soil or saprolite under Garry oak tree replicate 1 | place: USA:California | collected 2016-06-15 | reverse complement strand
CGCGCATCTACCCGGCCCCGATGTAGGCTGGCGCGCGCTGTACGAGCCCGCAACGGAAGGACGATTCGAGCTCCAAGCTCCGGTTCCACCGCCCATCACGCAGCGATTTCAATTCGATGCTGGCATAAGCGTGGAAGCTAACGCAGGTGTCGCTCTGGCCCGTGCTCCCGAGGTCATTCCCGGCGACGCGTGTACCGCTCCGATTCCCGATCAGCCGGAAGAAATGACGTCTGACCTCGCGCCTGCGCTGGCTTCACTGAAGCCTCTCGGGCAGATTCGCGAGTCGTTCATCCTGGCAGTGAATCATGAGGGGCTCTGGATAGTAGACCAGCACGTGGCCCATGAGCGCGTGCTCTTCGAAAGAGTGTTGCGGCAGCGCGCGGCGCAAGAGGTCGAAAGCCAGCGTCTGCTTATGCCGCTCATCCTTGAACTCACGCCCGCACAGCAGGCAGTCTTCACCGAAATTTCTGACGAACTGGCGGGGAACGGCTTCGAGGCCGAGCCGTTCGGGACGCGTAGCATCGCTATCAAGATCGCACCCGCAGGCATCGAAGCTTCCGACATTGAGCACATGCTACATGAGTTGCTTGATCAGATTTCACTCGAGGAGCAGAAACTGAATATGGCGACAGTGCGCGCCCGTATCGCTGCATCGATTGCCTGTCATGCCGCCATCAAGGTCAACATGCCACTGGAGCAAAACAAAATGGAGTGGCTGCTCGCCGAACTCGCGAAAACCGATTGCCCAATGTGCTGCCCGCATGGACGGCCTGTAGTTCTGCGATACTCTCTAAAGGACATTCAAAAAGCCTTCAAACGGATCTGAGGAGAGGAACGCTTGGCACTTGGCATTTTGCACTTAGCATTTGGCCCAGGACGCGTTCGCGTCGGTGGCGCTACAATCATGTTCGAGGGCTAACTGCTAACTGCTAAGTGCTGGTTTTTATGACTGAGCAGGAACTACAGCACCTCCGCCGCGAGAAATGGCATCTTAGCGGGCAACCCGTCCGCACTATCGAAGATGTGCGCGCATTCATGGAGTCGGTCGGATTCTGCCTGATGTATCCGCTACGCCCGCCCGTGCTGGTGCCGACTTTCATTGGGGCCTGGATCGGGTCCGATGACCACCTGCCTGACTGGCAGCACGCCTTCGCCGATCCGCGCGCTCAAGAAGCGACCGATCTGATGATCCGTTTGCTGCGCGAGCGCGGCGCCTACGAAGCCAACCTGTTCGGCGAGAACAGTGCATTTCTGGTAGCGGCTTCGATTTTTCCGTACTTCTATGCGCTCGTTGGCGAACGCAATCCTAAGCAAGTGCCCAAGGGTGGTCCGCGTTCAGAATACTCGCAACTGGCGTGTGATACTTTCGAAGTCATCCGCCGAGACGGGCCAATATCGAAACAGAAGATGCGCGAAGTCTTGGGGGGCAGCATATCGTTTGTGGCTCTGGATCATGCGCTGGGCGAACTGTGGTCTAAGATACGGATCACGCGTGTCGACTACAATCCGAGCGAAGGCGCCTATTGGGATGTGCTCTACCGCTGGTCGCCCGATGTGGTGCGTGAAGGTATCGGTCTTTCGGTAGGCGAAGCATTATCTGCGCTACTCTCTAAATATCTCGATTGCGTGATTGCGGCCGACGAACAGGAACTCGACAGTTTCTTCTCCAATTTCGTGGCGCGCTCCCGCATAAAAGAAGCCACCAACGCTCTCCTTGCCGCACGTGAACTGAGCTTCGTGCATGTAGGCAATCGCTCGCTGATTCAAGTAACACCACCCAAGCCCGAGCCAGTGCCGTCGGGTGCCACGCGCACGCGGCAACCGATGACACGTCGTCGGGCACAGGCGCCGCGCCGTTCCTAAGTTGACGAAGACTGTGTAGCGACAGGCGTCCTCACCCGTCCAGGTGAGCACAGACCGAAAACCGTTTTCTCTGTTGGGCCGAAGCTTCTGTTAACCTACCTCGTGCTGACTTAGTCTGAAAACGAACTTTGACTGTAGCGCCGGCATTCCGCAAGCTGAGAGGGCACCTTGCCCTCGCTTGAAAATGACCGATCAATCATCCCGCAAGCTCATCATCGCGATAGACGGCCCAGCCGGCGCAGGCAAGAGCACTATTGCCTCGCGGCTGGCACGCAAGCTGGGCTACATCAATCTTGAGAGTGGCGCCATGTACCGCGCGCTGGCGCTCAAAGCGATCGAATGGGACATTTCCTTTGAGGACGAGGCGGCGCTGCTCAAGCTGGCGCAGAACTCGCGCATCCAGCTTGAGCCCAGCATGGGTGGAAATCGTGTGCGGCTCGATGGCCAAGATATTTCCTCGCGCATTCGCGAGCGAGACGTGACCGAGGCCGCTTCGCGCGTGTCCGTGCATCCTAAAGTCCGCGAGTGGATGGTGGCCCGGCAGCGCGAACTGGGCATCGGCGGCGGGGTTGTCATGGAAGGACGCGACATCGGCACCAAGGTTTTTCCCGACGCCGACCTGAAGATTTTCCTCGACGCCGATCCTGTCATACGCGAACAGCGCCGTCTCGATCAGCAGCAGATCAAGGGCCCCTCCGCGCAGGACATGGCCGCCGAACTGCGCGAACGTGACCTGCGCGACCGCACCCGCGTGATCTCGCCACTTGTACCCGCGAATGACGCGGTGATCCTCGATTCCACGAGCCTTTCGGAGGACGAGGTTTTGCGGCGGGCGGAAGCGTTGGTGAGGCAGAGGATGGAATCGAATTGATCGTTGAACGATTGATCTATGGAATCATGTGAAAGAGGAGAGTCGCTTCCCCCCTAACCGAAGTCCAAACTCCGAAGCCTTCAGTTTTCCGTCGGCTCCACTGCCTTCGACTCCCGCGAGGGCGATCCTTTCGGCGCTTTGGGTGACGCAGGTGACGGCGGTGGCGGCGCCGCAATTACTGCCGATCCCTTTCGGATATCAATCGTCCCATGCTCGTTCGTGATTTGCAGATGCGCCCCACCGTTGCCAACGGTTCCGGTCGCGGTCGCCTGGTCATGGGCGTTATCAATCTTCAGCTCGGAGAAATCGGAATGTATTTCTCCGTTTCGCGCTCGCGCGTCCGCCTGAAAACCCGCCTTGACCGGCAACGTGACTTCAATATCGCCCTTTCGATTCTTAATCTGTACATTTCCTGGCGAGTTCAGTCGTACCTCGACTGCGCCATTCTCGTCCTCCAGGCGAACATCGCCGGAAACACCATCCAGACGAATATCCTTGGCACGGGTCGTAAGACGCAACGGTCCGGCCAATGAACTGGCGCGCAGGTCGCCGGAGTCGAGGTCCAGATCGCCGTCCAGCTTGGCAAACTCCATGTCGGTTCGCGCCGACTTAAAGCTGACGGTCTTGGCGACTTTCGAAAGCTTAACGCTCTCCATGAACTCGCCGCTCAGTCGCACGGCGCCTTTCACGTCGGAGAGTGTAACGTCATTCGCCCGGCCCTCGATTGAAACGTCGCCAGAGACGTGCGACAACTTCACTGAACTGTGCTCCAGGTTCAGAGCGCTGTTGCCGTTGATGTCCTCAATCGTCACATCGCCATGCTGATTCGAAATCTCAACGTCGCCATCGCGTCCAGTGACATTTACATCGCCGCGCCGCGAGGAGATCACCAGCGCTGCCTTACGCGGGATGAAGACGTCCATGTCGGTAATCACTTTATGTCCGCTAGCGCCTTCTGTGTTGGCGTTCAGCGTAACATTGCGATCGCTGACCGTGATTTGAGGTTTGGTGCTGGCGTTGTATTTATCGGCATCCTCCTGCCTGTCGGCGCCAATTCGCTTGCGGACTACAACCTTGATCTGGTTGTCGTCAGAGATGTTCACATTGACCGCGCCGTGATCGTTCACCACGCGGAGGCTGCCGCCCGTTGGAAACGTCTGTGTCAGCTCGTCGTTGTAGTTGTACGTGTTTCCGAACAGCGTAAAGTCGCCGTCGTCGATGTTGATCTCATCGCGGATGGCCTCCCAGTTCACGCGTGTGGCTTGCGTAGCGATCAGCCCGGCCACGATCAGGACAACCAGCAGGAACACGCCTCCGGCACCGATCCCGGGCGCCCGCGTGCCTTCGCGCTGGGCTTGCTGATACTCGAGCAGCTTGATGACGCCCCAGATGATGAGCAGCAGCGGCCAAAAACGCGCGAACAAGTAACCCAGGCCGTGCCAATGCAGAACGCCCATCGTCTCCAGCAGGAACACAATTCCCAGGATGATGAGCACAACCGGGCCGGCCATCGACCGGCGTCGTCGTGGAGTTACAACCGGGCTAGACATTTCTGACCTCACTCGGCGGAGGCTGGACTTCGCCCGTTACTACACCCGTCGGTCCGCTTCCGCCCTGCATCGGAGGTGGTCCCTCTCTGTGCCCTGCAGTGGAAGCATTACTCTGCACCAGTTTGACGACCCCGATTACCAGCAGAATCACGGGCCACGTTCGGCCCAGATCGACGACATTCAAGTTCTGTAGTAGGAATAGCACTCCCAGGGTAAAGAGAATGACAGGCCCGAATATGCGCCGTGTCCGGCAGCGATCACAATCGTAGGCGGTGCTCGTTTGCCCGAGAAGGCCCCAGTGGCGGGCGAACAGCCAGGCTCCGAGAAAGATCAGGATCAAGGGCCAGTAGCGCTCGAATCCGAACTCCATCATGCCCAAGGTGTGCAGCAGAAACAGGACTCCCAGCGCAATCAGCACTACGGCACCCGTCGGCACCTTGGCAGGCTCCATCCTTTCTCCTCCGCCAAACGTCTGCCCCAGTCCAAAAGGATCGGGCACTGGCTGCCCCATCTGGATCGCTTTGGCAGAACGAACCGCGTCTATGATCTGGTAGAAGTAAAAGAAGCCCATGGCAATGCCGAAGAGAGCATCCCAAGCGCCGCCGTGCTCCAACGCATATATTAGGAATGCAAAAATAACTAAGTGCGCAAGCCCTTTCGCATACTGCCCGGTGTACACCGCTCCCACGCCGACTGGAAAGAAGCCTGCCAGAATGCCGGCCAGTGCGGGATTCGGGCCGCTGCCTGGAAGGGGCGCAGGCCCTGGAGTTCCACTCAACGGAGGCCCAGGCGCTGCCGGCGGCATCACCCCTTCCATGCGTGCGGCCAGGCAGTTCTCGCAATATACGACTCCCCGCACTTGATGAGTGCAATTTGCGCACAGCGGCTTTCCGCAAGTGCGGCAATAGGCCACCGCCGAGATATCCGGATGGTTGGCACAGTTCATACGAACCTCCTGTACGTGGTCACCGTCACGACAGTCGGATCATCTTTGGAGGAAGCCAGCACGGGCTGGTTCTCCTCCCGGCTGTAGTTGCGTTCCTGTCTCTGCTCAGGTTGTCCACTGGTATCATTCTTGTGATTCTTCTCTTTCTCCCGACGAGGCGCCGGTTCGGCGGGGGTGGTCACTCGTTTGAATTCCCGCACACGCGATTCAATCTCGTATACGAAGCGAATATTCTCGTAATACTTCACCACCTTGGCCGTGGTGGTGTAGTAGGTCCGTTTCAACGCACTTGGACGCAGATCTACCTGCTTCAGGTCGCTGGGCTTCACCCCCGCCACGCTCATCGCAATCGAGAGCGAGAAGAACGCCATGCCGAAGGACATAGCAAACCGCGGCTGCCGCATCACACCAAACACCGGGCTGAGGAAGGTGTCGGCCCACGCGGGGATTTTTTCGAGCAGCGACGGCTGCGATAGGGCAGCACTCGGCGCCGTCCGCAGGCGCGCGGTATCGATGCCAGTTGTGCTCGCCAGAATGCTGTGCACCAGGTTGGCGGGGGGCTTAACTTCGTCCAGTGACTTCAGCCAGCGCTGCCCGGCCTCGGCCTCGGCGAACATCGGCCCACACGCCGGGCATGCCCGGGCGTGGGATTGGAAACTCTCTAGCCTTGCCCGGGTCAACATTTGGTCGAGGGCATCGCTCAATAGAGTTTCGAATTCGGTGCACTGCATACCGTTCCTGGTTTCACCTGGCATCACATCACCTGTCTATAGGTACGTTGAAGCAGGCGCGCAAGTTCCGCTCGCCCGCGGTTAATTCGCGACTTCACAGTGCCTTCCGGAACCTTCAGAACAGTGGCTATTTCCCTGTAATCCAAGTCTTGCAGATCGCGCAAGATGACCGCTTCCCGCAGATCCGGCGAGAGTTTCTGCAATGCGCGATGCACGGTCTCACCTGTTTCCCGGCTCTGCACGCGGGAATCCGGCGGCAGCGATTTGTCCTGAATCTGCTCGACCAATGGCATCGAGTCTTCGTGCTCCGACGGTGTCGCATCCAGCGAGTCCGTTATGCGGTCTTGCTTGCTCTTGCGAAAGTGATCGACCAGCAGGTTGCGCGTGATGGTTGTGATCCAGGTCATGAACCCGCCGCGCTCCACGTCATAGCTGCTCAATGTGCGATACATCTTAATAAATACTTCCTGCGTCAAGTCTTGGGCATCGTCGGCCGAGCCCGCGAAGCGATAACAAATGTTGTAAATTCGCCGGTGGTAGCGTTGCACAATTTCCTGCCAGGCAGCCGCATCGCCGCTGATACAGCGGCGGACAATGAGATTGACGACCTGGGCGTCTTCCAACCCGCACTCCCCGGAACTCCTGGTCTATCAAGCCCAAAGCGGGTTTGAGAGGGCAAGTCCGCCTCGGCATTAACACCACACCACAGATACGTTTTTGTGGCCCCAAAAGTTCGCAGTCTACAGCAAATCGCTATGGAGCAAGGCATTGTAGCAGTAGAAGAAAGCCGTAGGCGAATAAATAGCGAATATGAAGGGATAACCACCCCGAATTCTTGGGCCAGTTAGCGGATCCGAAATGACGGATCGACTAACGACTGGCCTTCTTCTCCGCTCTTCCCAGACACCCGGCGCGAAACGAGCGATCGTCCAGCCGATGCAGGCCCTGGGCCTGTGATCTTGTGATCAGCGGATAATGTTGGATCTCGAAGAGGTAACGCGCGATGAACCATATCGGTTTGTCCGTGGTCATCCAATCCAGATGATCGAAACGTGTCAGGTCGACGGGGCGAGAGTACGTGCGTAGCGATCGCTCCCGCCGCAGGTTGAAATAGACTTCGAAGTAGCTCAGCGCCAGCTCGCGCAAGGAACGGTAAACTGGCTCGCGATAGCGGCAACCGGTGAAGTTTGATTTGGCAATGGCGCCCCAGTGACCGTCTACGCAGTAAATGGCGACCACGTGATCGGTATCGCGCTCAGCTTCAAGATCGAAAATCAACGGTGGATAGCCATTCACGCGCAGAGCCGCCGCTGCGAATATGGCTCCCTCAAAGCAGTGGGCCGTCTGCTCACGCAACGCACGTCGCGGTGACCAGGCAGTGTCGGCGAGGTGGTAAGGCATATCGTCAAGGAAGCGCTGGATGCCATGGGGGTCTTTAAGGTTGCGCAGCTTGCGCAACTCGGCAGGGTTGAAGCCAGAGATGTTGTTCATCGTTGAATTGAAAGAAGTTTACTCCATGGCGAGACATGTCAGGAGATTTCACAAGTCGGAGTTCAGCATTCAGAATTGGCCGCCATCATTTCCTGGATCTTGGGCGATTCCCGCCTCGACAAAGGTTTCAGGTAAATAGCACGGCCAATTCTCGCGGCAGGTCCACGACCACGTCTGGTGGAGCTTCACACAAAGTATGCGGCGCGAAACCGTAAGTTACGCCGCAAGTCCACACACCGGCGTTGCGACCGGTGAGTATGTCATTCGAAGAGTCGCCAATCATCAGCGTCTCTTCTGGACGCGAGCCGGTTTCCTCCAGGATTGCCTTCGCTCCGAGTGGGTCAGGTTTTTTCGTCGCAAAGCTGTTGCCGCCGTACACCGAGATGAAGAACTCGCGTAAGCCGAGCGCGTCGATAATGGCGCGGGAAGGGTTGACCGGCTTATTGGAGAGCACCGCCATCTGACGCTGCAAGCCGTTTTGAGGCGTCCGAATGGCCGCGAGCGCTTCTTTCACACCTTCGTACAGGTGAGTGTGGTCCAGCTTATGAGCGCGATAATAAGCCAGGAAATACTCCAAAGCTTCCTTCACAGAATGCTGATCCTTGGGGTCGCCCAGCGCGCGCCGCACCAGCATGGGCGCGCCGTCCCCGACGTATGTCGCGATCACTGCGGCAGGCAGTTCGGGACGGGCAAAATGCCGGAGCATAGCATTGACGGAGTTCACCAGGTCGAGCCGCGAGTCTACTAACGTGCCGTCGAGGTCGAAGATCAGCAGCTTGATGTTTTGCGGCTCGAATTGTCGGTTGAACTTGATCACTAAGAACCTATTTCATGACTGAGATGGCAGAGATCCCGGTAACCAAATAAAGAAAAGGTCTTCCTCGGCGGCCTCGCCGTATTCGGCGGTTAGAATTCCTCGGCCCTAGAGCGCCAATGCCGCCCGGTAAATCCAGTATATTCGGAACCCTGCCCACGATTTACAATGCAAGAGGGTATTCTCTGCTCCGTAAGCGGTGGAACTGGATGGCAACAACCAAGACGGATCCTAAGCCGGCCGCGGTGGCCGATGAAGATATTAAGAAGGCGGGTAAAAGTTATCAGGTGCTTACCCGCCAGCAAGTGATCGACGCCTACCGCATCATGTACGCCTCCCGACGGATTGACGACCGGGAGATCATGCTCAAACGGCAGCAGAAAATATTTTTCCAGATCTCAGGCGCAGGACACGAGGCCGTCGGTGTGGCCGCAGGCTTCGCCCTCAAACCAGGCTACGACTGGTTTTATCCTTACTACCGTGACCGCGCACTTTGCCTGGCCCTGGGCGCGACTCCTTATGAAATGTTTCTGCAGGCGGTGGGGGCGGCTGATGATCCCAGCTCGGGCGGCCGCCAGATGCCTTCACATTGGGGCTACAAGCGGCTGAACATCGTGACCCAGTCTTCTCCTACGGGTACGCAGATTCTGCAAGCAGTGGGCTGTTCCGAAGCAGGCCGATTTTTTGCAGGCCACCCTGAAGCGGGAAAGAAAGCCACCGGCGATTACCGTCAGTTTAAAGATGTGGTTTTCCATGGTGACGAGGTCACCTACGTTTCTCTCGGAGATGGGACGACCAGTGAAGGTGAGTTCTGGGAGGCGCTGAACACGGCGTCCAACCGCAAGCTGCCGGTCCTCTTTAGCATCGAGGACAACGAGTACGCAATTTCCGTTCCGGTCGAAGTGCAGACACCAGGGGGGAACATCTCGCGTCTGGTCAGGGGCTTCCCCAATTTCCATTTTGACGAAGTGGACGGGACCGACCCGGTCACGAGCTATGCCGCGTTGCGCCGTGCAGTGGACTACTGCCGTTCCGGCAACGGCCCTGCGCTAGTGCACTTGCATGTGATCAGGCCATACTCCCATTCACTGTCGGATGACGAACGGCTCTATCGTCCGGATATCGAGCGCCAGCGTGATGCAGCACGCGATCCCATCACTCGCATGCAGATGTTTTTGATCCGGGAGGGGATTCTCGATGAGAAGGGCATCAATCAATTAGAGACGCAGGTCGACGACGATCTCCAGGCAGCAGCAGATCGAGCGCTCGAGGCAGCTCCTCCCCAGCCTGATACGATTAAACGATACGTGTATTCGCCGGACCTGGATCCGACTTCTTCTTCGTTCGACACCCAGCCGGTTTTCGCCCCAGCGGAAGCTTCGGGAGACGGAAAGAAATCCGCAACATCGCAGCCGCATTCTCAACCCAAAACGATGGCAGACCTGATCAATGCCACCTTGCGGGACGAAATGCGGCGCGACGAGCGTATCGTAATTTTCGGCGAAGACGTGGCTGACTGTAGCCGCGAAGAATACCTGAAGCAAAAGATGATCAAGGGCAAGGGCGGCGTGTTTAAGCTGACTGCCGGCCTGCAGTGCGATTTTGGTTCCGACCGCGTTTTCAATTCTCCGCTCGCAGAGGCCAACATTGTGGGCCGGGCGACCGGCATGGCCACCCGCGGCTTGAAGCCGGTGGTCGAGATCCAGTTCTTCGACTACATCTGGCCGGCGATGATGCAGTTGCGTAACGAGCTGCCGCTGATCCGCTGGCGATCAAACAACGCATTTTCCGCACCGGTGGTGTTGCGCGTGGCAATCGGCGGATACCTCACCGGAGGCGCGATCTATCATTCGCAGTGCGGCGAGAGTATTTTCACCCATATTCCCGGCCTGCGGGTGGTATTTCCCTCGAATGCTCTCGATGCAGCGGGGCTGCTGCGCACGGCTATCCGTTGCGATGACCCAGTGCTGTTTCTAGAGCATAAACGGTTATATCGGGAAACATTCGGTCGTGCTCCGTACCCCGGGCCGGACTACATGATTCCTTTCGGCAAGGCAAAGATCGTACAGCCGGGAAGCGATCTCAGCGTGATCACCTACGGCGCCTTGGTCCCGCGCGCGCTGCAAGCGGCACAGAGACTGGAGCGCGAGCATCAGGTTAAGGTGGAACTGATTGATCTGCGCTGTCTGAATCCTTTTGATTGGGAGACGATTGCGGCTTCGGTGCAGAAGACTAATCGCGCGCTCGTTGCCTATGAAGATTCGCTGAGTTGGGGATACGGCGCGGAGATTGCAGCCCGTATTGCGGACGATCTGTTCGAACACCTGGATGCCCCCGTTCGCCGTGTAGCCGCCGAGGACACGTTCGTCGCTTATCAGCCGATCCTGGAAAACGCGATTCTGCCGCAAATGGAAGATGTGTACAGGGCAATGAAGGAGTTGACGGAATTCTAGCCCAAGGTTGTTCTTTTGTTCGCGAATCGAAGGACGATTAAACCAACCAACCTGCTCGCTGCGCCGTCTTATCCGATAGTGGCGTAGCGTCGCGGCATTCCTGGACCGCTCTCGGAGGATGTATGAAAAAGCTCTTTGGAATTGCGGCTCTGTTGATCGCGATAAGTTTGCCTGCTCTTGCGCAGGGACAACAACGCCGACTATCTGCAGATGACCAGCGCCGTTTCGACAGCTATTACTCGCGCTGGCTGGATTACAAGCGTACCAACAACCAAGGCGAAGTCGTCAGCATGGAAAAGCGCATGCAAGATATCTACGCGCACTACGGCATCCCTTCCAATGTGCCCTATTCGCGAATTGCGTCCAACGGCCAGGTCGATCGTGACCGGGATCGCGACTGGGACCGGGATCGCGACCGCGGCCGCGACCGCGACCGAGACTGGGACCGCGATCGCGATCGCGACCGTGATCGGGACCGCGATGACGGCCGCCAGGGGGGTTACGGGCGATGGGGCAGGGGCAATAATCAGTGGCGGGGGCGTCTCTCGGCCGATGACCAGCGCCGGTTTGATAGCTACTACTCGCGGTGGCTGGAGTACCGCCGTACTAACAACCAGGACGAGACCTTGAGCATGGAAAATCGTATGCGGGATGTCTATGCGCATAACGGCATTCCCAGCAACGTGCCATTTGATCAGGTCGCCTCCGATGGTTACCAGGACAATGGTGGGTACCAGCGGGGTGGCGGATACGGCCGATGGCAAGGACATCTCTCGGCCGATGATCAGCGCCGGTTTGATAGTTACTACTCGCGGTGGCTCCAATATCGCGCCACCAACAATCAGGGCGAGATCCTGAGCATGGAAAATCGCATGCGGGATGTCTATGCGCACAACGGCATTCCCAGCAACGTGCCATTCGACCAGGTCGCATCTCCTAGCGTCCGTTCTCCAAATCGCTACTAAACGCGCCCATTTGCGGGAGACGCATGGGGTTGCGTCCCCCCTTTTTGTTTTTGTTTCTGAGCAGCCAAAACCCTAATCCATTGGGAGGATGGGGGTTGTGCGTGGGAGTGTGGGTGAGCGTTTGCGAGGAACTCTGCTTTACAAATCAATACAAATCTGAGGCCAACCAAAGCCTGGTGACCATCCTCTCACTAAACAGTAGGGCGAGTCGGGTTCTCTGCAACTCCTGGATCGCTCTGCGGGAGGACTTATGAAGAAGCTCTTGGAAGTGTCCGTGGCGCTGATCGCGCTCACTTTGCCGGCTTGGGGGCAGACGCAAGGTCAACTTGATAACCAACGCCGGCTGGACAATGACGTTTTATCCAACGCGCGGTATACGGGAATCGAAACCATCGCTTATAACGGCAACCCAGCCTGGCAACAGGACCGTGACGATGACCGCCGGCAAGGTGATCGCGACGATAACCGGAAGCGCGATCGAGATAAGAACCTTCATCGTGACCGTCGTGATAAGCATCGTACACAAGCCGACCGTGACCGGGATCGCGACCGCGATCGCGATAGCAGTCGCACGTACCGCGATCGTGATTGGGACCGTGATCGAGACGGTGATCGCGACCGTGACCGCAACCGCAACAGTGGCTACTATGGCCAGCAGGGGAATTATGGCTACTATGGCCGCCAGGGGAGTTACGGTCGTGGCCAGTGGCAGGGACGTCTCTCGGCTAGTGACCAGCGTCGCTTCGACAGTTACTACTCACGCTGGCTCCAGTATCGCGCCACCAATAATCGGGGCGAGATCCTGAGCATGCAAAATCGCATGTACGACGTCTACACGCATTATGGCATCCCAAGCAATGTGCCCTTCAATCAGGTCGCCTCGTCGGGAGGCACTTACTCCAACCGGTATTAAAGGCGATTTAGCGGAAAACGGGAGCCGCAACCTTTGCGTCTCCCGTTTTCATTTTTGTGGCTGATTACGCCGTAGAAGTGACTTGTACATAGAGGATTAGAAACTCGGTGCGCGGCTCGTGCTGCTCATCTGCGCTTGGTTTCTTACGCGCGTCACTTTTTTGCTCTACCACTCCAGCCACTCCCAACGCCGCGACGGAGGCTGTCCAGCGCGATGGGACCTGCCCCAAAGAAGGTCAATGCAAAAGCAATCGCCGCCAGCGCAAGCGGGAACTGGTAACCGCCTTGGCCGAGCAGGCCGTTCTTCCAATGCACTTTCCAGATGGCTACTGACATGTTGATCAAGATGGCGAGTCCGGCGAAACGAGTGATGAGTCCCACGATGACCAGGATGCCTCCAAAGAATTCCGCACCGGCGGACAGGTAGGCCATCCAGCCCGGCAGGCCCAGGCTGCTGACCATGTGCACGTGGTTCTGCATGCCTCCGAAGACTTTCTGAGAGCCGTGGCCTATCATTACGGCTCCGAGTGCGATTCGCATCACGAGCAGCGCCAGCGGTTGCAAGCGGTCAAGGTAGCGCAATGGATCCTCCTAAGATTGGCCGGTCGGATCTTAATCCGGCGGTTGGCCATTTTATCGGGGAACGGGTCAGACGAACATCCGCGTCTTCCCCAGCGGGCCGTCTCCGGCTGAGGTAGGATTAGTTTAAGTATGAAAGACGCCAATTTGGACTTCTACCAGTTTTGTCTCGAGGATCGAACCTTATACTTCAGGATACTTCAGGGTACGTCAGGGCCCAACACTCGTTCCTAATAGTTTCCGCCCTACTCCGCCCGTCATACTACCTTCGTACCGTTCCTAGTACTTTGGTTATGTTTTTACAAGGTAAGTTGAACCCCGCGTATTAATACCCGTTCGCCTTGCGTTCTTATATGCGATGACCACAACCTATAGCGTCATCGTGTCACTCCTCCCTGACCACTTTCCAGAAAACACCTACAAAACCCTAAGAAATCGGGAAATACGGCTTGACCTCAGCATTTAGGGGGTTGATATATGCTCAGCACACCGAAATTCACTCGAACGCAATTTTTGTACGAGGAATTTTTTCCCAAGTTTGCCCTGCGGGCCGGAGAAACCGGCTGCGGCAGGGCCTGATTCTGTGGAAAGGGCTTTGAATTATGGGCGACTCGCCAGAAGTCATGAACATTCGCCAGGCGTCGCAGTACCTGGGAGTGAGTCCGGACACGCTGTACAAGTACGTCGGGGAACAGAAAATCCCCGCCTTCAAGCTGGGCAATCGCTGGCGCTTCAAGAAATCGAAGCTGGACCAGTGGATGGAAGAGAAGTCGAGCCAGATGGAGGCCAAGGGAAAAAAGAAACCCAGAGCGGCAGCACGAGCCGCCGGGTCACAGTAAAGGCGGGCACATGTTTGGATTTGGATCGAAGACGATTGTTGGTCTGGATGTAGGCTCCTCCAGCATCAAGGCAGTGGAGCTGAAGCGGACTCGCGAGGGCATCGAAGTGGCGCACCTGGGTCTGGAACCGTTGACTCCCGATATCGTAGTCGACTCCATGATCGTGGACTCGGGCACGGTTTCGAGCGCGATTTCGAAGCTGTTCACCGATAACCAGATCAAGACCAAGAGCGTGGCCACGGCAGTAAGCGGTCACTCGGTGATCGTGAAGAAGATCTCGTTGCCCTCGATGAGCGACCAGGAGCTGTCGGAAACCATTCAGAAGGAGGCAGCGCAGCACATCCCCTTCGATCTCGGCGATGTCAACCTGGACTACCAGATTCTTTCTGAAGATGCCGGCAACCCACAAATGGACGTGCTGCTGGTGGCAGTCAAGAAGGACAAGATCTTGAACTACACCAACGTACTCTCGATGTCAGGGAAGACTCCAGCTATTGTGGACATCGATGCGCTGGCGCTGCAGAACTGCTACGAGTACAACTACGAGCCCGCGCCCGGACAAGTAGTGGCCCTGCTGAACCTGGGCGCCAGCGTCATGAACATCAATATTGTGAAGGGCACGACGCCATTGTTCCCGCGCGATGTCAGCGTGGGTGGGCACCAGTACACCGACTCGCTGCAGAAGGAATTGGATCTGAGCTTCGAGGACGCCGAGTCGCTGAAGCTGGGCAAAAAAGTGGGCACGGTGAGCGAAGACGCCAAGACCCCGATCTTGCAGCAGGTGACCGAGATCATCGTGCTGGAAATCCAGAAGACATTCGACTTCTTCCGTGCCAGCTCAGCGGGAGAGCACATCGAGAAGATTTACCTGGCTGGCGGTTCTTCCAAAGTTCCGGGACTGATCGAGTCGTTGCGCCAGGAGTTTTCCATACCAGTGGAGTTGTTCAACCCGTTCCAGAAGATCGCCCCGCCGATGGGAATGGGAGCGGAACTGGTGGAGCAGAATGCCGGCCAGATGGCGGTGGCCGTGGGATTGGCCCTAAGGAGTTTTGAAAGCCTATGATCCGAATCAACCTGCTGGGAACACCGAAAGCGAAGGGCAAACGCTCCGCCACGGCGATGCCAATGCTCGAAGCCGGCGACGCCGGCTCGCCCAAACTGAAAATCCTGGTTGTGCTGGCAGTGACGGCAGCCCTGAACCTGGGCTACTGGTACCACTTGGATAAACAGAAGCAGTCCATCGCCAAGCAGATGTCGGTGGCGGAACAAAAGAACCGCGATTTGGCCGACGTCAAGGCACGGTATCTAGAGCGGCAGCGCCAGGCAGACAGCTATAAGCGCCGAGTGGATGTCATCGACTCCTTGCGGGCCAGCCAGGCCGGGCCAGTCAACCTTCTAGCGATGGTCGGCCAAACCGTCAACAACACCGAGGCCGTCTGGCTCAACAACCTGAAAGACAACGGCGGGAAAGTTGATATCGAAGGCGTGGCGCTGAGCACCGATGCGGTAGCCAATCTGATCAGCAACCTGCAAAGGACCGGCTATTTCAAGAATGTCGAGATGAAGGAAAGTTACCAGGACGACCGGGTGAAGGACATGCAGGCGTTTCTGTTCACGCTGACCTGCGAGAAAGCGAAGTCCTAAAGGACAAAAAATCATGGCGAACTTCAGCGAAATGTCTGGAATCAAGCAGTGGGCCGTGGTGCTGGCGGGAGGCGTAGTCGTGACCGTTGCTCTGTACTTCACGGTCTTCAAGACCGAGCGGGACGAGAACGCCGCGGCCCAGCAGAAGTTGGAAGCCAAGCTGCACGAGAACGCGGAGCTCGAAGCCTACCGGCCCAAGCTGGCGGAGATTGAGCGCCAACTGGTCAGCCTGAAGCAGCAACTGGAGATCGAGCGCCGCATCGTGCCAGACGAGAAGGAAGTTGATGGATTCATGCGGCTGCTGGGCGGGGAAGCACAGAAAGCCGGGGTTGAGATCCGGCGTTATACCGCGGCGCCGCTGAGCGCGAAAGATTTTTATACCGAGGTGCCGTTTGAAGTCGAACTGGACGGCCCCTTTTACTCGATGCTGAATTTCTTCGACCGTGTGCGCAAGATGGAGCGGATTGTGAATGTCTCGGGGCTGCTGGTGGCCTCGACCCGGAAGCCAAGCGATGCCAAGACGAAACATACATACCAGTACGCTGCCAACGAGAGTGTAGTAGCAACGTGCACTGCGACCACATTCTTCAGTCATGACATAGAACCCCCCGCGAGCACAGCGGGAGGAAAATCCGGGCAGACTCCACAGCCGGTCAAAAGGTAGGGGAATGCGATGAAGCTGACGACAGGTATTCTGGTATTGACGATGACAGTGGGTGCGGCATGGGCGCAAAACCCGGACGTCATTGAGAACACGCGCAACACCATGAAGGCGCTGCAGCAGAAGAAGGCCATCGAGTCTAACGCGGCGCTGGCAGGGACGCAGGGACAATCCACGCAACCGTCGGCACCGGCGGAGAACCAGAGTGCAGCACCAGCCCAGGCCAAGCCCTCTGCGAGTAAAGCCCGCACGAGCAGCACCACGTCTGGGGGCACGAGCGGACTACAGAGTTCCGCGACCAG
>WNGG01003974.1_pt1 | contig 16623 bp, 16 predicted proteins | sample 5400661 | NCBI WGS metagenome assembly WNGG01 (sample SAMN13153372, study PRJNA577476) | soil metagenome | isolation source: 100 cm soil or saprolite under Garry oak tree replicate 1 | place: USA:California | collected 2016-06-15 | reverse complement strand
CGGTGGCGCACTGGGTGCACGGCCAGCATCTCCTCGCCGATGGCGTGAAGATGGCGAAGTCGGCGCGGAACACCGTCACCATCGACGAGCTCGCCGAGCTCGGCATCGACCCGCTCGCATTTCGCTACCAGTGCCTGCTTACGCATTACCGGACGCGCTTGCACTTTTCGCTCGGCGCGTTGCGGCAGGCGCACGAAGCACTCGATCACCTCCGACAGCGTGTGCGTCACTGGTCACAGATTCCACAGGGAGAGCCGACCCAGACCGCCTTGCGCGAACGGTGGATGGAACCGTTCGCTCGTGCGCTCGCCGACGATCTGAATCTCCCGGCCGCGGTCGCGTGGCTTCAGCGCTGCGCGGTCGACCGCGGGATCTCCGACACGGAACGCCTCAAGGTGTTCCTCGAAGCGGACCGGGTCCTCGGGCTCGATCTCGCCTCGGTCGCCGCCGAGCACGCGAAGGCACCGCGTGAAGTGCTCGCCTCGGTCGAGGAGCACCGGGTGGCGCGCGCCTCTCGAGACTTCCAGCGCGCCGACGGTCTGCGCGCGACCTTCGACGCGTATCGCGTCGACGATCAGGCCGTCGATCGTGCGGTGGTGTCCCGTGCCGACCGGCGGGTCGCGGCGCGCGAGCGGCGGACGATCTCGTCGGCGAAGGAGCTGCCCGATCGGCGAGGGGAGCGTCCCGCGCGGTCGTGGTCCGTCGGCATCGTCACGCGCGAGTACCCGGACGATTTCGCGCGCTGTCTTACCGGAGTGCTCGCCGTTCTACCGCCGGACGGCGAGGTCTTTGTCCTCGATTCGGGCTCGCGCGACGACGCCCAGCACCAGATCGCCGAGATCGCCGCTCGCGATCGACGCGTCGAGGTCTACTTCGCCGACCGCGATCTCGGTGAGGGTGCCGCCCGCAACGCGCTCATTCGCGTCGCCAGAGGCCGTCTGGTCCTCATGCTCGACTGCTCCGTCGAGATCGCGGGTGATCTCTTTTCTCCATTGACACGCGCGCTCGCCGACGAGACGGTGGGCATCGTGGGACCGTGGGGCCTTCGCACGACCGATCTCAAGCACTTTGACGAGGTCACAAGCGGTGAGGTCCAGGCGGTGCAGGGGTATTGCGCCGCCGCGCGTCGGGACGTCCTCCTCCAGATCGGCGGGTTCGACGAGCGCTACCGCTTTTATCGCAATCTCGACATCGCCGTATCGCTCGCGGCGCGGGAGCATGGCTACCGTGCCATCGCCCTCGGCGCGGAGTGCGCGCGGAGGCACGAGCACCGCATCTGGGAGTCGCTCTCGGAGGAGGAGCGCCTCAAGCGAAGCCGCCGCAATTTCGACCGTATGTACAAGCGTTTCCACGGTAACGCCGTGCTCGTGGCGAAATCCGAATGAAGCGCCGCGGGTCGTTGATCCTGGTCGGGTCGGGTGAGTTCACACCGGCGATGGACGACCTCGACCGCGAAATACTGGCGGGGCTCGCCAAACCGCGCGCCCGTGTAGCGATCGTGCCGACCGCCTCGGGCCTCGAAGACACGTCGGAGAGCTGGGCCGAGCTCGGGAAGGCGCACTTCACCGCTCTCGGCGCCGATGTCGTCCCGGTGATGGTCCTCCGCCGCGACGACGCCTGGGAGCGCAAGTGGATCGACGCACTCCGGAATGTCGACTGGGTCTACTTCTCCGGTGGGCGACCGCAGCATGCGATCAACGTGCTCGGCGGGACGCCCTTCTGGGAAGAAGTCGTGCGTGCTCATCGATCGGGTGCGGTGCTCGCCGGCGCGAGCGCGGGCGCGATGATGCTCGGCCAAAAGAGCTACGCGCCCGACGACTTCGATGCTGCCGGCCTCCCGCAGAGCGTGTCCATTCGCGACGGACTCGGCGTGCTCGGAGGTCACTTCGTCGTCCCGCACTTCGATCTGCTCGCGCAGTTCCCACCCGAGCGCATACAGGCGTGGATCGCATCCTGGCCCAAGGGCTTCCGCGGCATCGGGATCGACGAGGACACGGCCGTTGTCGAAGGTACCAATGAATGGACCGTCCGCGGTCGCGGCCGCGCCGTAACGATGACCTCATTCGAGCATCAAGAAGTGCATGCGAACGGCGCGCGTTTCAACAGCATCCCAATACTTATCTGAGACCCGCCCGCTATGCGCTCGTCCGACCCCCCTCGGTACCGTTGCCGCTTGGTGACCTGGTCGCTTCTCATCGGGGCGCTCTCGCATCGAAGCGCGCTCGTGCGCCTCGCGACCGCCGCCACCGTCGGTGTCATCGCCTTCGTCGTCGCGTGGACCGTCGCCTATGTGGTGCTGCCCGAGGGGGCCACCCGTTTCACGCTCCGGTTGCTTCCGACCCTCGACGCGCGCGCCGATTCCGCCGGCGTCGCGGCCACCCTGTTCGTCTGGAACGCGGCGTTCGGCTTCGGCGTCATCGCGCTCGCGAGCCTCTACAGCGTCGGGCCGATCTCGCTCGCGTACTTCGCGCCGTGGACGTGGCTGGTGCGGTTCGGAATCGCGCTCGGTACCAACTCATTCGCGCTGTTCGTCCCGGGTGCGCGCATCCCGCCGCTCGACCTGGGATCGATCGTCTCGCACGCGGGCATACCGGAGCTCATCGCGTACATCGTTCTGGCGACGGTGCTCGCGAACGCCTCGCTCTGGAGGCAGCGACGCCTCACCGACCGAAATCTGGTTCGCATTCGCTATTTCCGGGACATCCGCCTGACGCGCCTCGAGCTGTCGCTCGTCGCGGTCGCGTTCGTCCTTCTCGCCGGCGCCGCGCTTATCGAGACGTCACAGATCGCACGACTCCAGGCGCTCTAGAAAGACCCGCTCGCTAGACTCGAACCGTGAAGAACGGCGAGCGCCGCCGTGTCGTGGTGACCGGTCTCGGCATGATTACCCCCCTCGGTTCGACGGTGGAAAAGACCTGGGACGGCATCCTGGCGGGCAAGAGCGGGATCGGTCCGATCACCCGTTTTGACGCGACGGGCCTCGAGACGACCATCGCCGGCGAGGTCCGGGACTTCGATCCGCAGGACTACATGGACCGCAAGGAGATCCGTCGTTCCGACCGCTTCGTGCACTTCGCGGTCGCCGCGGCCGGACAGGCCCTGAAATCGGCCCGCCTCGAGATCACACCGGAGCTCGCGCCGCGGATCGGCGTCGCCTTCGGGTCGGGCATCGGCGGGGTGGAGACCCTCGTCGAGCAGGTGCTCGTCCACCACAAGGACCCTCGGCGGGTCTCGCCGTTCCTCATTCCGATGATGATCATCGATATGGCGGCCGGCGAGATCGCGATGAAATACCGCGCAAAAGGCCCGAACATGGGGCATGTTTCGGCGTGCGCGTCCAGCGCGAACGCCATCGGCGAGGCGGCCGAGATCATCCGCCGCGGCCAGGCCGACGTCATGCTCGCGGGAGGGTCGGAGGCCGGCCTCATCAAGATCGCGATCGGCGCCTTCAACCAGGCGCGCGCGCTCTCGACGCGGAACGACGCGCCGGAAAGAGCATCGCGCCCCTTCGACAAGGATCGAGACGGCTTCGTGTTCAGTGAAGGCGCGGGCTGCCTCGTGCTCGAGGAGCTCGAGTTCGCGCGCGCGCGCGGCGCGACGATCCTGGCCGAGTTCATTGGCTACGGCATGTCCGCCGACTCGTACCACGTGACTGCGCCGCCGCCCGGCGGTGAGGGCGCGGTGCGCGCCATGCGCATGGCGATCGCGGACGCCGGCGTCAAGCCCGAGGCGATCAGCTACGTGAATGCACACGGCACGTCGACGCAGGCGAACGACGGGGCCGAGACCGCCGCCCTCAAGACGGTCTTCGGTGACCACGCGCGCAAGCTCGCGATCTCATCGACTAAGTCGATGACCGGTCACACGCTTGGTGCCGCCGGCGCGATCGAAGCCGCGCTCTGCATCCTCGGGATGCAAAACGGGATCCTGCCACCGACGATCAATCAGGAGACTCCCGATCCCGACTGCGATCTCGACTACATCCCGAACCGCGCGCGCAAGGCGAAGGTCGGGCTCTCGCTCTCCAATTCGATGGGATTCGGTGGCCATAACGTCGCGCTCGTCATCCGCAGGGACGCGGCCTGATCCGATGCCGGATCCACGGAAGGTTCGCGCCGACGCCAACGCACTCGTCGCGGAGCTCCTCGAGCGCCTCGCGAACGACGAGGTCAGCGAGCTCGAGGTGAGACGCGGCGGCGTACGCGTACGCGTCGCCAAGAACGGTGCTCGTGTCACAGCGAGCGTTCCCGGCGCCCCCCCGTTCCACGAAGCGCCGACCGTTCCGGCCGCGCCGGTGAAGGAGCTCCCGACCGTGAACGCGCCGCTCACCGGGATCTTCTACCGCTCCTCGTCGCCGCAGACGGAAGCGTTCGTGCAGGTGGGGTCGGAGGTGGAATCGGGCGACGTCATCGGGCTCATCGAGGCGATGAAGCTCTTCAACGAGATCCGCTCGACCCAGTCGGGTCGGGTGCGCCGCATCTTCGCCGAGAACGGACAGCTCGTCCGCGCGCATCAGCCGTTGCTCGAGGTCGAACCGGCGTGAGCACGGCCCGCTGCGTGATCTGCGGCGCGCCGCTCGGCGATGGTGCGCTCCGGGTTCGGTACGAGGATCGGATCTACGCGTTCGACGCGCTGAAATGCAAGCGCATCTTCCAGGAGAATCCGGATCGTTATCTGGACGCGACCGGTGGCGTCCTCGAGGAGCCGCGTTAAGTGGACTGGTTCTTCGTGCTCGTCGGCGTCGTCATCTTCTTCGGTCCGATCGTGTGGGCACTCACCGTCGGCTCGAAGGGCGGCGCACCGGAGAAGGACGACGAAAAAGGCGCGACCGCCTACGGCTCGTTCATCACACGGGTCCTCACCGGAGGGCGAAAGGGCTAGCCGGTCGCGCGGGAAAGAGCTGAGACGATGACGTCGCGGATCATCCCATTCGGCATGCGATCGCTCACGTACGCCATCGCGCGCATGAGAGGCGCGGGCTCGTTCGCGCGGACCTGCACGGCGTAGACGACGGTCCGGACGCGGCCGGAAAGCTCCTCCACCACCGCCGCGTCCGCTTTGCCGTACGAGCTCAGGATGACGAATGGCGCATCAGCCTCGACCTCCGACGCGTCCTCCACGCGGAACAGCGAGAAGGGCAGCTCCACCGACCGCAGGAGCCGGAAGACACTGCCGTACGGATCGACGACTGGGATCGCGACGTTGAGCGCCGTAGCCATTTGACAGGAGCGTGACTCTGTGGCGGCTCGCTGCTAACACCTGGGCGGGGGAAGAACCTCACCCGTTCGGCGTAGATGCGGGTCGCTAGTAGCTCAGGGATGCCAAACTAAAAAACAGATCGCTCCCGCTCGCCCGGAGAAGCTCCTGCCCACCACTCCCGTCGCGTCGCCACAAGCTCACCGCGTTTCCGTACGAAGACTCCAGACCCCGGGCGATGTAGGCGATCTGCGTTCCGTCCCACGTCCAGGTCGCCTCCCACGCGAGAAGCGGCAACACCGTGTCTCTTCCCGAAGCGACGTCGATGACGTGGGTGCGGTATTCGCTCAACTGGACTCCGGGAGTCGCGCGCGCGGAAACGTACAGGAGCTCGTCGCCCACCGGGTTCCATCGGGGATCACGAAGGTTGAGCGCCGCGCACCGCTCCCCCGTGTCAAGAAGCTTGCGAGGCGCGCTCATTGAGTTGTCGAGGGCGATCACCCTCGTCGTCGCCTGCTCGCATCCCGTGACTGTTATCGCGACCTGCGGCGTCTTTGTGCGCCAGTGGGCGAATGAAGAGCCCGCCTCGGAGATCTCCGCGATCCGCCGTATGACCTGGCCAGTCGCGGCCTCAACGATCGCGATGCCGTTCGGCTGCGCGATCACGAACATCGACCCGTCGGGCGACCATTCGACTGAGTGCCGCGCATAGCCGACCACGGCGATCTGTCTGACGGGGCCACCGCCGGCCGGGATCGTCCCGATCGCGTCCTCCGGAGGAACGACGTTTCCGATCGACGTCTCGAACAGAAACGCGATGCGCGAACCGTCTTTGCTCCACGATGGGAAGTAGCCGCTCACGCCGAGTGCGTTCGTCCGCCCGCTGACCAGATCCACGACGACGAGTTGGCCATGGACTGAGACGACGACACGGGTACCGTCGGGAGAGAACTGGCGACGCAGGTAAGCGGTGTCATCGAAGATCGCCTCGGGAACGCCGCCCAACGGGACGTCGTAACCGAATGCGAATCTCGCGAGGCCTCCATCGAGCGGGATGGCCCAGACCTGTACCTCCGCACGGATGTTGTGCGCATCGGGTACTTGTTTTCCGACGAACAGCCAGTTGCCCGTGAGCCGACCGAGCGCGTTCGTCCGGACGCCAGTTGCCTGGGCGATCGCGGATGGAGACGGCAACGGACTTACGGAGAACGCCGGGGTCACGGTCGGCGTGGACTCGGCACGAGTCGTGGGACTCGCCGACGGCGCGGGCGTCTCTGAGCCGACTGAGCCGACAGGTGTCGGCGCACAGCTCACGATCGCACCGACCACCACGGCAAGAAGCGTCCGCTGCATTGCGAGAATGATGCAGGCCGGATTGGGGTTCGGTTAGGGGGTCGCGCCAAGGATCGTGATCGCAACCAGAGCGATAGAGAGGGCGGACGCACCGAGCGCGGTCCCGACGCCGATCACCTGCGACACGCGGCCGTTCGCCTGATCTCCCATCAAGGAGCGGTCGCCAGCGAGCTTCAGGATGAAGACGAGCACGATGGGTAACAACAAGCCGTTCACGTTCTGCGACACGAGGATGAGCGGGATGAGCGGCACGCTCGGCGAGAGCACGACCAGCGCGCCGATCACCAGGAGCAGCGTGAACAGCCCCATGAACACGGGCGCCTCGCGGAAATCTTTGCTGATTCCGGCTTCCCAGCCGAACGCCTCGCAGATCGCGTAGCTCGTCGACAGCGGCATCACCGTGGCCGCGAGCAGCGACGCACCGAAGAGGCCGACGCCGAAGAGCAGCTTCGCCTGATCGCCGGCAAGCGGGCCGAGCGCCTGCGCCGCATCGGCGGCGGAGTTCATGATCACGTGATGGGGAAAGAGAACCGCGCCCGCGACGACGACGATGAAAAAGCCGTTCAACCCCGTGAGGATCGCCCCGAGGGAGACGTCGACGCGCGCGAAACGATAGAGCTCTCGCCCGATGCCCTTGTCGACGATCGACGCCTGTATGTAGAACATCATGTACGGCGTGATCGTCGTACCCACGAGCGCCAGGGCCGCGATGAGCGCGGCCTGCTCCGTCGGCAACGTCGGTATGGCGAAGCCCCTTGCGACCGCGCCCCAGTCCGGCTTAACGATGAGTGCGCTCACCGGATAGGCGATGAACGCGAGCACCAGGACGAAGAGCGTTCGTTCGACGACGCGGTAGCTGAAGAACACCACGAGCGCCCAGATCACGATGGCCGCCGCGGGGACCGAGACGATTCGTTCGACCCCGAGAAGCTCGAGGCTCGCCGCGACTCCCGCGAACTCCGCGACGACGTTGGATCCGTTCGCGACGAGCAGCGCGACCATCGCGACGATCGTCCAGCGCACGCCGAAGCGCTCACGGATGAGGTCGGACAGGCCCTTGCCCGTGACCGCCCCCATCCGTGCACACATCTCCTGGATGACCAGCAGGCCCGCTGTAGAAAGAAGGAGCAGCCAGAGCATCGCGAAGCCGTAGTGCGCGCCGACCGCGGTGTAGGTCGTGACGCCCCCGGCATCGTTTCCGGCGAAGCCCGTGATGATTCCTGGCCCCATGACGGCGAGGAAGCTGAGGAGAGTGGAGCGGCGGATGCGCGCGCGACGGCGGACCGCGGAGGCGGTCCTGATCACCGTGCGATCGACCGAAGGGACCTCTTCTTCCAGCCCCGCGGGAGCATGAGCTCGACGACGTCGTCGATCGTGACGGTGCCGATGAGCTTCTTACGAGCGTCGACGACCGGAAGCGCTAGCAGGTCGTACTTCGCGATGAGCGCGGCGACCTCTTCCTTCGGCGTCTCCGCCTCGACCCGCAGGACGTGCGGATCCATGATCGCCTTGACCTTCGTCTCGGGCGGCGCGACGACGAGATCCCGCAGCGACAGCACGCCCTCGAGCTTCCCCTCGTCGTCGACGACATACAGGTAATAGGTGAGCTCGGGGTCGGGCTTCCGCGCGCGGAGGTCGTCGATGGCCTGCGCGGCCGTGAGCTCGGCAGGTATCGCGTACAAGTCGCTGGTCATGATCCCGCCCGCGGAGTCCTCGGGGTAGGTCAGGAGCTCGGAGACGTCCTTCGCCTCCTCTTTTTCCATGAGCTCGACGAGCTCGTCGCGACGTTCCTCGGGCAGGTCCTGCAAAAGGTCCGCGGCTTCGTCGGGGTCCATCTCCTCGAGGATGTCCGCGGCGCGTTCCTCGGGCAGATCGCTGACGATCGCGGCCTGCATCTCCGGCTCGACCTCCTGAAGCGCTTCGGCGGCCGTCTCGATGTCGAGCTGCTGGAATACCGCGACGCGCTCGTCGGCGGTCATCTCCTCGACGATGTCTGCGATGTCCGCCGGGTGAAGGAGCGCGAGCTTCGCGTGCGGGATCGTCAGCCGCACCGCGGCGGTCTTGGCAGGGGCGTCGTTCGCGGGCTCGAGCGGCTCGACGAGGTGCCATGGGATGATCCCGCGCGGGAGCCGCCGCCCGGCGAGCCCAACGATGCGCTCGGCCAACGACTCCGCGCCGACCCGGCGGAGCAGCCCGCGCAGCCCGACGTCGGCGCCGACCAGGCGGAGCTGCCCATCCACATCCGAGAGCTGGAGGTCGTTGACACGCACGACCTTGGCGCCGTGGGTGTCGACGATCTGCTTGTCCAGGAGGTCGCGCGCGAGCCGGAGGGCCTCCGTCGGAAGCTGCGCCTCGGGCGTCGTCTCAAGGCGGTTGCGAAGGCGGAAGTGACCGATCTCCTGCGCGAGGTCGCCCCAGCGCACGACCTTCTCTCCGGACGGCGTCGAGAGGATGGCCCACTGCGCGGCCGGAAACTGCCCCTGCGGCACGACCGCGATGTCCGCGAGCTTGCCCACCTCGTTGCCGTTCGGCTCGATCACCCGGCGGTGCTGTATTTCCGACAGGTACGGCACGACGCCGGAAGCGTAACCGGTACAATTCGTATATCCCAGAGCGCCCGACCGGGCGTACCCTCACGCGTTGGAGGAACACCCCGTGCCACAGATAACCGATGCAGGGCTTCGCGCGCGCGCACTCGCCGACCAGGCCACGGCGGCCGCACTCGAGGCCGACTGGCCCCGCGCCGCGGACCTGAACCAAAAGCTCATCGATGTCTCACCGGACGACCTCGAGGCTCGCAACCGGCTCGGCCGGGCGCTCATCGAGCTCGGCAGGCTGGATGAGGCAAAGGTCTCTTTCGCCGAGGTGCTGAAGATCGAGCCGTTCAACTCGATCGCCCTCCGCGGCACCTCCCGCGTCGCGGCACTGCAGGAGCACAAGACCAAACCGTTCACGACGACGACCAAGACGCAACCGCGGCTCTTCATCGAGGACATGGGAAAGACGGGCATCCTCCGGTTGATCAACCCGGCTCCGACTCACGTCCTCGCGAAGTACAGCCCTGGCGCTGAGTGCGAGCTTCGCGAGCAGGAGGGCCTTCTCGCGGTGCATGCGCGCGACGGCGACCTCATCGGGTTCCTCGAGCCGAAGGTCGGCCGGCGCCTGATCGACCTGCTGCGTACCGGCAACCAGTACGTCGCGGCGATGGTGAGCAACGACCCGGCGAACGCGCGCGTGGCGATCCGCGAGGTGTTCTCGAGCGCCGAGAACGCGAGCCGCATCTCCTTCCCCGGTCACCACCGGTCGGCGGAGACGAAGGAGCGGGCGTACGTCCGCGGCACGTTCTTCCGTGACGGCAGCGATGAGATCGAAGAAGACGCCGAGGAGGTCGAGGAGGAGACTCCCGCCGCCGAGGAAGTGCTCGAAGAGGCCGAGGTCACCGAGGAGCCGCTCGCCGTCGACACCGAGGACGACGACGATTCGGAGGACGAAGCCGAAGAGTGAGCGGCGCGTTCACGCGCCGCGCGCTCGCACCTGCCCTTGCCCTCGCATTCCTCGCCTCCTGCACCGAGTCGGGGCAGCCCTCGAAGAACGGACCGTTCAATGACGTCGTAGGCGCGCCAAAGCTGGCGCGCGATGCCGGCGCGGTGCTCCTGCAGGTCTCGGCGTACGACTACGGTCTCGCCGGAGCGCTCGCCGGCGAGCAGACCCGCACCGTCGCGGCGGCGCGATACGGCGCGGTCATGCGCGGCACGACTCAGACGATCTCCGCCTTCAACGCCGCCGTGCTCGCGGGGACGCTCGATCGCACTGGGCCGATCCGCGAGAAGCTCGTCCCACTTGCGGATGGTCTTTCCGACCTCGCACGTGACGGCGCAACCTACGCCGACGGTGGCGACCCGGCCGCCTTCGCCCGCGTGATCACCGACGTCAGCGCGGGCTGGCAGCGCCTCCGCGATCTCTCGACCACGCTGCCGAAGGACGACGCGCTGCAGAGCACGATCGCGCGGGGAATGTCTTTCGTCGTGACGAGCAAGTCGTCGACGCAGTCGACGATCACGACCGGCCCGTACGTGAGCGCCACCGAGGCAAAGCAGGCGCTCCAGCGGATGGGCTCGCCGCTCAACGGCTCGTTCACCCAGGGCGCTCCCTACGTCGTCCGCATCGGGCCGTACGGCGATCGCGCCTCCGCGGACACGGCCAGCGCGGGCCTGTTGAAGCAGGGCGTCATCAACATCGTGACCGATGATCCGTCGTACGCGTTCGCCCGAACCGGACCGCTTCCCGACGCCGAGCTCTGGCGCGAGCCTTCGCGGGTGCTGGAGGTGCGTGCCACCTCGCGAAAGATCGGGCTGAGCTCCGATGGCTCTTGGGTGGTGACCGGCAGCGACGATGGATACGCCGCGCTCTTCAACCCGGTGGGCAAGCTCACGGCTCTTCCGCAGAGTTACGCCGGAATGAGCGTCCTGGGGTTCTCGGTCGACGGCGATCATCAGTCGTTCGCCGTCGGAGGCCAGGTCGTGACCTTCCTTGCGGTCCCCACCGGTCAGAACCTGGGCGAAGGCATGCGCTTCACGGGCGCGGCGACGCAGATCCTGTTCGTACCGTCGACGCGCGTCTTCGTCTCGGCGTCCACCGGTTCAACGGGCCTCGCCGGCGGCGGCCCTGGGCTCATCGGCGGACGGACGGCTGACGGCGGGCTCATCGGCGACCCGTTCCCGATCGTGACACCGGCCGCCGGCGCGCGGATCGCGGCGAGCGATTCCGGAGACGTGTACGTCGGCACCACGAGTGGTGGCGCCTTCGATGTCGAGGTCTTCCGGCCAGGCCGAGACTCGGAGCTCAAAGCCGTCGCGCGGATCGCCGGGACCGGTTCGGCCCTCGCGGTCGACCGTTCGGCGAAGTTCGCGGCGGCCGTCACCGATCAGGGCACCTACCGCTTCGCGCTCGCCGATCCCAAGGCGACGCTGACGCGCATCGCGGGCACGGTTCGCGACGTCGTTTTCGCCCCCGACGGCACGCTCTACGCGCTGGATCAGACCTCGCTCCTGGCGATCGGTCCGGACGGCGCGGCGAGGTGGACGGCCCCGCTCGTTGACGGGAGGCGTCTCGTCGCGGGACGCCGCGCGGTCGTGCTGGACGGCACCGACAGGGCCCTGGCGTTCGATCCCGCGGACGGCACGGCCGAGGAACTGGGCGCCGGCGGAACGATCAACGACCTCGCTATGTCGCGTGACGGCCGGGTCGTCGGGGTCATCGTGGACGCGAGGAGGGCCGTACTCTTCACCCTGCCTTGAGCCAACCTGAGCGCGTCCGCTCCATCGTCCCGCTCGAAATCCTTCCTCTTCCCCGTCCGCTCGACCGTTTCGGCGCCGCTTTTCCTTCGGCGCTCGCCGATCTGTACGCGAACGCGTATACGCCGCGCCGCGGCGTCGTCCTCGATCCGCTCGCGCATCCGTGGTCTGCGGCAGACGCAGCGGAGCGCGCCGATCGAAGGGGCGTCGCGAAATCGCGCGAGCCGCTCGGCGAGTGGGCACGCCGGGCGATCGCCCTTGCGCCCTCGGGCGACGAAATACTCGCGGCGCTCGATCGCGTCGGAGAGAGCGCGCTCGTCGGCACGCCGCATCGCGTCGCGATGCGCGAGCTCTACGGCTCGACCTGCGCGACATGCCGCGGTCCGGTGATCGTCGAAGCATTCCTCTGGGAGCGCGACGCGCCGACACCAACGAAGAAGGCCTTCCGGTGCGGCATCTGCGCCCGCGAAGGGCGCGCGCTTCTCATTGAGGCGGCCACCGAGGACGACGAGCGGTCGAGCCAACGGCTCGAGCAGCGCGGGATGGCGTACTGGCAATTCGTCGAGCGGTTCGGCGCGGATCCGAACGCGCAGGCGCTCGGCGAGAGCACCGCGACCCTGTACACGCCGCGCAATTTGACGGCGCTCGTGGCCACGTTGCGCGCGGTCGAGACCGCCGTCCCGGCTTCGCCGGCTCGCGACGTCCTCCTCTTATGCGTGCTCGAGGTGCTCATCTCGGGGAGCCGCCTGAACACGCTCGCCGGACGCGGCGCGCCGCTGCGTGTCGAGAAGGGCCGCGCGCGCAGGTCTCACGCGTCTCAGTCGCGCGAAGTGAACGTCTGGCTCGAGTTCGACCGGACGGTGCGGGAGCTCGTGGCCTGGCTCGCGCAGCACCCCTCGCCCGCGCGCGCGCGATCCGCGACGCTCGCGCTGGATACGGGCGATGCCGATCTCGTCTTGTGCCAGGCGCCGATCGAGGACGCTCTCGGCGGCTGGAGTGCCGTTGCCGCGGTCACGCTCCTCGGCGTCCGCGGGACGAAACCGGCGGATGCGGGCGACGGCCGCGTCGTCGGGCGCGAGCGCCTACTCCGGACCATGCGGGCCGCGCTCATCGACGGTCATCGCGGATCGCGTCCCGAGGCGCCGGCCGTCGTGTACGTGCCGCACGCGGACCTCACGACGATCGCCGCGGTCGCCCTCGCCGGCGCCGGCGCGGGCTACCGGCTGCGCGGGATCACGTACCAGCGGGACGCGCTTTCGACGGCGGGAGCGAGCAGCTCTGGCGCCGCGGCCGTGTGCGATTTCGACCGCGACGTCCCGCTCCTTCGCGATCAGGGCGGGGCCGACGCGTCAGGGATCGAGGACGCGATCCGAGCGGGCGTGCGCGAGATCATCCGCTCGCGCGGCGAGCCCGTAGCGACCGACCGCGCCGCCGTGGCTGCGCTCGAGTCCCTCGCCGCCCGCAAGCTGCTCGCCCCGCTGACGCTCGCCCGAGCCGGTGGCGTCTCCGAGCTCGAGGTGTTCCTCGACCACTTCCGCTCCGCGCTCGCCGACGCGGCGCGCTCGGGCATCGTGAAGATCGAGCTCGACGGCGCGGCGGCCGAGCACGCTCATGACACCACGGTCTACTCGCTCGCCGACGGGATCGACACGACCCCGCTCGACGATCGTCTGGAGTGGGGCGTGTGGGGACTGCTCTCGGCGTCGCGCGACGTCGAGACCCGGACGCTGCTTCGCCGCGCGTACGGCCTTTTTCGCGACGTCGAGACGCCAGACCGGGAGCTCGTCGAGCGCTGCATCGCCGCCTACGGGCATCAAGGAGATGAAGGAAGGTGGCGACTTCGGGACGAAGACGCGCTGGTGCGCCGGCAAGCGGACCAGACGCTCCTTGCGATCCAGCTCGTCGACGCGGGCCGCCGCCTCGGCTTCAAGGTGCACGTGGGCCGGGACATCGAGCGCCGCGGGCTGCCCGAAGCGCATGCCCACCGCGGGGCGGCGCTCGAGGATCTCATGACCGACGCGGAGCGCGCGGCCGACGTTGCGCACATTTCTGGTATCCGTTCCGACGCCCTCGAATACATCGACTGCGTCTGGTACGACAAGGGACGGATGGTCTTTCTGTGGCAGTTGGAGTGGACAGCGCGGCTGCATCGAAGCGTGATCGCCCTCGGGGAAGCCGTCCCGGACGAGGATCGCGTCTTTCGTTTCTTCGCCATCGCCGACGAGCGGCGGGCCCTGGCGGAGTTCAAGCTGCGGCGCGCGGTGGGCACCGCGGAGGTGGTCCGTCGGCGGGGCTGGCGCTTCGTAAAGTGGGGACCGCTACGATCGTGGGCGACACGGCCGGATGTGGCGCTGGACTTGCTCGAGCCGGTCCTGGGCCTATCTCCAGAGGTGGAACAAACCGGCCAGCAGCTGGCGTTTAGGTGGTAATAGGAGGGTGTCGATGTCCAAGCCACAAGTAGTCAGCGACCAGAACTTCGAGACGGAGGTCATCAAGTCAGAGACTCCGGTGCTCGTCGATTTCTGGGCGACCTGGTGCGGTCCCTGTCGGATGGTCGCACCCGTCCTCGAGGAGATCGCGAATGAGCAAGGCGAGAAGGTCAAGATCGCGAAGCTGGACGTTGACGCCAATCCCATCACGGCGGGTCGATTCGGGGTCCGCTCGATCCCGACGATGATCCTCTTCAAGAACGGCCGCGAGGCCGATCGCGTGGTCGGCTACCACCCGAAAGAGCAGCTCCTCAAGAAGCTCCAGCCGCACATCACCGGGAACGCCGCCGCGTAAGGGGCGACGCCCGCAAGCGCGATGACGATCGTTTTGCGACCTCGCGCTTCACTGTTCCACGCCGAAGGCGGCTGGTTCAGCGCGAACTGGCACTTCAGCTTCGACCAGTACTGGGACGAGGCCAACATGGGGATCGGGGATCTCCGCGTTTTCAACGACGATCGCCTTGTTCCAGGAGCGGCCTGGCCGATGCATCCGCACAGGGATATCGAGGGCATCACCTACGTCGCCGAGGGCACCTTCGAACATGCCGACTCGCGTGGCAACGGCGGCATCCTTCACCCGGGCGCGATCCAGCGAGCGACGCTCGGCTCGGGGATGCAGCACTCGGAGCGGAACGGCTCGAAGACCGAGGCGATGCGTTTCATCCAGATGTGGATCATGCCCTCACGTCGGGGGCTCGAGCCGAGCATCGAGCAGCGCGAGTTCGCAGCCGGTGCGCGGAGGAACGCCCTGAAGCCGGTGCTCGTGCCGGCACAGGGGTTCGGCGGCGACGGTGCGCCTCGAGTGGACGACGCCGTCACCGTGCACCAGGACGCGGCGGTCTACGCCGGGCTCTTGGAGGCGAACAAGAAGGTGCGCCATGAGTTCCGCTCGGGGTTCGGCGGCTACCTCTTCGTGGTCCACGGGTCTCTGGTCCGACCAGAGCTCGACGAAGGAGGAGCGGCCAAGATCCAGGGCGAAGGGGCGATCGACCTCGAGGCCGGTCCCAAGGGCGCCGAGGTCCTTCTCGTGGAGACGCGCACCACCCGCGCCGCCTGAGTATCCGCACCCATCGTTACGGGTTTGCCCCCTCCAGGCCATTGCAGCACTCCCCCTTCGACGTTCATGGTTACGCGACCCCGGCGTGCGCCGGCGGCAGGAGGGAAGACCACATATGCGTGAATACCAAGGCGGGAGCGCTGACGCGTCGGGCAACGCCACGTTCGGCCCAGGGCTGGTTTTCGAAGGAAAGCTCAGCTTCCAGGGTCAGGTCCGTTTCGACGGCACCTTCACCGGCGAGATCACCACGGACGATCTCCTCATCATCGGCGAGACGGCCAAAGTCTCGGCTGACATCACCTGCGGCTCCGTTGTGATCAACGGCGAGGTCAACGGGAAGATCAAGGCTCGCGACTCTGTCGAGCTCCGCGGCCACGCCCGCGTGAAGGCCGACCTCGCGACCCCGTCCCTGGTCATGGACAAGGGCGTCGTGTTCGACGGGTACTGCAACATGATGGACAAGCGCGATGTGGTCTCGCTCCCGACCGGTGAGGAGCGCCGCAAGTCGTGGCAATCGGGTGGTCGTGGCAACAAGCATCAGGACCGCCGCAACCGCGACGTGGTCGAGTCACAGCCGGCGGATCTCTCCGCGCAGTAAGTCACAGCAGCGTGCGCGGCAGGGGCGTTGACCGTCCCTGCCGACGAGGGCAGCCTCGCCGTCTCCTGAGACCCGGTCTGCACCTGCGCTCCTGAACCCGCGCGTAGCGTCCGGAGCGAAGCCATGCGGCGTGTGCTCACGGTCATCGTCGGTATCGCGATCGGCCTCTCGATCGGTGCTTCCGTTATCCGTGCCGCGCCCGCGCTCGATCCGCGGTGGCAGACGGCCGGCGCCACGCACGAAACCTCGCTCGTCGGTCGGCTCACCCGGAGCGACAGGGCGCCACTCCTATTCGTGCCGGATTCAGTGACGACCCAGCCAACGGCCCTCGCGACGCTCGTGATCGTGCTCCCTGGCCTCGGCGGCGAGGGCCGTGACCTGGCTCAGGAGTTCGTGCCTGCCGCGGAAGAACACCGCTGGCTCCTGCTCGTGCCCAGTCCGGACTACGACCCGATCGCGGACGAAAGCCTGACGCTGGCGGATCTGAGAGTCGATGCATCGCTCATTGCGCTTGCGGATCAGGTGACGGCGCAATCGCGATTTCACATCGCGCCGGGCATCGACCTCGTCGGATTCTCGCGCGGCGCGCAGAGCGCGCACCGGTTCGCTTTCCGCCATCCCGACCGTGTCGCCGCG
>WNGG01008848.1_pt1 | contig 16632 bp, 12 predicted proteins | sample 5400661 | NCBI WGS metagenome assembly WNGG01 (sample SAMN13153372, study PRJNA577476) | soil metagenome | isolation source: 100 cm soil or saprolite under Garry oak tree replicate 1 | place: USA:California | collected 2016-06-15 | reverse complement strand
CCGCGTCGTGATCGAGGGCGCCACCGCGGCCGCTTCGATCACCATCACGACCAACAGCGCCAGCACCACCGCCATCCAGAACCTGGGCTTCAACGCCACGGCGACCAACGGCACCATCAACAACACCGCCGCCGCCGGCTCGCTGAACTCCTCGCGTTCGGCATTCGCGGCGCAGTTCGACGCGCTGCGCACCCAGATCGACCAGCAGGCGGCGGACTCCGGCTACAACGGCACGAGCCTGCTCAACAGCCAAAGCTTGAGCGTGACGTTGAATCAGACCGGCACCGCGAAGCTGATCCTCACCGGCAACAGCGACACGTCGGCCGGTCTCGGCGTGGTCGCGTCGGCCAACTCCTTCCAGGACAACTTCGACATCAATGCCGCGTTGACCAACGTCAACAACGCGCTCACGAGTCTGCAGAACCAGGCCTCGACCGCGGCCTCGCAGATCTCGGTGATTCAGTCCCGCAAGGACTTCACCAGTAACTCGATCGCCACCCTGCAGAACGGCATCAACGACCTGACGCTCGCCGATTCCAACCAGGTGGGCGCCCAGCTGCTCGCTCTGCAGACGCGCCAGACCCTGGCGTCGACGGCGCTCTCGCTCGCCACCCAGGCGGACCAGAACGTGCTGCGTTTGTTCCGCTAACTCGCACGACACCGCGCAAGCAAACGGCGGGGCCTCGGCCCCGCCGTTTTCATTTGGCGGCAAGATGTCGAGATTTGCAGCGAAGGCGGAAGGCGCGCGCCACCGCAGCGGCGCCAGGCTTCGCCTTCAGACGGTCTTGTCGACTTTGTGTGTTCCCGAGAGGGCGCTGAGCACGGCGCTCGCCGCGGAAGCGGCCTTCTGCTTCGCCGCGATCGCGTCATGGATGCGCTTGATCGCCGCGTTCGCCGCAAGGGTCGACAGGCCCTGGGTGCGGGCGATCTGGGCGTTGCCCACGCTGTCGGCAAACAGGTGGCCGAGCGCGAGGATCCCATCGGTGATCGGATCGCTGCCGCCCAGCGAGTTGAGAAAGGTCTGTCCTGACGTGAGCGCGGACGCCGAGGGGGAAAAGACGGAAGAAATCGTCGCAAGCGAAATCGTCACCGGAGCGTCCTCCTGAGCAGGAAGAATGCCCGGCGGCCGTTAACAAACCGATGATGCCGCCCAGCGGCGCGAGCCGGGCAACCATCGGTTAACCCTAACGGCCGTTAACCACGTTTTTTCAGATCGCCTTAGGCACGGCCGAAGATGGTAAACGCAACCTGATCCGGAGCGGTTGGGTTCTATCGACTTCTAACCAGGAAGGTTAACTCCGATGCCTCTCGTCGTTCCGCTTTCGCAAGGCGTTCTCGCGAACCTCCTTGCGCTCCAACAGACCACCACCCTGATCAATACCGTCCAGACCCAGCTCGCTACCGGCAAGAAGGTCAACTCGGCGCTCGACAACCCGACCAACTTCTTCCTGGCGAACTCGTTCCAGACCAGCGTGAACACGCTCAACGTGCTGCTCGACAACATCAACATCGGGCAGCGCACGCTCGATGCCGCCAACAACGGCATCACCAGCCTGACCAACCTGCTCAACAGCGCCAAGGGCACGCTCAACCAGGCCCTGGCGAGCGCCGCCACCACCTCCGTGCTCAGCGGCACGGCCACCGGCCTCGCGAGCACGACGCTGCTCTCCAGCCTGGGCTTCGCCGCCACCGACGTCATCACGGTCAGCGACGGCACCACCAACACGACGACCTTCACGGCCGCCGCCAACACGACGGCCGCGTCGTGATCGAGGGCGCCACCGCGGCCGCTTCGATCACCATCACGACCAACAGCGCCAGCACCACCGCCATCCAGAACCTGGGCTTCAACGCCACGGCGACCAACGGCACCATCAACAACACCGCCGCCGCCGGCCCGTTGAACTCGTCGCGCACCGCATTCTCCCAGCAGTTCGACGCGTTGCGCACCCAGATCGACCAGCAGGCGATCGACTCCGGCTACAACGGCGTGAGCCTGCTGAACAGCCAGAGCTTGACGGTGTTCACCAACGTGACGTCGACCGCGAAGATCATCCTCACCGGCAACAGCGACACGTCGGCCGGTCTCGGCGTGGTTGCGTCGGCCAACTCCTTCCAGGACAACTTCGACATCAATGCCGCGTTGACCAACGTCAACGCTGCGCTCGTCACCCTGCAGAACCAGGCCTCGACCGCGGCCTCGCAGGTGTCGGTGATCCAGTCGCGCAAGGACTTCACCAGTAGCACCATCAACAACCTGTCGACCGGCATCAACGACCTGACGCTCGCCGACTCCAACCAGGTGGGCGCCCAGCTGCTGGCCTTGCAGACGCGCCAGACGCTGTCCTCGACCGCCCTCTCGCTCGCCACCCAGGCGGACCAGAACGTGTTGCGTCTGTTCCGCTAAGCCGCGCGACATCGCTCGAGCAAACGGCGGGGCCTTCGGCCCCGCCGTTTGGCTTTTTGGGATGATGCGGACGCAAGGACGACTCGCCGCAAACCGCTGCCGCATGAGTCAGAATCTAGGGCTCGTGTCCGTCTGCGCCCGGGGTTGGGCGATCCGATAGCCGACCCCGAGCTCGGTCAGCAGGATGCTTGGGCGGGACGGATCCTTTTCGATCTTGCGCCGAAGCTTGCGAATGAACATGCGCAGGTAATGGGCGTCATGCGCATGATCGGGACCCCAGATCTCGTTGAGCAGATGGTGGTGGGTCACGACCTTGCCGGCGTGCCGGGCAAGCACTTGGAGCACCTTGTATTCCTTGGGCGTGAGGGCGAGCCGCACGCCGTCGAGAGACACCGCGCGGCCGTCGAGATCGATCTCGAGGGGGCCGCACTTGATCAGGGAATCGCCGGCCGCGCCGCGGGAGTGCCGCCGCAGCGCGGCACGGGCTCGCGCCACGAGCTCGGCCATCCCGAACGGCTTCACGACATAGTCGTCGGCGCCGTGCTCGAACAAACGAACCTTTTCGTCTTCATTCGATCGCACCGAAAGGACGATGATCGGGACCTTGGACCATGCGCGCAGCCGTTCGAGCACGCCGGCGCCGTCCATGTCCGGCAAGCCGAGATCGAGGATGATGAGGTCGGGCGGCTTGATGGTCGCCGAATGGATCCCTTCGGTCGCGTCCGCAGCGTCGCGCACGACGAACCCTTCGAGCTCGAACGCCGCCCGAAGGAAACGCCGGATCTGGCTTTCGTCGTCGATGACGAGAACGGTGGATGCCGCTTCACTCATCGAGTTCCCTCGCGTCATCCCGGGGAGGATCCTGGGGAGCCGGAAGCGCAATGGAGACGGTCGTGCCGTGCCCCTCGCCCGAGCTTACAGCTTCGAGCGCGCCGCCGACAGCGGAGACAAACGCCTGGGCAATCCACAGACCGAGCCCGGAGCCGGAAATCGTCGAGACGTGGCGCGATCCCCGGAAGAATCGCTCGCCCAATCGGGCCTTTTCCTCGCCGGTGAGGCCCTCGCCCTCGTCGGTCACCGATATGACCAGCTGATCGTCACGTCTTTGCGCCGTCACCGTGACGGCGGAACCGGAGGCGGAATATTTCGCGGCGTTGTCCAAAATCTGCCCGATCGCCTGCTCCAGCAATATCGGATCGACATTCACCAGCGGCAGATCGCCGGACAGCCGGACGTCGAGCTTGTGCATCGAAAGGCGCCGCGATCTTCGTTCGATCGCCGCGTTGACGATATCGGCGGGATCGCTCCACTCCATTTTCGGGCGGATGGCCTGCGCGCTGATGCGGGTGGCATCGAGCAGGTTCTGAATGTCGTTGTTGAGGCGCTCCGACTCGTCGCGAGCGACCGCGGCAAGCGCGGCGAGTCTTCGATCGCGCGCGATCACCGGCGCCTCGATCAGGGAGGTGGTGGCGCCGAGGATCGAAGCGAGCGGGGTGCGCAATTCATGCGAGACCGAGCCGATCAGCGCGTCGCGCAGCAAATTGGTCTCCGATCGCAGTTTTGCTTCATTGAGAGCCCGGCCGATATCGAGACGTTCCAGCGTCGCCCCCGCGTCTTCCATCAACGAATTGACGTGCTGCGTGATCGTCTCGATCGCGTCGCGCCCGCCGCCGCCGAGATTGACGGCGATGACGCCGAATTCCGGAGTCTTGGACAAGACGCAGCGTATCAGCCAGGTGGCGCCGCTGTCCGCATCCGTGGTCGTCCTGGCGACGGCATTGTCCCGGCCGGTCGCGACGTCGATTGCGTCGCGTCGCACCTGATCCGGAACCGCGGCGACGAGATCGGGCGGCACCTCGACCTGGGCTGTAGATCCAAAAATCACGACCTTTTGCCCTATGACGGTGGTGAGGTGATCCTGAATCGCCGCGTAGATGTCGGCCGCGGTCTCGGCGCCGGCCAAACGGCGCGAGAAAGCGTAAAGGTCTCGCACCTCGGTTTCCCGCTTGCGCGCTAGAGCGGCCTGGTGCCTGACGTTTCCGGCGAGCTGGCTCGTGACCAGGGCAACGATCGTGAACAGAACGAGACTGATGACCTCCTCCTGATCCGCGACGTGAAAGCTGTATTTCGGCGGGAAAAAGAAAAATGCGGCCGACAGGACGCCGGCGAAGGCGGCGGTCACCGCCGGGACGATTCCCCACCGCGTCGCCGCAACGAGGACCGGGATCAAATAAACGCTGGGGACACGGGTAGGATCGTAGACCGGCGTGAGTGCGATCAAAGCGGCCGTAATCGCCGCAACGAGCGCCAGCGAAATGACGACGGGGCCGATCTGGTTGCGAAAGGAATTGAGCAGCCGCGCTGTCTTCGAAGGTGGTCGCATTGCCATGGCGAAACAGCTTTGCGTCGATCGTTGATCCCCGAGGGCCGCCCACGGTCGAGTCGACTCGTAACACTAAGTTTACGGAAATTGACCTAAAAGTTATACGGCGGATATGTCTTGCGGCCTATCCGCCAGCCGAGTCCCGTCCCGATTCGAGATTGTAGCCGCCTCCGCCGGCCGAAACGAACTGGCGGGGAAATACTGGAGGTGCAGCCCTGCAATGAGTCGGGGCGATCCGAGGGAATATGTTTGGCCATCGTCCCTCGAACCGCCCCATGTCGGCCCCGTAGCTCAATGGGAAGAGCGGGCGAGTACTACACGCCGGGTTCCCGGTTCGAGACCGGGCGGGGTCGCCACTGCATTATCGGCCTCACGCGGCGCCTCGTCAAAGAAATCCGATCGCGAAATCCGATCGCCCGATGGTCCGATCGCGCTACAGCGACGTCGCCCGGCACTTCCTGCGCAGCATGTCGCGGAAGGCGTCGCGAACCTTGCGCATCTGCGGCGCCTTGTAGGGGAACAGGTCGGGCGGATCCATCGAGTGCACGATCATGGCGACGTCGACCTCGAACAGCAGCACCTTGCCGTCGGGCGTCTCGCCGCAATCGATGCCGAAATAGTCGAGGCCGACCCGCTCGGCCAGCGCGCGCAGCGCAGTGTCATGCCGGCGCGCGAAGTCGTCGTCGAAATCCAGCATGAAACGCGCTTCTTCGGCGCGCTTCTCGGCGCTCTCGCGCATCCCGGCATTGAGATAGTGGATCATCCAGTGCTGCGAGATCGCCATGTCGACGTAGAACTCGGGCTCCGGCCGCTGCCGCAGGTAAGCGGCGATGGCCGCGCCGTCGTCGAGCTTGGCAAGCCCGTCGCCGGCGTGCGAAGCCGCCGGGCGCGCAATGATCGGAAAACCGCCGTCCTCGAGGACGGCGTCGATGCGGGTTTGCCCGTCGCCGATCTGCGCAAACAGGTCGCGGCCGATGCGCACCGAGACCGGCACCGCGATGCCGGCCGCCGACTTGAGGAGAGCCGAGGCGCCGTTGCGCGACAGGAGGGTTATGCGGTCCGGCGCATTGAGCACCGGGCGCGGCCAGGATCGAACCAGCTCGCCGACCTCGCGAAGGAGCGGGCGATTCTCGTCCGATTCGCCGACCGCGACGAACGCGAGGTCGTGATCCGGGATCGGATGTGCCAGCGGCAATCCCGGCGTCACATAGTGCATGTCGAGGGTTACGTCCGATCCTTCCAGCAGGAACTCGAGCGGCGTGTTGGCCATGAAGTCCCCGGGCGCCAGGAACGCAAGAAGGCGAATGCCGTCCCGGGACACGAGCGCGGGCGGCTGTCGGTAGAGACGCTGCACCCGGAGCGCTTGCGCCTGCGCCGCCATCGCGCCGGCACGGTCCCCGTTCAACTGCAGGATGGTCGAGAGATCCATCAAGGCGGCGGCATCCTGCGGGTCGGCCATCGCGCGTTCGAGCAATTGCAGGCCGAGCGGCGCGAGGTTGGCGCCGGCAAACGCCGCGCTGGCCAGCCACGCCAGCCCGATCGGGACCGCCGGTTCATGCGTGCCGGTAAGGCGTGTTGCCAGGGCATTGGCGCTCATGTCGATTCCTAAATCGGGATGACTTTAGGCTGCGCAACTGTTGCGACTGGCGTTGCCGAACGCGAGCGTCGCCTCGACCAGGGCGTCGATGTCGCGCGCGTCGGTCCGGTGATTGACGATAGCGGCGCGGATGGCGAGTCGCCCATCGAGGACCGTCGTTGACGGCGCGACGATGCCGGACTCGTGGAGATCGGCGACGATCTTCGCGTTCACCCGGTCCGCATCGTCGCTGCGGTAGCGGAAGCACACGATGTTGAGCTCGACGGGCGCGAGCAGCTCGAGGGCCGGCGCCGCCTCGATGCGGCGCCGCAGATACTGCGCCAGATCGCAGGTGTGCGAGATCATCGCGCCGAGCCGCTCGGCGCCGTAGGCCTTGAGGGTGAACCAGGTCTTGAGCGCGCGGAAGCCGCGGGAGAGGTCCGGCCCGAAATCGCACGGCCACGGCGAACCTGCCGCCAGCCCCCGCGTTTCGCGCCGCAGGTAGGCCGCCGGCGAGGCGAACGCGTCCTGATGCAGCGTCCCGTCGCGCACCAGGATGAACCCGGCGTCATAGGGCACCTGGCCCCATTTGTGGAAGTCGAGCGCGAGCGAGTGCGCGCACTCGATGCCGACGAGGCGCGGCGCGATGTCGGGCGTGAGCATGCCGAGCGCGCCGTAGGCGCCGTCCACATGAAACCACAGCTCTTCGCGCCGCGCGACGTCGGCCAGCGCGGCGAGGTCGTCGATGGCGCCGATATCGACCGTACCGGCGGTGCCGACCACGAGGAACGGGACACGTCCCGCCCGCCGATCTGCTGCAATCGCGCGTGCGAGCGCATCCGGATCGATCTGGTGGCGAGCATTGACGGCGATGACGCGCAGCGCCTCGATGCCGAGGCCGGAAATGTCCATTGCCTGAGCGATGCAGCGATGCGCGGCCGCGGACGTGTAGGCCACCAGGCGCCGCCCGGCCGCTCCGACGCCTTTGTGGCGGACGTGCCGGCCGAGCGTGGCGGTGCGGGCGACGAGAAGCCCGATGAGATTTGCCATCGACGTGCCGGTGACGAACAGCCCAGTCGCCGCGTCGGAAAACCCGAAGAGATCGCGCATCCAGCGAACCACCTGCCGCTCCACCTCGATCGGCATGTGGTCGCGCCCGCCGAGATTGGCGTTGAGCCCGGCGGCCAGCATCTCCGCCAGCATGCCGGCCGGATTTCCGCCGCCGTGCACCCAGCCGAGGAAGCCGGGATGCGCGTTGCCGGCCGCGAACGGAAGCACATTGCGCATGAACTCGTCGTGCAGCGCGCCGAGATCGGTCGGTCCGGTCGGAAGCGGGTCGCGGAAGCGGTTGCGCACCTCGTCCGGGATCGGCTGCCACACCGGACGCGCGCGGATGCGCTCGAGGTAGTCGAACATATCGTCGAGCATCCGGTGCCCCTGCGCCCGCACGCCCGTCCAATCCGCCGGGTCCAGGGAAGTTCGCACGCCCAATGTCCCACCTTTTCGCAATGACTTGATTTGCGCGGCTTTGGATCGCGGGAATTCTAGGCGCAGAGAATTTAGAAAAAATTAATCATGGCGGCGTGATCAGCGGAGCCTTCACGCCGGCCGCACGGCCGCGCGCCGGCGCGTCGATCGGCCTTTAACCGCCCATTAAGGTTAACAATTAACCCTCCATTAGGGTTAACGAATTACACTCCCCTCGCCGCTCCAACCATGAGCGGCCGATCCGGATTGCGTCCGACGAGCGGGGTGCAAGATGAGCAGCAGCGTCGTCCTATCAGCGGGGGTTCGGGCGAACCTTCTCGCGCTTCAGCAGACCACCGATCTCATCACCACCACGCAGAGCCATCTTGCCACCGGCAAGAAGGTCAATTCCGCTCTCGACAACGCGACGAACTTCTTCATGGCGAGCTCGTTCCAGACGAGCGTGAACAACCTCAATGCGCTGCTCGATCAGATCAACATGGCGCAGCGCACGCTGGACGCCGCCAACACCGGCATCACGCAGATCACGAACCTGCTCAACACCGCGAAAGGGACGCTCACGCAGGCCCTGGCGGCAACGGCGACGGCCTCCGTCCTCACCGGCACGGCCACCGGCCTGACGAGCACGACGACCCTGGCCAGCCTGGGCTTCGCCGCCACCGACGTCATCACGATCAACGACGGCACCACCAATACGACGACCTTCACCGCCGCCGCCAATACGACCGTTCAGGGCCTGTTGAACTTCATCAACACCGGCGGCGGCAACGGCGGCAACAACAAGGACCGGGCCGAGTTGTCCGGCGACGGCCGCATCCTTCTCGAGGGAGCGACCGGCGCCGCCTCGATCACGATTACCACCAACAGCGCCAGCACCACCGCCATCCAGAATTTGGGCTTCAATGCCACCGCCACCAATGGCGCCATCAACAACACGGCGGGCGCCGGCGCCGCGAGCTCGACCCGCTCGTCGCTCGCCACGCAGTTCGACGCGCTGCGAACGCAAATCGACCAGATGGCCGCGGACTCCGGCTTCAACGGCGTGAGCCTGCTGAACAACCAGAGCCTGACCGTCATCATGAACCAGACGGCGACCACCAAGCTGGTGGTGGTCGGCAACAACGACACCTCGACCGGCCTCGGCGTCGTCGGGTCGCAGAACGGGCTCCAGGACAACTTCGACATCAATACCGCGCTGACCAACGTCAACAATGCGCTCACCGCCCTGCAGAACCAAAGCTCGACCTATGCGGCCAATGTGTCGGTCATCCAGGCCCGCACCGAGTTCACCAAGGAAATGATCAACACGCTCAAGACCGGCACCAACGATCTGACCCTGGCCGATCCCAACGAGGAGGGAGCAAGCCTCCTGGCCTTGCAGACGCGCCAGTCGCTGTCCTCGACCGCGCTCTCGCTCGCCACCCAGGCGGACCAGAACGTGCTGCGGTTGTTCCGTTGAGCGCGACGATCCCGCACCGCGAGGCGGCGGGGCCGTCCGTCCCGCCGCCTTTTACCTTTTGTTAAGGATGATGCGGAACGATCGTCCGGGGGTGCTTCGGAACGGAGACCGCCATGGCCCTCAAGGTCGAGCTGAAGCCCGGCGAGCGCATCATCGTCGGCGAATGCGTCGTCACCAACGTGCTCGACCAGCGCACGCGCCTGCTCATCGACGGTACCGCGCCGATCCTGCGCGAGAAGGACATCATGACGGCCGAGCGCGCCGACTCGCCGGCCAAGCGCATCTACCTCGCCGTTCAGTTGATGTACCTTGCACGCGATCCGCGCGCGCACCACGACATCTATTTCTCGCTGATGCGCGACATCATCCAGGCCGCGCCAACCACCTGGCCGTACATCGAAAGTATCAATAACCGTATCTTAACAGGGGAAATGTATAAGGCCTTGAAAGAGGCCAAACGATTGATCGAATACGAGCAGGAAGTCATCAGTCATGCAAAGCGCGGCACAGGCCTACGGCAAGGTAGCGATCCAGACCTCCAGCCCGCGTGAGCTGGAAGCCGACCTGCTGCTCGTCGCCGCCTCGCAATTGCAGGCCGTGCACGACAAGTGGGACGACGGGAAGCGCGACGATTTCGATCGGGCGCTGCTCTACAATCGCAAGCTCTGGGCGATTTTCTTCGCCGCCGTCACCTCGCAGGACAGCCCGCTCCCGGTCGAGATTCGCCAGAACGTCGCCAACCTCGGCCTGTTCGTGATGAACGAGACGATCGAGCTGTCCGGCAAGCCGGAGCGCGGGAAGCTCGAGCCGCTCATCAACATCAATCGCCACATTGCCGCCGGCCTGCTCGGCCAGCCGTGACCTCCCCGCGATGACGCCGCAGGCGCCCGCGCGCCGGCGGCCGGACCCGAAAGGCCCGTGCGTCGCTGCCGCGGCGACGGGCTGACGATAACACTCGATTAACCATAATTAACTAGACCAAGCGTCGGAACCGACGCGAGTTTTCGCCCTTGACCCATCCAGCGCCGAGCATGGCGGACCCCTCGCCGTCGGGGCGTGACGACGCGATCGTGGCGGAAGCCGCCCAATACGCGGTCAAATTCCATCAGCTGGGGATGCTCGCCGAGGCCGAGAGATTTTATGACGCGATTCTCAAGGTGACGCCCGATCACTTCCAGGCGCTGCATCTGCTCGGAATCCTCAGGCAGCAGCAGGGCAACAGCGCCGAGGCCTTGCGATTGACCGGTGAGGCGCTGGAAACGAATTCCCGATCGGCCGATGCCCTGCGCACGCTCGGCGCCGTGCTCGACACCCTCGAGCGCCACGAAGAAGCGCTCGCGGCCTACGACCAGGCGCTCGCCGCCAACAAGGACCGTGCCGAGGCGCTGGTCAGCTACGGCATTGCCCTCGTGCACCTCGGCCGCAACCGGGAGGCGCTCGACGCCTTCGACGCGACGCTTGCCATCGACGCCCGTCACCTCGAAGCGCGCATCAATCGCGGCGTGGCGTTGACGCGGCTCGGCCGCATTCACGAAGCGCTCGAAGCCTTCGACGCGGCGCTCGCCGTCAGGGAGGACCATCCCGAAGCGCTGGTCAGCCGCGGCGTCGCCCTCCTGCACCTCGGCCGCGCCGGGGAATCGCTCGCCGCCTTCGACCAGGCGCTGGCGATCAAACCCGACCATGCCATGGCTTTGAGCAACCGCGTTCTTGCGCTGGTGGCGCTCAGGCGCCACGCGGAGGTGCTGGAAGGCTGCGAGAGAGCTCTCTCGATCAACCCGGGCGACGCCGAGACGCTTTACCTTCGAGGCAATACGCTTTGGTCGCAGGGCAAGTTCGCGCAAGCGATCGAGAGCTATGAACAGGCCTGGGCGTTCAATCATGCGCGCGCGCTCAGCATGCTCGCGCTCTATCGATCGACCATCGCCGATTGGGCCGGGGCGGACAGGCTCTCCGGCGTATTGCGGACCCGCATCGCGGCGGGCGATTTCATTTATCCCTTCGTGTCGGTCGTCTTCGGTTTCGATCCGCTCGATCAATTGCACGCCGCGCGGAATTACCTTCGGGTATGCCTGCCGACCACGCCGCAGCCCTCGACCCGTTCAGCGATCGTCCACTCCGACAGGCTGCGAATTGCATACGTGTCGTCGGACTTCCGGCAGCATGCGGTCGCCTCGGCCACCGTCGAATTGTTCGAGCGCCACGACCGCAACCGTTTCAAGGTCATCGGGGTATCGCTCGCTCCGAGCGACGCCAGCGCGATACGGGCGCGCCTCGTCGATGCGTTCGATCAATTCCACGACGTTGCATCCGACGGCGACGGACACATTGCCGGGCTGCTGAACGATCTTGCGGTCCACATCGCGGTCGATCTCAACGGTCCGACCGAGGGATCGCGACCCGGCGTCTGGGCCTATCGCGCGGCACCGGTCCAGGTCGCCTATCTCGGTTATCCGGCGACGGCCGGGGCCGATTTCATCGATTACATCCTCGCCGACGAGACCGTGCTGCCGTTCGACCAGCAGCCGTTCTTCTCGGAGAAAATCGTGCATCTGCCGGATTGCTACCACGCGAACGATACGACCAGGCGCATATCGGCGAAGACTCTGGCGCGAAGCGCGCTGGGGCTCCCCGAACAGGGCCTGGTGTTTTGCTGCTTCAACAAAAGCTCGAAAATCACCGGTCGGGTGTTTGGCGTCTGGATGCGGCTGCTGGCGCAAGTCCCCGGCAGCGTGCTGTGGCTCTCGCGCATGAACGATCTCGCGCACGCGAATCTGCGTCGCGAGGCGGCGGCCCGCGGCGTCGATCCGGGACGGCTGGTATTCGCTCCCTATGTCGACCGCGTCGAGGACCACCTTGCCCGCCATCGTGCCGCCGACCTGTTTCTCGACACGCTCCCCTACAATGCGCATTCCACCGCCATCGACGCGTTATGGGCCGGGCTGCCGGTCGTCACCTGTGCCGGCACGTCCTTTGCCGGCCGGGTCGGAGCGAGCCTGCTCAAGTCCGCGGGCTTGCCGGAACTGGTGACGAACAGCCTCGAAGACTACGAGGCCTTGGCGCTCAGGCTCGCCGCCGACCCGGCCCTGCTGCATTCGATCCGCCGCAAGCTCGACGGCAACCGGCTCGCGTGCCGCCTGTTCGACAGCGAACGCTTCTGCCGTCACGTCGAAGCCGCCTATTCGACCATGTGGGACATTCGCCGGCGCGGCGACCGCCCATGCGGCTTCCGCGTCGAGCCGGGCGTGTAGGTGTCGACCATGGCAACGCCGCTGCCGTCGGGACAGGATCAAGGCGTGGCGCAGGCCGCGGAGCAGGCGCTCGCGTTTCACCGGCGCGGAATGCTCGCCGAGGCGGAGACGTGTTACGCCGCGATTCTCCAGGCAGTGCCCGATCATTTCGATGCGTTGCATCTGCTCGGCGTCCTTCGCCAGCAGCAAGGCAATAGCGCCGAGGCCGCGCGGTTGATCGGTGCCGCGCTCCGGATGAACCCCTGCTCGGTCGATGCCTTGTGCAGTTTCGGCGCCGTGCTTCATGCCCTCAACCGTCATGACGAAGCGCTCGCCGCCTGCGACAAGGCGCTCGCCATCAAGCCCGGCCATGTCGAGGCTCTGTGCCGGCGCGGCGCTACTCTCCTTGCGTCGCGGCGGGTCGAGGAGGCGCTCGCGGCCTTCGACCGGGCGCTCGCCGTCGATCCGGATCTTCCCGCCGCGCTCAACCATCGCGGCAATGCGCTGGTACGCCTCGACCGCCTCGAGGAGGCGGTTGAGGCGTTCGACCGTGCGCTTGCCGTCAGGCCGGATCAGATCGAGGCGCTCATCGGCCGCGGCAATACGCTCATGCTGCTCGATCGCTGCGAGGAGGCGCTGGCGGCCTTCGACCGGGTCATCGAGATCCGCCCTGACAACGCCATGGCGCTCGGCAACGGCGGATTGGCGCTGGTGGAGCTCGGCCGTTACGAGGAAGCGCTCGACCGCTTCGGCAAGGCCCTCGACTTAACGCCGGACAATGTCCTCACGCTCGACGCCTACGGCAACACGCTTCTCTTGTTGAACCGCCACGCAGACGCGCTGGCGGCTTTCGACACGGCCCTCGGACTGGCGCCCGACCGACCCGAGCTGCTCAAGCACCGTGCCGACGCGTTGCGCGAGCTTCGCCGCCACGACGAGGCGGTTCAGACCTACGACCGCGTCCTTGCGGCTGTCCCGGACGATGCGGAGACGCTTTTTTACCGGGGCAAGTCGCTGTGGGCGCTCGGCCGGCTCGAACAGGCCATCGTGAGCTACGAGCGGGCATCGGCGCTCGAGGACACGCGCGCGCTCGGGGAGCTCGTCTTCTGCCTATTGGCCATTGCCGATTGGGCGCGGGCCGACCAGCTCGCCAGCGCGTTGCGAAAATCCATCGCCAAGGAGAATTTCGTCCATTCTTTCGCGACCGTGGGCATCGGACTGGGCCCGCTCGATCAACTGAAGGCGGCGAGGAGCCTGATCCGCGACGTAGTGGCCGGGGCGCCGAAGCCGTTCATCCATTCGACGGCCGTTGATGCCGACAAGCTGCGGATCGCCTATCTGTCTTCGGACTTTCGTCATCATGCGGTCGGGGTGGCCGCCGCGGAGCTGTTCGAGCGCCACGACCGGACGCGCTTCGAGATCATCGGCGTCTCATTCGGTCCGGACGACAAGACCGGCACCCGGGCACGCATCGTCGCGGCGTTCGACCGCTTCCACGACGTGGCATCGCATACCGATCGGGACATTGCCCGGCTGTTGAACGATCTTCAGGTGCATATCGCGGTCGATCTCAACGGCCTGACGGAAGGCTACCGGCCGGGAGTATTGGCCTGTCGTCCGGCCCCCATCCAGATCAACTACCTCGGATATCCGGGAACGACCGGGGCCGGATACATCGATTACGTCATCGCGGACGGCACGGTGCTGCCGTTCGCCGAGCAGCCGTTCTTCACCGAAAAGATCGTGCACCTGCCGGACTGCTACCATGTCAACGATGCAACCCGGCGCATCTCGAGCTATGTCGCGCCGCGAAGCGACCTCGGGCCGCCCGATCGCGGCATGGTATTTTGCTGCTTCAACCAGCCCTTCAAGATCGCCGCGCCGATCTTCGACGTGTGGATGCGGCTGCTGACCCGCGTCCCGGGCAGCGTGTTGTGGCTGTCCGAACTGAACGATCCCGCGCAAGCCAATCTGCGCCGCCACGCGGCGGCGCGCGGCGTCGATCCCGACCGGCTGATCTTCGCGCCGCGGATGGACAGCAGCGAGGATCACTTGGCGCGCCATCATGCCGCCGACCTGTTTCTCGACACCCTGCCCTACAACGCGCACTCGACGGCGATCGACGCCCTGTGGGCGGGATTGCCGGTGGTTACCTGCGCCGGCACTTTTTTTCCCGGCCGCGTCGCGGCAAGCCTGCTCAAGGCCGCCAGCCTGCCGGAACTGGTGACGCGCAGCCTCGCGGACTACGAGGCCCTGGCGTTCAGGCTCGCCACCGACCCCGCGCTGCTGTCATCCATGCGCCGCAAGCTCGCCGACGACCGGGCCACCTGCGCCCTGTTCGACAGCGACCGTTTCCGCCGTCACCTCGAGGCGGCCTATGCGACCATGTGGGACATTCACCGGCGCGGCGAGAGCCCGCGCAGTTTCCGCGTCGAGCCGAGCGCGTAGGCGCCGACGATGGCAGCGCCGCTACCCTTGGGGCACGACGAGAGCGTTGTGGCGGAAGCCACCCAATATGCCGTGACGTTTCATCAACGCGGCATGCTCGCCGAAGCCGAGAAGCTCTACGCGGCGATCCTCGAGGCGCGACCCGATCATTTCCAGGCCCTGCACCTGCGCGGGGTCCTGCGCCAGCAGCTAGGCGACGGCGCCGAAGCCAAGCGGCTGATCACCGCCGCGCTCAAGATGAACCCGCGGTCGCTCGACGCGCTGTGCAGCTTGGGCGGCGTCCTCAACGCCCTCAATCTCAATGAGGAAGCGCTCGACGCCTATGACAAGGCGCTCGCGATAGACCCCGCTCATGTCGATGGCCTCGTCCGCCGCGCCACCACGCTCGCGGCCCTGAACCGCCGCGAGGACGCGCTCACGGCCGTCGATGCGGCGCTCCGGTCCGCGCCCGGCAATTGCGCGGCGCTTGCTGCTCGCGGCAACATGCTCTTGCGCCTCGATCGTGCCAAGGAGGCTTTGGCCGCGTTCGACCGGGCGCTTGCCATCGAGCCTCGTTGCATCGAAGCCCTCATCGGCCGCGGCAGCGTGCTGGTGCGGCTCGGCCGCGTTCACGAAGCACTCGCGGCCTTCGACCGGGTGATCGAGATGGAACCCGGCCACGCCGCCGCGCTGCACGGCTGCGGCCTGGCCCTCGCAAGTCTCGAGCGTCATGGCGAGGCGCTGAAAAGCCTCGACAAGGCGTTGCGCGTCGCGCCGGGCAACGTGGCTTTGCTCAGCGACTACGGCGCTGCGCTTCTCGCGCTTGGGCGCGCCGAGGACGCGCTCGCGGCCTTCGACAAGGCGCTCATCATCACGCCCGATCGACCCGACGCGCTCAGACAGCGTGCCGCCGCCCTGCGCGCGCTCGGGCGCCACGCTGAGGCGCGCGCGAGCGAGGCCGGGGCCGTTGCGGCCGTGCCGCACGATGCGGAAGCCCTCTACAGCCGGGCCAATTCACTGTGGGCCCTGGGCAATCGCGAAGAAGCCGTCGCGATCCTCGAAAGAGCATCGGCGTTCAATCATCCGCGCGCGCTCAGCAAGCTCGCCATCTGCCGGCTGGCCGTTTGCGATTGGGCGGGAGCCGACGAACTTGCCGCCACTCTGCGCAGCCGGGTCGGCGAGGCAAATTTCGTTGATCCGTTGACATGCCTGGCCTTCGGCTTCGAACCGTCGGTCCAGCTGGAGGCCGCCCGGGTCTGCGTTCGGATGTTCGCGCCCCTCGCAGCGAAGCCCTTGCCCATTTCGACCTCCGTCCCCGCCGGCAAACTGCGGCTTGCGTATCTCTCCGCGAATTTCCGGCAGCAGGCGGTCGGGGTCTCCATCGCCGAACTGCTCACACGTCACGACCGCGCGCGTTTCGAGATCATCGGCGTGTCCTACGGCCCGAATGACGCGAGCGACACAGGAGCCCGTCTCGTCAATTCGTGCGATCGATTCCATCACGTCGCGTCCGAGGCGGATCGGGACATCGCCCGGCTTGTGAACGAGCTTGGGGTGCATATCGCGGTCGATCTCAACGGCCTGACCGGCGGCTGTCGCCCCGGCGTCCTCGCCTATCGGCCCGCCCCCATCCAGGTCGGCTATCTCGGTTTCGCCGGAACGACC
>WNGG01005098.1_pt1 | contig 16632 bp, 17 predicted proteins | sample 5400661 | NCBI WGS metagenome assembly WNGG01 (sample SAMN13153372, study PRJNA577476) | soil metagenome | isolation source: 100 cm soil or saprolite under Garry oak tree replicate 1 | place: USA:California | collected 2016-06-15 | reverse complement strand
GGTGAACTGGCGCAGCGTGAGGGCATCGATATCCGCTACTACTCGGTCATCTACCAGGCCATCGACGAGATCGAGGCGGCGCTCAAGGGCATGCTCAAGCCCGAGTTCGAGGAGGTTCAGCTCGGCAGCGCCGAGATCAGAGAGGTGTTCCGGGTGCCAAGGGTCGGCAGCATCGCCGGCTGCATCGTGCGTTCAGGCACGATCAACCGGGGCAGCAAGGCGCGTCTTGTCCGCGATGGTGTCGTGGTCTCCGACAACCTCACAGTGGAGTCGCTGCGGCGGTTCAAGGACGACGTCACGGAGGTGCGCGAGGGCTTCGAGTGCGGAATCGGAATCGGCTACAACGATCTCAAGATCGAAGATGTGATCGAGACGTTTGAGATGCGGGAGAAGCCGCGGGCCTGACGGCAGGCGGGAACTCGGACCCGATGTATGTGGGTGTGCTGACCCTTGACCTGCTGCTTGGGGACGTGGCATCGCTCAAGCAGAAAAGGTCCGCGGTCAGGCCCTTGGTCGCGGAACTGCGGCGGCGATTCCCCGGCGCATCGGTGGCCGAGACCGGGTATCTGGGTCGCCACCGGCGAGCCGAAGTCGGCATCGCAGTTGTGTCGTCCACCGCGGCGCACGCCGTTCAGGTGCTGGCCGAGTGCGAGCGGCTGGTGGCAGGTCGGCCCGAGCTGGAGCTGCTGTCTTCGCGGCAGCGGCTGTTCACCGAGGAGGATTGACGGATCATGGGTGCCGCTCGTGCGCGCAGGCTGGCCGACCGGATCGCTCGGATCGTCGCTGAGATGCTCGAGCGGCGGATCAAGGATCCCCGGCTTGGTTTCGTGACGGTCACCGATGTTCGGCTGACCGGCGATCTGCGGGATGCGACCGTGTACTACACGGTCTACGGGCCGGATGAGGAGCGCGCAGCCACCGCCGCAGCGCTTGAAAGTGCCAAGGGCGTCATCAGAACCGAGGTCGGGCACCAGACCGGGTTGCGGCATACCCCGTCGCTGACGTTTGTGGCCGACACTGTGCCCGGCAACGCACGGCACATCGAGCAGCTACTGGAGCGCGCCAAGGTTGCCGACGCCGAGGTCGCGCGCAACCGTGAGGGTGCGCATCCAGCCGGTGATTCCGACCCGTACCGTGCAGGCCTTGGCGGCGACGCCGAGAGCGGCCAGGGCGCGCGGGGTACAGAACCGCCCGGTGGCTGGGCAGGCCGAGCTGGTGGGCATTACCTTGGGAAATTTCCGGACGGATCCGATCACGAGGCGGGATACTCCGCTTCGTGAGCGCCGTCAGCTCGTCGGCCACCGCGCCGGATCTCCCGCCAGGCACACGGGGAGGCGTTCTCGCGGGCGAGTGGGAGCGGGCGATCGCTGCCCTGGACAACGCGGGCCAGGTGTGCCTTGCCTGTCATGTGCGTCCAGACGGTGACGCGCTTGGTTCCATGCTCGCCGTGGCGCATGCACTGTCGGCAACGAAGGCGCGGGTGGTCGTGTCCATCGGTGATGATCCCCCGCAGGTACCGGACAACCTGCGCTTCCTGCCCGGCCTTGACCTGCTTACCCGGCCGCTTGACTACCCGGTCAGCCCCGAGGTGATGATCACCTTTGACGCCTCGACCAGGGGCCGGCTCGGCATGCTCGCCCCAAACGCCGCCCGCGCCCGCGAGTTGATCGTCGTCGATCACCATCCCTCCAATACCAGGTTCGGCACGATTCACCTGGTGGATCCCACCGCTGCGGCCACTGCCGTGCTCGCGTGCGGCCTGATTGACCGCCTTGGCCTGACGCTCAACAGGGCAATAGCGCTTGGCCTTTATGCCGGCCTGGTGACCGACACGGGCTCGTTTAAGCACGCGTCAACCACGCCATCCGTGCACTGCTTGGCGGCCCGGCTGCTCACGACCGGCATCGAGCCAGCGGCAGTGGCGCGTGAGCTGTGGGACCGGGCGCCATTTGGCTATCTCCGGGTGCTGTCCGCACGGCCTCGGATACGGCGCCGTTGAGCCGGTGATCGACGTGCTCCGCCGAACCGAGGAAGCCGAGGTCGCGGTGGTCTTCAAGCAGGACGACAACGGCGCATGGCAGGTATCGGTGAGATCCAAGGGCAACGTGGACGTCGGCCACGTTTGCGTGGAACTCGGTGGCGGTGGCCACCGGATGGCCGCTGGGTTCACCTCACCGTGGCCGGTCGAGGATGCCCTTCAGCGGCTGCGTGAGCTGCTCGAGGACGGCGGGCCCGCGGCGGACAGCCGCCAGTGACCGCGGCTGACTCGGGCCTGGTGATCGTCGACAAGCCGTCCGGATGGACCTCGCACGACGCGGTGGCCAGGATCCGCCGGCTTGCAGGCACGCGGCGGGTTGGCCATGCGGGCACGCTTGACCCGATGGCGACCGGCGTTCTCGTGGTCGGAGTGGAAAAGGCGACTCGCTTGCTTGGCCACCTGGCACTGGTGGACAAGGCCTACACCGGCACGATCCGGCTCGGCCAGGCGACAAACACCGACGACGCCGAAGGCGAGATCGTGTCGGCGGCCGGCGCCGCTCGGCTCACCGACGATGAGCTGCTCGCGGCGGTCACACCGCTGACCGGCCGGATCCGGCAGGTGCCGCCCCAGGTGAGCGCGGTCAAGGTGGCCGGTGTGCGCGCCTACCGGCTGGCCCGGGCGGGACAGCACGCCCCGGTGGCGGCGCGCGAGGTGATCGTGCACACGTTCGAGATCACCGGCGTGCGGCGTGCCGGGACGCTGATCGACGCTGACATCTCGGTGACCTGTTCGAGCGGCACCTACATCCGTGCACTCGCCCGCGACCTCGGCGCCGCGCTCGGCGTGGGCGGGCACCTCACGATGCTGCGGCGAACCAGGGTCGGCCGGTACGGCCTGTCCGCCGCGCGAACACTCGATGAGCTTGGCGCATCCTTTGCCGTGCTGCCGCTGGCCGAGGTCGCCGCGGCGGAGTTTCCGCGGCGCGATGTGACAACAGAGGAAGCCGAACGGGTGGCCCATGGCGTACCACTGCCCGCCACCGGCCTCGGTCCCGGGCCCGTCGCTGTGTTCGGCCCGGGGGGCGGGTTGCTCGCGTTGGTCCAGGAGAAGGGCGCCCACGCGAGGCCCCTCGCCGTCTTCGTGCCTTGAGCTGACGCGCGTGCAGCGTCTTTGTACCCCAGAATGTCGTCACCGGCCGGTATTTCGGGGCCCGGAACAACGCTGTGGACCCTGTTGGCTTATCCGGCTCGTGCGCTGAGGGGCCGTGCCCACGGCCGGCCCACGCTCTCGCGCCGCATGGCTGGGCAGGTTTCCACCGCACGGCTGGGCAGTTTCCACCCCAGTGCCCGGGCACACCGCGCGGCAGCCGGCCCGCCGCGCCAAACAGACACCAGTTCCGGCCCCACCGCACAATCCCACCGCGGGACAGCCAGCAAATCATCGCAGCGTCGCCGCCAGTTGAGGCCGGCACCATGGTGGCCGCCGGCGCATTTGGGAATAGGCCAACAGAGTCCGCTGTGGAGTACAAAGACGCCGTGGCGGGCCTCGGCGCCCGCCAGACGGATGGCCTTGAGGCCGTCGCACAGGCTGGTGCCGACGACTCGAAGCTCTCAGCCGCCGCCATGTCGCGGAAGCTGGCCCGCTCGGTCGGTGAAAGCGCGCGCCAGGATGGCGGTCGCGCCGGTCACCGAGCCCGTAGCCAGGTCGACCTCACGCTCGCCGATCATTCGCAGCGTGGTCCGGTCGAAGATCCACTCCGACTGTGTGCCGTTCTTGTCGGTACGCGCCACAGCCACGCCGTGGCGGCCGATTGCGTCGGCCGCGTTGTTGACTACGGTCACGCCTGGGATCAACGCGGCCGCCCGGTACAGCGCCGCGCTGACCTCAGGCGGCGGAATCGACTCGCGCAGCAGGTCCCCGATGGTGATGAACGCTTCCTGGTCATGGCCGGGCGCGGCTCCTTCTCCCCGCGTCTCGGCGTAGATGAGGTTGAGCAGGGTGCGCGGGTTGGTGGGCAGCGTTTGCAGCAGCCGGTATGTGGGGTCATTCACTGAGCCCTTGTCCGGGCATCCGGCAGGCTGCGGGACCGGGACACCGGCAATGTCGACGCCGCCGCCCGCGGGCCCGTTCAGCGGTGTGTCCTGGCCGTTCTCGCGCAGCAGGCCGGGGCGGCACAGGTCGGACACCGATGTCCAGATCTCACGCTGATGCGGCTTCTCCAGGTACGTGTGGCCACCATCGTCCACCTGGAATGAGACCTTGCTAGCGATGTAGCTTTACTGGCTGTTGCGCACGTGCGGCGTGGGCTGCCCCGCGGCGGCAAAGGCGATCTTGGCCAGGAGCTGCGCAGCCGCCGGGCCCGGGTGCCGCTCAGGCGATGACTGGTTGAGCGCGATGATGCCAACGCTCGCGGCTATCGCCGCAGCCGCCGTGGCGCAGGCCGCCAGGGCGAGCCAACGCTTCGACCGCCGCGCCGGTACCGGCCGGGCTTGGAGCCGGGTTTGCGGCCGGGCACGCGACCAGGTTTGCGGCCTGGCACCAGGCCGGGTTTGCGGTTCGGCGCGCGGGAGCCCGTCGGCGCTGGCCCCGCTGAACTCGCGTATCAGGTGCTCCTTGAGTATCTGCCGCCTGGCCGCAGGGAGGTCCCGCTCGCCCGGGCCCGGCAGCAGCCGCGCCAGCTCGATGATCTCCTGATTGGCTGGCCGGGGTACCTGGGTGTTCACTGGGTCCTCCTTCGCGAGATCCGCGCCGCGTCTTCGCGGCTGCCCTGTAGCTGTTCTGCGCCCCGCTGGAGTTCCCGCTGCGATGTGACGTTGCCTGGCGGCTGCCCGGCCGCTGCGAGCTTGCCGAGCTTGCGTCGTGCCCGCGAGAGTCGAGACCAGACGGTGCCGACAGGCACACCTAGGGCCTCGGCTGTCGCGGCGTAGCCGAGCCCGGACCACACGCAGAGCGCCACCACCTCCCGCTCGCCCCGGCGCAGCCTGGCCATCGCTTTGCGCACGGCCTCCAGCCGTGCCGCATCATCGATCCGGCCGGCAAGCTCTTCCGCGAAGTCGGGCGCCGCGGCAGTGGATGGCAGCCGGTTCATGGCCGCCTGGTGGCGGCGGGTGGCGCGGGACACATTGCGCGTGACGTTGACAGCTATGCCAAGCAGCCACGGCTGCAGCGACCCGCCCTCTGGTTCCACTTTGGCCCGCAGCCGCCAGGCGTCGAGGAATGTCAGCGACACCACCTCTTCGGCGGCCGACCAGTTTCCCGTCAGCCGGTAGGCCTGGTTGTAGACCGCGCGGGCGCACTCATCGAAGAGGACGCCGAAGGCGTCGGGATCACCAGCGCGCACACGGGCGCGCAGACTTGTTTCCACATACCGCTCTGTCCGGTTGACGCTGCCCGGTTCCCGTTGCCCGCAGTCTTTCCAACGGCGGGCGCAGATGCCAGGCGCTTGCTGACCGGTCAGCGCCGCACGCCAGCCGCGCAGGTGGTGAGCGGTTGCGCTTTCACTAGCGTGGGCATGGCAGGCTTGACACGTGCGGCCCGCGCCGGCTCTGGCGCCGAAGCGGGCGAGGATCGCGGGAGGGAGCGCAGCGTGCAGCTCTGGCGTGGCCTGGAGGACGTGCCCCGTGCCTGGGGCTCGTCCGTTGTCACGATCGGGGTCTTCGACGGCGTGCACCGCGGCCATCAGCGGCTGGTAGCACGGGCCGCCGAGGCCGCCGCCGTGGCCGGACTGCCTGTCGTGGCCGTCACCTTCGATCCGCACCCTGATGAGGTAGTGCGGCCAGGCACCCATCCGCCCTTCCTGTGCACCTCGCGGCGGCGGGCCGAGCTGCTCGCAGGGCTCGGCGTGGACGCGGTGTGCGTGCTGCCCTTCACCTACGAGTTCTCGCGGCTTGCCCCTGACGAGTTCGTTCGCTCCGTGCTTGTCGACCGGCTGCACGCGGCGCAGGTGGTGATCGGGGAGACGTTCCGGTTCGGTCACAAGGCCGCAGGCGACCTAAACCTGCTCACCGAACTCGGCGAGAAATACGATTTCGTCGCCGAAGGCGTGCCCCTGCTTGTCGAGGACGGGATCGCGATCTCCTCGAGCTACATAAGGGAACGCCTGGCGGCCGGCGACGTCGAAGCGGCGGCGCGGGCTCTCGGCCGGCCGCACCGGGTAGAGGGCGTCGTCGTGCGCAGTCACCGCAGGGGCCGTGGACTCGGTTTCCCAACCGCGAATCTGGAGTGGCCCGCCCACTCCGCGATTCCCGCGGACGGTGTCTACGCTGGCTGGCTGGCGAGCTTCGATCCCGACGGTCGGTCGGATGGCTACTGGCCGGCCGCGATCTCGATCGGCACCAACCCAACCTTCGACGACCGGTACCCACCCGAGCGCAGCGTCGAGGCCTACGCGCTTGACCGCGACGACCTCGACCTGTACGGCGCACACGCCGCAGTTGACTTCGCCGCGCGGCTGCGCAGCACCGAGAAGTTCGCCTCCGTGCAAGAGCTGGTCACGCAGATGCACAAAGATGCCGACCAGGCCCGTCGCGTCACGCTCGGCGGCGGCTCGCCGACAGGAACGCCGTGATACGGTGAAGTGCTGCCGGCAGGCGACCGGCGGCGGTTCGCTGCACCCTCAGGTGGCGAGCCGGGGGCCATTCTTATAGCCCTAGTCTTCGACGATCCCAGTAAAGGAGCCACGTGCCGCTCGAAACCGCCGTGAAGAAGACGGTCATCGCGGAGCATGCGACGGGTGAGGGTGACACCGGTTCGCCGGAAGTCCAAGTCGCACTGCTGACGCGGCGGATCAACGACCTTACCGAGCACCTGAAGGTGCACAAGCACGATCATCACAGCAGGCGTGGCCTGCTGCTGCTGGTTGGACGCCGCCGTAGGCTGCTGAAGTATCTGGCGAACAAAGACATCACCCGATACCGCGCGCTGATCGAACGCCTTGGGTTGCGCAGGTAGCCTCGCGAGCGACGGCTGCGCACGCTGCCTCTTACGGGTCGGCGTCACGGGCTGATCAGCTCCCCCGCTCGGTTGAGCACCCGCGCGACCCGCGGAGGCTAAAACTAAACAACGTGACCACAACAAACAAGGACGTTCCGCAAGCCCGGACCAGGCTTGCCGGGCCGGTCCTCGGTAGTGGTTCTCGGATCGGTGCTGCGCCCTTGGGCTCGGCATCATGAGCCGAGGACTTCGATCGAAGACCGGCCGGCGGACCGGATGGCACGCCATAGCCGGAAGGCGGGCTCGCGCGGGACTGAAGAGGATATCAAGGAGGTCCCACCCGTGGAGGGTGTGCAAAGCGCGGAAGCCGTCGTTGACAACGGGCGATTCGGCAGCCGCACGATTCGTTTCGAGACCGGCAGGCTTGCGCGCCAGGCCGCCGGTTCCGCCGTCGCCTACCTGGACGGCGAGTCGATGGTGCTGGCCGCGACCACGGCGTCCAAGCACCCCAAGGAAGGGCTGGACTTCTTCCCGCTCACCGTGGATGTGGAAGAGCGCATGTATGCCGCTGGCCGCATCCCGGGATCGTTCTTCCGCCGGGAGGGGCGGCCATCGGAGGACGCGGTTCTCACCTGCCGCCTCACCGACCGGCCGCTGCGCCCGTCGTTCGTGAAAGGCCTGCGCAACGAGGTGCAGGTGGTCGCCACCGTGATGGCCTTGAACCCCGAGCATCTCTACGACGTGATTGCCATCAACGCGGCCTCGCTGTCGACCCAGCTGTCCGGCCTGCCCTTCTCTGGGCCGATCGGTGCTGTGCGGGTCGCGCTCATCGAGGGTCAGTGGGTCGCGTTCCCGACGCATTCCGAGCTTGAGCGTGCCACATTCGACATGGTGGTCGCAGGCCGGATCGTCGCGGACGCCGATGCCGACGGCGGGACCGCTGGTGACGTTGCGATCATGATGGTGGAGGCCGAGTCGACCAAGCATACGCTTGCCCTTCTCGCCGCCGGCGGCAACGCTGTGGCGCCTACAGAAGAGACGGTCGCCGAGGGTCTCGAGGCGGCCAAGCCATTCATCAAGCAGCTATGTGCCGCCCAGGCGGAGGTTTCAGCCGCCGCGGCCAAACAACCCACAGAATTCCCTGTTTTTACCGACTACCAGGCCGACACCTACGACAAGCTGAGCGAGGCGGTGCGTGACGAGCTCGCGCAGGCTCTGACAATCGCGGGCAAGCAGCAGCGCGAAGCGGAGACCGACCGGGTCAAGGCGCTTGCCGTGGAAAAGCTCGGGGCCCAGTTCGAGGGCCGGGAGAAGGAAATCGGGCACGCGTTCCGCGCACTTACCCGCAAGCTCGTGCGCGAGCGGATCATTGCCGAAGGTGTGCGCATCGACGGCCGGGGTGTGACCGATATCCGCCCGCTGAGCTCCGCGTCGCACGTGCTGCCGCGAGTGCACGGATCCGCGCTCTTCGAGCGTGGTGAGACTCAGGTGCTTGGCGTCAGCACGCTGAACATGCTCCGGATGGAGCAGATCATCGACACGCTGAACCCCGACCGCACCAAGCGGTACATGCACAACTACAACATGCCGCCCTACTCGACCGGGGAAACCGGCCGGGTAGGCTCGCCGAAGCGCAGAGAGATCGGGCACGGTGCGCTCGCCGAGCGGGCGCTCATCCCTGTGCTGCCAAGCCGGGAGGAGTTCCCTTACGCGATCCGGCAGGTCTCCGAGGCGATCGGGTCCAACGGTTCCACCTCGATGGGCTCTGTGTGCGCGAGCACGATGTCGCTGCTTGACGCGGGGGTGCCGCTGAAGGACATGGTGGCCGGCATCGCGATGGGCCTGATCCACGAGGGCGGCAAGCATGTCACGCTCACCGACATCCTCGGCGCCGAGGATGCGTTCGGCGACATGGACTTCAAGGTCGCGGGCACCGCAGATATCATCACCGCTCTCCAGCTCGACACCAAACTGGACGGCATCCCTGCGGCCGTGCTGGCCGCGGCGCTAAAGCAGGCCCGCACCGCCCGGCTCGCGATCCTCGACGTGATGCGCGAGGCCATCAGCGCCCCACACGAGATGAGCCCATACGCGCCACGGATCATCACGATCAAGGTCCCGGTGGACAAGATCGGTGAGGTGATCGGGCCGAAGGGGAAGATGATCAACTCCATCCAGGAGGACACCGGCGCGGAGATCACAATCGAGGACGACGGCACGATCTACATCGGCGCCACGGACGGCCCCTCCGCCGAGGCCGCGAGGTCGGCGATCAACTCGATCGCCAACCCGCACATGCCCGAAGTGGGCGAGCGGTATCTCGGCACCGTGGTGAAGACAACGACGTTCGGCGCGTTCGTCTCGCTGCTGCCAGGCAAGGACGGCCTGCTGCACGTGTCACAGATCCGCAAGCTTCACGGCGGTGCACGGATCGAGAACATTGACGATGTGATCAAGGTGGGCGAGAAGATCCAGGTCGAGATCAGAGAGATCGATGATCGGGGCAAGCTCTCGCTGATCCCGGTGGAGGTCGTGGAGCGCGAGGCGGCAGGCGAGGACCTCGGCAGCCCTCCACGTGCGCAGCACGGCGGAGATCGGGGTGATCGGGGTGATCGCGGCGACGGTCACGACCACCGTGACAGCCCACGCGACGGCGGTGGCCACGATCACCGGGACGGCAATCGCCGCACTCGCACCCGCCACCGGGGGAACCGCGACCGGTGAGCACCAACCAAGAGCTGGTACGGCGCACCGTCCTGCCCGGTGGCCTGCGCGTGGTTACCGAGGCGCTGCCCGCGGTGCGCTCGGCGGCGTTCGGCATCTGGGCAGGAGTCGGGTCGCGTGACGAGGACGTCGCTCACGTGGGCGCCACACACTACCTTGAGCATTTGTTGTTCAAGGGCACGAGCAAGCGAAGCGCGCTGGACATCTCCGCGGCGATGGACGGAGTGGGCGGTGAACTGAACGCGTTCACTGGCAAGGAGTACACCTGCTACTACGCACGCGTGCTCGACGCCGACTTGCCACTCGCAATCGATGTCGTCTCCGACATGGTGACGTCCTCACGGATCTCGCCCAAGGACGTGGACGGCGAACGCGGCGTCATCCTGGAAGAGATCGCGATGAACGACGACGATCCCGCCGACGTCGTCCATGAGGCGTTCACCGCGCAACTGTTCGGCGACACCCCGCTCGGCCGGCCGATCCTCGGCACCGCGGACTCGATCAACAAGATCACCCGTGAGCAGATCGCCGAGCACTACGCCGCGCGTTACAGGCCAGAAAATCTCGTTGTCGCCGTGGCAGGAAACGTCGACCACGACAGTGTCGTGACACTCGTCGGCCAGGCGTTCGTGGGCGTTCTTGGTGACGCGGCACCGCTGCCGCCGCGGCTTTCCGGGCCCGGGGCGCCGCAGGTGGCTAGCGCGGTACGGCTGGTATCCAGGCCCACCGAGCAGGCGAACGTCGTGCTCGGCACCGGGGGACTGGCCCGGACCGACGATCGGCGCTTCCCGCTCGGCGTGCTGAACGCGGCGCTAGGCGGCGGCATGTCCTCGCGGCTGTTTCAGGAAGTGCGGGAGAAGCGCGGGCTGGCCTACTCGGTGTACAGCTTCGTCTCCCATCACGCGGACAGCGGGATGTTCGGCCTGTATGCGGGCTGCCTGCCGGCCAAGACCGACGAGGTGCTCGCGATCTGCCGCGACGAGATCGAGAAGGTGCTCGCGTCCGGGCTCACCGACGCCGAGCTCAACCGCGGCAAGGGCCATATGCGAGGGTCGACCGTGCTCGGCCTGGAGGACCCGTCATCACGGATGAGCCGACTGGGCAAAAGCGAGCTAGTCCACCCAGAGCTGGAGCCGGTGGACGAGATACTCCGTAAGATCGAGGCGGTCAGCCACGACGACGTCCGCGAGGTGGCCGCGCTCGTGCTGGACCAGCCGAAGGTGCTCGCGGTGGTCGGGCCGTTCGACGAGGACACCGACTTCTCCTCCGCCGTCGCGCCATGAGCACACCGCAGCGGTTGGCTCAGGTTATGAGTTCCGGGCAGGCCCGGCGCCACCCCGCGGCAGCCGTTTAGGATCATTATTCATAACGGCTGCCGCAGCGCGAGTCACCAGCGGGTCTGCGGGGGGATCCCGGGGGGTCGTCCACCCGGGGCCTGCACTGTCATAACGGCTGCCGCAGCCGTGTCACGTCCCTGAGAGGTGTCGCATCGCAAGCGGAGGCGACTGATGATCAAGGTGGGAGTGCTGGGCGCGAAGGGGCGCATGGGCACCGAGGTATGCCGAGCGGTCGATGGCGCGGATGATATGGCGCTTGCCGCCGCCGTTGACGTGGGCGATGCGCGTGATGCCCTCGCCGGTGTCGACGTGGTGGTGGACTTCACCCACCCTGCTGCGGTCATGGACAACCTGCGGTGGTGCGTCGAACACGGGCGAAATTCCGTGGTCGGCACCTCAGGCTTTGATGAGCAGCGCCTGGCGGCGGTGCGGTCCTGGCTCGCCACCGCGCCAGGGGTAAGGGTGCTCGTCGCGCCGAACTTCGCCATAGGCGCGGTGCTGATGATGCGGTTCGCCAGCGACGCCGCAAGGTTCTTTGAGTCCGCCGAGGTCATCGAACTGCATCACGCGGGCAAGGCCGACGCCCCGTCCTTTACGGCGGCGCGGACGGCGTCACTGATCGCGTCCGCCCGCGCGCAGGCCGGTCTCGGATCGGTCCCCGACGCCACCGCGACCGCTCTCGAGGGCGCCCGTGGGGCGGATGTGGCCGGTATCCACGTGCACGCCGTACGGCTGGCCGGGCTGGTGGCGCATCAGGAGGTGATGTTCGGGGGGCATGGTGAACTGCTGACGCTGCGGCATGACTCGCTGGATCGCTCGTCGTTCATGCCTGGCGTGCTGACCGGGATACGCGGCGTCAGCTCGCTGCCTTCCGGGCTCACCGTGGGACTCGACGCGCTGCTAGGTCTCGCCTAGTCCGGCTGCAGGCGGTCCATTGGCACCTCGCCCTGGCGCAGGGCCCGGCGCGTGTCACGCCCGCATGGGATCCGCCGGTAACGATGCCGACGTGACACGGCGCCGGAGTCTATGACCCTGCACCTGTAGGTAACGAGAAGATGCTTCCCCGCTTCTCGCGGAGCCAGATTGCACGGTGAACGGAGAATCTCCGCTACTCCGTGTCTGCTGTGCTCATCTCGTTGTCTCCACTCGACCAGATGGCCACCGCGCCCGCCAGGGACGAAGGTCCCGTCCAGCTTTGCATCTTTTAGCGTTGTTCCGCAGCCGGAAAATGCCGGTTCCAACGACACTGCAGAGTGCAAGGCTGGCAGACACGCGAAAGGTCCGCGGCCGTGATATCGGCTGGGTTGGCGAATCGCGGCTCGCGCTTCGGACAGTGATCCTGAACCATGCCCGGGGCGTCCCAGTAAGTGAGTGCGTCGCCCAAAGGCTGGGCGAAATGGGCTCAAGGCAGGCTCGTGCTCAGAAAGTCAGAGGTGGAGCCGTATACGGTGCGCGAACAGGGGGAGCGCTCGCTCTTCGAGCGCCAGATGACGCTGGAGGTCGCCGGGCCGGGACGGCACCGCACGGTGGTGAGCGAAGAATGGAACTGCCCGTTCCTGCCGCACAGCGGGATCGTCACCGCGATCACGACGAGTGCGATGGCTGCCGAGCTGAACGTCCCAGATCAGCGCCTGCGCTCGGTCACTGCGGTGTTCGCCGGGTCGGTTCCGCAGGGTCCCGCCGAGGCCAGCGTGACGGTTCTGCACCGCGGGCAGTCGGTGTCGCACCTGACGGCGACGTTACATGCCGTCGGGGACGACACCGGCGTGACCGCCGTGGCCGCGTTTGGCGCCAGGCGACCGGGATTTGAATTCACCGACCTCGCACCACCGGATGCTCCGCCGCCTGAGCGGTGCCGGTCGTTCCGCGACCCGCAGCCCTTATCCCTGGGCCGCCGGGGTATGCCAAGCGCGGCGGGAGAGGACGTTCATTTCAACTTCTGGGATCACGTCGAGGGCCGGATCGTCAAGGGCCACGACCTGTCGGACACCTACGTGCCAGCGACATCGGAGCGCGTCTACTGGTACCGGTTCGATGAGCCGCCGATGCTTGACGATGGATCTCTCGACCCGCTCGCGCTGTTGACCCTGTGCGACACTATGCCGGGCGCGGTTGCCGAGCGTATGGGGCCCGGACAGCCCGCATGGTTCCCGCCGAGTGTCGACCTCACCGTCCACGTGCTCGGTGCCGCCCGCTCCGACTGGGTGCTCGCACGTAACCGGGCGCGCCACGCAGGCGGTGGGTACGCATCCACCGAAATTGAGCTTTGGGACGCAGACGGTGCACTGGTCGCCTACGGCACCCAGATGATGATCTTCAGCTTCCCTGGCGGCCCGCCGCCCCTGAGCAGCCGACAACCGCCGTAACCGGTCCGGCCGCCGTAACCGGTCCGGCCGCGGCAGCCGGGCGGCCTGACCGCTGCCCGGCTACCGCCGGCCGGGTTTCCGCGACGCCAACGCTGCCCATCAACCTGGGAGGAATTTCCCATTTCGCGCGCGGGTGGCGTTGCTGCTTGCCGCTTGCCTAGCATCTCCACTTGGCGGCGCGTGCGAACCGGGGTTGCGGGCTGTTTGCTTCCCGCAACCTTGAACTCGAAGTTACCCGGAGCCAAGGGAGTGTTCGTGCGTGTGATCTCACGATGGCGGATGGTCAGGGTGGCTGCGGTCGCCAGCCTTACCGCTGCGGGCCTGTTGTCTGCCACGACAGCCCTAATTAGCGCAGGGGCCGGCGAGCCGGATCGGGGTTGTCAGGCAGACTCTTAGAAGCGGATGGCGAGGCCGGCCGCGAGCAGCATTCCGAAGGCCAGTTGCAGCCGCCCGGTCTGCGCGAGCGCCGTTACTAGCCGGGGTCCAACCGCGCCGCCACGCACCAGCCTTATCGGCGCGGCTGCGAGCGGTGCGGCCGCGAGCGCGGTGAGCGTGACCGGGCGGAGTGGGGCGATCACTGCCGCGCCAGCAAACGGGACCAGGGCACACGTCATATAGAGCAGCCTTGTGCGGTGGTCGCCAAGCACAACGGCGAGGGTGCGCTTGCCAGTTACCGCATCGGTGCCGATGTCGCGCAGGTTGTTGACCACGAGCAGCGCACAGGCGAGCAGGCCAACAGGGACCGACGCGGCAAAAGCGAGCCATGGCAGTCGGCCGAGCTGAACATAGGTGGTGCCGGTGACGGCGAACACCCCAAAGAACACAAAGACCGACACCTCGCCAAGCGCGCGGTATCCGTAAGGCCGGCGGCCACCGGTGTAGAACCACGCTGCGGTGACGGCGAGCGCGCCGGCCGGCACGAGCCACCACGAGGTTGCCGCGGCGAGCACCAGCCCGGCCGCACACGCCGTGGCGAAGCAGCAGAGCGCCGCTGCGAGTACGCGCCTCGGCGGGACAAGCCCGCGCGCCACGAGCCGGACCGGGCCGACCCTGCGCTCGTCCGTGCCACGCACGCCGTCGCTGTAGTCGTTGGCATAGTTGACGCCGACCTGCAGCGCGAGCGCGACCACCAGCGCGAGCGCGGCGCGCCACCAGACAAAGCGCCCGTAGCCCGCGGCGACCGCAGAGCCCACCACGACCGGCACGATGGCCGCGGGCAGCGTCCGCGGTCGCGCCCCGGCTATCCAGTCGCGCGCCGTTGCCACGTCGTGTACCACACCTCGTTCCGATCGGGCCCCACCCTGTGCGCCAATGATCCTATGTGTGGATACTCCAGGAAGTTGTGCACAGATCCGCGTTCACCCCTTTCGGAGGTCTTGACAGCCTGACAAGATCAGCAGTGGGGCAAAGCCCCCATGGGTGGGCGGGTCTTGTATGGAACGGCTGATCATCTGCGCACTGCCGCGTGCAGCCGTAGCTCGGTGACCGGCGCCCCCATGTCGAGTTGACGCCGTGCGCCATCCGGGGTCCATCCGGCCGACGCCAGGAAACCGCGTCGGGTCGTGTCCGATTCCAGAGCCCACGCACACAGCGTATGGAAACCATCGTCGGCCACGGTGTCTGCGACGGCATTGAGCAGCCGGCTGCCGTGCCCGCGCCCCGTCTGCCCCGGATCGACGCAGAGCTCGTAAAGTTCCGCGTCGGTCGCTGGCCACAGGTCGGGATCGGTCGCCGGCCCGAACGCGGTGAAGCCTGCCACCCTGCGGTTGCGAGCCTCGCCGGTCTCGATGGCTACCAGCACCCGGTGGCGGCTCGTCGGAGGGTTCGCCACGGACTTCTGCCACTGGGCATGCCAGCGCTGCTCGGCACTGGTGTCTGTGAGGTCCGCGAGCACCTGCGCAGGAACCAGTTCGGCGTATCCAGATTGCCAGCTCGCGACCTGAATCCTTGCCAGATCCGCCGCGTCGGCCATCCTGGCTGGACGGACGAACGGGTCGGCCGTCATCAGGCAGATCTGCCCGCAGCACGGCGGGCGCGGTACGCGCGAGTCTTGGCCCGGTTGCCGCACTCCTGCATCGAGCACCAGTGCCTGGACCGGTTCTTTGAGGAGTCAAGAAACGCCCACTGGCAGGAATCCTGCGCACAGATCTTGAGCCGCTCCCAGCTACGGTCGGCCGTGCTCGCTACGATCGCCGCCGCGAGCCTCGCGAGGCCGCCACCGACGCCACGTTCAACCGGGATGAGCACGGGATTTCCTGCAGATTCTGTGAGCCGCAGCGTGAGGCCGGCAGCGGCGGCTTGCAGCCCGGACGTGCGGCCCGACGTCGGGTCGTGGTGGGCGCGCATCGCCGACCGCAGCGAGGTCCGCAGCGCGATCGCCGTTTCCAGGTCCGCCTGCGTGCCCGGCCGGCCGTGTGCATCGGCTCCGCCGTCCTGGATGAGCCCGCGCTGCCGCAGCCACACCTCCAGAGACCGCGGGTCGGTCAGCACGTCGGTTCCCTCGTCGATGTCGACGGTGTTTGCGAAGTCACGCAGCAACAGAGCGTGTTCTGGCAAGGGGCTGGCCATCGGAACCTCCCAAACTGCAACGACACCAGTGTATGGAAATAGAAAGTTGCACAACCAAGCGGCCACCGAACCCAGCCTCATGATCGGGGTAACTTTTGCCCGAATAGAGGCAAAAAATTACCGCGATCATGAAATACAAAGTCCGGCGGTGGGGGTGTGACACCGCAGCGGCAGCCGTTAGGGATCAGTATGAGCCGTCACCGACCCAGAACCTTGACCCGCGAACCGGCCGGTGAAGGCGCCGCGCCGGTTACCCGCCAAGGAGCGTGCTGTCGCGCACCGCGCCGGTGGATGCCGAGGTCGCCATCGCCGCATAGATCTGCAGCGCCACGCTGACCGGCCGGTGGCGGTCAGCTGGCCGGTACGCACCAAGCGAGGTGAGCAGCCGTTCCCGCCTCGCCCGCAGCTCCGCGTCCGGTACGGCCAGCGCCAGCTCCCGGCGGGGAATGTCGATCTCGACGATGTCGCCATCCTCGGCGAGGGCCACCGCTCCGCCGACCGCGGCCTCGGGCGACACATGGCAGACAGACAGCCCGCTCGTGCCGCCGGAGAACCGGCCGTCGGTGATGAGCGCGCATACCTTGCCCAGGCCTTTGCCCTTCAGGAAGCTGGTCGGGTACAGCATTTCCTGCATGCCAGGGCCGCCCCTGGGGCCCTCGTAACGGATGATCACCACGTCGCCGGGCTTGACTTGATCGGCGAGGATGGCATCGACCGCTGCCTC
>WNGG01009607.1_pt1 | contig 16633 bp, 19 predicted proteins | sample 5400661 | NCBI WGS metagenome assembly WNGG01 (sample SAMN13153372, study PRJNA577476) | soil metagenome | isolation source: 100 cm soil or saprolite under Garry oak tree replicate 1 | place: USA:California | collected 2016-06-15 | reverse complement strand
CGGCCGCAGCATCGAAGGGCACCGCGACGGAGGCGACGGTCCGCAGGGGTTCTTCCTGGTGCCGGTGGACGCGCAGAAGACCAACACCAAGCGCATCTACGTGGCAAGGGCCGCGGTCGCGCGCCTGACCGACCTGTAAGGGTCAGTGCAGGTATTTGTCCGACCCGCTGCGCCCATGGCCGGGCACGTCGTCCTCGCGGCGCACGACCCGGAGGCGGCGGCTGCGCATCCGGCGGTCGATCCACCACACACGCAGCCGGAGCAGCAGTTGCCGCGGAGTGCGGATGCCCCCGGCGAACAGGACGCCGGCGCCGAGCGCGAACATCTGTGGCAGGTAGGGGACGGGTCCGTAGAAGATCATGAACAGGAGGGTGATGCCGGCCGAGATCGGCAGCAGGAGTCGCGCCTCGATGGGGAAGAAGTAGAGGAAGATGCGCGCGCTGGGGAGCGAGACGGCGAAAGCAGCCGCCAGCGCCTCGATGACCACCCAGTTCCCGAAATAAGGAAAGCGCGCCACGCTCCCCGCGAAGATCCCGATCACGGCGGTCGCCAGGGCCGCCAGCACGGAACTGGCGAAATAGAAGGTGACGAACCGCCGCGTCCCCCACATCGCCTCGAGCGAGCCCCCCATCAGCCACAGGCCCAAGCCCGCGAAGACGAGCCCCAGCGGGTCCGGATTGAGGAACGTGTACGTGAACGGCTGCCAGACGTATCCGTGCCAGAACGCCGCCGGGATGAAGGCGAGCAGGAGCCTCAGCTTGTCCCCGAATGCGCCGGTGATGGGGACCAGGATGGACACGGCGACGGTGGCGATGAGGAGCCACTTCACGCCGCGGGTGAAGGGCGGCAAGGCGAAGTTGCCCATCGGCATGGAGGATCGGGGCGACATGGGCAGAACCTAGGTCCTCAGCCTCGCGGGCGCTCGCGATAGAAGAGCGTGATCGTCAGGCAGTGGAACTCCTTGTCCGAGCTCTGGGTGACGATCTTGTCGACCACCTCGAAGGCGGCGTTGTCGTTGAGCCAGCGGGTGATGGTCTCGCCCATCTGCTCGCGGTCGCGGGCCAGCGTGGTGGAGAAGATCTTCATGCCGGTGAATGGGATCATGACCTGGCCTCTGGGCGCAGCTCGCGCACGAGCTGCAGCAGCTCCGCTTCGGTGAGGGTGCGCGAGGAAGCCTTCGCGCGCTGGAGGATTGCCTTGGCGAGCGGCTCGTCGGCGGGGATCTCGTGGCGGGCGAGCCAGTGCTTCACGTTGGACAGCCCGCTCATGGGGCCGATGTCGATCTGCTGCTCCTTGCCGAACTCGCCGGCCGGCACGCCGGAGTAGATGCGGTCCGCCAGCCACTGATCGCCTTTGCGCTGCGCCTTGACGATCGCCGCCGCGTGCACTCCGGTGGCGGTGCGGAAGGCGTCGGCGCCGGCCACCGGATAGTTCACCGGCAGCGAGTGCCCGGTGACGCGCGCCGCGAGCTCGACGAAGCGCACCAGCTTGCTCATGTCCCGGGCTCCGTACACGGGGTGTCCGAGCAGCTTCAGATTCACCAGCAGCTGGTCGACGGCCGTGTTCCCCACCCGCTCGCCGATCCCCGCGGCGCAGCCGTGCAAGCGCGTCGCGCCCGCGGCGCCGGCCGCCAGCGCGTTGGCCAGCGCGAGCCCGCGGTCGTTGTGGCCGTGCCAGTCGAGCCCCACCGTAACGCCCGACTCGCGCACCACTTCCAGCGCAAACCTCACCAGCGCCGCCGCGCCCTCCGGCGTGGCGTGGCCCACCGTGTCGCACAGACACAGGCGGCGCGCGCCCGCCTCGATCGCGGAGAGGAACAGCCGGCGCAGGTCGTCCGGCTTGCTCCGCGTGGTGTCCTCCGTCACGTAGGTGACCGCGAGGTTCTGCCGGGCGGCGAAGCGGATGGCCTCCACCGACTGCTTCTCGATGAAGGCGAGGTCCCATTCCTCGGCGTACTGCCGGATCGGCGAGGAGCCGATGAACGCATAGACTTCCAGGGGAAAGCCGGTCTCCTCCTGGACCTCGGCGGCGGGCGCGATGTCGCTGACCACCGTGCGGCAGGCCACGTTGGCGCGGATCTTCAGCCGCGCGTCGCGGATCTCCTCCACCAGCCGCTTCACCGCCGCGCGCTGGTGGGGGCCCGCGCCCGGCAGGCCGAGGTCGAGCTGCACCACGCCCAGCTCGTCGAGAAGGTGCAGGATCTCGATCTTCTCCTCGATGCGCGGATCGACGGCGCTCGGGCTCTGGATCCCGTCGCGCAGCGTCTCGTCGAGGACCAGCGCCTCTCCGAGCCGGTCCGGCGCCGCGCGCGCGGCGTTCCAGTCGAAGAAGAGGTCCCGCTCCGCGCCCATGGGCCCGGATCCTACGCCGACTCCAGGAGCAGCGCGATCCCTTGCCCGCCACCGATGCAGGCGGAGCCGATGCCGCGCCTCGCGCCCCGCCGCTTCAGCTCGTATATTAAATGGGCGGTGATGCGCGCGCCCGAGGCGGCCAGCGGGTGGCCCACCGCGATGGCCCCGCCGTCCACGTTGGTGCGGTCACGGGGCAGGCCCAGCTCCTTCTCCACCGCGAGGTATTGCGGCGCGAAGGCCTCGTTGACCTCGAACAGATCGAAGTCGGAGAGCTTCGCCTCGTGCCGCTCGAAAGCGCGGCGGAGCGCCGGGGCCGGGCCGATGCCCATGATGGACGGATCGCATCCGCTGATGCCCCAGCCGACGAGCCGGCCGATCGGCTTCAGACCCCGCTTCTCGGCGAACTGCCCGGTGGCCAGCACCAGCGCGCCGGCGCCGTCGCAGATGCCGCTCGCCGCGCCGGCGTGGATGACGCCGTCCTTCTTGAATACCTTGGGGAGCTTGGCGAGCCCCTCCACCGTGGTCTCCGGACGGTTGTGCTCGTCGCGGGCGAACTGCACCACGGTCCCCTTCTTGCCCGGCAGATCCATCGGAGCGATCTCGTCCGCGAACCGCCCGCCCTCCTGCGCGGCCGCGAACCGCTTCTGGGAGAGCACGCTGTACTCGTCCACCTCGCGCTGCGAGATGCCGTATTTGCTGGCCAGGTTCTCCGCCGTCATGGCCATGGGCAGGCCGTTGTAGCTGTCGGTCAGCGCCTCCCAGAGGGCGTCCTCGAGCTTGGGCGACTTGCCCAGTCCCACGCCGAAGCGCAGGCCGCGAGCGACGTGCGGCGCCTGCGACATCGACTCGGTGCCGCCGACCAGCGCGCACTGGGAGTGGCCGGCGAGCATCTCCAGCGCGGCGTCCACCACCGCCTGGAACCCCGACCCGCACAGCCGGTTCACCGTCAGCGCCGGGACGTGATGCGGCAGGCCAGCCTTGAGGCCCACGTGGCGCGCCAGGTAGATCGCGTCCGGGCTGGTCTGCATCACGTTCCCGAAGACCACGTTGTCGACGTCCTCGGGCTTGACCCCGGCCTGCGCCAGGGCCGCCTTCGCGGCGTGCACCGCCAGATCGGTGGCGGAGACGTCCTTCAGGGCCCCGCCATAGGTGCCGAACGGGGTGCGCTTCGCTGCGAGGAACACCAGATCGGTCGGGATGGGCTTCATATCCGGCTCCGGGTGAGTGGACCCGATTCTAGGGCCTGTCACGACTTCGCGCACCGCTCCAGCCGCAGGGCGTGATGAAAAGCACAGCGCATCCTGTAGTCCTTGACATGTGACCATTTAGTGAGCGCGGATGGCTGGCAGCTGGTGCTCTCCGGGCTCAAGACGCTCCTGGAGACCGGCGAGCCGATGCCGATGCCCCAGCCTGCCGCGTAGCAAGCACCTCGATCCGGGCGAGCAGCTCGTTCCCGACCTGCTCGGTGGTCGACGCCGGGCCGCCGAGCATCGGTACCAGGTCGGGGGTATGCGCGCCGTGAGCGACCTGCTCCCGCACGGCGTCCTCGACGAGCCGCGCTTCCGCTGCGTGGCCGAGGTGCTCGAGCATCAGCGCGCCGGAGAGCGCCATCGCCAGCGGGTTCGCCTTGCCCTGCCCCGCGATGTCCGGCGCGCTGCCGTGCACCGGCTCGAAGAGCGAGACCTGACCCGGGTGGATGTTCCCGCTCGCGGCGATGCCGAGGCCTCCGGTGAGCGCGGCGCCGAGATCGGTCAGGATGTCGCCGAACAGGTTGTTGGTGACGATCACATCGTACCCCTCGGGCTGGCGCACCAGGTCCATCGCCAGCGCGTCGACGAGCATCGCCCTGGCCTGGATCTGCGGGTGGCGCCCGGCCACCTCCGCGAACACGCGCCTCCACAGGCCGTGGCCGTGGAGCAGCACGTTGGCCTTGTCCGCCATGCACACGCGCTTCTTGCCGTTCGCCTCGGTAATGGCGAAGGCCGCCTCGCAGATGCGCTCCACGCCCTTGCGCGTATTGATCTCCACTTCCTGCGCGATCTCGTCGGGCGTGCCCTTCTTGAAAGTGCCGCCGGTGCCCGTGTACAGGCCCTCCGTGTCCACGAAGTCCAGCTCGCGCCGGCCCTTGCCCTTGAGCGGGCTGAGCCGGTCGTCCATCAGCTGGCAGGGGCGCAGGTTGATGTAGAGGTCCAGCTCGAAGCGCATCGCCAGCAGGATGCCCTTCGCGTGCTCGTTCCCGGGCACTCGCGGATCGCCCACCGCGCCGAAGTACACGGCCGCGTAGTCGCGCCGGAGCGTGTCCATGAACCCGTCCGGCAGGACGGTCCCGTCGAGCAGGTACCGCTCGGCGCCGAAGTCGAACCAGTCGAACTGCAGCGGCAGGCCGCGCAGCTCCGCGAGCCGCGAGAGAAACCGCACGCCGACCCGCGCCACCTCGGGGCCGATTCCGTCGCCGGGGATGACCGCGATGCGCTGGGCCATTGGGGCCGTCGAGCCTAGCATCTCTAACGCACTGCGTCCCGCTCGGGGCGGGACGCGGCGCGTCAAGGGCGGCGGGCCGCCGGGACGGCCGGCTCACCGCCCGCGCCTCTGCCGCTTCACCTTGTTGGCCTGCTTCGCCAGCGCGGTGCGCGTCTTCTTCGGCAGCCTGGAGATGGTCCTCTTGCGCCTCGCCGCGGACGCCGCCTTCTTGATGTTCCTGCGCGCCGCCACCCTCTGCTTCGCGGATGCCATGCGCGCGGTCTAGACCTTCGCGCGCAGCCAGTCGAGCACCTTCTGCGCGCTCTGGTCGGGGGGGAACACTGGATAGAACGCGTGCTCCACCTCGCCGCGGAACAGCACCAGCGTGAGGCGCTTCAAGAGCGTCATGCCCGCGACCTCGAAGGTGGGCAGCTTGAGGGCGCGCTGGAGCCGCAGCCCCGCGTCGCTGAGCACCTCGAAGGGCAAGTGCAGGCGCCCAGCCATCTCGCGCTGATACTCCGTCGTCTGCGTCGACAGCCCGTACACGGTGGCGCCGAGGCGCGCGAATTCCGCGTGCACGTCCCGGAACCCGCAGCTCTGCGGGGTGCATCCCCGCGCTCCCGGGATCGCGTCCCACCCCGGCGGCAGTTCCTTGTCTGGCTCTCCCGTGCGCGGATAGGCGTACACGACGACGCGGTGCTCCTGCGATTCTTGCGCGAGCACCACCTCGCGCCCCCGCGTCGAGGGCAGCGCGATCGGCGGCACCATCGCGTGCGGCAGATGGCTCGCCGCGCCATCGTCAACCGGAACCGGCAGCCCCGCTGGCAGGCTGTGCAGATCGTCGGTCCGCGCCATGACCCGAGGATGCTCCTCGATCCGGCGCGCCGCCGCCAGGTGTAAAGTGCGGCCGCCGTCCGGCCCCGGCGGCAGGGGGACATCCGATGAAGAGAGCCATCGTGATCGCGGCGGTTTGCCTCGCGAGCGTTCCGGGCCCGTTCGCGCAGGCGAAGGACGGGTGCAAGAGCTTCAGCGGCGACTTCACGGCCGTTGCACCGGCGGACTGCACGTCGCCCGTCGGGATCTGCACGCACGGGACGCTGACCGGCGGCTTCCCCAGCACGTACGACTTCGTCGCCGACACGCTCGTGTCGACGGGCGTGCCGGGCGAGTTCGCCTACACGGGTCACAGCCTGATCACCGCGGCGCACGGCGAGCAGGTCTTCGGGCGCGACAGCGGCGTGCTGACCTTCCTGCCCAACGGAACCCGGTCAGCTTCTCGAACACGGTGGTGCCGTGGTGCTGGATCGCGGGGACGATGCCGCCCTCGCCCGCCAGGGCCTGGATGATGCGGGACGGCTCCTCGGCCTGGAACTCCTGCCCGGCGACGCGGACGCGGCCGCGCGCGAGGTCGACCTGCACCTCCGCGCCGTCCTTCGCCACCTCGTAGAACGAATCGTCCCGCACCACCAGGAAAGGCAGCGCCTCGTTCACCAGGTTGCGCTTGTGGATGAACGCGTAGCTCTTCGCCACGATGGCCTGGATGCCGGCGCCCTTGAGCGCCAGCACCGCCTGCTCGCGCGAGCTGCCTGAGCCCCATCCCTCGCCGGCGACGACCACGGCCGCACCCTCGCGCGCGCGCTGGACGAACTCCGGGCGCACGTAGTGGAACGCCTTGGCGCCCAGGTCGGCCAGCGAGGTGAGGTGGCAGAACTCGCCGGGGATGATCGCGTCCGTATCCACGTTGTCGTCGAAGCGCTGGATGCGCGCCTGCACCAGGCCCGGCTGCGCCGCCGCGCGATCCTCCGCGCGCGCCGACTTCCCGGAAGGAGCGGGCTGCGCGGTGGCGCCCGAAGGCGAACGGTGCGGCTGTGGCTCGACCACCTGCACCTCGGGAGCGCGGCGCGGCTTCCGCTCGCCCAGGATCCGGCGGTAGCGGTCCTGGTCGACCAGCGCGAGGAGCGGGCGCGGATCGGTCACCTTCATCTCCGCGGCGCTCGCCGCGACCGTCGCCGCGGAGGCGAGGTGCGCCAGCGAGCCCTCCCCCATCCGGTTCTCGTAGTTCCGGTTCTGCGAGCTGAGCCACCTCTCGCCGCGGCCCGCCTTCTCCGAGGCGACGCCGAGGCACATCGAACAGCCCGGCGGGCCCACGCGGAAGCCGTTGCGCTCGTACACCTTCCACAGCCCGGCGCGGCGCAGGTCCTCCTGGATGGTCAGGTCCCCCGGCACGACCAGCTGCCTGGGCTGGGGCGCGCGGCGCGACTTCCCGGCGGTCTTCTTCTCCGCCGCCTCGAGCACGAGCGCGCCCAGGACCAGCTCCTCCTCGGTGGTGGTGCAGGCGCCGATGAACAGCCCGTCCAGCGGCAGCCCTTGAACCTCGCTCACGCCGACCACGTTGTCCGGCGAGAACGGCTTCGCCACCTGCGGCTCGAGCCGGTCCAGCGCGATCGGGTAGCGCGCCACATAGGGGGCCCCGGGATCGGCGCGGAAGGCGCGCATCGGCTGGAGCGCCGCGGCGTCGTCCTCGTCCGAGCGCCCGGCGAGCCACGCCGCGGTCACCTCGTCCGCCTCGAAGATGCCGTTCAGCCCGCCGAACTCGGCGGTCATGTTCGCAATGGCGAAGCGGGAGTCGGTGGAGAGCTGCCGGACGCCGTCGCCCCGGTACTCGACCGACCGCTCCATGGCGACCGTGTTGCGCCCGAGCAGGGCCAGGGTGCGCAGGATGACTTCCTTGCCGCCGAAGCCGAACGAGAGCTGCCCGCTGTACTCGACGCTGATGGCTTCCGGCACCTCGATCCAGGAGGTGCCCAGGACCATGGCCACCACGATGTCCGCGCCGCCCAGGCCGATGGAGACCGCGCCCAGGCCGCCGTGCGACGAGGTGTGCGAATCCGCGCCCAGCACCACGTCGTTGGGCCGCACCAGGTCCCGGTAGAACTTGGTGTGCAGGATGGTCTGGTTCGCGTCGTAGAAGTGCCGGATGCCGCTCTCCTCGGCGAAGCTGCGCGAGAGCTGCACGAGCTTCTGCGCCCGCTTGTCGTTGGCCAGCGTGACCGGATCGACGGTGTGGTCGACGGCGAGGAAGAAGCGGTCCTTGTCGTGGAGCTTGGGCCTGCCCAACAGGCCGTAGGTGCGCTCCATGCCGTTCCACGCCAGCTCGCTGGCGATGGTCCAATCGACCGATACCTGCAGGACGTCGCCCGCTTGCGCCCACGGCCGCGGCAGGTTGCGCGCGTGCGCGGCCAAGATCTTTTGGCTGAGGGTCATGGGGTGGGGGGTCCGGGCCATGAGGCCGCTGTACATGGCTTCTTTCTCCCCGGCGCGCAACCAGCCGCCGCCGGATTCGGCGGCGCTGCGCTTCTCAATGTCCGGATTTGTGCCACACTGCCGGCATGGGGACCTGGTTCGAGCGGCTCAGCTCCCTGGACTCGCTCTTCCTCGAGTTGGAGGACCGCACCGCCCACATGCACGTCGGGGCGGTCGCCGTCTTCGAAGGGAAGGCGCCGCCGTACCGCGATTTCCTGCAGCTCGTCGAGGCCCGGCTCCACCAGGTGCCGCGCTACCGCCAGCGCGTGCAGTTCGTGCCGTTCAAGCAGGGCCGGCCCGTCTGGATCGACGAGTCGCAGTTCGACCTCGAGTACCACGTGCGCCACACCGCCCTGCCCGCCCCGGGAGGCGACGAGGAGCTGAAGCGGCTCGCCGGGCGGCTCTTCTCGCAGGCCCTCGACCGGGACAAGCCTCTCTGGGAGCTGTGGCTCGTCGAGGGGTGGGGAGGAGACGGCTCTGCCGGCGACGGGCGGACGCCGAAGGCGGGAGCATCCGGTGACCGCTTCGCCATCATCTCCAAGACCCACCACTGCATGCTCGACGGCATCTCCGGCGTCGACCTCGCCACGGTGCTCCTGGACACCGAGCCCTCGACCGAAGCGCCGGCCGCGCCCGCCGAGTGGAAGCCGCGCCCCGCGCCGAAGACCTCCGAGCTCCTGGTCACCTCGCTCAAGGAGCAGATCACCAACCCCATCCAGGTGGTGCGCGAGGCGCTGCAATCGAACAATGACGCGCGCAAGCTGCTGCGCGAGATCGCGGGCGGGGTGAAGCCGCTCCTGGGCCTCGCGGGCATGGGGATGGCGCCGGCTTCCGCGTTGAACCGTCCGATCGGGCCCCACCGCCGGTTCGAGATGCTCGACCTGCCCCTTCCCGAGATCCGCAAGATCCGCCGGGCGCTGCGGGGCACCGTCAACGACGTCATCCTCGCCGTCGTGGCCGGAGCGCTGCGGCGCTGGCTCGAAGCGAAAGGCGAGTCGCTCGGACCCGACCTGCGCGCGCTGGTGCCGGTCAGCATGCGTGGCGCTCACGACCGCAATACCTTCGGGAACCAGGTCTCGGCGGTCTTCTGCCCGGTGCCGGTCGCCGAGGCGAATCCGGTGGAGCGGTTGCGCAAGGTGCGCGAGGCGATGAAGGGGATCAAGGAGGGCGGTCAGGCGGTGGCGGCCGCCGCGCTCGCCTCGCTCAGCGACTTCGCCCCGCCCACGCTTCTCGCCCAGGCGGCGCGGCTGCAGGCGGTCACGCGCTTCTTCAACCTGGTGATCACCAACGTGCCCGGGCCGCAGTTCCCCTTGTACCTGCTGGGACGGCAGCTCCGCGGCTGCTACCCGCAGGTCCCGCTCGCCGCGCAACAGAGCATCGGCGTGGCGCTGCTCAGCTATCACGGCAAGGTCTGCGTCGGGCTGCTCGCCGATCTCGACGTCCGCGACCTGGCCGCGCTCGGCGGCGCGATGCGCGCGTCCCTGGACGAGCTGCTGGCGGCCACGGAAGCGGCGCCCGAGCCGGAGGCCCCCGGGACACCTGCCCCGGTATCGAGCCGCGAGCCGCGAGCCGCAGTCCGCGAGCCCATCCCGGCCGACCCCGCGCGCACACCGGGGATTTGATGCCTCTCGCCGAACGCGCAGGCCATGCCATCCACTACGACGAGGTCGGGGACCCGTCCGCCCCGCCGCTCCTGCTCGTCATGGGGCTTGGCCTCTCCTCGCGCGCCTGGGACCCGCTGCCCGCCCGCCTGTCGGAGAACTTCCGCGTGCTGGTGTTCGACAACCGGGGCACGGGACGATCCGGGCGCCGAGGCTGGATGTACCGCATGCGCGATCTGGCCGACGACGCGGTCACCGTCCTGGACGCGGTCCAGGTGCCGCGGGCCAACGTGTTCGGCATCTCGATGGGCGGGATGATCGCGCAGGAGCTCGCCATCCGGCACCCCTATCGCGTGCGCCGCCTTGCCCTCGGCGCGACCTTCGCGAGCTGGCTGCGCGGGGACAAGCCCTCGCTGCGCACCGCGCTCGACCTGCTCCTGCTCATCCTGCAGCGCCAGCGCGTCCCGGCCGAGCGGCTCGGCCGGCTGCTGGTCTCGCGCGAGTTCCACAGCGCGCATCCGAACCACGCCCTGGAGTGGATCGCGCGCTCCGGCCGCGCGGAGGTCCGCTGCGCCGCCGCGCAGGTCGCCGCCGTGCTGGGCCACGCCACGCTGCACCGGCTCGAGCAGATCCGGGCGCCGACCCTGGTCATCACCGGCGACGCCGACCGGCTCGTCCCGCCCCGCAACTCCGAGGTGCTGGCCGCCGGCATCCCCGATGCGCGCCTGCTCGTGCTGCGAGGCGCGGGTCACGTCTTTCCGCTCGAGCGCGAGCAGGAGACGGTGCGCGCGCTCACCGAGCACTTCCTCGTCGATTGATGGCTATCTTCGCCATGGAGGTCCTCCCATGGACGGGCGCTACGCCGATCGAGCCGACGCCGGCCGTGTCCTCGCCGAGAAGCTCAAGCACCTGGCCGGGAGGCCCGACCTGGTGGTCCTGGCGCTCCCGCGGGGCGGAGTACCGGTCGGCTACGAGATCGCGCGGCGGCTGGGAGCGCCCCTGGACGTCTTCGTCGTGCGCAAGCTCGGCGTACCCGGGCACGAGGAGCTGGCGATGGGCGCGCTCGCCTCGGGCGGGGTGCGCGTCCTCAACGAGGACCTGATCGGCGAGCTGGGCATCCCCGACCGGGTGATCGAGGCCGCGACCCTGCGCGAGCAGAACGAGCTGGAACGGCGCGAGCGGGCGTACCGCGGTACCCGACCCGCGCCGGACCTGCGCGGCAAGACCGTGGTGCTGGTCGACGACGGCCTGGCCACCGGGAACACCATGCGCGCCGCGGTGGAAGCGGTCCGGGCGCAGAATCCGGCGCGGGTCATCGTGGCGGTCCCCGTCGCGGCGCGCGCGAGCTGCGAGGAGCTGGCCGAGGTCGCGGACGAGGTGGTCTGCGGGCGCACGCCGGAGCCCTTCCGCGCCGTCGGGCTCTGGTACGACGATTTCGAGCAGACCACCGACGCCGACGTCGGGGCGATCCTCTCGCAGGCGCAGGACCACGCCGACGCGGCGCAGGCCGCTTCCACGGGCGAAGGCGTCACGATCCACATCGAGGCCGGCGGCGTCCAGCTGGGAGGCGACCTTGCGCTCCCTTCCGGCGCCCGGGGGATGGTCGTGTTCGCGCACGGGAGCGGGTCCAGCCGCTTCAGCCCGCGCAACCGCGCGGTGGCCGCGGCGCTGCGCGCGGCGGGGCTGGGGACGCTGCTCGTGGACCTGCTCACGCGCGACGAGGAGCGGGTCGACGCGCGGACCGGGCACCTCCGATTCGACGTCCGGCTGCTCGCGACCCGCCTGGCCGCCTGCATCGACTGGCTCGCCGGGGGAGCGCGCACCTCCGACCTCCGCATCGGCTGCTTCGGAGCGTCGACCGGCGCCGCCGCGGCACTGGTCGCCGCCGCCGCCCGGCCGACGTCGGTGGCCGCCGTCGTGTCGCGCGGAGGCCGTCCCGACCTGGCCGGCCCCGCGCTCTCGCAAGTGCGTGCGCCGGCGCTGCTGATCGTGGGCGGCGAGGATCCGGAAGTGCTGGAGCTGAACCGGCAGGCGCTCAAGAAGCTGCAGGGCGAGAAGGCGCTGGTGGTGATCCCCGGCGCCACCCACCTCTTCGAGGAACCCGGCACCCTCGAGCAGGTGGCCGACCTGGCACGGCGTTGGTTCCTGCGGTGGCTGGCCGCCGAAGCGCTTCCCTCCGCTGCGCCGCCGATCTAGGGTTCGCCGCCATGGCGAATCCGACCCGGCAGGACAAGGCCGCTCCGGTGGACGACGGCGCCATCCAGAAGGCGCTCGCGGAGTACGAGAAGAACCAGCGCACCTACTTGGAAGAGCTGAAGAAGCTGGTGCGCATCCCCAGCGTCTCCTTCGAAGGCTTCGACAAGCAGCAAGTGCGCAAGAGCGGCGAGGCCACCTGCGACCTGTTGCGCCGCATCGGCATGGACAACGTGCAGCTCCTGGAGATGCCGGGCGCGCACCCCTACGCCTACGGCGAGTGGCTGAAGGCGCCGGGGCGGCCGACCCTGCTCCTCTACGCGCACCACGACGTCCAGCCCGCCGGGGACGAGGAGAAGTGGGCCACCAAGCCGTTCGAGCCGGTGGAGAAGGAAGGGCGTCTGTGGGGGCGCGGCGCCGCCGACGACAAGGCCGGCATCCTCGTCCACGTCGCGGCCATCCAGTCCTGGCTGAAGACCGCCGGTTCGCTCCCGGTGAACGTGAAGATCCTCATCGAGGGCGAGGAGGAGGCCGGCTCGGGGTCCCTGGGCGACTTCCTCCGCAAGCACCGGAAGATGCTGCAGGCCGACGCCATCGTGCTCACCGACACTGGCAACTTCGAGACCGGGCTGCCCAGCATCACCACCGCGCTGCGCGGGATCGTAGTCGTGAACGTGGAGGTCAGCGCCCTCAAGCAGCCCGTGCACAGCGGCATGTGGGGCGGCCCGGTGCCCGACGCGGCCATGGCGCTGTCGAAGATCCTCGCGCGCCTGGTGAAGGACGACGGGTCGATCGCCATCCCCGGCATCTACGACAAGGTGAAGCCGCTCACCGACGCCGAGCGCAAGAGCATCGCTGCGCTGCCGTCCGACGAGAAGCTCTTTCGCAAGCAGGCGGGCATGCACGAGGGCGTGCAGCTCCTCGGCGGCCGGCACCCGTGGGAGATGAACTGGCGGCAGCCTTCGCTGGCGGTGAACGCGATCCAGGCCAGCTCGCGCAAGGACGCGCGCAACATCATCGTGGACAGCGCCTGGGCCCGGGTCGGCCTGCGCACCGTGCCCGACATGGACCCGAAGGACGTCGAGAAGCGCCTGACCGAGGCGCTGACCAGGGACCCTCCCTGGGGCGTCAAGGTGCAGGTCCACAAGGAAGGCGCGGGGAGCTGGTGGTACACGAGCACCGAGGCGCCGGCGTTCAAGGCGGCGCTCAAGGCGCTGCGCGACGGATATGGCGCCGAGCCGGTGACCATCGGCTGCGGCGGGTCGATCCCCTTCGTCGACCCGTTCAGCAAGGAGCTGGGCGGCGTGCCCGCGCTCCTCATCGGCGTCGAGGATCCCTACACGAACGCGCACTCCGAGAACGAGAGCCTCCACCTGGGCGATTTCGTGAAGGCCACCAGGAGCGCGATCAGGCTCTATGCCGAGCTGGTCCGGGTCGGAGGCTCCACCTGAGGCGCGGAGCTCCTTCCAACCCTCGATTCCGTTGACCCGTGATCCGTTGGGGGGTCGAGGGGGTTAGCGATACACGCGCACCAGTTCTCCCTTGCGCCCCGCCTCGCGCAGCGGCGTTCCCGCCTGGGCCAGCCGCGCGGCCGCGGGTCCGACGAAGTAGATGGTGCCTTTCAGCGGCGAGCTGCGGCGGAAGCGCGACTTCACCGCCTCCTGCAGCTCGCGCACCGCGCGGAGGAAGCGGGACGGCTTCCCGCCGATGCGCGACTGATCGCCGCCCGTCTCGGTCTCCGCCCAGAAATACCCCGAGCGGAGCTGCCCCTCCTCGTCGAGCTGCGAGCGGAAGAAGTAGAGGACGGGGGATTTCACCTCGTCGATCTTCCAGCGGCCCCGGTTCTGGCCGCGCTTGAGCGGATAGGCGATGACGTCGCCGGCCGCCAGGTAGTAGGCAGGGTCGACGAGCTGGGTGTCCTCGCCGCACAGCGGTGGACGGTGCTGCGGCTCGGTCAGCTCCGGCCACAGCTCGAGCTGCAGGCCCGAGAGGCGGCGGAGCACGTCGCGCTCGTCCTCGGGCGCCATGAAGAACGGGATCTGGAGCGCCATGGAGGACTTCTACAGCGGCGACTGCTTCAGCGCGCCTCGGTCGGGGGAAGCGGGGCCTCATCGCCGGCCAGCTCGAACAGCCGGGCGACCTCGGTGTCGTCCAGCTCGAACGTCCGCTGCAGGGCCTTGAGGAGCTCCACCTCGGGGGGATGGGTGCGGCGGTCCGCCCACGCCACCGACGCCGCGAGCCCGAAGGCCAGCTCGCGCGAGGGCCGATCGGGCAGCCGCTCGGCGATGGAGCGGAGGATGGAGGAGAGATCTCCCACCTCCGCAACCTGCTGTGCCGCGCGGGAGATCGCCTGCCGGAGGTCGCTGGCGTGGATCCCGTGGAACTCGGGCCGCTCGAAGACGCGGCGGTAGATCTCCTCCACTTCGACCTTGCTGACGTCTCCGTCCGACCCGGCGGCGAGGATCATCGTCTCGAACAGCGCCGCCTGGCGCGTCTCGTCGGAGAAGTGGACGTGGCCGTTCTTACCCATGGCTGGCCTCCGCGACCACCACTTTGCCCCGTGGGCGCCGCCGCTGTCCACGGGCGGGCAGGCGCGCGCTCCCGACATCGTCCCCGGGGCGCCGCGGGGCGCCCACTCAAGGCGCGTAGCGGACCAGCGCGACCGTGATGTTGTCCACGCCGCCGTTCGCGTTGGCCTCGTCGATCAGCCGCGTGCAGGCCGCTCGCAGGTCGTTCTCCGCCCCGAGGATCTCGGCGATCCGCGCGTCGCTCACCATGCCGGTGAGCCCGTCGCAGCAGAGCAGGCACACGTCGCCCGGCAACAGGTCCACCTGGGTCATGTCGATCCCGGTCAGGTCCGGCATGCCCAGCGCCCGGGTGATGACGTTCTTGTGCTGGAAGTTGTCGATCTCGTCCTGGGTGAGCCGGCCTGTCTTGACCAGCTCGTTCAGCAGGGAATGGTCGCTGGTCGTCGCGTGCAGCTCACCCCGCCGCCAGAAGTAGCCGCGGCTGTCGCCCACCCATCCGAAGTGCGCGCGGGCGCCGCGGACCAACAGGCCCACGAAGGTGGTCCCCAGGCCGCGGCGGGTCCCGCTGTCCGCTTCCCCGGCCTCGCGGATGCGCTGGTTGGCCCATTGCGCGGCCACGTTCAGGAGGTTGGTGGGCTCGTCCTTCTGCCGGTCGTAGCCGAACGGCCAGGTGGCCTCCGGATCCTGCGCGATCTCGAAGAAGCGGCGGACGGTCTCGACCCCGATGCCGCTCGCCACCTCGCCCGCCTGGTGCCCGCCCATCCCGTCGCAGACCACCGCCAGCTGGAACTGCGGCAAGAGGAGCAGCGCGTCCTCGTTGTGGTCTCGCTTGCGCCCGACATCCGTCGCGCCGGCGAATTCGAGCGGCATCGGCTTGGAGCATAGCCGAATGCCCCGGGGACACTGCAGGGAGCCCCCATGCCACCGGAACCGGCGTTCAGGCGGCCGTGCCGGCGCAGTAGCGGCGGGCGGACGCGGTGCCTAGGTTGGCCGGCAGGCGCGGGCTCAGGTTCCGTTCGGCACATCCTCGCGCCGTCGGAGGGTTCCCAATGGTCGATGTGGAGAAGTCGGGAAACGGTTTCGGCGCCGGCATGCTGGGCGACCTCAGCGCGCAAGACGCGCAGCGGATCATGGAGCAGACGAAGGTGGCCGTCGATCAGGCGCTCGACCAGGCTTCCGAGTTCATCCGCGAGCGCCCCATCGTCTGCCTCGCGGGCGCGCTGGCGCTCGGATACGTCATCGGGAAGATCGTCTCGCGTTGAGGCGCAAGGCGGACGACGTGGCGATCGACACGGACTACCAGGGCTCGGGCGGAAAGGACGGGAACGGCAAGGTGTTCGAGCATGCGAAGCGCGCCGTGGAAGAAGCCCGTGCGTTCGGCAGCGCGGTGTCGGGATCGATGGAGAACCTGACCCGCACGCTCGACCTGCGGGGGCGCGTGGAGCGCCACCCGATCGGCATGATGTTCGCGGCCCTGGGCATCGGGTACGTGCTCGGCGGCGGGCTCTTCTCGCCGGTGACCGGACGGCTCGTCAAGATCGGCATGCGGCTGGCGCTGGTCCCCCTCATCAAGAGCCAGATCGGCGTGTTGGCGGGCTCGAACGACGGCGAGCGCCCGTCCGGAAGCAGCGCGGTCTAGCGGGCGCCCCGGGCCCGCACGGCACCGCGCGGCGGGCGTGCGCAGATTGCGTGCGGGGCGGACAAACAAACTTTTTCTCGACCACAGGAGGCCCGACATGAATCTCAAGAAGAGCGGCTTGAAGGCGCTCAAGTACCTGCAAGACATCGATCGCGACGACGTGCTGGAATCCATCGGGCTGCAGGAGCGCCGCAGCGCGCTCGCGACGACGCTGGGCAGCCTCGGCATCTTCGTGCTCGGCTGCCTGGTCGGCGCGGGCATCGGCCTGGCGTTCGCCCCCAAGTCGGGAGACGAGCTGCGCAACGAGCTGGGCGACAAGGTCCGGCGCAAGACCCAGGAGCTGCAGCAGAACGAGGGCGCGTTCGGGAGCCCGAACCGCTCCCAGATGCCCGTGACTTAAACGACAGGTGGCTTGCGGCGGGCGGCTGGCGGCTTCGGCTCGCCGGCCGCTGCCGCTTCGGACGACGCCAGCGCGCGCCACAGCTCGTCGACGCCGAATCTCTCCTTCGCCGAAAAACCGATCACTTGGTCGGGCGGCACGCCGAGCGTGGCCCCGAT
>WNGG01006241.1_pt1 | contig 16642 bp, 14 predicted proteins | sample 5400661 | NCBI WGS metagenome assembly WNGG01 (sample SAMN13153372, study PRJNA577476) | soil metagenome | isolation source: 100 cm soil or saprolite under Garry oak tree replicate 1 | place: USA:California | collected 2016-06-15 | reverse complement strand
CATTTTGAGGACGTTCATTCCCTCGCGCAGTTCGCATGCACCGGCGGCCTCCGTCGCAATTCCGAAAAGGTCCGCTAGGCTGATCAATTCAGTTCGGACGGTTCCGGCCGGTAGCGTTGCAGGCCAACTGAGAAGCAAGGGGAAACGGCAGGCCGCCTCAAAGAAGTTCTGTTTTTGCCAGCCGTGATGATCTCCCAGAAGATCGCCGTGGTCCGACAAAAAGCAGATTAGAACGTTGTCCGAGTTCGGCCGCGCGTCGATTGCATCGAGGATTCGGCCAAGACAATGGTCCAGATACGTGATCTCGGCGTAATATCGGGCCTTTACGATTTTCGCCAGCTCAGGGTTGATGGCATCGGCCCAGACAGCATGTCGCATGTAAGGGATCTCTTCATCCAGGTGATCTTCCTCTATGTTGCCGAGAACCAGCTCCGGCATTCGCTCGGGATTGTACATTCGATTGAAAGGAATTGGCGGAGCTAGCGGCGGATGCGGGCCCATGAACGAGACGAATCCAAAAAACGGGCGCGAATCATCTGACTTTACAATTTCTTCAACAGCGCGATCGGCCGCCCACCACTCCGCGCCCAACTGCGCTGGAAGCGGACTGCGCTGTGGAAGATAATACATTTCGCTGCGTTCTCCCATTGGTTGCTCGAGGAAATCGAATTCGGGATGCTCGCGAGCGAGCCATGAACCGTAGTCATCACCTTCGCGCGCAGGCGGATGGTACGTCTCTTCACTGCGCCACAGCGTTTCGTAACCTACGTCTTCATCCCATGGATAAGTGTGGAATTTTCCGATTCCAAACGTGCGGTACCCGAGGTGCGACATCACGCGAGCGAGATACGGTCCGCAACGCGCTTCCATTTCTTTGGCCTGGCCGGCCACAGGATCTGCCTTTGCATTGCTGAAGACGCGCGTCGTCGCCGCGTCGCAACCAGTCCGAATCGTATAGCGTGCGGCGACGCAAACTGGGCATGTAGCGTATGCATTTGAAAAGGCAATTCCTCTTCGCACCAGGCGATCGAGGTTCGGCGTGTAAATATGGGAGTTGCCGAGCGCAGCGATCGTATCGAATCGCTGCTGGTCGGTCATGATGAACAATATGTCCGGCCGGGTTGATGACATTTTATTGAAGGTCCCGCGCGAGCGTGTGAATTGCTAACCGTTTGTGATCTCGTTACCGGTCAGGCGCCGGAATGCTTCGAGATATTTGGCGGAAGTTTTTTCGATAACATCCTTTGGCAGGCGTGGCGCAGGCGGGGTCTTGTCCCAGTCGAGCGTCTCCAGATAGTCGCGCACGAATTGTTTGTCGAAACTGGGTGGGCTCTGTCCGACGGCGTACTGGTCCTTGGGCCAAAAGCGTGAAGAGTCCGGCGTGAGGCATTCGTCGATCAAAAGCAAATCTCCATCGACAGTGCCAAATTCAAATTTCGTATCCGCGACGATTATTCCTCGCTCCGCGGCGTAATCGCGTCCGCGCAAATAAATTTCGAGGCTTAGCGCTTTCACGCGGTCTGCGAGTTCCTCACCGAGAATCTGGGCGCATCGTTTCATGTCGATGTTCTCGTCATGACCTTCTGCTGCTTTCGTCGCGGGCGTAAAGATTGGCTCCGGTAATTGCGACGCCTGCTTTAGTCCGGCTGGAAGCTCAATACCGCAAACGCTCTGCGATTGCTCATATTCTTTCCAACCAGAACCAGCGAGATAGCCGCGCACCACACATTCCACTGGCAACGGTTTCGTTTTCTTTACAATCATCGAACGTCCGGCCAGTTGTTCGCGGAACGGCTGCAATTCCTTTGGGAACTGCTCGACATCTGCCGTGACAAAGTGATTCTTGATGTCGTCGAAACGGTTGAACCAGAACCCGGAAATTTGGTTCAGCACCGCGCCCTTGTACGGAATCGGGTCGGGCAGGATCACGTCAAAAGCGGAGATGCGATCCGTGGCCACAAAGAGCAGCGTCTCGCCGAGGTCAAAAACTTCGCGCACCTTCCCGCTGCGCAGTTTTTGGATTCCGGGTAGCTCGATTGAGGATTGCGTAGCGATTTGCATGGGCAAATGCTCAACGTTCAACGCTCAACTTTCAACTCGCTTGCTGTTTTGTCATGTCGAGCAAAGTCGAGACATCGCTGGATTTAATTTCGAGAGATTTGATTCGCTCACTTCCCGTTCGCTCAGCCTTTGGCCTTCTCGTCTATGTCGCGGCGTCCCCAGATGCTACATTCTCGACTCCGCTCGGAATGATAGGGTAACTCGGGGTTGGACGTTGGGCGTTCGGCGTTGGACGTTGAATTGCTATGGCCGGAATTGTCGTCAAGCCGCGCGCGCGTATTTTGCACGGACACGATTGGGTGTTTTCCAGTGAAGTCCTCAAGGTCTTTGGAAATCCGGCGGACGGCGATGTCATCTCACTCAAGGACGGAAAGGATCGCCTAATCGGCAGCGCCATTTACAATTCGAAATCACAAATTGTAGCGCGCCGTTTCTCCCGGCGCCGGCAGGATCTCGACATTGATTTCTTCCGACGCCGCATCGCGCAAGCCTCCGAGTATCGGGACCGGCGAAGCGTGGATCCAAACCTGCGTCGCGTTGTTTGGAGCGAAAGCGACGGTCTTCCCGGCGTGATCATTGATCGCTACGGCGATCATTTCGTTTTGCAAACCCTCACGCTGGCGATGGACATGCGAAAGGATCTGATTGTGGAGGCGATTGAAGACGTTTTTTGTAGGGCAAGCGCTTCGCTTGCGGGGATTGAACGATTGGCAGGCGGGGCGCCTGCCCTACAAGGGATCACCGTCATCGAGCGAAACGACGCGGCAGTCCGCAAAGCGGAGGGATTGGAATTAGAGACAGGCATTTTGCGCGGAACTTCTTCCCAGATTGTGATCGAAATCGAAGGCGTAAAGCTTGAACTCGATCTTATGCATGGTCAAAAGACCGGTTTCTATCTCGACCAACGACATAATTATGGAATCGTCCCGGGGTACGCCCGCCACCGGCGTGTGCTGGATTGCTTCACAAACCAGGGAGCATTTGCGTTGACGTGTGCGCGTGCCCGGGCAAGGGAAGTGATCGGTGTTGAAGAAAGCGCTGAGAACATCGCCGCCGCGAAACGAAACAGCGCCCGCAACGAACTCAATGCGCGATGGATCGAGCAGGATGTCTTTCAATTCCTGCGCGCGGCTGAAAAAGCGGGAGCACAGTACGATCTGATTGTTCTCGATCCACCGTCGTTTACAAGGACCAAGAGCGGACTGCGCGACGCGTTGCGCGGTTATCGGGAATTGCACATGCGCGCATTCCAGCTGTTATCGAAAGATGGGTTGCTGGCGACTTTTTCATGTTCGCATCACGTGAGCGACGCGGCATTCTGATCATCCAGTTCTGCCTACGATTCCCGAAACAGAATATTTCAGGGGTTTTCTTCTGGAGATGCTGCCTGGACGCTGAAACTGAAATGTCATCCTGAGCGAAGCGAAGGATCTCACGAAAATAGCTGAGTTCTTGTTACGAGGATCGCCGCTGCGGCAACAACGTGATGGACGCTTGCGTGATGCGCGCCGAATTGTGAGATTCCTCGCCGTTTCCGCGGCTCGGGATGATAGCGCAGAAATCTCTGGAATTCTTAAGGAGGCGACCTAATATCCGCTACGGCGAGCCCGGACGGCGTCGCGATTTGTCATGCCAGAAAAAGATCGACCGTTTGAACAAATGCTCGAGTTGAACGACGACGAAGCACTCTCTGCCGAGCATCTGGACTCGCAAGTGCAAAAGGCACAGGACCAACTGCTGCAGCTCAAACGCCAGCAGGAGCAGATCGAAAAGCAAAAACGCGAGCTGGAAGAATTAAGCCGGCGCCAGGAGGAATTGGAACATGGCCGGGCGGAAATGACCGATAAACTGACGCGCGCGCTGGTTGTGTTGGAGCGTGACGCGTACAGTGCGCAAAATCGGCTGGAGCAAATCCGATCGGCTCGGGAAAGTTTCGCGCAACATTTGGAGTTGATCGAAGCGATCGATCCCAGAAGCTGGAATCCGTCAGACTTGCACAAGGAACTGAGCCGGGCGTTGAGCACGGTGGACGACGCGCGCACCGAGTACAGCGAGCAACGCAGCCGGTTGCAAGCAGCCGAGGCGGCCACTGGCGAGTCATCGTTGCCGGACGCCGCGGCTGATGCGTATCAAAGCAGCAATGGCCGCTCATTTTTTCAATGGTTGCAGATCGGGCTCGCGCTCACCTTGCCGCTGATTATTTTCGGCGCGGTCGCCCTTCTGTTTTTCTTTTGGATGGCCAGCAAGTGATGGCGATGTTTCGGCGTCCACGCAGATCGAGCCCGCCGCTTCGCCGCAAGCAACAAGAGATAGCACGACAGGAGGCGGAGTTACATGACAAGCTCGACCGGCTCGAGCGCATGGTTACAAAAGGACGACCGATCCCGCAGAACAGATCTCCAGCGCAAGCGGCGGAAGAAGGAATAAGAGGCAACAAGACCACAAAACAATTTCAGGTCTCGCTCGCGCTAGACGGCGGACACTCCATCGGGGCAAGCCGACGTGCCAAGCGACCTCGTTCGATGCGCAAAGAACGGCGAGAGGGCCGGATCATTTTTCTCCTTCTTTTGACCGCGCTTGCGGCCGCAGTCATGTGGCTCATCAGCCACCTGCACTCTTGAATGCTAACCATGGCTAAACCTTCGGACCTCGATGTCACATACGTTGCCAGACTCGCGCGGATCAATCTGACTGAAGTCGAGGCGAAAGTTTTTCAGAAGCAGTTGGATGATGTGCTGCAGTACGTCGAAAAACTTGGTCAGGCGGACATAAGCGATGTGGAGCCGGCTGCGCATGCCCTCCCAATTTTTAATGTCTTCCGCGAGGACGCGCCGCGTGACTGGTTCACAGCGAAGCAAGCACTGAGCAACGCGCCTCGAAAGGCGAACGGCCTTTTTATCGTCCCAAAAGTGGTGGAATGACGGCGCAAGATCTGCCGGCGCTTAGCATTGCCGACCTGCAGTTGCTATTGCGTCGCCGCGAAGTTTCCCCACGCGAAGTAATCGATGCTTTGCGAGCTCGCATTGAAGTGGTTGATGGAGATATCGGCGCTTATCTCTCGCTCGACATGGACGCCGCCACGAACGAGGCGGACAAGGCGAATGTCGATCTCCCGCTGGGTGGCATCCCGCTAGCAATCAAAGACATCATCAGCGTAATGGGTCAGCCGTGCACCTGTGCGTCGAAGATCTTGCAGGGTTATCGCGCCACCTATGACGCGACCGTCATTCGGAAATTGCGCGCAGCGGGTGCGATTCCATTTGGAAAAACCAACCTGGACGAGTTCGCCATGGGTTCGTCCACCGAAAATTCCGCGCTGAAGCTGACGCGCAATCCGTGGGACTTGTCGCGCGTGCCGGGTGGCTCCAGTGGCGGGTCGGCAGCAGCAGTGGCCGCGGACGCTGCGTTCGGTGCGCTCGGCACAGATACTGGTGGCTCGATTCGGCAACCGGCTGCGCTTTCGGGTATTGTCGGCCTTAAACCGACTTATGGACGAGTTTCGCGATTCGGTCTGGTCGCGTTTGCATCCTCGCTCGATCAAATTGGGCCATTGACGAAAACTGTCCGTGACGCCGCCCTGATCATGAACGCGATCGCGGGTCATGATCCGCAAGACACGACCGCTCTCAATGAACCGGCGCCTGACTATGCCGCGAGGCTCGGAAACGATTTGCGCGGCGTCCGGTTGGGTTTGCCGAAGGAATATCTGATCGAAGGCATTGATCCGCAGGTGAGAGCTGCAATGAACGCCGCGGTGAAACAAATGAATTCGTTAGGCGCTGAAATTGTTGAGGTCTCATTGCCTACTACTGAATACGCAATCGCGGTCTATTACATTCTGGCTACTGCCGAAGCCTCGGCAAACCTCGCTCGCTTCGATGGTGTTCGTTATGGATATCGAGCGGAAAATCCCAAGGACATGCTCGATCTTTATGGCCGCACTCGCGAAGAAGGTTTCGGGCCGGAAGTGAAACGGCGCATTATTCTTGGCACCTACGTTTTGAGTTCTGGCTATTACGACGCCTATTATTTGCGTGCGCAAAAAGTGCGCGAGCTGATCCGCCAGGATTTCGCCAGCGCCTTCGAGAAAGTCGAAGCATTAATTTCGCCGACCTCACCGGTGCCCGCATTTACGTTAGGCGAGCGCGTGGCTGATCCGTTGCAAATGTACCTTGCCGACATCTTCACCATTGCAGCTAACCTGGCCGGGATTTGCGGAATCAGTGTGCCGTGTGGTTTCGCCGAAGTCGATGGGCAGCGCCTGCCGATCGGATTGCAGTTGTTAGGCAAAGCGCTCGATGAAGCGCGCATTTTGCAGATCGCGCACGCGTACGAACAGAGCACCGACTGGCACAAGGCGCGTCCGCCAATCGCTACTGCAATGCCCAAAGCGTGAGGGATTCAATCGTGGCCCCGAATACGTTCGGGACGCTTAACCAACGACTCAGCGGCTCGCTCGGGCTTCGTACCATGCTGCTCATCTTTATCGCGGCGGCGACTGTGTTTTCCGCGCTGCCGCTGTTGCATTACTTTCGCGGCGGCCACCTCTTTGATTACAAGCTCTGGTACGACACCGGCAAACATGTGCTCGCGGGCGACGAGATTTTTTTCTTTCGTTCGGGGAAGTACGATTTCATGTATCCGCCGCCCTGCGCGCTTTTTCTCGGAGGCGCGAGCCTGCTTGGCCAGGGCGGGTTGATTTTTCTTCTGGTTGCCATCAACTCGGCGGCTTGGTTTTGCAGCGCAAAGCTGAGCGCCGTTCTTGCTACAGCCCACCGATACACAACAAGCCCGTGGTTATATGTCCTTCCGAGCTTGCTGGTGATCGTTTATATCTGGTCGAGTTACCACCTGGGTCAGCCGAACCTCGCTTTGCTTGCACTGATGATTGGCGCTTTTGTTGCGTTGCGCGAAGAGCGCGAGATTTTCGCCGGTGGCCTGATCGCAACTGCTGCGGCCATTAAGGCTTTTCCGGTAATTGCGATCATTTATTTACTTTATCGGCGTTACTGGACTGCAATAGCCAGCCTCGTGGTGGCACTGGTATTTTTACTGCTCCTTCTACCCGCGTCATTTCGAGGATTTGAGCGAGCGTGGCGCGATCTCGAGAAGTGGAGCGCCGGAATGTTGAAATACAGCGAAGTCAGCGTGGCGCAGCGCCCGATGCGCAGCTACACATGGAAAAATCAATCTCTCGTTGGCGTTAGCAATCGCTTGCTTCGCCATGTCGATGCGGACGCTGCTTCCGCGCCGCATCAGCCGGTTTACGTCAACTTCGCAGATCTGAAATTTCCGGTCGTCAACACCATCGTCATCGCCTTCGCGCTCGTGCTGGGTACAATATTCGTCGCAGTTCTGCCTCAGCGCGGCATGCGGACGGCGGAGAGCGACGCGATTGAGTTCGCTCTGCTCTTGTTGCTGATCCTGATGATCACGCCGCTTTCATTCGGCTACTTCTTTTGCTGGCTCATGCTGCCATTTGCGGTAGTCACCCAACGAGTGCTCCTCGGAAAAGGCTCTGCCATTGTATGGTGGAGTTTGCCCGCGCTCGCGTTGCTCGCGCTCGGCTTAATATTTCCGCGCGGCGCCCAGCTTTACGGAAACACATTTTTTGCCACGCTGCTGCTGTTTATCGGACTTGCGACCGACCTTTTAGACTTTAAACGCACCGGTCAGCCGATAGCGGCATAGCTTGGTTAGATTCACTCGCCAAGCTCAAGAGACTCGCTGACCGCTTCGAATATAGGGCGATAGCCCTCAAAATCTTTTTCGGGAGCCACCATTGTTAGCAACACGGCTGTGGAGTACGACGCGCTGCTACACCAAATATGGCGACCGGATCGACCCTTGGAAACTAAATATACTGGACTAGTTTCCCCTTAGTGATAAGACTACGGTGGATATGAAGCGGGCACACAAACTGGCGCCACGAAGCCGAAAGCACGATCCCAACTGGCAGCGAATTGTCGATGCTGCGCGGGTGCACTTTTTCAGTCACGGATTCCGCAGTGTCACCATGGATGATCTGGCGGCGGAGCTGGGCATTAGCAAGAAAACGCTCTACGCGCATTTTCCGGGCAAGTTCGATCTGCTCGAGGCTGTGCTGGCCGATAAATTCGCAGGTGTCGAAGCGACGCTGAAGGAGGTTACTCGAGCGCACCCGCACGATTTTCCAGCGACTTTGCGGGAGTTGTTAGCCGGTACGCAACGCGAATTGGATGAGATTAAGCCGCCGTTCGTGCGCGATATGCGCCAGAAAGCGCCGGAGGTCTTCAAAGTTGTCGAACGCCGTCGTGCCGCCCTCCTCCAGCGCTACTTCGGAAAATTTTTTGGCGAGGGGCAACGGGCGGGAATGGTGCGCAAGGATGTTCCGGCCAAACTGATCATCGAAATTTTACTGGCGATGGTTCAATCGATCATGAATCCGCCGAAGATGGAGGAGCTTGGGATGATGCCGAAGGAAGGCTTCACCGGGATTCTTAAAATTATTCTCGAAGGCGCGCTCACAGCAAAGGGGCGAAAAGCGTGAATCCGTTATTCGTCGGGAAAGATCAGCGATTGGTGCGCGCAGCGGGAACTTTGACGTTACTTCTTTTGCTCGTCAGTTGCGGTGATCGCGGGAAGGCGGTTTCGGGAACGATCGAAGTGGACGAAGCGCATGTAGGCCCGCGCGCGGGTGGACGCGTGGAGAAAATTTTTGCATGGGAAGGCGATCATTTGCACGAAGACCAAGCGATCGTACAACTGGATGCTTCAGAGCTGCGCGCCCGTCGCGATCTTGCCGCCGCCCAAATCGATACGGCCATTCACGACGCAGACGCGCAGGAAGCGCAATTGCAATTCCTGCGCGACGATGCCCGACGTCAGCAGGACCTGCTGAAACGTAAAGTCGTATCTCCAAATGATGCTGAGCGTGCCGACAGCGCGGCGAAGTCGCAGGAGAAAAATTTGGCCGCCGCGAAGATGCGGGTTGCGCAGGCGCGTGCACAGCTCGCCGATATCGACGCGCAGTTAGCGGAAATGCAGGTCACTGCGCCGGCCGATTCCATTCTGGAGGTGCTCAGCGTGAAAGTGGGCGATGTGCTGCCAGCTAATCGCGAAGCCGCCACACTGCTCCTTACCGGACATCTTTGGGTGCGCGTTTATGTTCCGGAATCTTGGCTGGGTTTGATCAAACTCGGCGAGCACGTCCGCGTCCGGGTCGATTCGTTTCCTGGCAAAGATTTCGATGGAGTCGTCGAGCAGATAAATCGCCAGGCCGAGTTTACCCCACGCAACGTGCAAACCGTCGCCGACCGGATTAAACAGGTGTTTGGAGTGAAGGTCCGTTTGCCGAGCGACGACGATCGTTTACGCGCCGGAATGGCGGCCGACGTCTATTTTCCAAATGTGAAATGACGAAGTGAAGAAACCAATTAGGAAAACAGGAAAACAGGAAAAAGGTGGAACGCGTTGTCCCCAACGCGTTGTCACGGACCCGACCATCGGCTTGAGGACAAGCCGATCCACCTTCCTGCATTCCTGATTCTTTTTTATGGCTGAGCCGATGATCGAAGTTGAAAGGCTAACGAAGCGCTTCGGCACAGTCACGGCTGTCGATCACGTTTCGTTTTCGGTCGGAAAGGGATCGATCTTCGGCTTTCTCGGTCCGAACGGTTCCGGGAAAACAACCGTGATCCGGATGCTATGCGGGATTCTGGAGCCGAGCGACGGCACGGGGCGAATCGGCGGCCACGACATCGTGCGAGATGCCGAGCCGATCAAAGAAATGATCGGCTACATGTCGCAGAAATTTTCGCTCTATGATGAGTTGACGGTGAATGAGAACCTCATCTTTGCCGGGAAGCTTTATGGCCTGAGCGGCCGCGAATTGAACCAGCGGCGCGACGAAATGATCGCCACGACGCATCTTGAGCCGTACATCGACAGGCGGGCCGGGCAGCTTTCCGGTGGCTGGCGTCAACGGCTGGCCATGGCGTGCTCGCTCATGCACAGGCCGAGCGTGCTCTTTCTTGATGAGCCGACTGCTGGCATCGATCCGGTCGCGCGGCGCGAACTCTGGGATTTGCTCTTCGAGTTCGCTGGTAAAGGCATGACGCTTTTTGTGACGACCCATTACATGGACGAAGCGGAGCGCTGCGATCATGTGGGCTACATTTACATGTCGAAACTGATCGTATGCGGTGAGCCGGACGACTTAAAAAAACTGCCGGAGGTAAATCCGCCGGGAACGCGCCGGCTCGATGTGACTTGCGATCATGTGACCACGGCATTGCATGCCATGCACGAGATGCGCGGAGTACGCAGCGCTACCGTCTTTGGCCAATCGATGCATTTGTTGGTCGATGAAAACGTCAAGCGCGCCCAAATTGAGGAACAATTGCTCAAAGTCGGGATTGGTCATGTCGAGATTCATGTAATCGGCCCTTCGCTCGAGGACGTGTTTGTCGAGCTTTCGGCCAAGCATGCCGTTGAACAACAAAAGGCCGCGTGATGAAACACAAATTGTTTCGCGGCCTCGGCGCAATTTTGTTCAAGGAATTCATCGTCGTCGCGCGCGATCCGCTAACTCTCTTTTTCTTTTTTTTCCCGCCGTTGATCGAGATGATTGCATTCGGCTACGCGCTCGATAACGACGTCAAACACATGGCAATGCTCGTTTTCAACGAAGATCGCACCGTCGAGAGCCGTCAGTTGATCGACCGTTTCGTAAACACGGAGAGTTTTCGTGTAGTGGGTGAAGTGCAAAATTTGGAGCAGCTCAAGAGCGAAATGCGCAAAGGCCGCGCCTATGCTGCGCTCGATATCCCGCCGAACTTTACTCGCGAATTGTTGGCAGGCCACTCCGCGCAGGTGCAACTGCTTGTCGATGGCTCCAATTCCACGACGGCGTTGCAGGCTCTTCAGACTGGACTCGGCGTGGCGTTGACCCAATCAATGGAATCGCTTTTGCGTGAAACCGGCCGGAAGGGGATGCCGATCGATGTTCGTCCTCAAATGCTTTACAACCCAGCCATGCGCGCGCCGAACTTTTTTGTGCCGGGCGTGATTGGCGTCGTTTTGCAAATTGGGACGACAGTTGCGGCCGCCATGGCGCTGGTGCGTGAACGGGAACGCGGCACGCTCGAGCAATTGCTGGTGAGCCCCTTAAGCCGCGCGGGCCTGATGCTCGGAAAGCTGGTTCCGTATTTGTGTATCGGCATGGCAATGGCGGTGGTTTTGTTCACCATTATGCGGTTTGTGTTTTTCGTTCCAATCGTGGGCAATGTCTTCGCGATGATGTTTTCCACGCTCGTCTATGTGTTTGCATTACTGAGCCTGGGTTTGCTCGTTGGGACCAGGGCCGAAAACCAAATGCAGGCGCTCCAAATGTCGATGGTGTTCCTGTTACCAAGCGTCTTCTTTTCCGGATTCATTTTCCCACGGGAAACCATGCCGTGGATTTTTTACGCGCTCGGCGCGCTCTTTCCCACGACATATTTCATCGCACTCATGCGCGCGATCATTTTGCGCGGCGCGACGCTCCTGGAATACTGGCAGAACCTTGTTGTCCTGATGGTGATGTCGATCTTGCTGTTCAGTTTCTGCGCGTTGCGATTTCGGAGAAAAATTGCGTAAGCGCACAGGTGCATTCCAGTTGTGTTGCGATCACTTCTTTTCAGCGCTCTGCGCATTGCTATCGCGGTCGCCGCGGTTTTGGCGTTACTCTGGTGGTTTGGAGTGAGAATGCCCGGCAAGAATATTTTGAAGGCTGCACCGCTGTCGACCGATGAAGTTGCGCTTCGTGAAGAACTCCGTGCCAGTGTGCAAAAGTTGGCTGGAGAAATCGGCGAACGCAACATGTGGCATTACCCGCAGCTCAATGCCGCTGCTGATTTTATCGAAAATTCTTTTTCACGCGCTGGTCTCCGAACACGCCGCGACAGTTACGACATGCACGGGCAGGCCTGCCACAATATCGAAGCTGAAATTGCCGGCGCTCGTCCCGAGATTCTTCTGATCGGTGCGCATTACGATTCGGTATTTGGCTCACCGGGCGCGAATGATAACGGCACCGGCGTGGCTGCAACCCTCGCGTTGGCGCAGCGCTTTGCTGGCAGAAAGCCAGAACACACATTGCGCTTTGTCGTGTTTGTGAACGAGGAGCCGCCCTATTTTTTGTCCGATGAAATGGGCAGCTTTATTTACGCCGGCAGATGCAAAGCGCGCGGCGACAAAATCTCGGGCATGATCAGCCTCGAAACGATCGGTTATTTTTCCGACGCGCCGCATTCGCAAACCTATCCGTCGCCGGGACTGGGCATCTTTTATCCGAAAGTCGGCAACTTCATCGGGTTTGTGAGCAACGTTCAGTCGCGGGCGTTGCTGCGTCGCGTAGTCGCGCTCTTTCGCAAACATGCAAAGATTCCGTCCGAAGGCGCGGCGCTTCCGGCATTTATTCCCGGCGTTAGTTGGTCCGACCAATGGTCATTCTGGCGGTACGGCTACCCAGGACTAATGGTCACCGATACCGCGCCGTTTCGTTATCCACATTACCATTCATCGAGCGACACACCCGACAAGCTCGATTACGATCGCTTCACCCTCGTGGTCAGCGGCATGGAGAAAGTCATCGAAGACCTGGATAAATCGTAGCGTTGGGGCCTAGAGCATTACGCCGCGCATGATTACGAGGGCGATGCTGAAATAAATAATTAGTCCGGTCACATCGACCAGCGTTGCGACAAATGGGGCGGAAGACGCTGCAGGATCAGCACCGACTCTGCGCAGGATGAAGGGAAGCATGGACCCGGAGAGCGTTCCCCAAAGCACGACGCCGACGAGCGCGATGCCGACTGTGAGCGCGACGAGCGGCCAATGCGCACCATACGGCTGTTGATGCAAATATTGTTCGCCGACGATTGCCCATGCGCCGACGCGCACGACACCGATCGCTCCGAGGATAGCTCCTAAGAAAAGACCGGCTTGCAGTTCGCGGCGCATCACCTGCCACCAATCACGGAGAGTCACTTCGCCAAGCGCCATGGCGCGAATCATCAAAGTGGATGCTTGTGATCCAGAGTTGCCGCCGCTTGAAATGATAAGCGGCAGAAACAACGCGAGCACAAGGGCTTTGGCCAGTTCCGCCTGATAATTTGCCATCGCCGTCGCGGTCAACGTTTCTCCCAGAAACAGGATGACGAGCCAGCCGGCGCGTTTGCGCACCATGCGCCAGAGGGGAATCCGCATGTACGGCTCGTCCAGAGCCTCCATGCCACCGAATTTCTGGATGTCCTCGGTCGCTTCCTGTTCGGCGACGTCCAGCATGTCGTCGATCGTCACAATGCCGACGAGCACTCCGCTCGAGTCAACGACCGGCAGCGCCGTTCGGTCATACTTGCGAAACACATTCAGCGCGTCCTGCTGGGAGTCCGTCGCGTTCAACGTAACGAAGACCTTTTCCATCATGTCGCGGACGGCCGACCCGAGGGGTCTGAGCAAAAACTCACGCATCCGAATATCGTCGATCACCTTGCCGCGCTCATCGACCACGTAAATCACATTGAGCGTCTCGCTGTCCCGGCCGTGTTCGCGGATGTAATCGAGCACTTGCTGCACAGTCCAATCTTCTTTCACCGCGATGAAATCAGGGGTCATCAAACGGCCTACGCTGTCTTCCGGATAGCCCAGCAGTGATTGCGCGATTCGCCGTTCCTCGGGCGTAAGCAGGCGGATCAGTTGCCGCGCCGCGGCGCTCGGCAACTCCTCGAGAAACGCCGTGCGATCGTCTGGCGACATTTCATTGAGAATGGCCACGACCTGTTCATGAGCCATGGCGTGCAGCAGTTTCTGTTGCGCATCGAAATCGAGATATTCAAAAACATCGGCCGCCAGCGTATGCGGCAGAACACGAAAGATGATGACCTGTTCGTCTTCCGGCAGATCAAGGATCACTTCGGCAACATCGGCTGGCGGCCATTCACGAAATACCTCGCGCAGCGCGCCGAAGTTACGCGCCTCGATCAAGCTCCTGATTTCGGGTTCTAAAATTTTGCCGACCATAACCGTTGTTCGCGCGCGGCTGCCGCCGAGTTTTAACACTCAGATTTGACAAGCGCAATGGTAGGGTCATCGCGCTGCGATGACTCCCGAAAGGTTTCGCGACAGCGCGGCGTCCCTACCTCTGCGCTTGGCATTTGCCTGAAACGTTCGAAAATAAAGCTAATGCCGGCAGTTGCTACAGCCTCAATGATTCGGCGTGAGATTGGCGACGACCAAATCTGCATGCTGACCTTCGATCGCCCCGAGTCGGGCGCGAACATTTTCGACGCTGCCACGCTCGATGAACTGAATGAAAATCTTGATTTCATTGAGCATGACGCCTCATTGCGTGGCCTGATTATCGCGTCGGCCAAAAAATCGATCTTCGTCGCGGGCGCAGATTTAAAGACGCTGTTGCAACAGGCCCAGTCGGGAGACATGCGCGAATTCATTGCAAAAGGGCAGCGAATCTTTGGCCGACTTGCCAATCTAAAGATCCCGACAGTTGCCGCTATCCACGGCGCATCCGCGGGCGGCGGTTACGAAGTCGCCCTGGCGTGCGATTATCGAATCGCAACCGATGATCCGGCCACGAGGATTGGGCTTCCCGAAACTACACTCGGACTAATTCCCGCATGGGGCGGTTGCACGCGCCTGCCCCGCTTGATCGGTGCCGAAAAGGCTGCTGACGTGATTTTGAAAGGGAAACTTTATTCTGCTCAGGAAGCTTTGAAGCTCGGTTTGGTCGATGAAATTGTGCCGCGCGATCAGCTCATCCATCGCGCAAAGGAACGATTGCGCGTCGGAAAACGCAAAATGGAGGGCGGATCTCCTGGGACGCCAGCCTCGCTGGCCCCTCCACGGCAACACGGAAATCCGGCGCCAGAACGCGCTTGCCAAATCATCAATAAGACTCTTTCGATTTCGCCTGATGAGTCGTTACGGATGGAGCTGGAGGCGATTGTGGAGCTTGGCAAAACGGAATCGACGCAGAACCTGATCCGCAATTTCTTTTTGGCGGAGAAATACAAGAAAGGATCTTCGAGAACGCCGGCCGAAAGAGTGATACACGCGGCTGTGATCGGCGCGGGCGTGATGGGCTCAGGCATCGCGCAATGGCTAAGTTCTCGCGGCGTCACGGTGATTCTGCGCGACATCGCTCGAGAACAGATCGACCGCGGTTTGGCGAACATCGAAAAAATCTACGCCGACGCGGTCAAGCGCGGCTTGATGACGGAGGAAAAAGCAAAAGAAGGTCGCGCCCGGATTTGTGGCTCGACCGCTCCCATGGAGTTGCGCGATGTGCGATTCGTGATCGAAGCCGCCTCGGAAAAACTAAGCGTCAAGAAAGAGGTTTTCCGCGAGCTGGCGATGGAAGCCGGTCCGAAGACCATTATCGCCACCAACACTTCGGCGCTTCCGGTCAGCGAACTCGCCGACGTTACGGTCTCGCCCGAGCACGTCATCGGATTGCATTTTTTTAATCCGGTCAGCCGGATGAAACTGGTGGAAGTTGTCATTGCGAAGGAGACTTCGGATGAGACGCGCGAGCGAAGCCTGGCCTTTGTGCGACAAATCGGAAAACTGCCTGTGATTGTGCGCGACAGGCCGGGTTTTCTGGTCAACCGCGTTTTGTTCCCTTATCTGCTCGATGCCGCCGAGCTTTTCGAAGCCGGCCTCGACGCGGAGAAGATCGACAACGCACTTGTGAAATGGGGCATGCCCATGGGACCGCTGCGGTTGATCGACGAAATCGGTGTCGATATCGCGATCGATATCGGCGACACACTTGAGAAAGCTTACGGCCGCCGCGATCACGTTTCGGCCGTCCTTCTCTGGTTGCGCGACGGACAGATGCTTGGGCGGAAGAGTGGCGCCGGTTTTTATAAATACGAAGGCAAAGCGCAAACGCCGAACGACTCGCTCACTCAGTGGCGCCGCGCGTTGCACGGCGAACTCGAAGGCGCCGAGGGCCCGAATATTCCACCGGATCGGCACCGCGATCCCCGTTTGCGGTTGAACGAAGAGGCGCTCGCGCACCGGCTTGTCTTCCTGATGGTCAACGAAGCCGCGCGGTGCGTGGAAGAGAAAGTAGTCGATTCCCCGGAGGACGCGGACTACGGAATGATTCTGGGGACCGGCTTCGCGCCGTTCCGTGGTGGGCCGTTGCGTTTCGCCGAACATTTCGGACTGAGCAAAATTGTCGATGAACTCGAAAGGCTGGCGCAAAGCGAAGAGAAATTTTCGCCATGTGAGATTTTGCGGAAGCATGCGCGGGAGAGCACGAAATTTTATGAGAACTGACGTGGCACAGGCATCTTGCCTGTGGGGCAGGCGGGCGTCTCGCCTGCCGATTTACAGTTCCCAGACACCAGGCAAGATGCCCGGTGTCCCCACAGACAAGATGTCTGTGCTACCATGAAATCCCCGCTCGAAGCGCCGGAGAAATCCCGCAGTCGCGGGACTGAGGAAACCAGCGCGAAGTCGGCCGGACGGACGGACTCGTCCCGTGGCGAGCCGCAAACGCCGGCGCCGGTCATAGACACCTCGAAGATGGCGA
>WNGG01003967.1_pt1 | contig 16642 bp, 12 predicted proteins | sample 5400661 | NCBI WGS metagenome assembly WNGG01 (sample SAMN13153372, study PRJNA577476) | soil metagenome | isolation source: 100 cm soil or saprolite under Garry oak tree replicate 1 | place: USA:California | collected 2016-06-15 | reverse complement strand
TCGTCGAGAACGACGTCAACCTCGCGATCCTCGGCGAGCACTCGCGGGGCGCCGCGCGCGGGCACGACACCTGCGCGTTCATCTTCGTCGGGACCGGCATCGGCGCCGGCATCCTCATCGACGGCGCGCTCCACCGCGGCCACCGGTTCATGGCCGGCGAGATCGCGATGATGTGCATGGGGCCGCAGTACCTCGACGGCGACTACGGGTCGCGGGGATGCCTCGAGACGCTGGCGGGCCTGCAGGCGCTGGCCGGCCGGTGGCCGGGCGCGGACGGGCGCGATCCGGCCGAGTGGCTGGCCGAGCTGTTCGACGCCGCCCAGGCCGGCGACGAGCGCGCGCGCGCGGCCGTCGACGAGACCGCCCGCCTCATCGCGATCGCCGTGGCCAACGTCGCCGCCGTCGTCGACCCATCCCTCATCGTCGTGGGCGGCGCCCTCTTCGCCCAGGCCGAGCCGCTCGTCCGCGAGGTGAGGAGCGTCGTGCACCGGATCGCGCACGCGCCGATCGACGTCGTCGTGTCCGCGCTCGGCAAGGAGGCGCCGCTGTGGGGCGGCCTGCTCGTGGCCACCACCGAGGCGCGCGGCCGCCTGCGCCATCGCGTGCGCGAGACCCGGATCGCCGCCGAATGAGGTTCGGCCTCCGCGACTTCGTCAAGTCGCAGGGCTTCATCCCGGTGAAGGGGAGCGACCTGTCCCGTGCGCACGCCGGTAGGGCGCCCTAGGCTTACTTCTGCCGGATCTCCAGGAGCTGGTTCGCCTTCACGTTCTCGAGCCTCGTCGTGGTCCCGTCCGGCCACAGCACTTCGAGCGAGTCGGCTTGCGTCGCCGCGCCGAGGCCGAAGTGCCGCCGCATGTCGTCCTGTGAGAGGTAGCTCGTCCCGCTCTGGACGAGCCGCATCACCTGGAGCTTGCCCGCCCTCACCGTGACGACGGCGCCGATCGCGTCGGTGTTCCCGCCCTTGCCCCGCAGCTTCACCAGCAGCCAGTGGCCGGCACCCTCCAACTCGTTGTGCAGCACCTGGGGCGCGCCGTCGAGGTCGTTGACGACGACGTCGAGGCGCCCGTCGTTGTCGAGGTCCCCCACCGCGAGCCCCCGGCTCACGCGCTCCTCGGTCAGCGCGGCGCCGAACTGCGCCGCCACCTCGTCGAAGATGCCGTCACCGCGGTTGTGATAGAGCAGCTTCCGCTGCCGGTAACCGGCGCCCGCCCCGGCCCGCGCTTTCTCGACCTGAGGGTAGACGTGGCCGTTGACGGCGATGATGTCGAGCAGGCCGTCGTTGTCGTAGTCGAGGAACGCGGTGCCCCAGCCCACGAAGGGCAGGCTGCTGGCGGCGGTCCGGGACCGGAACGACACGTCGCTGAAGTGGTCGCCGTCGTTGTGGTAGACGCTGTTGTACTCCTCGGCGAAGTTCGTCTTGTAGAGGCTGAAGCGGCCCGAGTTGTCGTAGTCCCCCACCGCCACACCCATGCCTCCCTGCTCGCCGCCGTCCTCGCTCACGGCCACGCCCATCGGGAAGCCGACCTCCTTGAACGTGCCGTCCTTCTGGTTGAGGTACAGCAGGCTGGGCCCGGTGTCGTCGGCGACGTAGAGGTCCGGCCAGCCGTCTCGGTTGAAGTCGAACCAGGCGACGCCGAGGCCGAAGTACTGCCGGGGGTCGCTCACCCCCGCCTTCGCGCCGATCTCGGTGAAGCGGCCGTTGCCGTCGTTGTGGAAGAGGAAGTCCGACTCGCCGGGCAGGCCGCGCGGACCGCACTGCACGGCGAGGCCGCGGTACTGGCACGTCTTGCCCTTGCCGAACTCGGGCAGGTCGTTCAGGTCCACGTGCACGTACCGGCTGACGAACAGGTCGAGGCGGCCGTCGCGGTCGTAATCGGCGAAGCCGCAGCCGGCCGACCAGCCGCCGCCCGCGACCCCGGAGGCCTCGGCAACGTCCGTGAAGGTCCCGTTCCGGTTGTTGTGGTAGAGGTGGTTCCGGCCGAGGCCGGTGACGTAGATGTCCTCCCAGCCGTCCCCGTCCACGTCGGCGGTGCAGACGCCCATCGCCCATCCCGGATGCTCCAGGCCGGCCCGCTCGGTCACGTCCTCGAAGCGGCCGCGGCCGAGGTTCCGGTAGAGCGCGCTGCGCGCGGCCCGGGGATCGCTCGCGGTGTCGACCGTGAGCGAGTCGGTGAGGAAGATGTCGACGAGCCCGTCGTTGTCGAAGTCCAGCAGCGCGACGCCGCCGCTCATCGACTCCACGATGAACTTCTTCTCGGGCGCCGCATGGTGGCGGAACGTGATGCCGGCCTCGGCGGTGGTGTCGCGGAAGAGGACGCGCGCCGGTGCCGGCGGCGCGCCCTCCGGCGCAAGCTGGGCGAGGGCCGCGCCCGCGAGGAGCGCGCCCGCCAGCAGGGGGGCCGCCTTCAGCGCTTCGCCTTGAGCTGGCGGAACAGCTCGAACTGCTGCTCGGCCAGCTCCGCGCGGCCGAGCCGCTGGTAGGCCTGGCCGAGCTGATAACGGATCTTGGCGTCCTCGGGCGCCTGGCGGGTGGCGGTCTCCAACTGCTCGAGCGCCGCCGCCGCGTCGCCGCGCGCGAGCAGGATCTTGCCGAGCAGGTAGCGGGCGGTGGCGCGCTCCGGCTCCGACTCGAGCAGGCCGCGCAGCAGCGGAATCGCCTCCGCGCTCCGCTGCTCCGCGTCGAGGACGATCGCGAGGTTCTGCTGCGCCGACGCGTCGCCCGGGTGCTCCTTCAGCTCCGCGCGCAGGGCCTGCTCCGCCTCGGCCAGATGGCCCTCGCGCAGGGAGATGATGCCCAGGGTCGCGTTGGCCTCGGCCACGCCCGGCTGGAGCTGCAGCGCGCGCCGGAGCGACTCGCGCGCGGCCTCGAACTCGCCCTGCTGCGCATGGGCCTGCCCCATCAACACGCTCAGCTCGGCCGAATCGCCGTGGCGGACGATGAGCTGCGAAAAGACGCGCTCGGCCTCGGCCCCACGGTCGCTCTTGACCAGCGCGAGCCCATAGGCGAACGCCAGCGAGGGGTTCGCGCCCAGCTCGGGGTCGTCGCGCAGCAGGTCGGCGGCCTTGTCGTAGGCCTTCGTGTTGAGCCAGGCCGTCGCCAGCATGCGCCGGAGCTCCGGCCCCGGCCGCTCGGCCAGCGCGCGGGACAGGGGACCCGTCGCCTGGTCGTAGCGGCGGGCGTTGAAATAGGCGACACCGAGGGAGTACTGGACCTGGGGGAGGCCCGGATCCAGCTCGGCCGCCTTCTCGAAGAGCGCGGCCGCCTCCGCGAAGCGCTCGCTCCTGGCCCGCATGACCCCCAGGTTCAGGTAGGCGCCCGCGAGCGCCGACCTCACGCGGCGCCTCAGCTCGGCCCGCGCGGGCGAGGACGCTTCCCCCGACTCCAGCGTCCCCATCACGCGCTCGCCTTCGTTCAGCGCGGAGCGGTACCGGGCCTCGGCGCTGGCGAGCTGCCCCGAGCGCAGGCTTTGCTCGGCGGCGGACATGGCCCGCTCGATCGCCGCCACCTCGTCCGGAGTCGTCCCGGGCGCGCCGGACAGCGCGGCACCCGCGGACCACAGGATCGACGCGACGAGAGCCATCGACACTGGTTCGATTCTAAGTCGAACCGGCCCGTGGCCCGTGCCTCGTCAGCCGCGCAGGGCGGTGCCCTTCAGCGTGGCCACCACCGTGGCCAGCTCGGCCGGCTGGACGGGCTTGGCGACGTGGAACTGGAAGCCCGCCTGCAGGGCCTTGATCCGGTCCTGCGCGCCGGCATAGCCGGTGAGCGCGGCCGCCGGCGTCGCGCCCCCGGCTTCGGCGGCCAGGGCGCGGACCTTCGCGATGAACGAGTAGCCGTCCTCGAGCGGCATCTCCACGTCGGCCAGCAGCACGTCCGGCCGCCACTCCCGGATCACGCGCAGGCCTTCGGGCGCCGAGGCGGCCGTGCGCACGTGGGCCCCGCAGCGCTCCAGCACGCACTGGATCAGGCCGCGCGCGTCCCCGTCGTCGTCCACGACGAGCACGCTCGTACCGGCGAGCGAGGGCGCCTTGTCCATCCACGCCGGGTCGTCCGCGGGCACCGCCGCCTCCCGCCCGGGTCCTGCGCCCGGGCGCGGCCGCATGGTGCGTCGGGGAAGCACGACCCGGAACACGGCTCCCGGCCCCGCCGCGGCGTTCGTCGCCTCCACGATGCCGCCGTGCAGCTCCACGAGGTGTCTCACGATGGAGAGGCCGAGCCCGAGGCCGCCGTGGGGGCGCGTGCTGGAGGCGTCGGCCTGGCGGAACCTCTCGAACACGTGCGGCAGGAAGCCGGGGTCGATGCCGGGCCCGTTGTCCTCGACGGTCAGCGTCACGTTCGCGGGGCTGCTCTCGAGCCGCACCCGCACGTGGCCCTCGCGCGGCGTGAACTTGATCGCGTTCGAGAGGAGGTTCCACACGACCTGCTGGAGGCGGTTGTGGTCGCCGATGACCCGGCCCGCCGCGGGATCCAGGATCGGCTCGAGCCGGATGCCCTTGGCCGTCGCCGCCGGCTTCACGGTCTCGAGCGCCTCGGCCACCACGTCGGTCAGGTCGATGGCGCGCAGCTCCAGCCGGAGCTTGCCGGCGATGATGCGCGACACGTCGAGGATGTCGGAGATGAGCTGGGCCTGGAGGTTGGCGTTGCGGGCGATCGTCTCGATGGCGCGGGCCGTCGACTCGGCGTCGAGCCCGCCCGCGCGCAGCACGTGCGTCCATCCCACGATCGCGTTGAGGGGCGTGCGCAGCTCGTGGGAGAGCGTGGACAGGAACTCGTCCTTGACCCGGTTCACCTGCTCCGCCTCCTGCCGGGCCGCCTGCTCGCGAGCGAGCAGCTCGTTCATCCGCGCTTCGGCCTGCTTGCGCTCGGTGATGTCCTTGACCGTGCGCACGACGGCGCTCACCTCGCCCGCCTCGTCCAGCACCGGGTCGGCCACGACCTCGAACCATCGCCCTTCCTTTTCGATCTCCGAGGAGGCCCGCTCCCGGCCACGCAGCGCGCGCTCCGACGGCCAGCCGTCGGCCGGCGGCGCGACGTCGGGGAAGGCGGGCACGCCGGGCCGCCCGACCAGCTCTTCCGCCTTGGCGTTCATCAGGGCCGCCATGGCCTCGTTCGCCTGGAGTATCCGGGCGTGGCGGTCGAGCAGCATCACGCCGTCGCCGATGGCGTCGAACGTGGTCTGCCACCACCGGGTGACCTGGCGGGCCCGCGCCTCCGCCTCCCGGGCGCGGAGCAGGGCGCGGATCGTGGCCACGAGCACGATCGGCTCGACGGGATGCGTGAGGTACGCATCGGCCCCGCCCTCCAGGGCCGCCGCCTGCTGCCGTCCGTCGCCGTACGTCGCGGTCACGTGAAGGACCGGGATGGCCGCGGTGGCCGCGTCCTGCTTGATCCGCTTGCAGACGTCGAGCCCGCTCATGTCGGGCAGCTTCATGTCGAGCATGACGAGGTCGGGCTTCCGCTTCACCTTCTGGAGCGCGGCCTCCCCGGTCGCGGCCTCCCAGACCTCGAAGCCCGCGTCGCGAAGGACTACCGCGCTGGCGTAGAGCTGGCCCGGATAGTCGTCGACGGCGAGGATGACGGCCACCCTATCTCCCCATGGGCGCGCTCGGCGCCGGCGCCGCTCGGAGGCTGCGCCGCCGGGTCACGAGCGGCTCCCGACGCGCGCGGTCACGACGGTCACGTCGTCCCGGCGGCGCGAATGGTCGCGGTAGAGGATGCCGGCCACCAGCGAAGGGTGGCGCAGCGCGAGACCCGGGTACGGCTCCAGCGACCAGTCGGAGACGAGGCCGTCCGAAGACATCACGAGCAGCGTCCCGGGCACGAGACGATACGTGAACTCGCGCGGCTTCAGCGCGCCCTGCCCGACGGTCCCGTTCATGGAGACCATGCTCTGCGCGCGATCGGGGCCGAGGAGCACTCCCGCGATGTTGCCGAAGCCGGCGAAGCGGACCTCGCCCGCCCCGAGGTCCATTTCGGCCACGCCGACGGCGGCTCCGCGCGTGCGGCGGGAGGCCCGGTGCGCCTCCTCGAGGGCGCGGGCGGCTCCCGGCGGGCGCTCCAGCGTCGCGCGCACGGCGGTGAGGGCCGCGTCCCGAGCCGGCGGACCGTGGCCGAGGCCGTCCGCCACGACGATGCGGATGCCGCCCGGGCTCTTCTCCAGGCTCCATACGTCACCGCACTCGGCCTCACCCGGCTTGGCGACACACACCGCGCCGATGGCGAGCGAAGTGGTCGGCGGCTCGGCGCGCCCGACGCGGGCGAGAACCGCGGTGCCGTGGCCGGGCAGGCTGTAGATCTCGAACACGCTCGCCTCGCGCCGCATCGCATCCAGGCCCGTGTCGGGCGTGCTCGTGGACGAATGGCCGGACGCGAGGCCCCGGTCCGCGTCCGCAATCCCGGGGCCCCGGTCCAGGGCCAGCAGCTCGATGCCGGACGCCTGGCCGCGCCCGAGAGGGCTCACGACGAGCTCGCCTCCGCCGCCGTGCTTGAGTATGTTGCTCGCCCCCTCGGTGGCGATGATGCCCACCCTTCCCGTGTCCGCCGCGTCGAGCCCCGCGCTACGGCACAGGGCCGCGACCGTCCGACGCACCTCTCCCATCTGCCTGGCGTCGGTGACCGCCACGGCCACCGACGGCGCCACCGGCCCGCCGGCGGACATCATCTTCAGCGTACCGCGGTCATGGGTGCCCGGGCCGGGGGCACGACGAAATGTCGAACGCGCTCCATGAGGCGCCGGGCTCAGATTGGGCCCGGGAAAATTAGCCGGGAAAATTAGCCTTGACAAAACGGCGACCTCTGGCAGACTCTCCCCCGCACGGGTTTCTAAAGTTGTTTAACAAAGGCTCCGTCTTGACAAGGCGCGGGGCGTCGGGGCCCAATGACCCCAAAATTCCTAGCTGACGACGCGGAGGCGTCTTCCATGCCCAAGAAGATCGCTCGTCTGGCAGTCCTGCTCGTCGTACTGGCCGTTCCATCATTCGCCCAGAAGATCACCGCGACGATCCGCGGCACGGTGACCGACACCACAGGTGCGGTCGTCCCGGGGGCCAACGTGACCGTGAGGGGCGAGAACACCGGGGCCACGCGCTCGACCGTCACCAACTCGTCCGGTGTCTATTCATTCCCTGAGCTCCAGGTCGGGACCTACGCGGTCGAGATAGGGGTCAGCGGGTTCAAGACGTCCGTGGTCAAGGGCGTCGCCCTGAACGTGGCTGACGACCGTGCCGTGAACGTGAGGCTCGAGCCCGGCACCGTGTCGGAGAGCATCACCGTCGAGGTGCCGGCCGTGGCCGTCCAGACCATCGGCGGCGAGGTCGCCGGCCTCGTGACCGGCGAGCAGGTCCGCGAGCTTCCCCTTAACGGCCGCAACTTCCTGCAGCTCACGACCCTCATGCCCGGCGTCAGCCAGGCGGACGACTTCAACACCAAGGACCGCGGGCTCATGTCCCACATCTCGGTCTCGGTGAGCGGAAGCGGGCCCGGCGGCAACATGTGGACCGTCGATGGAGCCAACAACAACGACGTCGGCTCCAACGGCACGATCCTGGTCTTCCCGTCCGTGGACGCCATCGACGAGTTCAAGGTCCACCGGAACAGCTACGGCGCCGAGTTCGGCGGAGCCGCCGGCGCCCAGGTGAACATCGTCACCCGCGGCGGTACGAACGAGTTCCACGGGGGCGCCTACTACTTCGGGCGGAACGAGAAGCTGGCCTCGTCCGACTACTTCCTGAAGCAGGCCGGCCAACCGAAGGGACCGCTGAAGGTCCACGATTTCGGGTGGACCCTGGGCGGTCCGATCATCAAGGACAAGCTTCACTTCTTCGCCTCTCAGGAGTGGAACCGCGAGCAGCGCGGCATCACCCGGGCCACTTTCGTCCCGACCGCGGCCGAACGCGCGGGGGATTTCAGCGGACCGCTGATCGAGAATTGCTCCTCGGACCGGCCGATCGATCCGCTCACGGGCCAGCCGTTCCCCGGCAACCGGATCCCCGCCAACCGGCTCAGCCCCGCGGGGCTGCTCGTGCTGCAGCTCTATCCCCTGCCGAACACGACACCGGGGCCGGGGAGCTGCAACAACTGGGTGACCGCCCTCAACACGCCCATCAACTGGCGCCAGGAGAACGCGCGCATCGATTGGAGCCTCAGCCAGCGCACGCACCTGATGCTGCGCTACACCCAGGACAGTTGGAAGAACAACTCGCCCAGCGCCATCGAGCAGCTCTGGGGTGACGACCCGTTCCCAGCGGTCGACTCGAACTGGGACCAGCCGGGCCGCTCGCTCACGGCGCAGCTCACGAAGAACATCGGGTCGAAGGGCGTGAACAGCCTCACCTTCACCTACTCGGCGAACGTGATCACCGTGACCCGAGGCGGCACGGACCCGCAGCTCAACGACCAGATCAACTCCGCCATCCCCGGGATCTTCCCTGACAGCATCAAGGAGTACGGCGCCAACCGCGGTCACCCGGTGTTCTTCGCCCGGGGAAGCTACCCGGACGATCTGCAGAACATGGCCCCCTTCAAGAACAACCAGAACCTGTTCGTGCTGAAGGACGACTACTCGGCGGTGTTCGGCAAGCACTTCTTCAAGGTCGGCGCCGTCGGCAGCTACAACCAGAAGAACGAGGACGTGTTCGACTGGGGCTCGGGCGAATCGTCGCAGTTCGGGGATGCGGCGGGCCTCACCGGCAACGACGACACGACCGGCAACGTCCTCGCCGACATCCTGCTTCGGGGCATGACCTTCAATTTCAACGAATCCTCGGCCGATCGGTCGATCCGGCAGCGCTGGCGCGACGTCGAGGCCTACGTGGCCGATTCGTGGAAGCTCCATGCGCGGGTGACGTTGGACTACGGCGTGCGCTTCTCCAGGTTCGAGAGCCCCTACGACCTCGGCGACACGATCGCGAGCTTCGACCCGGCTCACTTCGACCCGGCCCTGGGCGGCGATCCCTGCAACGGCCTGCTGCTGCCGCCGGGCAGCGACAGCTGCCGGAAGGCAGGCCTCCGCGGAGGGACCGCGGGGCCGAACCGCGCACTGGCCAAGACGAACAACTACTTCGCCCCGCGGCTGGGCATCGCGTGGGACGTCTCGGGTAACGGCAAAACGGCCGTACGCGCGGGGCTGGGCCGATTCTTCCTCCGCGAGTCGCTGCAGGGAGGCCTCAACCTCGGCTTCAACCCGCCATTCAACCTCATCCAGGGCGGCTTCCGGACGCTGGATAGCAACCAGGAGCCGTTCGCGGACGCCTTCGTTGCGGATCAGGGCACCCCGAGCTACGGGATCGATCCGGGCGGGAAGTTCGGGTACAACTGGCAGTGGAACGCGTCTGTTCAGCGCGAGATCGCGCGCAACACGACGCTGGAGGTGGGCTACGTGGCCAGCAAGGGCCAGCGGCTCGGCCACCCTTACGACGCCAACCAGGTCCCCCCCGGAGACAACAACCACAACGGCGTCCCCGACCGCCTCGATTTCATCCGCGCCGGCAGCAACAGCTCCGCCCGGGCGGCGCTGCGTCCCTACGGCGATTTCGGCAACATCAGCATCGCGTTCCGGGCCCACACCGGGAGCACGATCTACCACTCGCTTCAGACACAACTCGTGAGCCGCTTCGGACACGGCTCGCAGTTCCAGGCTTCGTACACCTTCTCCCGGGCCATCGGCGACGTGCCGACGGGCGGCAACGACGGCGGCAACAACAGCCCAGGCAGTGCGGGCGTCAGCCTTCTGGAGAATCCCGGTCTCGACCGCGGGCTGATGGAGATCCACCGCAAGCACATCTTCAACGCGAGCCTGGTGCTCGTCCTGCCCGAGTTCGAGGACAAGGCGGGCTTCGTGAAGAACGTGCTGGGCGGCTGGGAGCTCGCCACAATTGCCCAGGCGTCTTCCGGGCGTCCCGTGACGGTGTTCACCGGAAGCGTCCCCGGCCTGTCGGGCCGCGTCTCGGGCACCGGCTACACGGGCAATCAGCGCCCGAACGTGGTCGAGGGCCAGCCATGCCATGCGACGGGCGGCCCGCCGGAGCAGATCCTGAACCCGGCGGCGTGGACGCTCGTCGGCTTCCAGCTCGGTACCTTCGGCAACTCTGGCCGCGGCGTCTGCGAAGGCCCCAACTTCGCACAGGTGGACGCTTCCCTCTACAAGAACATCAAGATCAGCCCGCGGCTGAAGGCGCAATTGCGGTTCGAGGTCTTCAACGTCTTCAACCGCGTCAACTTCATGGCCGTCGGCCTCAACAACAGCCTGAACCCGATCAGCGCGACCCTCGACACCGGACGTGTCGCGACGGCTTCGACGATCACGGCCTTCACTCCGTCGGGCAGCTTCGGCCAGGCCACCGCGACCCGCGATCCGAGACAGGCGCAATTCGGGATCAAGCTGACGTTTTGACAACGACCTCGGGGGGTGCGCGCGGCGCACCCCCCAAGTTTCCCCATGCCCCCCGCGCCTGAACTACTACTGGCCGTAGACGGCGGCGGGACCAAGACCCAGGCCGTCGTCGCCGACCTCGAGGGGAAGGTCCTCGCCCGCGGCCTCGCGCCCAGCAGCACCGTCCACAACGTCGGCTTCGAGCAGTCCTGCCAGGCGCTCACGACCGCCATCGAGGGCGCGCTCGTGAACGTCCTCGGGCCGCAAACCCGGGGGGAGGGACGCGTCTGGCGGTCGGCGCGCATCGCCGCCGCCTGCTTCGGCCTCGCCGGCATCGACTCGGCCGAAGACGAAGCCCAGGTCTCGCGCTGGGTCCGGGAGCAGGCGATCACGTCCCGGTTCGCGGTGGTGAACGACGCCGAGCTGGTCCTGGCCGGCGGCACGCCCGAGGGATGGGGCGTCGCGCTCGTCGGCGGCACCGGCTCGGTCTGCCTCGGCCGCACGCGTGAAGGGCGCACCGTCCGCGCCGGGGGCTGGGGCCCGATCCTCGGCGACGAGGGCAGCGGCTACCAGATCGCGATCAGCGCGCTGCACCGCGCGACCCAGACCGCGGACGGGCGCGCCAGCGCGAAGGCCCTGCTCGACGCCGTGCTCCGTCACTGGTCGCTCTCCGACGCGGTCGCCCTCATCCGCCACGTCCATGCCGACGACATGACGCCCTCCGAGATCGCCGGCCTCGCGAGCGTGGTGCTCGACCTCGCGGCGCGCGGCGATGCCGACGCCAAGGCGATCGTCGAGGAGGCCGCCTCCGACCTCGCCCGCCACGTGCAGGCCGTCGTCCGCAAGCTCGGGGTGGCCAAGCCGCCGCTGGCCCTCTCCGGCGGGCTGCTGAGGGCCAGCCTCCGCCAGGCCGTGCTCGGGAAGATCGAGGGCGAGGTCGGCCCCGTGAACTACGTCACGGACCCGCCCCTCGGCGGCGTGGTGCTGGCGCGGCGCCTCTTAGCTGGGGGGCGCTAGCGGTGCGCCCCCCAGACCCCCCGCTCGCGTCTTCCGCGGCGGCGAAGTGAATTCGCCGCCGCTCATCTGGCGGGGCCGCTTCGCGGCCCCGGGGGGAGTGGATCCCGCTCCGCTCGCAGCTTTGGCTTCTTGTTTCATATCCATGGTCCGTTCTCCGCGTTCTCTCCGTTGGTTCTCTGCGACCTCCGCGTTAAAAGGCTAGAATGCCATCCGGAAGATGGAGCAGCGGGGACTCGATTTCGGCGCGACCGAGCCGGCGCGGCCCGCGCCCCGCCGCGCCCTCACCGTCTCGGAGCTGACCGACCGCGTCCAGGGCGTCCTCGAGACCGACTTCTTCGACGTCTGGGTGGAAGGCGAGGTCAGCAACCTCCGCTTCGCGCCCTCGGGCCACTGGTACTTCTCGCTGAAGGACGACCAGGCGCAGCTTCGCGCCGTGGTGTGGAAGACGGCCACGCGCCTCATCCGCTTCCGGCCCAAGGACGGGATGAAGGTCGTCGTGCGCGGCGGCCTGCGGGTCTACCCGCCGCGGGGCGAGTACCAGCTCTCGGTCGAGGTGCTCGAGCCGCTCGGCAAGGGCTCGCTCCAGCAGGCCTTCGAGGAGCTGAAGGAGAAGCTCGAGAAGGAGGGCCTCTTCGACCGCGCGCGCAAGCGCCCGCTGCCGAAGCTTCCGCGGTGCGTGGGGGTCGTGACCTCGCCCACGGGCGCGGTCATCCAGGACATCGTGCGCGTGGTCTCGCGCCGCTACGCGAACCTGGAGATCCTCATCTATCCGGCGCGGGTCCAGGGCGAAGAGGCGGCGGCGGAGATCGTCCAGGGCATCCGGGCCCTGAACCGCCTGAAAGGCCTCGACGTGATCATCGTCGCGCGCGGCGGGGGCAGCCTCGAGGACCTGTGGCCCTTCAACGAGGAGCGGGTGGCCCGCGCGCTCGCCGCCTCGAAGGTGCCCACCATCTCCGCCGTCGGCCACGAGACCGACTACACGATCGCCGATTTCGTGGCCGACCTACGCGCGCCCACGCCGTCGGCCGCCGCCGAGCACGTGATCCAGGCCAAGGAGGAGCTCGGCGCCGGCATCGACGCCCTCGCCCGCCGCGGCGACGCGGCGATGAGCCTGCGCTTGACCCGCATCCGCTCCCGCGTCGCGAGCCTGGCCTCCCATCGCGTGTTCGAGGCCGAGCGCGGTCGCCTTCGCAACCAGGCCCAGCGCGTGGACGAGCTGCGGCGTCGCGCCGAGTCGGGCGCGCGGCGGCGGCTCGAGCGCGCGCGGGACCGGCTGCGCGGACACGGCCAGCGCGTCGAGGCCTTCCGCTGGGACCGCCAGCTCGCCGACCGCCGCGAGCGGGTGGCGCGGCAGGCCGACCGCCTTCGCGGCCTGGCCGCCGCCTCCGTGGAAGCCGGCCGCGGCCGCCTCGGGCGGCTCGCCGGCAAGCTCGACAGCCTCTCGCCGCTCGCCGTCCTCTCGCGCGGCTACGCGCTCGTGTGGAACGAGGCGGGCCTCCTCGTCCGCGCTCCCGCCGAGACGCGCGTGGGCGAGGCACTGCGCATCCGGGTCAGCGGCGGCGCGCTCGGCGCGGTGGTCACGTCGAAGGAGGAGGCGTGAGCGGCGAGGAGACGCCCAGCTTCGAGGCCGCCCTGAAGAAGCTGGAGTCGATCGTGCAGCGGCTCGAGCAGGGCGAGCTGCCGCTGGAGGAATCACTGACCCTCTACGAGGAAGGGATCCGCCTCTCGCGCTTGTGCCATGCGAAGCTCGAGGAAGCGGAGGGAAAGATCGAGCTGCTGATGAAGGACGCCCGCGGCGACCTCGTCCTCGACCGCGAGGGGCGGCCCAAGAAGGCGCCGTTCGGACAGTGAAGCAGTCAGCGATCGGCAATCAGCGATCCGCGCGGCTGGAGGTCGAAGCCGAGCTGGACGAGCGACGGCGGTCGGTGGAAGCGGCGCTCGACCGCGCGCTGCCCGCCGAATCGGAGTGGCCCGAGACCATCCACCGCGCGATGCGCTACAGCCTGTTCGCGGGCGGCAAGCGCATCCGCCCGCTCCTCGCGCTCGCCGCGGGGGAGGCCGTGGGCGGGCGACGCGAGGAGGTCATGCCGCTGGCGTGCGCGGTGGAGATGATCCACACGTACAGCCTCGTCCACGACGACCTGCCCGCCATGGACGACGACGACCTGCGGCGCGGAAAGCCGACCTCGCACAAGGTGTTCGGGGAAGGCATCGCGATCCTGGCCGGCGACGCGCTGCTGACCCACGCCTTCGCGTTGATGGCCGCCCCGCCGCCGGACGGCGATCCCGCCCGGCTCCGCCGCCGGCTGGCCGCAACCGCGATCCTGGCGGAAGCGGCCGGTTCGGTCGGGATGATCGGTGGCCAGGTCATGGACCTCGAGTCGCAGGGCCGGAGGCTCGACACGCGAGCGCTCGAGACGATGCACCGCGCCAAGACCGGCGCCCTCCTCGGCGCGTCGGTGCGCGGGGGCGCGGTGCTCGGAGGCGGGGCCGGCGAGGACCTCGCGCGCCTCGACCGCTACGCCGCCGCGATCGGCCTCGCCTTCCAGGTCGTGGACGACGTGCTCGACGAGACGGGCGCCGCCCACGAGCTGGGCAAGACCGCCGGCAAGGACGCGCGCGCGGGCAAGGCCACCTACGTGAGCGTGCACGGCCTCGAGGCCTCCCGGGCCATGGCACGCCGCCTCCTCGACGATGCGCTGGCGGCGGTGGCTCCGCTCGGCGCGCGCGGCCGCTTGCTCGCGGGCCTCGCGGGCGCGATCGTGGAGCGGCGCGCGTGAGTGGCCCCCGCCTGGACGTCTGGCTCGTGGAGCACGGCCTGGCCGAGTCGCGCGAGAAGGCGCAGGCCCTCGTCATGGCCGGGCGGGTCCGCATCGACGGCGCGCTCGCCGGCAAGCCGGGCGATTCGGTGGCCGACGGCGCCGCGGTCGAGCTGCTGCCCGGGCCGCAGCACGTGGGGCGCGGAGCGGTCAAGCTCGAGGGCGCGCTCGACGCGCTGCGCGTCGATCCCGCCGGCCGGATCGCGGTGGACGTGGGCGCCTCGACGGGCGGCTTCACCCAGGTCCTGCTCGCCCGCGGGGCCGCCCGCGTGTACGCCGTCGACGTCGGGCGCGGCCAGCTCCACGAGCGCGTGCGGTCCGACCCGCGCGTGATCGTGATCGACGGCGTCAACGCGCGCTCGCTCTCCTCCCGCGAAGTGCCGGAGCCGTGCGGCCTCGCCACCGTCGACGTGTCCTTCATCTCGGTGCTGAAGATCCTGCCTGCGCTGCGCGCCGTGCTGCGATCCGACGGCGCCGCGATCGTCCTCGTCAAGCCGCAGTTCGAGGTCGGCCGCTTCCGGGTGGGCCGCGGCGGCGTCGTGAGCGATCCGGCGCTGCATCGCCAGGCGCTGCGGGACGTCGCGTGGGCCGCCCAGCACGAGATGGGCTACGCCCTCAACGGAGCCTGCGCCTCGCCGATCACGGGCGCGGAGGGCAATCGCGAGTTCTTCCTCCACCTCGCTCGCGACGGCTCGTCCCTGGCCGGCGCACGGTTCGAGTCGATGCTGGAGCAGGCGGTGCAACGATGAGCGCGATCGGCGTGATCGCGCGCCCCGATCTCGCGGAAGCCACGCCCGCGCTGCGCGAGCTGGTGCGGTGGCTGCGGCAGCGCGGGGTGAAGGTCGTCCTCGAGGAGCGGACGGCCGCCCTCGCCGACGGCAGCACGGCCCCGGACTGGACGCTCGCGCCCGGCCGCGAGGTCGCCGCCCAGGTCGACGCGGTCGTGGTCCTCGGCGGCGACGGCACGCTCCTCGGCGCCAGCCGCCTCATTCCCGCCGAGCGCCCGATCCCGGTCCTGGGCGTCAACTTCGGCAGCCTCGGTTTCCTGACCGAGGTCACCCTGAGCGAGCTGTATCCGACGCTGGAGAGCGTGCTCGCGGGCCGCTACAAGTACGAGGAGCGGCGGATGCTCCGCGGCCTCGTCCGCCGCCAGGGCCAGCCCGACCTGTGCGACGACGCCCTCAACGACGTGGTCGTCACCAAGGCGACGCTCTCCCGGATCATCGAGCTGGACGTAAGCGTGGACGGCCTCTTCGTCTCGACCTTCCGCGCCGACGGCCTCATCGTGTCCTCCCCCACCGGCTCGACCGCCTACAACCTGGCCGCGGGCGGCCCGATCCTCCATCCCACGCTGCCCGCGATCGCGCTGACGCCGATCTGCCCCCACATGCTCACCAACCGTCCCCTGGTCGTGAACGACGGCTCCGCCATCGAGGTGCGCCTGCGCTCACCGCAGGATGGCGAAGTCCACCTGACCTTCGACGGCCAGCGCGGCTTCCCGCTCCGCGCCCAGGATTCCGTACTGGTCACGCGCAGCCCGCGGACCCTCCGCCTCGTCACCGCCGCCGGTGGCGACTACTTCGCGGTGCTGCGCATGAAGCTGAAGTGGGGAGAATCGACCGTCCGCGAGCGCGGTTAGGGCCTGGTGGTTCGTTTGCTCCGGGGCGATTCCATCCTTCATACGGACCTGCTTCTCGACGGCAACTGTAAGGTGCACGATGCGGATGCGTCATCCGAGCGCGGCTGCGCGCGCGATCAGAAACAACCCTGCCCCGACGACGACGGCCCCGGTGGCTCGCGCGACGCGCTCACCGGCCGGTGCGAGACGTTCGACGGTGATGGCTGCCGCCACGACCGCCATCGCGCGAAGGTCCATGACCCCGATGACCAGGAGGATCGCCATCAGACCGACACAGCAGTGGGTGCAGTGGAGGCCGAGGCGCATGCCGTGTCGCCAGGCCGTGCCGGCGTCGGCCGGCAGCGTACGGCCGCGCCCGGGTGCCTCCCGGCAGCAGGCGAGGTGACGCGCCTTCCACGCGGTGAGCTGGAGGGAGCCGGCGATCAGGACGACCACGGCGACCGCGATTGGTACGGTGCGCGCCAGCGCCGGCCGCTGCATCTCGATCGCCGCCAGCGCGACGCCCAGCGGGAAAGCGGCCATTCCGAACACGGTCCAGACGAAGAAGTAACCCACGCCCACGAGCACAGTCAGCCGACCCAGCCGCGTCTCGCCTGTGCTGCCAACGGCCTGGCGGTAGCGCCCCAGCATCGGGACCAGGGACGGCAGCATCATCGCCACCATCATCACGACCCACATGCCGAGGAACGACGCCGCGGCGCCGGGCCACGTCTGTCCGGGCATCCGCATCCACGCCATCGACATCGTCCAGCCGCCGGGCATCGGCATCTCGCCCATCGCCGACATGGACGCGCACC
>WNGG01004159.1_pt1 | contig 16645 bp, 16 predicted proteins | sample 5400661 | NCBI WGS metagenome assembly WNGG01 (sample SAMN13153372, study PRJNA577476) | soil metagenome | isolation source: 100 cm soil or saprolite under Garry oak tree replicate 1 | place: USA:California | collected 2016-06-15 | reverse complement strand
GGGGTCACAGTCGTCACTCCTGGTGTGCAACGGTGGTGGGTGTACTGTATTGCAGGAGGTGAGGCCGGTGAGCGACAGACTTTCCCACGCCACAGATTGCACCACATCTTGACGCATCGCCCGGTTGCAGCTGAGGGAGTGAGCGTGAGCGTCAGGGTCTACTGCCAGTTTTGACTCAGAGGGTCAGCACTAGTGTTGTCAGTGTGGATGTGAAAACCAAGCATGAAATCTCACGCACATTGGTGAGGATTTTTCGACTGTTTGTTGTCTTACTGCCAGTTTTTGTCATTCACATCCGGTTTGAGATCAGCGAGAGGACGGAAACAAAACCCAGCTAAACGATCCAAAATAACGTGGCTACGAGTGACAAGATGAAGACAACGAAAGAGATGGAGGACGGGTGAGTGGAGGACGCATGGAACACTTGAGGTCGTCGGCGAATTCAAGATGGAGGAAAGAGGGCATGAGGCTAAGGAAGGGATGACCGAGACGATGGCCGAGATAAAACGTGACGCGTGACGCGTGACGAATCCAAAGTGGCTGAAATGTACGGAGAGCTGCCCTTACAACGAAGAACAACGAAGAGTACAAACACTGGTAATCAGAAACCGCTGAGAAATACTACAACCATCATGATATTCCATTGACATTATGGTTGCGTTCCAACAAAATATAGTCGACATGACTGCAGTAGAGTCAACATAACATATTGTAATGATCGTAGACCCCATCCTCGCACTGTTACCCTCGGTCGCTGCTCACGGCTCCGCTATGATCGACGTAACTCAAGCGGATACGTCGCATGCGAACGGACGACCCCACCTCTGTGGGGGGCCGTAGCGCGGGAATGGGCAGTTCCGTTGGCCACGAATAGTAATACAAGTCCATCACAAATTTCCCGCGGGAGTTACAGCGCAGCCATTGTAATCGGCATGAGCGAGAGTGACATAGCGCAAACGGGAAGTGAGTGAGGGAGGCGAGGCGAGAGCCCGACGCCCGACGGACTTGCTACTGAGGCCACGCCGGTTCGCCATTGCAGTTGGTTGGCACGGCAGGGTGAAAACGATGAGCAAGGTGACGAGATACCTTTTGCGAGCGACAGGAAAGGCAGCGATCGTGCAGGCGGCACCGTTAACTGAGTGCAATCAAAGTGGGACGGTGAACGTACGCCGAGCCGCAGAGCTCCATAAAATCCCCCTCGGGTAGCCGACTATAAATGCAGAAGGAGAGCGGATCGCGTCGAAGGGTGCTTGGGGACATTGGCGATGGGCCTCCGTGTACGACAATATCAATGATGTTTCAAAAAAAAACAAAGTGGCGGTTTACTTGCCGTCGTGTTGTCCAAGGTGCGGCGTAGGCTGATGGCACGAGCTTTCGGAAAGGCTGCAAACGCTTTTGTGAGAACGATGTACAGGCGAAAAATACTGTGCTGTAAGGACCGTGCCTTCCCGAACACGCGCATGCGACCCAATTGACGATGCCAGCACCAGCACAAGGGACACGAATGTGTGAGCCGACGCGGGCGCTCGATTTTCTCATGCACGTTTCGACGCTCCCTCCCACCTCGTCTATTACGCTCTCCTCATCTACTACGCCACGCCTCCGTCCCACACCAGAAACGGTGAGTCAACGTCGAGAAATACTGGAAGGTCATACACTTACGGGCAGTAGATGCTATTCCAAATCGTCCTTTACCTTTTGCGAGTGGGTCGGAGGTATTTTGAAGAGAAGGTAATCTGCCCTGCGGAAAACTTGGTGCGTTGCCTTTTTTTTACGCCGTAGATCGTCGTTGACCCTTCCTAGATGCGACGCCTAGGGGTTCGCATGGAGATTGAACTCCACGCTCAGGTCGTTGTTTCCCACCGCGGGAGGCGACTCTTCGACAACCCCCTCGGACCGTGGCTTCTCGTACTCCCTCGAGACGAACTTGCGCCAGTATCTGGAAGGGAGGTAGTATAGAAGTTGATAGGATACCGTTTGTTTAAAATCGCACCCCATCTCAGTCTTCGGCGTCTTTGACGATTACTCGCCAAGTGAACGACTTGCGAGACTCGTTCGAGTCGAGCGTCACGTGATCATAGATGAAAGCACACCCACGTCTTCGCATCTTTGCGAATGACCCGGGCTCCGCTCACTGGGTACGATCAGAGTTCCTCGAAATTTGGATAAGCTGGTGACGTTAGTGATGGGTTTTTTTGTGAATCCATTTGTATTACCGGACAACAAGAGACTATGACTGGTCGTGGTGTGTATCACTCGTAGTTTAAGTTTCTTGTTGGCCACGATCGGCGTTCTGATGGCACCCATTGAAGCAAGCCATGAACGACCGCCTGGTGCGGCGTCCTGGTGCTGGTTCACTGTTTCACGACATGAGAGTAACGCTTCGGAAGTTGTTGGTGGGTGCGAAGGCAACATCGACTTGGCCGTGCAGTGTACGGGAGTGGGGTGCTGCTGGGAATGTTTCGCACCAATTAACCCGAGTCTGTCGGTATAATGTTGAGACAAGAAAATAAATGCGTCGAGATATGCGAACTTACGCAATCATATCAGATGGATGGTCGAGATTGTATTGCTCCATTTTGGGACACAACACGTGTTTCATGTAGAGCTCTCTGCCTTCGAGCCATTTGGGGTCGTGGTTTCGGTGATGTAGTTGGCCAAGGACCTTGAGCCAGTTGTGCAGATCAGAGTGTCCCCAGTCGGGTTTGGCAACAGTATACGTCAGCTGCTGCGCGTCCGGATACAAGAGAAACATCCCATCGGGTCCCAATGTATCCAAGACGCTTGGTCAGTGGATCAAAAAAAGCTTGGCGATTTCACGACGACGTTGAAAGAACTGTACATGTGCTGAAAGAACTGTACCTTCCCGAACACGCGCATGCGACCCAATTGACGATGCCAGCGCCACTACGAAGGACACGAATGTGAGCTGACGCGGGCGCTCAATTTTCTCGCGCACGTTTCGACGCTCCCACCTCGTCTATTACGCTCTCGCCTCCATCCAAACCAAAAACAGTGAGTCAACATCGAGGAATACTGGAAGGTCACACACTTACTGGCCGTAGATGCTATTCCAAACCGTCCTTTACCTTCTGCGAGTGAGTTGGAAATATTTTGAAGAGAAGGTCGTCTGCCCTGCAGAAAACTTGGTGCGTAGCCCTTTGTTGTGCGCTGTCGATCGTTGCTGACCCTTCCTAGATGCGACTCCTAGGATTTCGTGTGGAGATCGAACTCCACGCTCAGGTCGTTGTTTCCCACCGCGGGAGGCGACTCTTCGACGACCCCCTCGGACCGTGGCATCTCGTATTCCCTCGAGACGAACTTGCGCCAGTGTCTGGAAGGGAGGCGGTATAGAATGATAGAATATTGTTTTTAATATACTGCGCCCTATCTCAATCTTCAATATCTTTTGATGATTACTCGCTGAGTGAACGACTTCGAGACTCGTTCGAGTCGGGCATCACGTGATAATAGACGTACCAGTGGTGACAACACGACACAGCCTGCAGACACTATATTGATCTATATAAAGATTCTAATGGACGATAAGTAAGCGAGGAGCCATAAGAGGGAAATGCTCAGCTAACACAACGAAATATAATGATGCGCAGAGAGCATCACTCTAACAAGACCCTAGGCCGCTCGCGACTTCGTGAAGGACCCAATCCCTCGAGGTTCGACTAGTTCGTCATCCTGTTAACGTATCCAATAGTTCTACTCGATTGATGCCGAATCCGCCCAGAACCTCGGTAAGAGCGTCAGCTAAATTGAAGCGACTGTTGTCATTCATAATAAGGGACACCGCCTCCGCAAGGATAGGCTCAGAGGCGGCAATGCCACGTATAGTTTCGATCCCATCTCCAATCGACATGCAGACGCGCATGTGGTTAGATATCTGCTCTTGTTCCTTTTCCACCTGGTCGCTAGGTAACGGGACGTAGATCGTGCTATTGATATCCAGAGCCAACCGCTGCGACAAAACGGCGCACGTCTGGGCCTCCGTCAGGTTATTATTGTACGTTCCGCAGAGTAACTTCAAGAGAGCAAAGTGGATCAACCCGCGGCATACTTCCTCGTCCCCGTAATCATAATTTGTGCCTCACCTGACAAAAGATGAGAAAACCGGAATAATGCATTAAGATCCAGCTCACAATGTTTTCCCATATGAGCGATACAGCAACGAAGTGATATCCATCCTCGAGGGTTTTGTACTTGTCGAAGACTTTGCGGTTCCTCATGAGATGGTCAAAGCCCATATATATGAAGGAATCGGGAGTTTTGAGTTTGCCATCATCCTCATTCATGCGGTGGGAGGCACCACGATCACGAGGCAGAGAAAATTGAGAGATCTTCCCGGGGGTGGAAAGGAAGAATGTGAACAATGACGCATCTGAGAATACCCTAAGTGCCCGCCGAAGTTCAACAAAACGCCTCTGTATCCCGTCAGTCGAAGAGCACTGCCAACGGATGGGCTTCGTCGATCACAATGAAAACCTTTGGAACTGTTAGCTTTTCCGTTGAAGGGCTCTTGGAAGGGCTATCATCTTTGACCCAATTTTGAAGCTCCTTGGATGCAGCTATCAAGTCCTGGCTCTTGTCGTCCGGCTTGCTCTTGTCACTCAGGATGTCCTTCTTCAAAATAACGCCGATGAGTTAGAAAGAATTGAGAGGAGAACACAGGTACAGCGTATCTCTGCCTTCGTCAACAACCTCGCGTAAAAGTTAACTCTTTGGAGCTCGGAGGAACCCATAGTTTTCCCCTCCGACATGAATTCCCTGAATTTTTTAATTCGATACGTTCTCTTAGCTGGGGGTAAAATCTGCATCTATCTTCGTGATGATCTCCGCGGCGATGCAAGAGTGCTACAGAGTAAATTAGCGGCACACCCAGCTTAGTCACAACAGCGGGATTTAGTTCTCACCATCGCTGGACTGAGAAGTACACCGATTTCTGTGTTTCGGCTGGGTTTTGACGGGGGAGCTTCTAGATCTACAGTCCGAGAATTAATTACTGGGCAGCAAGTGTGATTTGGTGGTGCAACTCACTATCAACCTCGTCAGGACTACCAGCTCCGTCGTCTCGGCCGTCTGCATGCCAGATCAACGAGCCTGAGTCATGCGGGTGTGTTCGGTTTGTGCCGTGGCGTTGCTGCGCAGGGTAGTGAGCTGGGAAATAAGCTTCGAAAATGTCAGGGTATAGCCTCAGGACGAAAAATGAATGGAAGTAATCACCCACGCTCAAGCTCCACAAAGAAAAATAATACGGTGAGAGGAGAGAATGTACTGAGGGTGCCGTCACAGTTGTGTACGATTGAACTTTCAGGTGTACACGCTATCCCCAAAACGTTATGTTTGAGTTACGGAGTTCATCCATGGGACAATCTAGGGGACTTAGAAACAGAGAGAGAGAATCGGGACCCTCGAACCTTCATAGCTTCATTGTCAGACAATAGGCAGTATGTCCGAACAAAGTCGACTCATACAGTACGGCCGCGGATATGCTACACAGGTAACGTCAGCAAGGTATGACATGTGACATGTGACAGTAGTGATAGTCAGTTGTGTTCGGACTAGTAGGAGTCAGTTTACCCGAGAGTGGGAATCCCGGAGTCTTGAGACCATGAATACCACTCCAGTGGATCGTAAATTTCTAAGCGATCCTTGAAGAGGACACTCCTAATAAAATCTATCCATGTAGTGCAAAGAGTCTCCATTGTCCTTTTACTATTGTCACGTAAGACTCACCATTGACAAGATCATTGACTGAGTCCTTGACTGAGTCCATCTCACGATGAAAATGTCTTATTTGGGATCTTCCTAAAAGACCGACTCCTAGACCTAGGTCAGTAAGAAGAGTGCTAAAATGAAAGGAAAACATACGCGACTCGTGTCAAGTTTGGAGGCGACGTCTAGAGTTGGGAGGAGTCCGGTAGGGAGAGAAAGGCGTGTCAATGGAATTTTGCAAGGTCCTAGCTGCGACGTGACGCGTGACGTGGTAAGCGATATGATGTCGGCAAAGGACGAAAGTAGGTAGCAGAGAGTGATGGCCGTTTCGCAGAAACCGGAACGTGTGAAGGTAAAAACTATCGTAATTGAAAAAAAAAAACTCACTCATCTCGCAGAGCACCCGTCTGCGTACTCGACAATGCGGACGCGGCCGTACTCCTATATCGCAGCCGATCGATGGGCGCCGCCATGTTCAACGGCCACAATCGATACAGAAAACTTTGAGCGAGTATGACCGAAAATGCCGCATGATCATTCATAGCACAATCAAATGATCAGAGCTTTACAAGACGAAAATTTCCGCGTAGATGGCATGGACGAACAAACGCGAAAAGTAAGTATGCGAACAACATAGACAAAGATGGTTGCGCACTGATCCCTCCCACCGTTCCGTTTAGCGGATCGTTGAATTTTCCCAGTTAGAATTTTTGGTGCCGAGCAGATCGTGCAGTTGTTCAATTTGCGTGTGTGCTCGTCAGCAAGAGAGATGGAGAGCAGTAACCCTCGTTTTCATCGACGACAACACAGGCGGTGACAAGGAAGAGCCACCCCGCGACGTGGATGATCGCATGAAGGTGGATAGGCCTTCTGTGCAGCCGGAAGTTGGACCATCCCGCAGAACCCACGGAGGTAGTACTCATGGAAGGAAAGCAAACGAGAGCGAGACAGACCCACGAGACAGACACGCGATGTGAGCAGCCGGAGGCCGGACCGTCGCGTCATAGCGCACGTTCTAGTAGGGATAAGTACGTACAGTGCCAGAGACCTTGCCAGAGGCGAACATACTGTACAGTAACACAATTTTATCTCCCAACTAAATGCCAGACAGCCAAGCAGACAGCCCCCTCCGAATTTTCGAAGCAAGGGACAAAGTCGACGACTAGTGCAGGATCTGGAACTAGTGGTCCCAACAAGGGTCCCAACAGCTCACGTAAGTCATCGGTGATCGTACGCACACTCCGATTTATTTAGTACCGTACCTACAAATCTACAGGCAATTGACCTAGTTATGACTTCGCTCCCTTCTCCCTTCTAGTCTCTGTCGTGCTGATTGTTGCTCGTGTAACCCAACTTGGCTCCCCATTACTGCGAATGGAAAGGACCCGGTCATGATTGTGGGGACATTCCGCATTTTTGGTAACGCTTTCCCATTGTCCACCAACGCCGAGCATCCAATACTGATAGGTTTTGGTAAGTGCGTCAAAATGAACATATAAATGACCAGTCTTGGATTGGGGAATCACGGGTGGTGACTGAATGCTCGAATCAGACCGAGAGGAGTACCAGATAGTGTAGCCGCTCCCAGAACTGGAGCTGAATGGTCGCTGGTACATTTGATAGCCAGCGTGAGCACCCCCAGAAGATGTAGCACTTGCAACGCCAGAGTTAGAACCCAGCGGCTCGATTACAGCCTGCGGCTGAGTAACACTGGAGCCGAGACAATACAATAAGAACGCACGGGCAGAACGAATAGCCGCGTATGAGGTGCACGTACCTTCGTGCCTGTGCATGCACTTCTGTGAACTTCGCCATTCCGAGGAGTGCAGGAATGATAGCCTGCTTTGCCTGAGGCGAAATGGCCAAGGAGTCGAGATGAGCACTCAAAACCTGGTCAAGGCCACTACCACTGAAGTTCGTTGTCATCAAGCTGGCCATGGCGTGGGCAACGACGAGTAGGGATGGGGACGACGTGTGTGGTTGCAGAATGGCTGCGATTGACTGCGTTATCGTGGTGGCACTGTTCGATGCGAATGGACTGACCGCGTCAGACAAAGAGCACAATATGGCGGAAGAAAAAAATCTACCTAAAGCCAGAAGTACCCGCGTGAGTAGTACAGTTGTCAAGAGGCTGGCTAACGATAAGGTGGTTAAATGTGGACGAATGTCGTGATGAAGGCTATCCAACTCACTCCATAGCCTTCGCCAGGTTCGTTAACCTTCCATCTGCCCCCAAATTATATCGTCTCATGGTGAATCTCTGTCGGAGGATAGTCTGCGAAGCGTGAAGTCAGTATTTCTTTTGAAGCAGACAAACAGCAGACTTTTGGAGCCTTAGGAGACATGTCACTACCATCGAGCTGAACTGAGAAGCAATCATCATCATCGTCACGACCACTAGATGACGAGTTCATAGTTGATAGCGCAGTGGAAACGTTAACGGTGGACAAACAACCTTCCTATTAACTTATACGAGGCGCTTCCGTCTGAGCATTGTCCCCTCTATTTGAAATACGCACGTTGCCGTGGCGCATCTGCCAAAGCCAATGCCAAAGCCAAAAAAAAAACTTGCCCCAACGTGCGCCGGGGGCAATTTTGGCTGTTCGGTGCACGTTTCCCCGATGGGATGAGGAAGAAGTTTTTTGGGGCAGCCCTATCGAAAGGGGCTGCGTGTTGTCACCGTACGACGGCTGTACGGTAATTGTACGGGTCCCGATACTTGCTGTATCCATCGCTCACAAAATATCCGGCCGTCACAATACGGGCCGCCTGCGGGTCACTGTGACAAATTACTAGTGGTCGTTGTTGGGGAAGTGCCTTATGAAGCGAAGAGACCCATATGGAGATTCAAGGAATATGATGTGTGTAGAGTGTGTAGATACAACGATTCAAAACCTGACAATGATAATTAACGAAATACAGTAACTATGGACTTCCGCATCAAAGGCTGCATTACAGTATCTAATCTGCTGACGTTGTCCCAGAGGTACACTATCGCTCATTGATGTGACTTGCCGCTCACTGACCTAGTGCGCGAGCGGACACCAGATTATCTCCACGTTTTCTTCTTACTGTGTAGGACATAGTCTCGGGAAAGGTAATCGCGTGGAAAATATGAAGACATGTCTGTACGGCGGATCCAACTTGGTGACAAGGTCAGATACTCAAGAGTCTGTCAGCATAATGTTGAGACAAGATGATAAAATGCGTCGAGATGTACAAACTTACGCAATCACATCAGATGGATGGTCGAAATTGTATTGCTCCGTTTTGGGACACAACACGTGTTTCACGTAAAGCGACTCTCTGCCTTCAAGCCATTTGGGGTCGTAGGCATTGATTGGGAGGCGTGCTGGCGCATGAACCTTCTTATGAACCTTTTGGGACCCTGCACGAATATGAGGGAATGCGCCACGCTTGTCGAGGGACCAGCTGTTGATGTGGTTTCGGTGATGTAGTTGATCAAAGACCTTGAGCCAGTTGTGCAGGTCAGGGTGTCGCCAGTCGGGTTTGGAAACTGTATACTTCAGCTGTTGCGTGTCCGGATCAACAACAGATTCATCCGAGGACATCCCGTCGGGTCCCAACGTATCCAAGACGCCTAGATGCTTGGTCAGCGGATCAAAAAGCTTGGCGATTTCACGACGACGTTGAAACAACTGTATTATAGATGAGCGATTGCCATGCGACTAGGATCGAAACACTTACCTGATATTTGCGCTGCTGCCGGCTATGCTTAGACCTCTCAGAGGCCCTTTCTACTTGTGGGAGCCCCTCCCGTTTGCGACGAGACCTCAGGCTCCTGATGCGGTTAGTAAATCCCTTCTCTATCTCCTGTCGCATTTCCGGCGTGTCGTTGTATCCCATCTTCTGGATAAAATGGTCCGTGAAAACTCGGCCAGCGGCAATATTCCAAGGTGACCTTGGAAGTCCTGCTATGTCAACCATGAAGTCAACGGGTGTGGCATCACAAGCCTTTGCACCGTGGCCTGTGCGTTCCCACTCAGCCGCGAATGTGGAAATACAAGAAGGTTCGGGTGTGCGACCATAGGGTGGATCTTCCTGTAAGAGACAGTCGAGTTCAATGCGGACCAATTTCTAAATTAGATGCAATCAGCGCATAAATAGGACCCAGGAGTTGACATATAGACGCGAACTGACGGCCAGTGCATTTTCTTTAGCCCCACGACGGTGTGGGCTCCGTCCCCGGCGTCTTCGTATCTTCTGACCGCTGCTGTCCCTACTCCCGTGGTAACGATCAGAGTTCATCGCAATCTGGCCGGACAAGCTGGTGGCGGTAGTATGAGTTTCCTGTTGGCCACGATTGTCGTTCTGGGACCCAGCAGAAGGGCACCCATTGGAGCAAGCCATCGGAGGCACAGAATGACCGCATGGCGCAGCGTCCTGGTGCTGGCTCACTGTAACACGACATGAGAGTAACGCTGCGGAAGTCGTTGGTGGTTGCGGAGGCAACATCTGCCGAGATGATGAAGGCCGTGCAGTTTGTGGGGGAGGGTTGAACGGCTGTGCGCACAAACGCTGATGCAGAAGGATCTGAGGCTGCTGGGAATGCTTCACACCAATTAACCCGAATCGTATAGGCCAGACGAGAGGAACATACGCGAGACCCTGCGAAACCGCTCCCGACTTGACGATCATCTTGAACCTCCGGATCGACCCTTTCCAGAAACTCCTCAGCTGACTCATACAAATCCAGGTCCGAGTCGAAATTGTCATCCAGTATCGGGGAGTCAGAGGCGTAGAAGTCTCGTGGGTCCGAAACGTGCTCGGTGGATGGCAGGATTTGCTCCACCTCAACCGAGCTCCTGTTGCGAGTGTCACTTTGCGGTTTATATGTCGTGCAGACGTTGGCCTACATTAAGAAGTCAAAGGATTAAATCTTGTCTCAATCCTGTCCATAAGACGGTACTCACCCTTTCCTTCAAGTCCTGGGCCCACCTTTCCTCTGCGGTGCTTGTACCAGTACAAAGTGCCCGACTTACCCTTCCATCGCCTCGATCAGGTAGAAATAGTGATGTTTGTCGAGTAGCTTGCTAGTTGAGATATGATCGCTTCAGTATAGTGGGTACACAGCGCAGAACAACTCGGTTGCCACACCGTTGTCTCTGAGTCATGGCTCCTATTTCCGGGGGTACCAATTCTGTTGGAGGAAACCGAACGGAAGCGCTTCTTTATCCGTGCTTGAAGTGAATTAATATACGCATGTACAATATTCTGCAACATAAAATCAAGCGCTTACGCGTTCGGTCACATTCGGAGTCATGGTGCGAGCCTGCCAGAGTAAATTAATTGTACACCCAGCTTATCCACAACAGCGGGATATAGTTCTCACCACCGCTGGACTGAGAACTGCACCGTTTTCTGCGTTTCGGATGGGCTATGACGTGGTGTGCTCCTAGATCTACGATCTGAGAATTGTTGGCCAGAAAATACGCAACTCACTATCAACTTCGTCAGGAGTACTAGACCCGTCATCTTCGTCATCTGCTAGCAATGTCGACAGGTTTGAATCACGCGAGTGTGTGCGGTTTGTGCCGTGACGCTGGCGATGGCGGAAACCACTGGTAGCTAGCTCTGGTTCGGGAACCGGGTCGCCCGTGGAGTCTTCGGCACGGTTGCGTGTCAGCACGGCGGCACGCAACAAAGTTAGTTAGGTGATCAACGTTTCGACCTGGTCTCACCTGACCGCGGAAGCGGAAGGACTCCGGACCGGCCAGCACCAGGCCTGCGACGTGCCATAGGTTCAATAGGTTACGCTGAGTAGCCTTGCTGAGTGCCGTTCGCCGAAACACGGTTCTGAGGCCTAGCGCTGTCAAGGTTTCTGCGCCCTCACTGCGCACATTACACACAATATATACATACTGTCCATGCGAAAATTTGATCGATAGCTGAGCGTTTTCTCCCAAGTTTTCTCCAAAGGCGTTTTCATTGTCTTGCGTGATCATTCTGCATCCAGACATCCAGAATTGCTCGGCGCAGCCACTTCAATTCAAGAATCTAGATACTGTATGACTAGCAAAATGCATTGTTGTTACTTCGTTCCCGTTTAAAGTATGAAGCCCGATTGTCTGCCTTTTCTGTGTCCACGCGTCCATTATTGTCTTTTTCTGGGGTTGACGTCAAAGGCTGTTCGTTGCTGTATTGGCCGAGTCATTTGACTAGCCCGGTGTAGTAGTACATGTGCCTGTGATATATAGATATCTCGCCGTGTGCTGATTTGGATATACGTGGGAGGGCCCTCAGATTCTCCGATGTTTTTTTGTATTTATTAATCCCTCGAGGGTATGCTTGACCTGGAGGTTCCAGGCACTAACTGTAAAATGTAGTGTACTGATGTGTATTACTATTCGTGGCAATCTACTATACTATAATTACCGAATGCCCGACAAGAGCAGAGTGAGACAAGAGCGGACGTAAGAGCGGACTTTAATTCTCATCGCGAATATCTGTCTTCGCAGGGTGACTCGCGTGATCAGATATTCACCTGCCTGCCTATGCGTGCTCTTGCAGATTCTGTGAGAAACAATGATTGCTCTGCTACCATTGCTTGACCGTTGGATAGTACGGGCGGACTTTGATCGCCGCTTAACGCATAAATGCGGACCTTATTTCGGTCGCACACGATAGCGAACTTTAATTCTCATCGTGAACATCTGTCTTTGCACGGTGACTTGCATGAATGGATATTCACCCACCTGCTTATACATGCTCTTGCAGATTCTGTGAGAAATGATGATTGCTCAGCCACCATTCCTTGACCGTTGGATAGTAAGGGTGGACTTTGACCACGGCTTATGCATAATGCGGTGCCTTATTTTGGTCGAACGGTTTCAAATCGTCGGCATCTGTCTTCTTATCACCTTCATCTCTGTGTCTACGCACTCCGGATCGAACTGTCATTTTCTTTCGTCCCCACGTCCGTTCGCTTCGAATTGTTGTAGAATATGTCCATGTACCGTCCATGTGATTGAACTCTCCTTTCCTTTCCGTTCACGAATGAATACACTCTGCATCCCCCACAACAAAACCTGGTAACGCGCAAACCAACCAAAAATAGAAATTAGACACACATGACAGTGAGTCAACACATTACGGTGATAGCAAAGAGCACATGATAGCCGGAGACACAGTACAGTGCGTCGATAACTTGCGGTGAGGGCCCTTCGGGCCCTCCCGTAACGCTAGTGTACACAATTGCAATTACAAGTATGATACACATTTCCGTAGCACCATAATTTCTTTGATAGAGCTCTGCACGAAGTACAAGATTTAATATACCACCAGTGTGTTCCCGTCTGGGACAGTTCTTTCACTATGCGTGGCAAATGAACAGAGGCCCGAAGTGTAGTGGTGACGAATGACAAACCTCTTCATATAAGCTGGAATCGGGAATCCGAGCTCTACATGAGCGATACACAACCCCATGTATCTGACGAAGATAGGTGAGTTTTCTGTGTTCCAGGAAAACAACAAACAAAACACACTGCGCGATAGCGGAGCGAACTACCGAGTCAGGCGGAGCTCGCCTCACAAATGGCTTCCTTTTCCCTACAAACAACACAGCAATCTCCCCGCACCAGGGGATATAAGGGAAGTCACGCTTCAAGTTGGGGTTGGGGCCAAGGCGGGTGTCGAAATATGCAGAGACCAGGAGGGTGTAGCCAGCGACTCGTATGAGAGTATCGAATACCTCTGGCTGAGAGGCACTAGGTAGGAAGAATGCACCTTCAACATCTACATAGGGGGGACAAATCGTGTTCTCGTGTATAGGCGATTCTGCATTAAAGTTGTATGTGATGGTCTGGCGAGGCCACCTTCCCCAGAGATAGCCACATACACCGCCAGTCCTGGTCTAACGCGCCGAGAATGGTGATTCAGTTATTTGTATCAAGGGCATAAAGATTATATGCACATACAGGAACGCCGATGTGGGAGCGACGATGAATGACCATTAATATTGTTGATACTTGACAGGAGGCCCAGAGTAAGAGCCGAAACTCTACTAGCACTTGCCTTAAATACAGCATCCGCAGGGAATTACTAAATCTTTACTTTCCACTGGAACCCAGAGTTATTCCTCGGCGTAATAGGCTACTAGACTGCACATCGGCAGTGGACTGTCAGTCAGACGAGCGCCCGAGCGCCCAAGAAATAAATGCATTGTTGCCAACATTGTTGCCCGTTTCCAGGAAAGAAGCCGATTGTTCATGCCGTAGATCCGTGCGTCCATTGTTACGCTCTGATTACCTTGGGTTAATACGGTGTCTATTGTCATACTTTTCTGGACTGATGAACCTTTGCAGAGGGTCCGTCTGCGTAGACTCAGAATGAAGCGTCCGTGTCCAAGTGGAAGACGAAGCGGAATGGTGACACGTGACGCGTGACGGCCGATTGACCGCGGAGCCCTCAGCCTGAGGCGTGACATGGAAACAGTGTGGAAAGGAACCTGAAGGGGATGTGAGCGTGCAGGAGGCCTCGAGGGGAGCCAGTCACATATCGCAACCCTTTACTACATGCTGTTTGATAACCTGACAACAATGGAGCGTCCAGTGAGACTATAAGTGCACCAGACGAGCACCAGCAGAGAACAATATGGGGCAATACCTTGGGTAATACAGTAGTCAACAGATGGGGCCCATCCGCAGGAGAATCGTACTCCCACGCTTCAAGCTTCAAGTTTCAAGCTTCAACGTTCGACGTATGAAAACGCAAACATGAGAGGACACGTGACACATTGACGTTTATACAATAAAGTCAAAGTCGCTCTGTTCAATCTCTCTTCAAGTTTCGGCCACGTCGGTATTGTAGTAGGATATCTACATAGACACCCTTAAGCGGAGAATGCATACTTGTAAGCGTTTGGAATTAACACGGTAATCAAGGCAAGAAGGACCATCATGAATGGAAACCCAGACGCCCACACTTCACGTTTCCCTGCCACAGAGACTTCCAGACCAAGCTGAATATGCTCACGGCGAAGGGATTTTTCGCCGCGCACAACACCCAGACGCCTTTCCAGCTCCATCACGCGCCGCAAAACTGACTGGAGTTCGGTGTGGCATCGCATACTCTCGGGATCGATCTCTCGACGCGATGTATCAAATGCGTCGCTGGTGGGTGCTAGATTATCCCGCTGCAACGTGAGATCCTGGTCGACGTGGGTCTGAGAGATGACGCCTCCGCCTCTGTGAACTTCGCCTGGATAAATGAGACACCTGAGTCAGAGCTACATAAACACAGAGAAGTATATGGACACACCAAGGATGCTCGTTCCATTTATATGAGACTTGAACTCGGCGCTGTGCATCTCACACTTCCGAGCATCAGAGTGTGGAGTCGCGATCTCTCTCAAAAGACTGAGAACCTTGACACATATTCAGAATAGAACACTGTGTGGCGGGCTCCCTACCACGTCCGGGTCATTGTTCCGGAGGCCTTCAGTGACTGCGGGTATCGTAGACGACCCTGAATTTTCCAACTTCTGCAGGACATCCATGATAAGATGGCGCAGGAGTTTGCGGGACGAGGGAAATACTAACGATGGGCTCATGGCCATGGCTTGAAATAGTCTCCATGAGTCATGCATCCAGCGATGAGGGATCGAATACGAGTGATACAGACCTTTCCTTAACATCCGTGACTAAGTGAACTTGATCTGACTTGGATGTTTGCGTCGTCATAATCTCAGCTGGAGTGGACATGAAAGACATGGGACAATGGAGAGACGGGCCCACAAAACCATTTTTATACCAGTACCATGGTCCCGCAAGCAGTTCGGACACGCAAGACCATGGAAAGGGAAGCGTCGAGCCGGGGTGTGTAAGGTAAAGCTGCTCACGATTAGTCATCAGTCCATCAGGACTTTTGTTCGTCGATGTTCTCAGCTCCATGTGGTCCGGAAAGGGGACTGGCCTTGCTACTCCATTTGTCGGACAGCGCGCTTCGGCTGTTAGACTTATTGAAACCCCAATTCACGATGTTGTTTGCGTTCTAGATCTAGAAAGGGTCAACAGTGTCACAGTCTAAGTTACTAGCTATAGTAGGGAACGGGATTACGAGGACCGACAGTGGACCGTGACTGACCCCAAAATAATTGGGCCGTGAACTTTCTGGGGAGAACAATGGACCCTACGCAAAGTCTAGTCTGGTGCCGCAGAAATTGGCCGTTCTCTGAGAGTGTTCTCTGAGAGCTTGTCGTAATATTCATCGTTGTCTCGTGATTCAGAATCGTGACTTCGTAGATAGACCAACCAAGCCTTGTTCGGATTCTCGGGCTCGACTTGCTCGACTTTTTTTCTTATGTCCGACCATTGTCCGCCCATACTGGGATGTGAGCTAAACGCATGGTTCGTTGCATCAGTCCTGAAAGTTACTACAATGCGCATCCCAGCTAATATAAAATTATGGGGGTTGTCCGAGCTAGTTGTTCTGTAACTACATTCCAATCGGATTCCCTATCGCTGCCGCGTGCAGTACCTCTAAAAAATGGGCCAATACATATTACAGAAGACTCTCGTCAAGCACGGAGATTCCGTGAATGCACTCGCATTTTCGTACGATGGATCCTTGTTTGCAAGTGGGGCAGACGACGATCTTGTCATCGTCTTCAGGGGTAACGGGTCCGGCCAGGAGCTTCGTCGCTTTCAGGTCAAAGCACCCGTGACGACATTGCACTGGCATTCTCGTTTTGGCTACACTATCATCGCTGGTGATGCGAGCGGTGACGTCCATACAATATGCCTCAACGATTCCGCAAACGTAAGTGCCTCTCATTTCCACGCCTACGGATATATACGGGATTCTGTTCACAGAGAAACGTGTATTATCATACCGTTAACAACGTCCCTGGGCCCGTCCACAGCATCGTGCAATGTGCTACATTGCTGGCCATTAGTTCGGG